>Ga0209051_1000275_pt1 | contig 84419 bp, 78 predicted proteins | sample AraplaCvi_mMS_r2_2_FD_184286 | JGI IMG/M metagenome (GOLD analysis project Ga0209051, IMG submission 184286) | Arabidopsis root microbial communities from North Carolina, USA - plate scrape MF_Cvi_mMS_r2 (SPAdes) (version 2) | ecosystem: Host-associated > Plants > Roots > Endosphere | place...
AGGACGGCGCCGCCACGCTGATCGTCGAGTTCCGCCTCGAGAAGCCGGTGCAGGAAGCCGTGGACGACGTGCGCTCCGCGGTGCAGCGCGTGCGCGCCGACCTGCCGGCCGACGTGCGCGACCCGGTGGTCACCAAGCTCGACTTCGCAGCCCAGCCGGTGCTGGCCTTCACCATCGCCTCGTCGCGCATGGACGCCGAGGCACTGAGCTGGTTCGTGGACAACGACATCACCAAGAAGCTGCTCGCGCTGCCCGGCGTGGGCGCGGTGAACCGCGTGGGCGGCGTCACGCGCCAGGTGCACGTCGATCTCGACCCGGCCAAGCTGCAGGCATTGGGGGCTTCAGCGGCCGACATCTCGCGCCAGTTGCGCCAGGTGCAGACCGAAAGCGCGGGCGGCCGCATCGACCTGGGCGGCAGCGAGCAGCCGGTGCGCACCCTGGCCACCGTGCAGTCGGCCGACCAGCTGGCCGACATGCAGATTGCGCTTTCCGACGGCCGCCGCATCCGGCTCGACCAGGTGGCGCGCATCAGCGACACCATTGCCGAGCCGCGCGCCGCGGCGCTGCTCAACGGCAAGCCGGTGGTCGGCTTCGAAGTGGCGCGCAGCCGCGGCGCGAGCGAGGTCGAGGTGGGCCGCGCGATCCAGAAGGCGCTGGCCGAACTGCGCGCGCAGCGCCCCGACATCGAGCTGACCGAGGCCTTCAATTTCGTCGAGCCGGTGGAAGAAGAGTACGAAGGCTCGCTGCACCTGCTGTACGAGGGCGCAATCCTGGCCGTGATCGTGGTGTGGCTGTTCCTGCGCGACTGGCGCGCCACCTTCGTCTCGGCCGTGGCGCTGCCGATGTCGGTGATTCCGGCCTTCATCGGCATGCACCTGCTGGGCTTTTCGGTCAACGTGATCTCGCTGCTCGCGCTCTCGCTGGTGGTCGGCATCTTGGTGGACGACGCTATCGTGGAGGTGGAGAACATCGTGCGCCACCTGCGCATGGGCAAGTCGCCCTACGAGGCGGCCATGGAAGCGGCCGACGAGATCGGGCTGGCGGTGATCGCCACCACCTTCACGCTGATCGCGGTGTTCCTGCCCACCGCCTTCATGAGCGGCGTGGCCGGCAAGTTCTTCAAGCAGTTCGGCTGGACCGCCTCGCTCGCGGTGTTCGCGTCGCTGGTGGTGGCACGGATGCTCACGCCCATGATGGCGGCCTACATCCTGAAGCCGGTGGTGGGGGCCGAGAAGGAGCCGCGCTGGCTCACGGCCTACATGCGCGCGGTGGAATGGAGCACGCACCACCGCTTCAAGACGATGGTGCTCGCCACCCTCTTCTTCTTCGGCTCGCTGGCGATGATTCCGCTGCTGAAGACCGGCTTCATCCCGCCTGACGACAACTCGCAGACGCAGATCTACCTGTCGCTGGCGCCCGGCTCCACGCTCGCGCAGACCACCGCGGCCGCGGAGGAAACGCGCAATCGCGTGATGAAGATCGACCATGTGCGCAGCGTCTACACCACCGTCGCCGGCGGCAGCGCGGGCGGCGATCCGTTCGCCAACTTCGGCACGCCCGAAACGCGCAAGGCCACGCTCACCATCAAGCTCGACGAGCGCGGCGACCGTCCGCGCAAGCAGGTGATCGAGAACCAGATCCGCGCCGCGCTCGAAACGCTGCCCGGCGTGCGCAGCACCGTGGGCCTGGGCGGCTCGGGCGAAAAATACATCCTCGCGCTCACGGGTGAAGACCCCGCGGCGCTGGCCAGCGCCGCCAGCGCGGTCGAGAAAGACCTGCGTACGGTGCCCGGCCTCGGCAACATCACTTCCACCGCGAGCCTGATCCGCCCCGAGATCGCCGTGCGCCCGGACTTCGCGCGCGCCGCCGACCTGGGCGTGACCAGCTCGGCCATCGCCGAGACGCTGCGCGTGGCCACGCTGGGCGACTACGACCAGGCACTGGCCAAGCTCAACCTCGCGCAGCGGCAGGTGCCCATCGTGGTGAAGCTCGAAGACTCGGCGCGGCAGAACCTCGAGCTGCTCGGCCGCCTCTCGGTGCCCGGCGCGCGCGGCCCGGTCATGCTGAGCCAGGTGGCCTCGCTGACGATGGAAGGCGGCCCGGCTGTCATCGACCGCTACGACCGTTCGCGCAACGTCAATTTCGAGATCGAGCTCTCGGGCGTGGGCCTGGGCGACGCCAAGGCCGCGGTCACCGCGCTGCCCTCGATCCAGAAGCTGCCGCCCGGCGTGCGCGTGACCGAGGTGGGTGACGCGGAAGTGATGACGGAGCTGTTCAACAGCTTCGGCCTCGCGATGCTCACGGGCGTGCTGTGCATCTACATCGTGCTGGTGCTGCTGTTCAAGGACTTCCTGCATCCGGTGACGATCCTCTGCGCGCTGCCGCTGGCGCTCGGCGGTGCCTTCGTGGGTTTGCTGATCGGGCAGAAGGCGCTGTCGATGCCGTCGCTGATCGGCCTGATCATGCTGATGGGCATCGCCACCAAGAACTCGATCCTGCTGGTGGAATACGCCATCGTGGCGCGCCGCGACCACGGCATGAGCCGCTGGGACGCGCTGCGCGACGCCTGCCACAAGCGGGCACGGCCCATCATCATGACCACGCTCGCGATGGGCGCCGGCATGCTGCCGATTGCCGTGGGCCTGGGCACTGCCGATTCGAGCTTCCGCTCGCCGATGGCGATGGCGGTGATCGGCGGATTGATCACTTCGACCGTGCTGAGCCTCCTGGTGGTGCCGGCGGTGTTCACCTACGTGGACGACATCGAGCACTGGATGCGGCGGACCGTGCGCAAGCTGCGGGGGCAGCCGGCCGATCCGCATATCGACGACGACCTGGTCGAGACGCCGCCCCGTCCCGCGGCCTGAGCCGCTGCGACCCGCTCCACGGGATGGCAGGGTGGCCGATTGGCGGGGTCATAGGCTGCATGGCGGATTCCGCAGGCGGCCGGCTCTTCGAATAATCCGGTGCCTGTTCACACACGACGCCGGCCTTGCCGGGGAGACCCGCCATGATTCGACCCACCCTGCGATTCGGCTCAACAGGCGCCGATGTTTCGCTGCTGCAATCGGCCCTGAACCTGTGGATGGCCTCCAGGCTTGCGCAGTTGGTGCCCGACGGACAGTTCGGATCCAAGACCACGTCGAAGGTGAAGGAATACCAGGGATTCTGCAAGCTCGTGCCCGACGCCATCGTCGGGCCGAAGACCTGGGGCATGCTCGAAGCGCTGATCGCCCAGCTCGTCGGAATGGCAACGCCGCCGCCCGGCGACAAGCCTGCGTCGGCGCTGGGCGACCGCGTGGTCGCGGCGGCGGAGGCGGCGCTGCTCAGATGGGGCTGGACGACCTCGTCCCAGCCCGGCCCGAGCAATGAGCGCATTGCCGCGGCGTTGTGCGCCAATCCGGCGAGCCCGCAGCGTCCGCGCCAGGGCGGCATGGGGCTGCAGAAGATCTTCCAGGATGCGAACGCCGCCGGCGCCTACATCAGCCGCTGCCCCACCATCACCGCGGCGGCGGTGTCGAAATGGCAGGAAATGGACGCCGGCAATTGGCGCAACGCCAACGACCTGTGCGCCTGGTGCGGCATCTTCTGCATCTACGTGTACCGCACCGCCGGCGTCCATGTGCCGGGCGGCTGGGCCCAGCACGGCAAGAACGTGTTCGACAGCACGGTGTTCCGCCGGATCACAGACTATTCGACCGTGTTTCCGGGCTGCATCGGCGTGGTGAGCGGCATCGCCCCGGGCGGACGCAATCACCACTTCATCGTCACCTCGAACGGCAACGACCGGATGGAGAGCATCGACGGCAACGCCTTCGGCCCCGACCGCAACGACAAGAGCAAGGGCAACAAGAGCGTGATCGCGCGCAACGAGTACAGCTACGCCGCGCTCAGGCAGGAGACGGCGTACTTCCTCGCGCCCGTGTCGGCGGCTTGAAAAAAAGAAAAATGCCGCGGGGCCAACAAGGCACCGCGGCATTCCGGGAAGAAGAAAGAGGACGGTCCGCGAGAAGGCTCAGGCCGCCAGCCTCGCCAGCTTCCGCTCGCTCATCCGCTTGGCAACGCGCGGCAGCACCAGCACAGCCACGATGACGACCACCAGCGTGATCGACATCGGTCGCTGGAAGAACACCGAGGCACTGCCCTCCCCGATGGACATCGCGTTGCGCAGCTGCGCCTCGGCCAGCGGCCCGAGGATCATGCCCACCACCACGGGAGCGGTCGGAAAGTCGAAGCGCCGCATCGCCACGCCGAGCAGGCCGATGCCGTAGAGCAGGAACAGGTCGAATGCGCTCTGGCGCATGCCGTAGGCCCCCACCGTCGCAAAGATCAGGATGCCGGCGTAGAGCTGCGGCTTGGGAATCTTCAGCAGCTTGACCCACAGGCCCACCATCGGCAGGTTCAGCACCAGCAGCATCACGTTGCCGATGTAGAGCGAAGCGATCAGCGCCCACACCAGCGCAGCCGACGTGGTGAACAGCTGCGGCCCCGGCTGGATGCCGTAGTTCTGGAACGCGCCGAGCAGGATGGCGGTGGTGTTCGAGGTGGGGATGCCAAGCGTGAGCAGCGGGATCAGCGCCGCCGTCACCGTGGCGTTGTTGGCGGCTTCGGGGCCGGCCACGCCCTCGATGGCGCCCTTGGTCCCGAACTCGGCCCTGGCGTCCGTGTCCTTGGCCAGCTTCTTTTCCGTCGCATAGCTCAGGAAGGTCGGAATCTCGGTGCCGCCGGCCGGAATGCAGCCGAACGGCGTGCCGATGGCGGTGCCGCGCAGCCATGCCGGAATCGAGCGCTTCCAGTCGCGCGCCGTCATGTGAACGCGGGTCAGCTTGTTCTGGTCCTCGACCACCTTGCCCTCGTAGAGCACGGCGTACAGCACCTCGGCCACCGCGAACAGGCCCACGGCCACCAGCACGATCTCGATGCCGTCGAGCAGTTCGGGAATGCCGCCGGTGTAGCGGCCCTGGCCCGAGATCTGGTCCAGGCCGACGCAGCCGGCCGCCAGGCCGATGAACAGCGCCGTCATGCCGCGCAGCGTGCTCTTGCCGAGCACCGCGCTCACCGTGGTGAAGGCCAGCAGCATCAGCAGGAAATACTCGGGCGGGCCGAGCTTCACGGCGAACTCGGCCACGAACGGCGCGAACAGCGTGACGATCACGGTGGCGATGGTGCCGGCCACGAAGGAGCCGATGGCGGCGGTGGCAAGCGCCGCGCCCGCCCTGCCGCTCTTGGCCATCTTGTTGCCTTCCATCGCCGTCACCATGCTGGCCGTTTCGCCGGGCGTGTTGAGCAGGATGGACGTGGTCGAGCCGCCGTACATGGCGCCGTAGTAGATGCCCGAGAAGAAGATCATCGAGGCCGTGATGTCGACCTTGCCGGTGATGGGCAGCAGCATGGCCACCGCCACCGCCGGGCCGATGCCCGGCAGCACGCCCACGGCCGTGCCCAGCGCGCAGCCCACCAGGCACCAGAGAAGATTGACAGGGGTGATCGCCGCGGCGAAACCCGTCATGAGTGCGTTGAAAATGTCCATGTCAGGCCTCCCGCCGGGCCGCCCCAAGGCAGGCCTGCGCCCCCTCGGGGGGCAGCGAATACACGAAGTGATGAGCGTGGGGGTTCATGTCAGATCCAGCCGGTGGTCGTGAGGCCCGGCAGGTTGATGGCCAGGAACTTGGTGAACATCCAGAACACGGGCGCCGAGATGAGCGCGCCGGTCAGCAGGTCGATGGCCCAGGTGCGCGGCTGGTTGGCCGAGGGCTGGCCGCTCGCGCGGCGCAGGCCCTGCACCGCCAGCACGTAGCACAGCGTGCAGCTCAGGATGAAGCCCAGCGTGGTGATCAGCGCCGCATTGAGCAGCAGGCCGGCCGACACCCAGACGAAGCCCGGCCAGTAGGCGTGCTCCGCGCCCGAGGGTGCATCGAGCTCGCGAAAGCCGCCGGTGCGCGCCTCCCAGAGAATCCAGCCGCCGCACAGCGTGAGCACGCCCGACACCAGCCAGGGCAGGAAGTTGGGGCCGACGCCGCCGTAGCCGGCCTCGGAAGAAATGCCGATGGCGCCGAAAGCCAGCGCCAGGCCGGTCAGGAACACGCCGATGCCGACCAGCGTTTGGGGCCAGATGGCCGTCGGTGGCGGCGCGGCCGAGGAGTCTGGAGTTGTCATTTTTTCTCTCGGGATGTGGAACTGGATTTGAAAACGGCACGCTGTCGTCTCTTTCGAGGACAGCGCGCCGTGTGGCGGCCAGTGGTGCGCGCCGGGTTCAGACCATGCCGGACTTGGCCATGATGGCGCGCAGGCTCGCGAAGTCGTCGTCGACGAACTTGGCAAAGGCCTCGCCCGAAAGCACGGCCGGCGTCCAGTCGTTCTTCTTGAGCGACTCGGCCCACGACGGACTCTTCATGGCGGCCAGCACCATGTCGGTCAGCGCCTTGCGCTGCTCGGCGCTGATGCCTGGGGCACCGTACACGCCGCGCCAGTTGCCGATCTCCACGTCGATGCCCTGCTCCTTGAGCGTGGGCACGTTGATGCCGGGCAGGCGCTGGGCCGACGTGACCGCAATGGCCTTCATCTTGCCGGCGGCAATGTACTCGGCGAACTCGCTGTAGCCACTGCCGCCGATCGTGACGTTGCCGCCCAGGATGGCCGCGGTGGCCTCGCCGCCGCCGCGGAAGGCCACGTAGTTGATCTTGGACGGATCGGCACCGACCTTCTGGGCGATCATGGCCGCGGCGATGTGCTCGGTGGAGCCGCGCGAACCGCCGCCCCACTTGACGCTGCCCGGATCCTTCTTGAGCTGCTCGACCACGTCCTTCATGGACTTGAAGGGCGAGTTGGCCGGCAGCACGAACACGTTGTATTCGGTGGTCAGGCGCGCGATCGGCGTGGCCTGCGAGAGATTGACCGGCGGCTTGCCGGTGATGATGCCGCCCAGCATGACGGAGCCCATCACCATGAGCGCGTTCGGATCGCCCTTGGAGCCGTTCACGAACTGGGCCAGGCCCAGTGCGCCGGCGGCACCGCCCTTGTTGTCGTAGGTGACCGTGTCGGCCACCTTGGCTTCGGTCATGGCCTTGCCCAGCGCGCGGCCCGTGGTGTCCCAGCCCCCACCCGGGTTGGCCGGGATCATCATCTTGACGTTGGCAGCGGCGCGTGCCGACAACGGCAGGGCTCCGGCGGCGGCCAGCGCGGCCAATGACTTCAAAAAGGTGTCGCGACGCATCGTTGTCTCCTGAGAACTAAAGAAAACCTGACTTGAACCTGAGCCGCTATCATGCGCCGCCCTGCTGTCAGTTGGCTGTCCACCGGACTGGGGAAAACACCGAAGTACCATTCCCTCACCACACCCCATGAAGCTGCTGCTGGTCGAAGACGATCCCTCGATGCAGGTCACCCTGCAGCGCGCCCTCGCCCGCAGCAGGATCGACGTGCGCATCTGCGGCGACGGCGCGCTGGCCGTCGAGCAATGGCGCGCCCTGGAGCCCGATGTGGTGGCGCTCGACCTGAGCCTGCCGAACCTCGATGGCCTGCAGGTGCTGGCCCAGGCGCGCGCCGCGGGGCTGCGCACGCCCGTGCTGCTGCTCACGGCCCGCGGCACGGTCGGCGACCGCATCATGGGCCTGAATGCCGGTGCCGACGATTACCTGCCCAAGCCTTTCGATCTCGACGAACTGGAAGCGCGCATCCGCGCACTGCGCCGTCGCCACCAGAATGCCGGCGCCGACGCGGGCCCGAACCCGCAGGAAGTGGGTGGGCTGCGCTTCGAGCCCGAGAGCGGCGCCATCTATCACAAGAGCGGCATCCTGGAGCTCACGCCGCGCGAACTGGCGCTGCTCAAGGCGCTGATGATGAAACCCGGCCATGCGGTGAGCAAGGAGCGGCTCTTCGAACTCGTGTTCCCGGGCGAGACCGATGTGCAGTACGAGGCCATCGAGGTGGTGGTGTATCGGCTGCGCAAGAAGCTCGCAGGCACCGGGGCGGCGCTGATGACGCTGCGCGGGCTGGGCTACCTGCTGCGCGCCGAGCCATGAAGACGGCCTTGTCGCTGCGCGCGAGGCTGCTGCTGGGCATTCTCGCGCCGGTGGCGCTGTTCATCGTGATCAACAGCGTGAGCCTGTACCGCCAGAGCCTGGCCGCGGCCACCACGGCCTACGACCGCACCCTGCTCGCCTCGGCCAAGACCATCGGCGAGCAGCTCGACGTGGAAGGCTACGACGAGCATGCGCGGCTGCGCGCGATCGTGCCCTATTCCGCGCTCGAAGCCTTCGAGGCCGACAACCGCAGCCGCCTTTTCTACCGCGTGTCCGCGCTCGACGGCGAGATGGTCTCGGGCTTTGCCGAACTGCCGTTCTGGCGCGGCCGCATCCCGGACCGCGGCGCCTATGCGGCGCTGGTCGATTTCTACGACGCGCGCTTTCGCAACCAGCCGGTGCGCATGGCGGTGTTGCTGCAGCCCGTGGCCAGCGGGCACGGCCGCGGCATGGCCGTGGTGCAGGTGGCCGAGACGCTGGAACTGCGCGAAACCCTGGTGCGCAAACTGCTGGTGGACATGCTGTGGCGCCAGTTGCTGCTGATGGGCGTGATCGCGCTGGTCACCGTGCTGGTGGTGCAGCGCGCCACGCGGCCGGTGCGTGAGCTCGGCGAAGCCATCGAGAAGCGCGCCGCCGACGACTTTTCCCCCATCGACGCGCCCGATGCGCCGCGCGAACTGCGCCCGCTGGTCGACGCCACCACCGAGGTCATGGGCCGGCTGCAGCGCCTGCTCGACCACCAGAAGCGCTTCGTGCGCGACAGCGCCCATCAGTTGCGCACGCCGCTCGCGGTGCTCAAGGCGCAGGTGCAGTCGGCGCGGCGCGGCGACGTGCCGCCCGAGCAGGCGCTGGGCGAGATCAGCCAGACCGTGGAGCGCGCCACCACGCTCGCCAACCAGATGCTGTCGCTCGCCAAGGTCGAGCAGCTGCGCCAACAGCCTGAATCGATGCCGCTGGAGCTCGGCGAGGTGGTGCGCCAGATTGCGCTGGACCTGTCGCCGCTGATCGCCGACAAGGCGCTCGACTTCGAACTGGCCATCGACGCGCCCGTGACGGTGCGCGCGCACCGATGGATGCTGCAGGAGCTCACGCGCAACCTGCTGCACAACGCCATCAAGCAGAGCCCGCGCGGCGGCGCCCTTTCGGTGATGGTTCGCTCGGACGGCCCGGAAGCCGTGCTGACAGTGCGCGACCAGGGGCCGGGCATTGCAGCCGAGCTGCGCCAGCGCCTGTTCGCGCCGTTTTCCGCCGGCGACACGGCCAGCGGCTCGGGGCTGGGCCTGGCCATCTGCCGCGAGATCGTGCTTGCGCTCGGCGGACGCATCAGCCTCGACAACCGCAGCGCGCAGGAAAATTCCGCACACACGGTCGGCCTCGATGCTGTCGTGCGCCTGCCCGTCTACCACCACAATTCCTGAACCTATGGATCGCCTGCGCATCGACAAATGGCTCTGGGCCGCCCGCTTCTTCAAGACGCGCTCGCTGGCCGCGGACGAAATCGGCAAGAACCGGGTGCAGGTCAACGGCGACATCGCCAAGGCCTCGCGCGAGGTCAAGCCGGGAGACACGGTGGCCATCCGCCTGGGCGCCGTGACGCGAACCGTCACGGTGCGCGGCCTGAGCGGCCAGCGCGGGCCGGCGCCGGTGGCGCAGCAGCTCTACGAAGAAACGCCCGAAAGCATTGCCGCGCAGGCGGCCCTGCGCGAGCAGCGCCGCATGGGCAGCGAGCCGGCGCTGGCCATCGAGCAGGGCCGGCCCACCAAGCGCGACCGGCGCGAGCTCGACGGCGCCGCTCGGCATGCCGAATGGGACAGCCGCTGGAGCGCTTCCATCGATCCGGACGACAGCGAACGCTGACCGGGCGCCGATCGCGTACGCTGCGTGCTTTTGCACGGAGTCCGGATTGATGGCCAGCTTCAAGAAATACCGCGTCGACAGCAAGTTCAAACTCTCGCAGGTGGACCCCGGCGAATCTCCGTTCCTGGACGGCAACGAAGCCGCCCAGCTCGCCGAGATCGACGCCCTGGCCATCGAGCTCGACGAGATGCAGAACCTGCTGCATGCCGAGGGCCGCCGCAAGGTCCTGCTGGTGCTGCAGGGCATGGACACCAGCGGCAAGGACGGCACCGTTCGCTGGGTGTTCTCGCGCACCTCCCCGCTGGGTGTGCGCGTCACCGCCTTCAAGGCACCCAGCGACGACGAGCGCGCGCACGACTACCTCTGGCGCTGCCATGCAGTGGTGCCGCGCAGCGGCGAGATCGCGGTCTGGAACCGCAGCCATTACGAGGACGTGCTGGTGCCCGTGGTCGAAGGCTGGATCGACAAGGCCGAGACCCAGCGGCGCTATGCGCAGATCAACGATTTCGAGCGCCTGCTCGTCGAGACCGGCACGGTGATCGTCAAGTGCATGCTGCACATCGACAAGGACACGCAGCGCGAACGCCTGCAGGCGCGCATCGACACGCCCGGCAAGCAATGGAAGTTCAATGTGGGCGACCTCGAGGTGCGCACCAAGTGGAGCGCCTACCAGCAGGCCTACGACAAGGCACTGCGGTCCACCTCGACCGAGCACGCGCCCTGGTACGTGATACCGGCCAACAACAAGCGGCACCGCAACCTGATGATCGCGCGGCTCCTGATGAAGATCCTGCGGCAGATGAAGCTCAAGGCGCCGCCCGCCGACCCCGCGCTCAAAGGCATGCTCATCAAGTGACGAGCGCCCGCGCCGTCAGGAGGAGCGCCGGACGGCCGACTGGCCCAGCACGCGGCACTTGCCGAATTCGCAGCGCACGGCCCAGGCCGTGCCGTTCGAGCAGGGCACGCTGTACGACTCGTAGCCCGGGCCCTTGGCCGTGAGCTCGGCGCGCGGCTGGATGCTGCACTGCCCGGCCTTGGCAAGCACTTCGGCGTTGTAGGTGTCGACCCCGGTCCTGCGCGGCGCGAGCACCACTTCCGGGTTGAAGGCATGTCCGTAGAAGGTGTCGCGCACGTTCGGGTCGAGGTTGCGGTAGCCGCGCTTGGCCATGCAGTGCACCACGGCGATCTGCTGGTGCTCGGCAACCAGCTCCGCGCTGGGCCGGTAGGACATGTCGATCACCGCAGCCGAAATGCCGGTGTACGAGGCCGCAGCCACGATGCCCTGTCCATGCACGGTGATCAATCCCAGGCCCAGCGCAAGCCACATGGCGTCGCCGGTTTCGCTGCGCGCGGTGATCCGCATCGCGGCCGTGCGGCAATCGGCCACGTCGCTGTCGTAGCGGGCCCGGTCCACGCCTTCCATGGCGACCATGGGCACGTAAGACAGCCCGGTTCCGGTGCCGGGTTGGGTCGGCGTGGGCGGCGTGCTGGCGCACCCTGCCAACGCAACAACGGCGCACACGATGCTCAGCAGCAGCTTCATGGAGATCCCTCGTCCTCTTCGCGATAGTTCGGGCGATTTAACCATACAGATGGTTACTTTTGAGCCTGCTTTGTCGCGAAGTTGCGACGAACGAGTTGCTGAGTGCTTTCTGCTGACAGCGGAAGAGCGCCTCTTCTACCTGGATCGCGTGGCCGTGCGGCGCTTGCCGGCCGCCGCGGGGCGAAGCGACTCGAAGGCCTCCGCCAGCGACAGCACGCGGCCGCAGTTCACCGCCTGGTAGCCCGGCAGGCGGTTCACGGCGCTCTGGTAGGCCTCGCTTTGCAGGATGTCCAGCATCCGCCGCACGATCGGCGCGGCAAGCGAGCGCTCCTCGCACAGCAGGAAATAGCGCTCCACCTGGTTGGAGATGAAGTCGAGCTTGAACTGGCGCGCCGGCGTTTCCACGCCATATCCCGCATCCGCCATGCCGCTGGCCACGAAGGCCGCGACGGCCGCGTGCGTGAACTCGCACTGCTCGTAGCCCTTGATGGCTTCGGGCGCGATGCCCTGCTCGCGCAACTGCAGGTCGAACAAATAGCGCGTGCCCGAGCCCGCCTGCCGGTTGATGAATCGGACGCCGGGGCGCGCCAGGTCGGCCAGCGTGTAGATCTTCTTCGGGTTGCCGGGCGCCACCATCAGGCCCTGGTGCCGCGTCGCCATGCCGATGACTTTCTGCGTGCCGGCGTTGAGCCAGGAACCATAGTGCGCGACGGCTTCGGCCTCGAACGCACCCAGCGGTACGTGGAAGCCCGCCACGTCGCAGCTGCCGTGGTGCAGCGAGGCCACGGCCTCTTCGCTGCCGCAGTAGCGCAGGTCGCCCGGCACCTGCGCCGCGGCCAGGAAGCCATGCAGCGCCTCGATGGCGAAGCCATGGCTCGCGTGGATGCGCAGCAGCGTGGGCGCGGTGGGAATCAGTTTCTCGATTTCCGCGCCCAGTTCGGAGGCCAGCGAATCCAGGAGCGGCGACAGGCGCGCGGTGATGCGGCGGTCGGCCCACACCAGCTTTTCGCCGAGCGGCGTGAGGCTGGAACCCTTGCCGCGCTGCATCGCCACCAGCGGCTGGCCGAACATGGCTTCGCCCTGCCGGATCAGCTCCCAGGCGTGGCGGTAGGACACACCGGACACGGTGCAGGCGCTGGACAGGCTGCCGTGCTCCAGCACCTGCACCAGCAGTTCGATCACCCGCGGCGCCAGCGCCGCGCCGTCGGCCTGGCGGATGGTCCATTGCGGCCTGATGTGCACTTCATGCATGGGTTTCGGCTTTCCAAAGCATATTTATTGGGCTGAACGCCTCATATTGTGGCATTCGATTCCTCTCCATAGACTCGCGCCACCACGGTATGGCAGCTCCAACATTAGGAGATTCAAAGCATATGAACAATATGGGCATCGCGGCATCCATCGCCGCTGCGCACAAGGACACCCCGGGCGGGCTGCTTCCTGCGCTGCACGGCATCCAGGACGCGCTGGGGCATGTTCCACCCGACGCCGTCCCCCTCATCGCCGAGCAGTTCAACCTGTCGCGTGCCGAGGTGCATGGCGTGGTCAGCTACTACCACCACTTCCGCTCGGCCCCGGCAGGCCGGCTGCTGGTGCAGGTCTGCCGAGCAGAGGCCTGCAAGGCCATGGGTGCGGATGCGCTGCTCGCGCATGCCGAGCAACGCCTGGGCTGCGGCGTGCACGGCACGTCGGCGGACGGCCAGTACTCGCTGGAGCCGGTGTTCTGCCTCGGCCTGTGCGCCTCGTCGCCCGCCATCGCGGTGAACGATGAGGTGCATGCGCGCATCACGCCGGCGCTGTTCGACGGCATCGTCGAGGAAGCGCGGCAAGCCTCATGACCACCACCGTCTATGTCCCCCGCGACTCCGCGGCGCTGGCGGTCGGCGCCGAGCGGGTCGCCAAACAGATCGCGGCACAAGCCCGTGCGCGCAACGCCGATGTGCGCATCGTGCGCAACGGTTCGCGCGGCCTGTTCTGGCTGGAGACGCTGGTCGAAGTGGCCACGCCGCAAGGCCGCGTGGCCTACGGCCCGGTCACGCACGCCGACGTCGCCGGCCTGTTCGACGCCGGCTTTCTTTCGGGCGGCGCGCATGCGCTGAACCTGGGCCTGACCGAAGAGATTCCCTACCTGAAGAAGCAGGAGCGCCTGACCTTCGCCCGCATGGGCGTGACCGATCCGGTGTCCGTGGCCGACTACGAGGCGCACGAAGGCTTCGCGGGGCTGCGCCGCGCGCTCACCCTCGCACCGGCCGAGATCGTTCAGCAGGTGCTGGACTCCGGCCTGCGCGGCCGCGGCGGCGCCGCATTCCCGGCCGGGATCAAGTGGAAGACGGTGCTGGCCGCGGAGGCGCCGCAGAAATACATCGTCTGCAATGCGGACGAAGGCGACTCGGGCACCTTCTCGGACCGCATGACGATGGAAGGCGATCCGCTGATGCTGGTGGAAGGCATGGCCATCGCGGGCCTTGCGACCGGCGCGACCGAGGGCTACGTCTACGTTCGCTCGGAATACCCGCATGCCATTGCCACGCTCGATGAGGCCATCCGCCATGCCGAGCAGGTCGGCTTCCTGGGCGACGACATCCTGGGCTCGGGCCGCAGCTTCCGCCTGACCGTGCGCAAGGCCGCCGGAGCCTACGTGTGCGGCGAGGAAACCGCGCTGCTCGAAAGCCTGGAAGGCCGCCGCGGCATCGTGCGCGCCAAGCCGCCGCTGCCTGCCCTGCAGGGGCTCTTCGGCCAGCCGACCGTGATCAACAACGTGATCACGCTGGCCTCGGTGCCCCTCATCCTGGCGCGCGGCGCGGACTTCTACAGGAACTACGGCATGGGCCGTTCGCGCGGCACGCTGCCGTTCCAGCTGGCCGGCAACATCAGGCACGGCGGCCTGGTCGAGAAGGCCTTCGGCCTGAGCCTGCGCGAACTGCTCTACGACTTCGGCGGCGGCAGCGCGAGCGGCCGGCCGATCAAGGCGGTACAGGTGGGCGGTCCGCTGGGCGCCTACGTGCCCGAATCGCAATGGGACCTGCCGCTGGACTACGAGGCCTATGCGGCCGTGGGCGCGGTGGTCGGGCACGGCGGCATCGTGGTGCACGACGACACGGCCGACATGTCGCAGCTGGCGCGCTACGCGATGGAGTTCTGCGCGATCGAGTCCTGCGGCAAGTGCACGCCCTGCCGCATCGGCTCCACGCGCGGCGTGGAAGTGATCGACAAGATCACCAGCAACCAGAACCGGCCGCAGCAGGTCGTTCTCCTGCGCGACCTGTGCGACACCATGCTGCACGGCTCGCTCTGCGCCATGGGCGGCATGACGCCCTACCCCGTGCTGTCGGCCATCAATCACTACCCCGAGGACTTCGGCATCGAAGCCCCCGACCGCGCCGCAGCCTGACCGACGAGACGAACAGAGGAGACATCCCATGCTGAACCCATCGCAAGACATCGACCACGGCACGCCCAGGCGCGAATCCACCGAGGAAGTCACGCTCGAGATCGACGGCATGCCGGTGACGGTGGCCAAGGGCACCTCGCTGATGCGCGCCGCGGTCGACGCGGGCGTGCAGGTGCCCAAGCTGTGCGCGACCGACAGCCTGGAGCCCTTCGGCTCCTGCCGGCTCTGCCTGGTGGAGATCGACGGACGCAAGGGCTATCCGGCGTCGTGCACCACGCCGGCCGAGGCCGGCATGAAGGTGCGCACGCAGAGCCCGAGGCTGCAGGAGCTGCGCAAGGGCGTGATGGAGCTCTACATCTCCGACCATCCGCTCGACTGCCTCACCTGCGCCGCCAACGGCGACTGCGAACTGCAGGACATGGCCGGCGTCACCGGGCTGCGCAACGTGCGCTACGGCTACGACGGCGCCAACCACCTGAAAAGCGCCAAGGACGAGTCCAACCCCTACTTCACCTACGACCCGGCCAAGTGCATCGTCTGCAACCGCTGCGTGCGCGCCTGCGAGGAAACGCAGGGCACCTTCGCGCTCACCATCAGCGGCCGCGGCTTCGAGTCGCGCGTCTCGCCGGGCCAGGACCAGCCCTTCATGGAATCCGAATGCGTGAGCTGCGGCGCCTGCGTGCAGGCCTGCCCCACCGCCACGCTGCAGGAAAAATCGGTGATCTGGCTGGGCCAGGCCGAGCACAGCGCCATCACCACCTGCGCCTATTGCGGCGTGGGCTGCGGCTTCAAGGCCGAGATGAAGGGCAACGAAGTGGTGCGCATGGTGCCCTGGAAGGACGGCAAGGCCAACGAAGGCCACTCGTGCGTGAAGGGCCGCTTTGCCTGGGGCTACGCCACCCACAAGGACCGCGTGCTCAAGCCCATGATCCGCAGCAGGATCACCGATCCGTGGCGCGAGGTGAGCTGGGACGAAGCCGTCAACTACGCCGCCAGCGAGTTCCGCCGCATCCAGGCGAAGTACGGCACCGATTCCATCGGCGGGCTCGTGTCCTCGCGCTGCACCAACGAAGAGGGCTACCTGGTGCAGAAGCTGGTGCGCGCGGCCTTCGGCAACAACAACGTCGACACCTGCGCGCGCGTGTGCCATTCGCCCACAGGCTACGGACTGAAGCAGACCATGGGCGAATCGGCCGGCACGCAGACCTTCAAGTCGGTGGAAAAATCGGACGTAATCATGGTGATCGGCGCCAACCCGTCCGACGGCCACCCGGTGTTCGCCTCGCGCATGAAGAAGCGCCTGCGCGCCGGTGCCCGGCTGATCGTGATCGACCCGCGCACCATCGACCTGGTGAAGTCGCCGCACGTCAAGGCCGACCATCACCTCAAGCTCAAGCCCGGCACCAACGTGGCGGTCATCAGCGCCATGGCGCATGTGATCGTGACCGAAGGCCTGGTCGACGAAGCCTTCGTGGCCGAGCGCTGCGAGCCCAAGTCGTTCAACGAGTGGCGGGAATTCGTTGCGCGCCCGGCCAACTCGCCCGAGGCCATGGAAGCCGTGACCGGCGTGCCGGCAGCCGAGCTGCGCGCTGCCGCGCGGCTGTTCGCCAAGGGCCACGACGGCAAGCGCAATGCCGCCATCTACTATGGCCTGGGCGTGACGGAGCACAGCCAGGGCTCGACCATGGTGATGGGCATTGCCAACCTCGCCATGGCCACCGGCAACGTGGGCCGCGAAGGCGTGGGAGTGAATCCGCTGCGCGGCCAGAACAACGTGCAGGGCTCCTGCGACATGGGCTCGTTCCCGCACGAGCTGCCGGGCTACCGCCATGTGTCGGACAGCACCGCGCGCGGCAGCTTCGAAGACGCCTGGGGCGTGGCGCTGCGGGCCGAGCCGGGGCTGCGCATTCCCAACATGTTCGACGCCGCCATCACCGGCAGCTTCAAGGGCCTGTACTGCGAGGGCGAGGACGTGGTCCAGTCGGACCCGAACACGCAGCACGTGGCCGAGGCCCTGATGGCGATGGAATGCATCGTGGTGCAGGACCTGTTCCTGAACGAAACCGCCAAGTACGCCCACGTGTTCCTGCCGGGCGCGTCGTTCCTGGAGAAGGACGGCACCTTCACCAACGCCGAGCGCCGCATCTCGCGCGTCACCAAGGTCATGCCGCCCAAGGCCGGCTATGCCGACTGGGAGGTGACGCAGCTGCTCTCCAACGCGCTGGGCTATCCCATGAACTATGCGAGCGCCGAAGAGATCATGGACGAGATCGCCGCGCTCACGCCCACCTTCACGGGCGTGAGCTACGCCAAGCTGGCAAAGCTCGGCAGCGTGCAGTGGCCGTGCAACGAGGCCGCGCCCGAAGGCACGCCGACCATGCACATCGGCGAGTTCGTGCGCGGCAAGGGCAAGTTCATCATCACGCAGTACGTGCCGACCGACGAGAAGGTCACGCGCATGTACCCGCTGATCCTGACCACCGGGCGCATCCTGTCGCAGTACAACGTGGGCGCCCAGACCCGCCGCACCGAGAACAACCAGTGGCACAGCGAGGACCGGCTCGAGATCCATCCGGCCGACGCCGAGGACCGCGGCATCGCCGAGGGCGACTGGGTCGGCATTCGCAGCCGCGCGGGCGAAACCGTGCTGCGCGCCACCATCACCGAGCGCGTGCAGCCGGGCGTGGTCTACACCACCTTCCACTTCCCCGAATCGGGCGCCAACGTGATCACCACCGACAACTCCGACTGGGCCACCAACTGCCCCGAGTTCAAGGTGACCGCGGTCCAGGTGATGCCGGTGATGCAGCCTTCCGAATGGCAGCAGGAATACAGCCGGTTCAACGCGCTGCAGGAAGAGCTGCTGAGCAAGCGCATCGAAGAAACGGCGGCCGCCAAGTGAACCTGTCCGACCTACCGCTTCGGCCCGGAAGCGCCGAGCTGCTGCCCGTGCGCGGCGTGCGCGCCCGCCGGGCCTTCGACAACCGCGACTGGGTGGCCGTGGAGGTGCCGGTCGCGCTGGAGTTCAACGGCATTGCGCACGCCGTGATGCTTGCAACACCCACCGACCTGGCCGACTTCGCGCTGGGCTTCGCGCTCAGCGAGGGCATCCTGCTCGGACGCAATGAGCTCTACGGCGTCGAGGAAGCGTACGCACCCGAAGGCATCACGCTCAAGCTCGAGGTGGCGAGCGCGGCCTTCGCGCGGCTGAAGGCGCGCCGCCGCTCGATGGCCGGGCGCACGGGCTGCGGCCTGTGCGGCACCGAGAGCTTGGCGCATGTCACGCGTGCGCTGCCGCCCCTGCCCGAGGGCCCCGCGCTCTCGACCCGCGCCGTCGCGCGCGGCATGCGGGAGCTTGCATCGCTGCAGGTGCTGCAGAAGGTCACCGGTGCCGTGCACGCGGCGGCCTGGTGCAGCGCGCAAGGCGAAGCGCTGCTGGTGCGCGAGGACGTCGGCCGCCACAACGCGCTCGACAAGCTCGTCGGCGCGCTCGCAAGAAGCAGCGTGCCCGCCTCCACCGGCTTCATCGCGGTGACCAGCCGCGCCAGTTTCGAGATGGTGCAGAAGACCGTCGCCGCCGGCGTGCCGCTGCTGGCGGCGGTATCGGCCTCGACCTCGCTGGCCACGGCGGTTGCGCAAGACGCGGGCCTCACGCTGGCGGGCTTCGTGCGCGACGACGACCTGGTCATCTACACCCACCCGTGGCGGCTCAACGGCCTGCCCGCCAACGCCTGAGGTCTTTTTTGCAATGCACGTCGACCAGCTGATCCGCATGGTGAACCAGATGGGCAGCTTCTTCGAAGCCATGCCCGACCGCAGCGAAGCCCTGCATGACCTGGCGCTGCACCTGAAGCGCTTCTGGGAACCGCGCATGCGGCGCGAGCTGCTGGCGCACCTGGACGCCGGCGGACCGGGGGAACTGAACCCCGTCTCGGCCGAGGCGATCCGCGTCCACCGGGCGCTGCTCGAATAGCAGCGCCACGCAAGCTACTGCAGCGCCGCCGGCTTGATCCGCGACGCCATGCCCGCGGTGCCGAAGGCCTGGAAGCGGTCGATGCAGACGTCGCGCGCCGCCGCGGTCGCTTCCTTCAGGAACTTGCGCGGATCGAATTCGCTGCGATCCTGGCCCATGGCGCGGCGCATGGCGCCGGTCATCGCCAGCCGGATGTCGGTGTCGATGTTGACCTTGCGCACGCCGTGGCGGATGCCTTCCTGGATCTCCTCCACCGGCACGCCGTAGGTCTCCTTGATGTCGCCGCCGAACTCGCGGATCACCGCCAGCCATTCCTGCGGCACCGACGAAGAGCCGTGCATCACGAGGTGCGTCTTCGGAATGCGCGCATGGATCTCCTTGATGCGGTCGATCGCGAGGATGTCGCCGGTCGGCTTGCGGCTGAACTTGTAGGCGCCATGCGAGGTGCCGATGGCAATGGCCAGCGCATCCACGCCGGTGCGCGACACGAAGTCGACCGCCTGCTGCGGATCGGTCAGCAGCTGGTCGTGCGACAGCACGCCCTCGGCCCCGCTGCCGTCTTCCTCGCCGGCCATGCCCGACTCGAGCGACCCGAGGCAGCCCAGCTCGCCCTCGACCGAGACGCCGACCGCATGCGCCATCTCCACCACGCGGCTGGTCACGCCCACGTTGTAGTCGTAGCTCGCGGGCGTCTTCGCGTCTTCCATCAGCGAGCCGTCCATCATCACGCTGGTGAAGCCCGAGCGGATGGCCTGCATGCACATCGACGGGCTCGCGCCATGATCCTGGTGCATCACGATCGGGATCCCGGGGTACATCTCGGCGGCCGCCTCGACCATCTTGCGCAGGAAGGGTTCGCCCGCATATTTGCGCGCGCCGGCCGAGGCCTGCAGGATGACCGGGCTGTCGGTCTTGCGCGCGGCCTGCATGATGGCCTGGATCTGCTCCAGGTTGTTGACGTTGAACGCCGGCACGCCGTACTGGTGCTCGGCGGCGTGGTCCAGCAGTTGGCGCAGCGAAATCATGGCCATGGGAAGCTCTCCTGTGAAGTTGGAAATGGGTTGGATGGAAGCCGGTGGGCCCATTCCAGAGACACCGCGGAACCGGCTTCGCCGGGCCGCCGGTGTCGCCCCCGGCGAGGGGGTTGGCGGAGCGACACGAAGTGCGCGAAGACTGGGGGTGAGCTCATTTCCTGCGGTCCTGGAGCGCCTTGACCGCGGGCAGGCTCTTGCCTTCGAGGAATTCGAGGAACGCGCCGCCCGCCGTCGAGACGTAGTCGATGCACTCCTCCACCTCGAACTGGTTGATGGCGGCCACGGTGTCGCCACCACCCGCGAGCGAGAACGCGTCCATCCGGGCGATCGCGTGGGCCAGCGTGCGCGTGCCGTGCGAGAACTGCTCGATCTCGAACACGCCGAGCGGGCCGTTCCAGACGATGGTCTTGCATGGGCCGAGCATGGCGACGAGCCGCGCCACCGAGTCCGGGCCGAAGTCCAGGATCATGTCGTCGGGCGCCACGTCGGCCACGGCTTTCACCGTTGCCACCGCATTTGGCGAGAACTCGGTCGCCGTGACCACGTCGGTCGGCATGAAGAGCTGCGCACCGCGTGCCGAGAGCGCCGCGCCCACGGCGCGCGCCGTGTCCACCATCTCGGGCTCGCACAGCGACCGGCCGACTGGATGGCCCGCCGCGAGCAGGAAAGTGTTGGCCATGCCGCCGCCGACCACCAGCCATTCGACCTGCGCCGCCAGCGACTCGAGGATCGACAGCTTGGTCGACACCTTGGCGCCGCCGACGATCGCGGCCAGCGGCCGCGCGGGGTTCGCGAGCGCGCGGCCGAGCGCGTTGAGCTCCGACGCCATCAGCGGCCCGGCGCAGGCAACGGGCGCGAGCCGGGCCAGCGCCTCGGTGGTGGCCTCGGCGCGGTGCGCGGTGCCGAAGGCATCGTTCACGTACACGTCGCACAGCGCTGCCATGCGCCGCGCCAGGGCTTCGGCATTGGCCTTCTCGCCGACGTTCGCGCGGCAGTTTTCAAGCAGCGCCATCTGGCCGGGCGCGATGTCGAAGGGGCGATCGATCCAGTCGCCGACCAGCGCCACCGGTGCGCCCAGCAGTTCGCCGAGCCGCTTCGCCACCGGCGCCAGCGATTCGCCGGCTGCAAGCTGGCCCTCCTTCGGCCGGCCCAGGTGCGATGTGACCATCACACGCGCGCCTTGCGACAGCGCATGGCGAATGCCGCCCAGGCTGGCGCGGATGCGCGTGTCGTCGCTGATGCGGCCCGACGCGTCGAGCGGCACGTTGAGGTCGCAGCGGATGAACACGCGCTGTCCGCGCAGGTCGATCTGGTCCAGCGTGTTGAAGCTCATGCGGCCTCTCTCACGCTGGCCTGCGCGGCGTTCGCGAGCAGGCGGCGGGCGCGCCCGGCCACCACTTCGGCGGTCAGCCCGAACAGCTTGAAGAGCTCGCCAGCCGGCGCCGATTCGCCGAAGCGGTCGAGCCCGACCACGTCGCCGTATTCGCCGACGAACTTCCACCACAGGCCGGTGCTGCCGGCCTCCACCGCCACGCGCGGCAGGTGGCGCGGAATCACCGCATGGCGCCACTCGGCGTCCTGGCGTTCGAACACGTCCATGCATGGCACGGACACCACGCGTGCCTCGACGCCCTCCTGCGCCAGCAGGGCCGCGGCGGCCAGCGCCACGCCCACTTCGGAGCCGCTTGCCAGCAGTGCCACGCACTCGGCCTCCGGGCGGCGCAGCACGTAGGCGCCGCGCGCAATGGATTCGATGCGCTCGCCGGCGTCGCCGGCGTGCGGCAGCGCCTGGCGCGTCAGCAGCAGGCAGCTCGGCCCGTCCACGCGGCGCAGGGCCTGGCGCCAGGCCACGGCCGTCTCGGTGGCATCGGCCGGGCGCCAGACGTCGACATCGGGAATCAGCCGCAGGCTCGAGGCATGCTCCACCGGCTGGTGCGTCGGGCCGTCCTCGCCGAGCCCGATCGAGTCGTGCGTGAAGACGTAGATGACCGGCAGCTTCATCAGCGCCGACATGCGCACGCCGTTGCGCGCGTAGTCCGAAAAGGTCAGGAAGGTGCCGCCGAAGGGACGGAAGCCGCCGTGCAGCGCGAGCCCGTTCATGATGGCTGCCATCCCGAACTCGCGCACGCCGTAGTGCACGTGGTTGCCGGTGCCCGTGCCCTTGAGCGCGCGGTGGCCCTTCCAGTCGGTGAGGTTCGATCCCGTGAGGTCGGCCGAGCCGCCGATCAGTTCGGGCATCGCGGGGCCGACTCCGTCGAGCACCTGCTGCGAGGCCTTGCGCGTGGCGACCGATGCCTTGCGCTGCTCCGCGCCCGACGCGGCCGCAGCCAGTGCGGCTTCGGCTTTTGCAGTGAGCGGCGCATCGGTGCGATGGCGCCGCAGCAGCTCGCGCGCGAGCGCTGGGTGCTCCTGTGCATAGGCGGCAAAGCGCTCCTGCCAGGCCTTGTGCAGCGTGGCGCCCGATTCGCGCGCGGACCAGGCTTCTGCAATGGCCGCCGGCACTTCGAAGGGCGCGGCGCTCCAGCCGAGCGCCTGCCGCGTCAGCGCGATCTCGGCCTCGCCCAGCGCTTCGCCGTGCGCCTTGGCGGTGCCGGCGCGGTTCGGCGAGCCCTGGCCGATGCGCGTCTTGCAGCACACCAGCACCGGCCGGTTCGCGGCCGTGGCGCTTTCAATGGCTGCGTCGAGCGCCGCAGCGTCGTGGCCGTCGACGTCGCGCAGCACGGTCCAGCCGTAGGCTTCGAAGCGGCCCGGCGTGTCGTCGCTGAACCAGCCGCCGACCTCGCCGTCGATCGAGATGCCGTTGTCGTCGTAGAACGCCACCAGCTTGTGGAGGCGCCAGGTGCCTGCGAGCGAGCAGGCCTCGTGGCTGATGCCTTCCATCAGGCAGCCGTCGCCCAGGAAAACATAGGTGCGGTGGTCGATCACCTCGTGGCCGGGCCGATTGAACTCCTCGGCCAGCAGCTTCTCGGCCAGCGCCATGCCCACCGCATTGCTGATGCCCTGCCCCAGCGGCCCGGTGGTGGTCTCGACGCCGGGCGTGACGCCGGCCTCGGGGTGGCCCGGCGTGCGCGAATGCAATTGGCGGAAGCGCCGCAGCTCCTCCATCGGCAGCGCATAGCCGCTCAGGTGCAGCAGCGCATACAGCAGCATCGAGCCGTGCCCGTTGGAAACGACGAAGCGGTCGCGGTTCATCCAGCGCGGATCGGCCGGGTCGTGCTGCAGGCGGTGCCGCCACAGGGCCTCGGCAATGTCGGCCATGCCCATCGGCATGCCCGGGTGGCCCGAGTTGGCGGCTTGCACGGCATCCATGGCCAGCGCACGGATGGCGTTGGCGCACTGCGTGCGCAGGGCGAGGTTGTCGATCGTCATGCGGGGTTCCGGTGGGTTCGTTGTGCGTGAGGTGTTCGTGCGGCGCTCTCGCGCCCTAGATCGCGTAGGCCTTCTTGCGGCGCTCCATGAGGCGCAGGATCATCGGCGTGAAGATCAGCTGCATCGCGAGCTCCATCTTTCCGCCCGGCACCACCAGCGTGTTGGCCCGCGACATGAAGGAGTCGTGCAGCATGCTCAGCAGATAGGGAAAGTCGAAGCCCGTGGGGTTGGCGAAGCGGATCACGACCAGACTCTCGTCCGGGCTGGGGATGGTGCGCGCAATGAACGGGTCGGAGGTGTCGACCACCGGCACGCGCTGGAAGTTGATGTGCGTGCGCGTGAACTGCGGGCAGATGTAGTGCACGTACTCGTTCATGCGGCGCAGGATCACGTCGGTCACGGCCTCGGTGGAATAGCCGCGCGTGTTCTTGTCGCGGTGCAGCTTCTGGATCCACTCGAGGTTGATCACCGGCACCACGCCGATCAGCAGGTCGACGTGGCGCGCGATGTCGACCTTCTCGGTGGTCACGCCGCCATGCAGGCCCTCATAGAACAGCAGCTCGCTGTCGGGCAGCGTTTCCCACGGCGTGAAGGTGCCGGGCTCCTGCTTGTAGGGCGCCGCCTCCTGCACATCGTGCAGGTACTTGCGGCTCTGGCCGACGCCCGCTTCGCCGTAGTCGCGAAACAGCGCCTCGAGTTCGGCGAACAGGTTGGCGTCCTCGCCGAAGTGGCTGAAGTTGCGGTTGCCGGCGGCCTCGGCCTCGGCCATGGCCACCTTCATGGAATTGCGGTCGTAGCGGTGAAAGCTGTCGCCTTCCACGATGGCCGCCTTGACGCTCTCGCGGCGGAAGATGTTCTCGAAAGTCCGCGTGACGGACGTGGTGCCCGCGCCGGACGAGCCGGTGATGGCAACGATGGGATGTTTGGCTGACATGGTGGCCTCGGGGAGATGAAGAATTCGTGCAGGTGGTCTCGTTCAGGCGGCGGTTGCAAAGAGGCCGCGCTTTCCGAACAGCGGCGCCTGGTAGGTGTCCTGCGGCTCCTCGCTGTGGTAGGCCTCCACGCGCGCCACCTCGTCGGACGACCCGAAGACGAAGCCGATGCGCTGGTGGATCGACTCCGGCTCGACCGTCATCAGGCGGCGCCGGCCGGTGCTGGCCATGCCGCCGGCCTGCTCGATCAAAAACGAGATCGGATTGGCCTCGTAGAGCAGCCGCAGGCGCCCGTCGCGTCCGGCTTCCTTGCTGTCGCGCGGGTACATGAAGACGCCGCCGCGCATCAGGATGCGGTGCGTTTCGGCCACCAGCGAGGCGATCCACCGCATGTTGAAGTCGATGCCGCGCGGGCCTTCCCTGCCGGCCAGGCATTCGTCGACGTAGCGCTTCACGGCCGGCTCCCAGAAGCGGCTGTTCGAGGCGTTGATCGCGAACTCGCTGGTCTGCCGCGGAATGCTCAGGTTCGGATGGCTCAGCACCCATTCGCCCAGCTGCGGATCGAGCGTGAAGGCATGCGTGCCGTTGCCCAGCGTCAGCACCAGCATGGTCGAAGGGCCGTAGATCGCATAGCCGGCACCGACCTGCTCGGTGCCGGGCTGCAGGAAGTCTTCAGGCTTGGCGTCGGCCTCTGGCGTGGGTGCGCGCAGGATCGAGAAGATGCTGCCCACCGCCACGTTGACGTCGATGTTCGACGAGCCGTCGAGCGGATCGAACAGCAGCAGGTACTTGCCGCGCGGGTACTGCTGCTGCGGCGGCAGGTAGGGCTCTTCCATCTCTTCCGAGACCATGCCCGCCACGTGGCCGCCCCACTCGTTGGCGCGCAGGAACATGTCGTTGCTCAGCACGTCGAGCGTCTTCTGTTCCTCGCCCTGCACGTTCTGCGTGCTGGCGCTGCCCAGCACGTCGCCCAGGGCGCCGAGCGCGACCTTGCACGAGATCGCCTTGCAGGCAAGGGAGACGTCGGTGATGAGCGCGTTGAGCGCGCCCGTGGCACCGGGGTGGCGGCGGCGCTCCTCGATGATGTACTGGGTCAGCGTGGCCTTGCCTGCAATGGGCATGTTCGTCTCCTGGTTGAATCAAAAAATCCGGGTCGTTTCTTCGTCGCGGCGGACGGCGCGCGACTCGCGTGCCGTCAACAGCAGCTGCTGCGGCGTCGAGACGCGCCATGCGGACGCCGCTTCAGCCGCGTTCGCCGCCGCATGGCCGCCATAGCCCCAGGCCACCAGCGCCGCCGGCGAGCCCGCTGCCTGCGCGGCAAGCAGATCGGCCGGGCCGTCGCCCACCATCAGCAGCCGCGCGGGTTCCACGCCCAGCTGGCGCGCCGCGGCCTGCAGCAGGAACGGCGCGGGCTTGCGCTGCGCCGCGGTGTCGGCGCCGTAGACCCCCGCCATCGCCGGCAGCAGACCTGCTGCATCCAGCACGGCGCGTGCCAGGGGCGTCGGCTTGTTCGTGACCACCACCATCGGCAGCGTGCGGCGCAGGCCCGCGACGAGTGCGGCGATGCCCTCGAACACGCTGCCGAACTTCAATGGCGCCGCCAGCGTGGCGGCATCGAAGGACTTGCGCAGCCGGCCGCGTAGCGCCTCGCTGCCGCCGAGCCCGTGCTCGCGCAGCGCCTGCAGGATCAGCGCGTCGGGTCCGTCGCCGATCCATGCGCGCACCGTGTCCAGCTCGAAGCAGGCCAGCCCGGCTTCCTCGAGCGCGCAGTTCAGCGCGTGCCGGATGTCCGGCGCGCTGTCGACCAAGGTGCCGTCGAGATCGAAGGCGATCGCATCGATGCCGCGCAGGTCTTCTTTCGTCATGCGGGACGCCCTTCCATCGACTGGCGGCCCTGCAGTGCCTGCGCGCGAATGGCGCCAATGGCCTCGCGGTAGCGGCCGCCGTTGAACACCGCCGAGCCCGCCACCAGCGTGTCGGCACCCGCGGCGCCGATGCGCGCGGCGTTGTCGGGCTTCACGCCGCCATCGACCTCCAGCCAGATCTCGCGCCCGCTGGCATCGATGCGGCGGCGCACCGCCTCGATCTTCGGCAGCACGCTCTCGATGAAGCTCTGGCCGCCGAAGCCGGGGTTGACCGACATCAGCAGCACCAGGTCGAGCTGGTCCAGCACATGGTCGAGCACCGCAAGCGGCGTGGCGGGGTTGAGCACCAGGCCGGCCTTGCAGCCGCTGTCCCGGATCAGCCGGACGGTGCGGTCGATGTGCTCGCTGGCCTCGGGGTGGAACGAAATGATCGAGGCACCGGCCTGCGCGAACATCGGGATCAGCGCATCGACCGGCTTGACCATCAGGTGCACGTCGATCGGCACCGTCGCATAGGGCTTGATGGCCTCGCAGACCAGCGGACCGATTGTCAGATTTGGAACATAGTGGTTGTCCATGACATCGAAATGGATCAGGTCGGCACCGGCCTCGATGACCGCCGTGACCTCTTCGCCGAGCCGCGCGAAGTTCGCCGACAGCAGGCTGGGCGCGATCCGCATGGTGTTCTTTTCGTTCTGCATCTAACAGTCCTCGCGGTAGAGCGCCTGCACGGCATTGATCGGCGGGGCCACGGTGGCCATCCGCATCAGTTCATCGATTCCAAGCCACGCGGCGGAGTCAAGACGCCCGCCGGGCTCGCCGGCCAGCGGCTGGCTGGGGTCGCCCAGGCCGGGCAGCACCAGCCCGGCGCCGCTGAAGTCGCTGCCCTCGGTCCAGAAGGTGGGCGTGACCAGCGTCCAGAGCCCGGCACCCAGGGCCGAGCGCAGCCCGTTGGTCGAGTCCTCGATGGCGATGGCGCGCTCGGGCGGCACGCCCAATGTGTCGAGCGCCAGCAGGTAGATGTCGGACGCCGGCTTCTTCGCGCGCACCTGGTCGCCGCAGGCAATCACGTCGAACATCGTGAGGCCGCGCGGACCCAGCGTGGCCTGCAGCAGCGCGTCGATGTTGACGGCGGTGGTGGTGCTTGCAATCGCCAGGCGCAGGCCGGCATCCTGGGCCTCCTCGAGAAAGCGCAGCACGCCCGTGCGCAGCTCGATGCCGCCGCGCCGCGCGATGTCGGTGTAGTGCTGCGTCTTGGCGGCATGGACGGCCGGCACCCGCTCGTGCAGCCGCTTCTTCTGCGATGCGCCCAGCGGGAGCGAATCGACGTAGGCCTTCATGCGCTCCTTGCCGCCCGTGACCGCCAGCAGCGCGCGATACTCGGCCTGGCCCCAATGCCAGTCGAGCCCGAGCTGCTCGAAGGCCAGGTTGAAGGCCATGCGGTGCACTTCCTCGGTGTCGGCCAGGGTGCCGTCGACGTCGAAGACCAGGGCTTCGATGCTCATCTTTTTTCTCCTTCGGCCTGCGTGGCGTCTGCCGCCGGATGGAAGACGCGGCTGGCCAGGATGTCCTGCGCCTGCAGCGTGCAGAGCTGCTCGCGCGTCAGGGCCTCGTCGCTGCCGAACAGGCGCGTGGCGTGGCGCAGCCGGATGCGGTCGAGCGCGTTGCGGATCGATCGCGCATTGGCAAAGTGCGGCTGGCCCCGGCGCAGGCTCACGTAGCGCGAGAAGGTGGAGGCCGCGCCGTCGTCGAAGCTGTAGTTCAGCCGCCCCAGCATGAGCTGCGCGATCTGCATCAGCTCGGCCTCGCTGTAGTCCGGAAAATCGATGTGGTGCGCAATGCGCGAGGCCATGCCCGGGTTGCTGCCGAAGAAGGTCTCCATGCGGTCCTTGTAGCCCGCAAGAATCACGACGAGGTCGTCGCGCTGGTTCTCCATCACCTGCAGCAGGATCTCGATGGCCTCCTGCCCGTAGTCGCGTTCGTTCTCGGGCCGGTAGAGGTAGTAGGCCTCGTCGATGAACAGCACGCCGCCCATCGCCTTCTTGATCACTTCCTTGGTCTTGGGCGCCGTGTGGCCGATGAACTGGCCCACCAGGTCGTCGCGCGTCACCGCCACCAGGTGGCCCTTGCGCACATAGCCCAGCTGCTTGAGCACCTCGGCCATGCGCATCGCCACCGTGGTCTTTCCGGTGCCCGGGTTGCCCGTGAACGACATGTGCAGCGAAGGCGGCTGCGACTGCAGCCCCTGCTCCTGGCGCAGCTTGTCGATCAGGAGCAGCGCCGCGATGTCGCGGATGCGGCCCTTGACCGGCGCCAGGCCGATCAGCTCGGCATCGAGTTGGTCGAGCAGCGCCTTCACGCCCGAGGACTCGAAGAGCTGCCTCGGCGCCGTGGCCATTGCGGCGGGGGATTCGGTGGCGTCCATGCGTGCCTCTTGCAATGCGCGTGCGAAAGGGTTCGATCAGTAGCGGCTGCCTTCGGGCCGCGCCTGCGCCGCATAGCTCTCGATGCTGTAGCGGATCGTGCGGCCCGGCTCCTCGGTGCGGATCAGGCGGAAGCCCGGTTCGTTCGACGGCCGGTTGACGATGAAGGACATCACGACCGACTCGGTGCCGTGCGTCGAGTCGAAGGCGGTCACGCGGATGTACTGCTGCGGGAAGGTCTTGCGGCAGGCCGCGAGTTCGAGCATGACGCCGGCCGCATCCTTGATGTCGAACATCGGGTTGCCGAACATCTCCCAGAAGGTGTTGCGCGGATGGGGGTCGTCGGTGTATTCGAGGCCGATGGCCCAGCCCTTGTCGAGGCAGTAGTCGACCTGGCGGCTGATCTGCTCGTCGCTCAGGTCGGGCAGGAAGGAAAAGGTGCCTTGTGTGATTCGCATGTCTGTTGCTCCTGGAACTGGAAAGCGGGTTCAGGCCACCGACGGCGTCGGCACGTAGTCGGAGGTGTCGGTGGAGGCGTAGTTGAAGGAGATCTCGCCCCAGGTGTCGAGCGCGGCCGCCAGCGGCGTGCACCACTTGGCCGCGTCGCGCAGGATCTGCGGCCCCTCGTTGGCGATGTCGCGGCCTTCGTTGCGCGCCAGCACCATGGCTTCGAGCGCCACGCGGTTGGCCGTGGCCCCGGCCTGGATGCCCTGCGGATGGCCGATGGTGCCGCCGCCGAACTGCAGCACCACGTCGTCGCCGAACAGGTCGAGCAGCTGGTGCATCTGGCCGGCATGGATGCCGCCCGAGGCCACCGGCATCACCTTGCGCAGCGCGCCCCAGTCCTGGTCGAAGTAGATGCCCCGCGGCAGGTCGACCTTGGTGTGCGTGTCGCGGCAGACGTTGTAGTAGCCCTGCACCGTCATCGGGTCGCCTTCGAGCTTGCCGACGGCCGTGCCCGCGTGGATGTGGTCCACGCCCGCCAGGCGCATCCACTTGGCGATCACGCGGAAGCTCACGCCGTGGTTCTTCTGGCGCGTGTAGGTGCCGTGGCCCGCGCGGTGCAGGTGCAGGATCATGTCGTTCTGGCGGCACCAGTGGCTCATCGACTGGATGGCCGTGTAGCCGACGACCAGGTCGATCATCACGATCACCGAGCCGAGCTCCTTGGCGAACTGCGCGCGGCGGTACATCTCTTCCATGGTGCCGGCCGTGACGTTCAGGTAGCTGCCCTTGACCTCGCCGGTGGCCGCGCTGGCCTTGTTGACCGCGTCCATCACGAACAGGAAGCGGTCGCGCCAGTGCATGAAGGGCTGCGAGTTGATGTTCTCATCGTCCTTCATGAAGTCGAGCCCGCCGCGCAGGCCCTCGTACACCACGCGGCCGTAGTTGCGGCCCGAGAGCCCGAGCTTGGGCTTGGTGGTGGCGCCCAGCAGGGGCCGGCCGAATTTGTCGAGCCGCTCGCGCTCCACCACGATGCCGGTCGGCGGGCCGGGGAAGGTCTTGACGTAGGCCACCGGGAATTTCATGTCCTCCAGCCGCGCGGCCTTCAGCGGCTTGAAGCTGAAGACGTTGCCGATGATGGAAGCCGTCACGTTGGTGATGGAGCCTTCCTCGAACAGCGAGAGGTCGTAGGCCACGTAGCAGAAATACTGGCCCGGGTTGTTGGGCACCGGCTCGACCTTGTAGGCCTTGGCGCGGTACATGTCGCAGGCCGTGAGGCGGTCGGTCCACACCACGGTCCAGGTGGCGGTGGACGATTCGCCGGCCACCGCGGCGGCGGCCTCGATGGCGTCCACGCCTTCCTGCGGCGTGATGCGGAAGAGCGCGAGGATGTCGGTGTCCTTGGGCACGTAGTCGCCGTCCCAGTAGCCCATCTGCGCGTACTTGAGCACACCGGCCGAGTAGCGCTTCTTGGCGTCGGTGATCTGGATTGCTTCGTTCATGTTGCCCATGGAGTGCCTCTCGAAAAGAAGGGGTTTGGTGCTGTCTGGTGAAGTGAATGTAGGCCGCATGAAAGATAAAGAAAAATTAAATCTTTTGACATTCACATTTGCCAAACCTAATATCACTTCATGCCTCTTTCCAAGCACGCGAGCTTTCGCCAGCTCGCCACCTTCCACGCCGTGGCGCGGCTCGGCAGCGTTTCGCTTGCTGCAGACGAAATGCACCTGACGCAACCCGCGGTGTCGATACAGATCGGCACACTCGAGGAGTCGGCCGGCACGCCGCTCTTGCAGCGCACGGGCCGCGGCATCCGGCTGACCGAAGCGGGCGAGTTGCTCGCGAGCTATGCCGGCCGCATCCTCGACCTGTGGCGCGAGGCCGGCGACGAAATGGCCATGCTGCAGGGGGTGTTCTCGGGCACCTTGCGCGTGGGCGCCATCACCACGGCCGAGTACCTGCTGCCGCCCATCCTGGTGAACTTCGCCAAGGAGCACCCGAAGGTGAAGGTCAAGCTGCAGGTCGGCAACCGCGACGAGATCGTGCGCATGCTCGCGGGCCAGGAGATCGACATCGCCATCATGGGCCGCCCGCCCGCGGAGCTGAAGACCGACTCCAGCGCCTTCGCCAAGCACCCGATGGCCTTTCTCGCGGCGCCCTCGCATCCGCTGATGTCTGCGGCCAAGCCGAGCATCGCCCTGCTCTCGGACACGCGCATGCTGGTGCGCGAGCGCGGCTCGGGCACACGCACCACGGTCGAACGCTTCTTCAAGGACCACGGCCTGCCGCTGCGCATCGGCTCCGAGCTGTCGAGCAACGAGGCCATCAAGCAGATGTGCGCCGCGGGCTTCGGCATTGCGTTTTTGTCGATGCACACCTGCGTGCTCGAGATGAACGCGGGCCTGCTGGGCGTGCTGCCGGTGCCGGGCAATCCGGTGGTGCGCGACTGGTACGTGATGCACCTGGCGTCGCGCCAATTGCCGCAGGTGGCGCTGGCCTTCGAGGACTACCTGCGCACGCATGGCCAGGCGCAGATCCAGCAGCAGCTCGGCACGCTGCCGGCACCTCGCACCGCTGCGAGGAAGCGCAGCGTGCGGCGCGCGGCCTGAGCTTTTCGGCGCGCGGTCTCAAACGCCCAGCTGCACCCGCATGCCGATCCACACCGCACGCGGCGCGCCCGGCGCCACGAACTGCGCATTGCGCCATGCATCGGGCGCCGCCACCACGCCGCTCGCATCGAAGCCGTTGCGGCCCAGCTGGCCCGCGGTGGCATAGCGGCGGTTGAACACGTTCGCCACCTTGGCAAAAAGCTCCACGTTGGGTCCAAGCTTCCAGCGTGTCGTGAGGTCGAGCAGTGCGTAGCCGCCGATGCGGCCGCTGCCGCTGAAATCGGCCCCGTCGGGTGCGTGCAGGCCGTTCTCGTTGCCGCGCACCGTCTGCTTCGAATACACGCGGTACTGCGCTCCCAGCGTCCACTCGGGCGTCACGCGCCAGTCGACATTGAGCTTGAGCGAATGCGCCGGCAGCCCCGGCAGGCGGTCGCCGCGGCGCACCGCGATCTCGCCCTCGCCGGTGCAGGCGGGGCTGGTCTCGGCGCTGCTGTTCGCTTCGGCCACGAGGCAGGCCGGCGAGTCGTACCTCGCGCGCAGGTAGCTGTACGACAGCGACCAGTCGACGCGGTCCGTCTGCTGCGAAAGGCCGAGCTCCACGCCCTGGCGCAGGGTGCGCCCGAAGTTGCTGAAGTAGCCGCGCGAGAGCCCGCTGCTCACGAACAGCAGGTCGTCCTTGTTGACGGTGCGGAACACCGAGGCGTTCCAGCGCATGCCGGACTCGAGCGTGCCGCGCAATCCGGTTTCGAATGTCTGCGACACCACCTGCTTGAGCGGCGGATCGGACTGCAGCGCATTGGGCAGCACGCAAGCGTTGGCCGGGTCGGAGCAGCCGAGCTCGATCGGGCTCGGCGCGCGGCTGCCCTGGCTCCAACCCGCGTAGGCCGTGAGCCGCGGCGTGGCCTGCCATGTGAGGCCGATGGCGGGATTGAACTTCTTGTAGCGGCCTTCGCCATCGAGCTGCGTGGACAGCCCGAGCAAGGCGCGCCCCTCGTCGCGGGTGCTCACGCGGGTGTCGTTGTAGCGGCCCGAGAGGCTCAGCTGCAGGTTCGGCCGCAGGCTCACCAGGTCGGAAAAATAGAGGCTCGCAGTGCGGCTCCTGCCCGCGAGCAGCGCATCGACTTCGGCTTCTTCCTGCGGCACCACCGCGCGCGTGGAGTCCAGCAGGCCCTCGGCCTCGGTCTGGCGGAAGTGCGTGCGCGCGCGGTCCACCGAGGCACCGAAGGTGAGCTGGTGAATGCCCGCGGCATAGGTCGACTGCAGCGCCACGCCTTCGCCATGCTGGCGCGTGTAGGTGCGGTTCTCCACGCCCGTGGCCTCGTTGTCCGGCGGATTGAAATCGTCGTTGAGGTCGCCATTGAGCGTGCTGTAGCGCGAACGCCGCGAGTAGGCGGTCATGGAAATCGTCTGCTGGTCGCTCAGGCGGTAGCTGGCGTTGAGCGTGAGCATCGACATGCGGTTGTTGGTGCGGTCGGGCCGCGTGTAGACCTGCTTGCGGTTCTGCATCAGCATCGACTCGGGCAGCAGGCCGTTGCCGATCATCCGGTTGTCGCCATGGGTGAAGCTCAGGTCCCAGGAAAGCCTTCCGCTGTCCTGCCCGACCTTGGCAAACAGCTGGCGCACGCGCGAGGGCGAGAAATTGCGCCAGCCGTCTTCGTTGAGGCCGCCGAGCGCGAGGAACAGGTGCCCGCCTTCGGCCAGCTTGCGGCCATGCGTGAGCTCGGTGCTCACGCGGCCGAAGGAGCCGGCCTGCAGCTCCAGCTCGGTGCCGGGGTGCGTGTCGCCGCGCTTGGTCTGCAGCGACAGCGCACCGCCGAGCGTGTTGAGGCCGAACAGCGGGTTGGAGCCCGGCAGCAGCGTGATGCTCGAGATGGCGGCCTTCGGGATCAGGTCCCAGTTCACCACGTCGCCGAAGGGCTCGTTGATGCGCACGCCGTCCTGGTACACCGACAGGCCCTGCGGCGTGCCGAGCACCGGGCTCGCGCTGAAGCCGCGGTAGTTCACGTCGACCTGGTACGGGTTGCCCTGGATCTCGTTCACGTTCACGCTGGGCAGCTGCGTGGCCATGAAGTCCGGCAGGTTCAGGCTCTGCACGCGGCGCAGGTGCAGGTCGTCGGCGGTCTGCACGTTGGACGGAATCTGGTCCTTCGGCACCTCGATGCCCGGCACCGGCGTGGTGGCGACCACCTCGACGGCCGGCAGGCTGCCCGGCTGGGCCGCGCCGGCCTCCTGCGCCTGTCCGGGCATGGGGCAGGCAGCGGCCGCCACGGCAAGGCCGATCAGCCGGCGGGTGGTGGGCAATTTCGGTCGGCTCACGGCGTTCTCCCCCTCAAGTGCCGGTGCGCGCGAGGCCCAGCTTTTCGACGATGGCGCGCTCCTGCGCGAAGATTTCGCGGCACGACTGCGCGTAGGCCTCCGGACCGAGGTAGTCGACCTCCTGGTCGTACTTGGCGAGTTCGTCCCTGAAGCGCGGGTCGAACATGGCTTTCTTGAAAGCGTCGTGCAGCACCGCCACCACGCCGCGCGACAGGCCGCGCGGGCCGGCCAGCCCATAGGGCGACTTGGCCACGATGTCGAAACCGAGCTCGCGCAGCACGGGCACCTGTGGCCAGCGCTTCGAACGCTCGCCGGAAAAGATCGCCAGCAGCCGCAGCGTGCCCGCATCGACCGCGGGCCCGAAGCCGGTGGAATTGACGCCGGCCATCACCTGCCCGCCCGCAATCGCGTTGAGCTGCTCGGCCGTGCCCTTGTACGGCACATGGATGTAGCGCAGGCCGCGCGCCGTGAACAGCGTCTCCAGCACCATGTGCGGCGTGGTGCCGATGCCGTTGGTGGCAATGGTCAGTTCGCCGGGCCGGGCCCGCGCGAATGCGAACATGTCTTCGAGCGAACGCATCGGGCTGCCGGCCGCGACCAGCACGCCGAAGGTGACGCTGGACACCTGGATGATCGGCGTCACGTCGCGGATCGGGTCCCACAGCACCTTCTGCGTATGCGGCGCGCGGAACACCGGCTGCGGCATCTGGGCGATGGTGTAGCCGTCGGGCCGCGCCTGCTGCAGCACCGGCATGGCCAGCGTGCCGCCGGCGCCGCCGCGGTTTTCGGTCAGCACCGGCTGCCCGAGCGCAACCGAGGCCAGCTCGGCCAGGATCCGCAGCGAGATGTCGGTGGCGCCGCCCGCGGGCCAGGGCACCCACAGCGTGACGGGCCGCGAAGGAAAGGGCTCGGTCGACGCCATCGCCCGGGCCAAGGGCAATGCGCCCAGTGCCAGCACGCCGGCCCCGCGCAGCCAGCTGCGCCGGGTGGCGCCGCCCTGCCCGCCCGCGGCCTGCCTCCGGCTCATGGCCCGCCTCCGCCGCGCTTGGTCAGGCCGCCGAAGCCGCGCTGCGGGTCGTAGCCCCAGCAGGCGAGCCCGAAGAAGACGACCAGGCAGCCCAGCACCACGTAGGGCGCCAGGCCCGGGTCCTTGCCGTAGAGCGCGAAGCGGATCCACTCCACCGCGTAGGTGAAGGGATTGAAGCGCGCCAGCTGGTACACCCATTCGGCGCCCGATTCCTGCAGCTTCCACAGCGGGTAGAGCGCGGTCGAGAGGAAGTACATCGGGAAGATGACGAAATTCATCGTGCCCGCGAAGTTCTCCAGCTGCTTGATGTGCACCGACAGCAGCAGCCCGAGCGCGCCCAGCATGAGCGCGCCGGCCGCCAGCGCCACCAGCGCATGCAGGCCGGCAAGCGACAGCAGCGGCAGCTCGGTGCCGATCAGCGCCGCCACCACCACGAACACCAGCGCCTGCAGCACCGACAGCAGCGCGGTGGCGCAGAGCTTGGAGAACAGCAGCCACGGCCGCGGCAGCGGCGCCGTGAGCAAGAGGCGCATCAAGCCCATCTCGCGGTCGTAGACCATGGCCAGCGACGACTGCATGCCGTTGAACAGCAGCACCATGCCGACCAGCCCCGGCACGATGTAGACGTCGTACGGAATGTAGGTGTCGTAGGGCTCGACGATCGCGACGCCGAACACGTTGCGGAAACCGGCCGCGAACACCGCCAGCCACAGCAGCGGCCGCACCAGCGCCGACACCAGCCGGCCGGTCTGCTGCGAGAACTTGTAGAGCTCGCGCAGCATGATGGCGCGCATCGCCTGCAGCGCGTGGCCCAGCCCGCGACGCGCCAGCGGTTCGGCCTGTTCGCCCGCAGGCTTTGGGGTTTCTAGCGCGCGATCGGACATAGCTTCTCCGGTGCATCGGCGCCCAGCGTGTCGAGCACGTTGCGCGGGTGCAGCACGCCTTCGGCCGGCGCCTGCGCGATCACGCCCTGCCCATCGGTCAGCAGCATGGGCTGGCGCAGCTGGCCGTCCCAGGCGCGGAAGCTCAGGCTGGTGCCCTTGGAGCCGTCGAGCGTGCTCTTGCCGATGGCCTGGGCCCAGGCCGCATTCGGCCCCTTGGGCGCGGCAATGGCGGCGGCCGCCAGGGTCTTGCCGGCCATCCATGCGGCCCAGTCCTGCGCGGTCATCGGGCGTTTCGCGGCCTTGGCGAAGCGGCGCGAGACCTGCGGCGCGCCGTAGCGCTCGAACTGCGCATGCCAGGCCAGCGCCACCAGCCCGCCGTCGCCCACCACCGGCCGCGGCAGCACCGTGCGGTAGGGCAGCATGCGCGCGAATTCGCCGTCGCTGTCGACCACCCACACGGCGTCATAGCTGTTGCCGGCCGTGAGCAGCAGCGGGTTGGCGAGATCACGCTCGCGCGGGTCGGCCGAGAGCTTGAACGGCTTGCTGGCCACCACCTGCAGGCCGTAGCGCCTGATCGACGCCTGCACGGTGGCCGCACGCAGCGCGTCCTGCGGGCTGCCACCCACCAGCAGGAGCAGCTTGCTCCATTTGCGCGACACCAGCGTCTGCGCCAGCGCATCGCTGCGCATCCGTTCACTGGGAATCAGGTGGAACATGCGGGCGCGGCAATCCTGCTGGCGCAGCCGGTCGGAGGCGTCGCCCAGGTTCAGCACCGGCAGCTTCACGGCATCGGCCACGGCCAGCGTCCATTCGGCCGGCAGGTCGGTCAGCAGCACCGCCGCGCCGTTCTTCTCGGCCGCCACCGCGGCGGCGCGCGCCGCCTCGAGGGTCGCGGCCGGTGCACTGGCCAGCGCCACCTCGGCGCCCGCCGCATCGAGCTCGAACTTCGCCTCCTCGAGCGCGACCTCGAGCCCGTCGGAAAGCCGGCCGCCCGGGTGTCCCAGGTAGGCACGCTCCAGCCGCGAGCGCTCCAGGCGCGGATCGTCGTCCGGCGTGATCAGCGTGGCCTTGAGCACGGCCGCGCCCGCCGCCGCCGGCGCCACGAGCGCCACGGCCATCAACCACGCGCCCGCGAAGCAGGAAGCCGTTGCGCGCGTCCTCATTCGACGATCACGAGCCCATAGGGCACGCGCCCTACCGGAACGCTCTTGACGGCCTTGGCGCCGGCCACGTCGACCACCGTCACGTCGTCGCTCAGGCCGTTGACGACGTAGAGCCGCGCCTGCGCCTTGTCGAGCGTGACGTTCCAGGCCCGCTTGCCGACCAGCACCAGCGAGCCAACCTTGCGGCCGGGCACGTCGACGAAGGCCACGTGGTTGGCGCGGCCAAGGCCCACGAAGGCCCGCTTGCCGTCGCTCGTCATCTGGATGCCCACGGGCGTGATGTCCTCGGCGCGCGCGCCTTTCACTTCGAACTTGAGCGTGTCGATCACCTCGTGGGTGGCGGTGGAGACGATGCTGACGCTCGCGCCCAGCTCGTTGGTGACCCAGAGCTCCTTGCCGTCGGGCGTGATGGCCATGCGCCGCGGGCGCTTGCCGACCTTGATGTTCTTCACGACCTTGCCGCTGGCCGTGTCGATCACGTGCACCAGGCTTGCCACCTCCGACGTGACGTACAGCGTCTTGCCGTCGGCGCTGACCTTGACGCCCTCCGGCTCCGCGCCCACCTTGACCGAGCGCAGCTTCTTGCCGCTGGCCGCGTCGATGAAGCTGGCCTCGCCCGCATCCTCGTTGGAGACATAGATGACCTTGCCGTCGGGCGACAGGTCGAAAGCCTCGGGTTCGTCGCCCAGCGGAATGCGCCGCACCGACTTGCCGCTCGCGGGGTCGATCAGGTCGGCCTGGTTGGAATCGGTGCAGGCCACCATGATCTGGCGCTCGGGCGTGAGCTGGATGTGGCGCGCGCGCTTGCAGGTCGGGATCGTGCCCTTCACGGCCAGGGTTGCCAGGTCGATCATCGTCAGCGCGCTGTCCTTCTCGCTCGACACATAGGCGGTGCCCTGCGCCAGCGCGGCGGCGCTTGCGGCGGCCAGCGCGAACGCGCTAGCGGCCGCGCGGAACCGGGCGCGCGCAAGCGGGGGCAGGAAAGGTTGCGGCATGCGATGTCTCCATTCTTTTTGGCTCGGATAGTTCTTGATTCAGGCGGTGCGTGCGATGAAGCCCGCCTCCAGCGTGGCGCCGCCAAGGCTCTGGCCCACCTGCGCCGGCGTTCCGTCCGCCAGCAGCTGTCCCTTGTGCAGCACCAGCACGCGGTCGGCCTCCTCGGCCTCCTCGACCCGGTGCGTGGCCCACAGCACGCACACGCCGCGCTCGCGCACATCCGCATGCAGGGCCGCGAGCAGATCCTGGCGCGATCTGGGATCGAGCCCGACGGTGGCTTCGTCCATCAGCAGCACGGCAGGCCGGTGCAGCCCTGCGCGCGCCAGCTCGACCTTGCGCCGGTTGCCGCCCGACAGCTCGCGCACCTTGCGGTCGAGGTCGGCGTCGATGTTCAGGCGCTCGCAGGCCGACGCAATGCGCTCGGCCGCAAGCCGCCGCGGCAGGCCGTGCAGGTCGGCCTGGAACAGCAGGTTGCGCCGGATGCTCAGGTCGAGGTCGAGCGACATCTGCTGGAACACGACGCCGATGTGCCGCAGCGCCGCAGTCGCCGAACGGCGCAGCGAATGGCCGGCCACCTCGACCTCGCCTTCGTCGGCCGCGAACATGCCCGTGAGCACCTGGAACAGCGTCGACTTGCCCGCGCCGTTGGGTCCGAGCAGCGCCACGAACTGGCCCGCAGGCAGATGCAGCGACAACGACTGCAGCGCCGTGCGCGTGCCATAGCGCTTGGTTAAGTCGATGGTTCGCAGCATGTAGATCGATGGGATTCGCCGGGCTTTGGGTGTCTCAATGGTATGGGCCGTTTGCCTTCGAGCCGCAAATTCCGTGCCTCTGGAATTCGAGGGTTTTCACCGTGATGCGTCGCCGTCCGTTGGCTCGCGCGAAGGCCTGCCAGCCCGCTGCAAGCCATGGCCGCCCGACATTCGTCACGTCGCACGAGACACTTTGCGTCAAATTTGATGCGCACATGATGCAGGGCTACGGCAATGCGTGGCGGGAGGCCCCGGCCAGCACACCGAACGCCCGGGATTTCCCTAGGTCCGGATCGCGTTGCAGCACGCCGCCGCGCACTGCGCGAAGGCCGCCTCGCGCACGCCTGTTCCGAGTGGCGCCACCTGTCTTCGCATGAAGCGCGCACCGGCTGCCGAAGTGCTCCACGCTGGAACTGGCAGGCATGGATGTTGCGGACCGCAGCATTCGCCAAGGTGATCGAAAGATCCGCAGGCTGCCGCCATGACCATGTTCAAAACCCACTGAAATGTGAGGAGACATCTATGAAGTTTTCCAGGCAGATCGCCGGCCGTCTCGTACGGCATATCGGCGTCGCGATGTTGGCTCTTCCGGCCTTGGCGCTAGCCAATGCCGACGTCGAGAAAAACATCGCCAACTCCAAGAACTGGGCCACGCAAGCGGGCGATATGTTCAACCAGCGATACAGCAAGTTGAATCAGATCACCAAGAGCAACGTGGGCAAGATGCAGGTCGCGTGGACTTTCTCCACCGGCGTGCTGCGCGGCCACGAGGGTTCGCCCCTGGTGGTCGATGGCGTCATGTACCTGCACTCGCCGTTCCCGAACAAGGTGTTCGCGCTCGACGTGGAAACCCAGAAGATCCTGTGGAAGTACGAACCCAAGCAGGACCAGTCGGTGATCGCGGTCATGTGCTGCGACACGGTGAACCGCGGGCTTGCCTATGCGGAAGGAAAGGTCTTCCTGCAACAGGCCGACACCACCCTGGTGGCGCTCGACAGCAAGACCGGCAAGGTGGTGTGGACCGTGAAGAACGGCGATCCGAAGGTCGGTGCCACCAACACCAACGCACCCCACGTCTTCAAGGACAAGGTCATCACCGGCATCAGCGGCGGCGAGTTCGGCGTGCGCGGCTTCCTTGCAGCCTACAACATCAAGGACGGCAAGCTGGCCTGGAAGGGCTACAGCACCGGCCCGGACGAAGAAATGCTGATGGACCCGGCCAAGACCATGACCTGGACCGACGGCAAGATGGCGCCCGTGGGCAAGGACTCTTCGCTGAAGACCTGGAAGGGCGACCAGTGGAAGATCGGCGGCGGCACCACCTGGGGCTGGTACAGCTACGACAAGGCGACCAATGCCGTGTACTACGGCACCGGAAACCCGTCGACCTGGAACCCCTCGCAGCGGCCCGGCGACAACAAGTGGTCCATGAGCATCTGGTCGCGCGACGTCGACACCGGCAAGGTCAACTGGGTCTACCAGATGACGCCGTTCGACGAGTGGGACTTCGACGGCATCAATGAAATGATCCTGGCGGACATCAACGTCAAGGGCAAGCCGACCAAGGCGCTGGTGCACTTCGACCGCAACGGCTTCGCCTACACGCTGGACCGTGTGACCGGCGCGCTGCTAGTGGCCGAGAAGTACGACCCCAAGGTGAACTGGGCCACGCACGTCGACATGAAGACCGGCCGGCCGCAGGTGGTGGCCAAGTACTCGACCGCGCAGAACGGCGCCGATGTCAACACCAAGGGCATCTGCCCGGCGGCACTGGGCAGCAAGGACCAGCAACCGGCTTCCTACGACCCCAACACCAAGCTCTTCTACGTGCCGACGAACCACGTCTGCATGGACTACGAGCCGTTCAAGGTCGAGTACACGGCAGGCCAGCCGTACGTGGGCGCCACGCTCTCGATGTACCCCACGCCGGGCAGCCATGGCGGCATGGGCAACTTCATCGCCTGGGATGCGGGCACCGGCAAGATCGTGCAGACCAAGGCCGAGAAGTTCTCGGTGTGGAGCGGTTCGCTGAACACCGCGGGCGGGATCTCCTGCTACGGCACGCTGGAAGGCTACCTGAAGTGCGTGGATGCCAAGGACATCAACAAGGAGCTGTTCAAGTTCAAGACCCCGTCCGGCATCATCGGCAACGTGTTCACCTATGAGCACAAGGGCAAGCAGTACGTCGGCGTGTTCTCGGGCATCGGCGGCTGGGCCGGCATCGGCATGGCTGCGGGCATCGACCCCGAGAAGAGCACCGAAGGCCTGGGCGCCGTCGGCGGCTACAAGGACCTCGCCCAGTACACCGAGCTCGGCGGCTCGCTGACTGTCTTCGCGCTACCCAACTGAAGCGTTACTACCGAGGCGCCATCGGACAGATGGACGCAACATGCGAACCGGGAGAGCACTCGCTCGAGGGCTCTCCCCCGCGCACTTTCAAAAGATACCCGGAGACCCAGGAGCCATGAAATTTCGTAAGTCAACGTTGCTGCCTTCCCTCGTCCTGCTCGCCGGCGTGGCCTGCACACTGGCCATTGCCGCGCCAGACCCCGCGCCCTACAAGGTCACCGACGGCTACAAGGTGGATCCCGAAACCATGAAGGGTTTCCGCACCTGGCGCTCCGCGGCCTGCGACCGCTGCCATGGACCCAACCAGGAAGGGATGGTGGGACCGTCCCTCATCAACAGCCTCAAGACGATGAAGAAGGAAGACTTCATCAAGACCGTGCGCGACGGCAGGCTCGACAAGGGCATGCAGAGCTTCGGCAACAACCCGGCGGTGATGGAGAACATCAACCAACTCTACGCCTACCTCAAGGGCCGGTCCGACGGCGCCATCACCCGCGCCCGAGTGGAAGAAAACAAATGACGACGCGGCAGCCTGCTGCCAAGCCGCTTTCCATCGGCGCCCGCCTGCGGGCGGGCCTCCTGGGCGCAGCCTGCTGCTGCGCGCTGGTGCCGGCGCTGGCCCAGGAAACACCGCCGCGCAAGGCGCTGCGCGTCTGCCAGGATCCCAACAACATGCCCTTCTCCAACACCAAGGCAGAAGGCATCGAGAACCGCATCGCCGAGCTGTTCGGCAAGGCGCTCGGCCTGCCGGTCACCTACTACTCGTTCCCGCAGCGGCTGGCCTTCTTCCGCAACACGCTGCGCTTCAAGCTGCCGGGGCAGGACTACCCCTGCGACATCGTGATGGGCGTGCCCGTCGGCCTCGACGAAGTCTCGGTCACCAAGCCCTACTACCGCTCGACCTACGCGCTGGTCTTTCCCAAGGGCAAGGGCATGGACAACGTGGCCTCGGCGGAAGACTTCCTCAAGCTCGACCCGGCCAAGCTCAAGTCGCTGCGCATCGGCATCTACGACCGCTCGCCGGCTTCGCAATGGCTCAACAAGCACGGCCTGCTGGAGCAGGGTGTGCCCTACAAGCTCATGAGCGCCGACCCCGCGCAGTACCCGGGCGAGATCGTCGAGAAGGACCTGGCCGAAGGCAAGCTCGACGCCGTGGTGGTCTGGGGCCCGATCGCGGGCTACTTTGCGCGGCGCGTCAAGAACCCGGCCCTCGTCGTGGTGCCGCTCAAGTCCGAGAAGGGCGTGCGCCTCGACTACCAGATGGCCATGGGCGTGCGCTACGGCGAGCGCGAATGGAAGCAGCAGGTCGAAGGACTGATCGAGTCCAAGGCACCCGAGATCCAGACCATCCTCAAGGAGTTCGGCGTACCGCTGGTCGATGCATCGTTCGGGGTTCCCACCAACTGAGTTGCCGTTTTCCCCATGCGCTTCGCCATCGCCGCTTCGCTCTGCGTTCTTCTCTTGTCTCCCCCGGCCTCGCATGCCGAGCCCGACAAGCGCGACTTCTCGCCCGCCGAACGCCTGCTGTTCATGACCCCGCAGCTCAAGGACCTGCAGGCGCCCATGCTGCTGCGCTACACCTTCGGCAAGACCGGCAGCTTCGAGGACGCGTTTGCCGACAGCGTGACCGTGTCCCTGAGCGCCAAGGAAGACGGCCGCTGCTGCGACGCCAAGGGCGTGTTCCTGAGCGGTGCGCACAAGCTCCTGGTGCCCGACGTGCCGGCCGCCGAAGGCAATCCCGTGATCCTCTATTTCCTGGAGCACGACGTGCGCGAGATGAAGCGCCTCACGCGCGGCTCCGAATACCACTTCCGCAAGCGCATCCGCATGGGGATCTACCAGGACGCCGAAGTGCGCGACGTGTCGCTGCGCTACCAGGGCCGCGCCATCAAGGGCAAGGAAATCGTCTTCAGCCCCTTCCTGGACGACCCGAACCGGCCGAAGTACGAAAAGTTCGCGACCAAGACCTACCGCTTCACGCTGTCCGACGCGGTGCCGGGCGGCGTCTACGGCATTCGCACCTCCATTCCGGGCGACAGCGCCGCGGCCCAGCCCCTCATGGTCGAGGAGCTCCTGATCGACGGGGCCAAGGCGCCGGCGCGCTAGCGCCTGCTGCCGCTCACGAAATTCTTCCAGCGAACGCCATGAACAAAACAGTCCGACTTCTTCTTTGTCTTCTCGGCCTGCCGATGGCCGTGCATGGCGCGACGCATGCCAACAACGACTTTCCCACGCTGGACCGCGTGCTGTACGTGCAGGAATGCATCGCGGCCCACCCCGATGCGGGCCACTTCGAAATGGCCAGCAAGTGCTCCTGCGCGGTCGACACACTGGCCAGGGAGATCAGGTATTCGGAATACGTGGACCTGAGCACCGCCGCCAAGGCCACCACCATCGGTGGCGAGCGCGGCGGCTACATCCGCGACTCGGAAAAGCTGCAGGCCGACATCAAGCGCTACAAGGCGCTGCAGGCCAAGGCCAACAAGGGCTGCTTCATCGGCCCGCCGACCGCGCGCTGAGCCGCGTCCCGGGCCGGTCGATCGCCATGACGGGTATCGCGACACCTGTGCACGCCGGGGTTGCCTCCCTGCTGCTGCTGTGCACTTCGGCCTGGGCTGCGCCGTTCGCCTACATCACCAACCAGGGCAGCCACGACGTGTCGGTGATCGACCTCGCCTCGCAGCAGGTGGTGGCCACGGTGCCGGTGGGCCGCTCGCCGGCCGGCGTGGTGGCATCGAGCCGCGCGGGCCGGGCCTTCGTCTCCAACCCCGACAGCAAGACCATCTCGGTCATCGACATGCGCCAGCAGAAGGTCGTGGACACGCTGCCGGCCGGCGACGGGCCGGTGGGCATCGACATCTCTCCCGACGGCCGGCGCCTGTACGTGGCCGACTGGTACAGCCGCCGGCTGCTGGTGCTCGACGCACAAGCCACCGGGGCCGCGAAACCGCTGGCCTCGATCGCGGTCGGCCGCGCGCCTGCCGGCGTGGCCGCACATCCAGGCGGCGCCACCGTTTTCGTGGCCGAGCGCGACGACGACAGCGTGGCCGTGGTCGACACTGCCGCGCAGCGCGTGCTGGCGCGCGTGCGCGTCGGCAGCCATCCGTTCGCGCTGCTCTACGACGCGCCGCGTTCGCGCCTCTACGCGCTCAACGTGCAGAGCAACGACATCTCGGTGGTGGACATGCGCGACATCCGCCGCCCAGCCGTCATTGCCACCGTGAAGGCCGGCAAGGCGCCCTACGGCGCGGCGCTGGCCGAGGGCGGCGCGCTGCTCTACGTGACCAACCAGCACGAAGACTCGGTCAGCGTGATCGACGCCGCCTCGCTGAAGCTGCTGCGCACCCTCCCCGGCTTTGCCTACCCCGAAGGCATTGCCGCGCACGGCGACCGCGTCTACGTCGTGAACTGGATGGACGACAACGTGCAGGTGCTGGACGCCGCGAGCGGACAGAAGCTCAAGACCATCGCCACGGGGCAGAACAGCCGCGGCTTCGGCGCCTTCATCGGCGCGCCGATGGAGCCCTGACCTTTTTTCGGACCGACCTTTTTTCTTCTCACCTCATCACGGATATTTCCATGCTGACACATCCCTCCGGCCGACGGGCGCTCTCCGTTCTTCTCGCATCGTTCCTGCTTGCCGCATCGGCCCCGAGCCAGGCCCACGGGCCGACGCGCCAGAAGGTGAGCGAGAAAGTCACCATCGAGGCACCGGCCGATGCCGTCTGGGCCAGGATCAAGAACTTCAACGCGCTGAAGGACTGGCATCCGGCCGTGGCCGACAGCCCGGCCGACAAGGGCAATACCGAAGGCTCGGTGCGCACCGTCAAGCTCAAGGCCGGCGGCACGCTGGTCGAGACGCTCGAGGGCTACGACGAGGCGAAGATGAAATACAACTACCGCGCCAAGGATGGCGGCGCACTGCCGGTCACCAACTACACCTCCGTGCTCTCGGTGGTGGCCGACGGCGGCAAGTCGGTCGTCGAATGGCGCGGCGCCTTCTACCGCGGCTATCCCAACAACGATCCGCCGCCGGACAAGAACGACGAAGCCGCCATCAAGGCCGTGACCGGCGTCTACCGCGACGGGCTCGCCCACCTGAAGAAGATGATGGAGTCGAAGTAGCCCCGGGGCACCGGACACCACCATGGGCACCGAAGAACAACTCGAAGACTGGCGCCGCCTCGCGCTGCGCGTCGAAAGCGAAGTCGCGAAAGCGGTGATCGGCCAGGCCGAAACGATTCGCCTCATCAACGTGGCGCTGTTCGCGCGTGGCCATGTGCTGCTCGAAGGCGACGTGGGCGTCGGCAAGACCACGGTGCTGCGCGCCTTCTCGCGCGCCATCGGCGGCGATTTCGAGCGCGTCGAGGGCACGGTCGACCTGATGCCCGGCGACCTGGTCTATCACACCTACGTGGACGCCGAAGGCCGGCCGCGCATCGATCCCGGGCCGCTGCTGCGCCACGGCGAGCGCCTGGTCACCTTCTTCTTCAACGAGATCAACCGGGCCCGGCCGCAGGTGCAGTCGCTGCTCTTGCGCGCGATGGCCGAGCGCACGGTGTCGGCCTTCGACCGCGAGTACAGCTTTCCGCACATGACGGTGTTCGCCGACCGCAACAAGGTCGAGCGCGAAGAGACCTTCGAACTGGCTTCGGCGGCGCGCGACCGCTTCATGTTCGAGCTGAACATGCCCAAGCCGGCCGACCGCGGCATCCGCCAGTCGCTGGTGTTCGACACCGCCTACCACGATACCGAAAGCCTGATCGACAAGGTGGCGCCGGCCATCCTGCCCTGGGACCGGCTCAACGCCATCGGCGCGCAGGTGCAGCGCAGCGTGCGTGCCAGCGAGACCATCGAGCGCTATGTGCTCGACGTGTGGGAGGCCACCGAGGCGCCGCAGAAGTTCGGCATCCGGCTCGATGGCGTGGACATGGACCGCCTGATCCTGGCTGGCGCCAGCCCGCGCGGCATGAGCGCGCTGCTGCGCGCGGCGCGCACCGTGGCCTGGCTTGAGGGCCGCTCGCACCTGGAGCCCGCCGACCTGGCGGCGGTGCTGCCCTCGGTGCTCGGGCACCGCGTCTTCTTCACGCCGGTGTACGAGCTGCGCCGGGCCGAGCTGTCGGAGGCGTTGGTCACCCAGATCATGGACAAGATCGCCGCCCCATAAGATGAACGCCCCCCGAAGCGCCTTCGGCGCCTCCCCCCACTGGGGGGCGCACCCAGCGGCCCGGCAAAGCCGGTTCCGCGGGTGCACGCGTCTGTGCGACACGCAGGCCTTCCTCAGGGCCAACCGGCGGAACGCCAAGGCCTGTTGACACCATGCAGAGGGTCGACGAATTCCACTACCAGCTGCCGCGCCGCTTCGGCGGCTGGCGCCCGGGTGCGCAGCGCGGCCTGAGCCAGGGCAGCGGACAGGAATTCGCTGCGCACCGGCGGCTGTTCGACCATCCCGACCCGCGCCGCATCGACCTGCGCGCGAGCGTGCGCGAAGGCCGCGGCGACTGGCTGGTGCGCATCCATCGGCTGCGCGTGGCGATTCCGGTGCACGTGGTGGTGGACGTGTCGGCCTCGATGCATTTCGGCGCCGAGCGCCGCAAGCTCGACGTGGTGGCCGACCTGGTCGAGGCGCTGGGCTACAGCGCCTTTCGCGCCGGCGACACGGTCGGCCTGCTGGCCTTCGACCAGCGCGAGCGCCAGGACCTCTTCGTGCCGGCGCGCCACAGCCGCGGCAACAGCAGCCTGATGGCGACGATGCTGCGTGACTGCCAAGCTGCCGCGGGCCCGGCGCCCACCGACGGCAGCGCGCTGGCAGGCTTGCGCCGCGCCACCGAACGCCTGGTGGGCCGCGGCGGACTGGTGTTTCTCGCGTCCGACTTTCACTGGCCGATCGCCGCGCTGGGTGAGCTGCTCGAACAGTTCTCTCCGGCGTGCGTCGTTCCGCTGGTGGTCTGGGACCCGGCCGAGGTCGAACCGCCCGAGGCCCGCGCGCTGGTCGCCCTGCGCGACGCCGAAACCGGCGCGCGGCGCAGCCTGTGGATGCGCGAGTCGCTGCGCACGCGGTGGCGCGAATCGGTCGCGGCGCGCCGCGCCGAACTCAGCGCGCTGTTCAATGCGCACGGCATGCCGCCCTTTCACCTGCAGGGCCGCTTCGACGCAGAAGCGCTCACGCGCTATTTCCTGGAGACGGCGGCATGAGCGCAACGAACCTCGTTCATCCCGCAGCGCTGGCATTGGCGCTGCTTCTGACCGCCGTGCCCGCCGGTTTTGCGCGCGCCGCCGATCCCGCCACGCCAGCCGCTGCGGCCACCATCGAGCAGCCGCGCAGCTTCGGCCACGTGCTCGGCGACCTGCTCACGCAGCGCGTGCTGCTCGAGCACCAAGGCCGGCCGCTCGAGCCCGGTGCGTTGCCCGCCGCGGCGCGCATCGATCTCTGGCTCGAACGCAGGCCATCGCGCATCGAGACCGATGCACAGGGCAGGCGCTGGCTCGCCATCGAGTACCAGCTCATCAATGCGCCGCGCGCGCTGACCGCCATCTCGCTGCCAGCCCTGACGATCGCCACCGTCGCGGGCCCTGCGCTCGCCTTGCCCGCCTGGCCGCTCAGCATCGGGCCGCTGGCGCCGGCGGAAACCTTCGGCCAGGGCGATCTGCAGCCGCTGCGGCCGGACCGGCCGGTCACGGCGCTTCCGACCTACACCATCGAACAGCATCTGAAGCTCTCGCTCCTGGCGCTGCTCGCGGTGCTGCTGGCCTGGCTCGCCTGGTGGGCCTGGCGCAACATGCGCGAGGCACAGCAGCTGCCGTTCGCGCATGCCTGGCGCGAGCTCAAGCGCATCGATGACCCGGCAAGCCCCGAGGCATGGCGCGTGCTGCACCGCGCGCTCAACCGGAGCGCCGGCCGTGTCGTGCACGGCGCCAGCCTGCCGCAGCTGCTGGCCGATGCACCCTACCTGCGCCCGCTGCAGCCGCGGCTGGAAGATTTCTACCGCGAATCGACCCGGCGCTTCTTCTTCGCCGAAAGCGCCGCCGCGCCGGCGCAGCCCCAGGCCGCCTACCCGCTCAAGCCGCTGTGCCGCGCGCTGCGCAATGCGGAAAAGCACCACCGGCACTGACCGGCAGACAGAGCCATGCGCTTCGACCTCGCCCAGCCCTGGATGCTCGTGCTGCTGCCGCTTGCGCTGCTGCCGTTGCTGCGCAAGCGAAGCGACACGCTGGGCTTCTCGTATGTGGGCTGGCTGCCGGCCGACCGCGTCGGGCGCCTGGTCGGCTTTCTGTGGCGCGCGTTCGCGGTCGGCGCCATGGCTTTCACGGTGCTCGGGCTCGCGGGGCCGGGGCAGTCGGGCGCCTTGGTCGAGCGCGCCGGGCGCGGCGCCGAGGTGCTGATCCTGATGGACCGCAGCAGCAGCATGGATGCGACGGTGCACACCAACGGCCTGCAGACCGCGGGCCGCATGTCACAGGAGCCCAAGGCCAAGGTCGTGCGCGACCTGCTGAGCGAATTCGTCGCCAAGCGGCCCGACAACCGCTTTGCCTTCATGACCTTCAGCACGGTGCCTATCGCGGTGGTGCCGTTCACGCAGAAGACCGACACGGTGCAGGCCGCGCTTGCCGCCACCGCCATCGGCCGCGGCCTGCCCGAAACCCGCATGGGCGTGGCGCTGCTCGCGGCCATCGAGGAATTCGAAGGCCGCAGCTATTCGGGCAGCCGCGTGATCCTGATCGTTTCGGACGGCGGCGCCCAGCTCGACGAGCCGACGCGGCAGCGCATCCACGCCGGCCTTGCGCGCGAGAAGATCGGCCTGTACTGGATCTACGTGCGCAGCGGCCCCAACTCACCCAACCTCAACACCGAGACGGTTTCGGCCTACGGCCTTGGCGAGGAACTGGCGCTGCACCAGTTCTTCAAGACGCTGAGCACGCCCTACCGGCTCTACCAGGTCGACGACTCCAATGCCATGGCCGCCGCCATGGCCGAGATCGACCGGCAGCAGAATTTTCCGCTCACCATTCATGAGCGGGTCCCGCGGCGCGACCACGGCGCCGCGTTCTACCTGGCAGCGATGCTGTGCTGCGCAGGCCTGCTCGCCTGCCGCGCCGTGCAGCTGCAGAGCTGGCGGAAAGAAAGCGCTTCATGAAGCGACGCACGATTCACCTGGTCTTCGGCATGCTGAGCCTGTGCTGCGTGGGCGTGGCACTGGAGCGTGGGCTGCGGCTGCGCCACACCATGGGCCTGAATGCCGAGATCGCCCGCATCGCCGCCACGCCGGTCGGCAAGGACGCGACGACGGCGCCGATCTCTGCCCCGCGCGAACTGCAACTGGCCCAGGCGCTGGCCCTCTCGAAAGCCGGCGCGCACGATGCCGCGCTCAAGGGCTACGCGAGCCTGATCCAAGCCGGCGAGCGCGACCCGGTCGCGCAGCAGGCGCTGTTCAACCTCGGCAACATGTACCTGCGCCAGGGCATGGCGCAGGAGGCCGGCGCGCTGCCGCTGTTCGAACTCGGCAAGCAGCGGCTGCGCGACCTGCTGCGCGCCGCGCCCGAGGACTGGGACGCGCGCTACAACCTGGAGCGCGCGCTGCGGCTCGCGCCCGAGGACCAGGAAGCCTTCTCCGCCGAGCAGCAGCCGGCGCACGAGCAGCGCCGGGTCCGGGTGCCGGGCTTCGTCGCCGGAGACCTGCCGTGAAGCCGCCGCTGCCGCAACAGTGGCGCATCGCCTGGCGGCGCATCGGCGGCGGCACCGGCAGCTGGCCGCTGGTGCTGGCCCTGCTGCTGCTGGCGCTCGCGGTCTGGCCGCCGCGCGTGCAGCTGCAGCGCCCGGTGTTCAACTGGCAGGTCAGCTTCGACATCACGCAGAGCATGAACGTCGAGGACGTGGAACTCGACCACACGGCGGTCAGCCGCCTCACGCTCGCGCGCGCCGCCATGCGCGATGTGCTCGGTGCACTGCCCTGCGGCTCCAAGGTGGGCTGGAGCGTCTTCGCGGACTACCGCTCGCTCGTGATCCTCTCGCCGGTCGAGGTCTGCAGCCACTATGAGGAACTGCTGGCCTCGCTCGAGCGCATCGACGGCCGCATGCGCTGGGCCAATGCGAGCAACGTGAGCAAGGGTGTGACCTGGGCCGTGCGCGGCGCGCGCAGCGTGGGGCCCGATACCCACTTCGTCTTCATCAGCGACGGGCAGGAATCGCCGCCGCTGCGCATCAACGAGACACCGCCGATGACGGACATCAAGCCCGGCGAAGTCCAGGGTTGGCTGATCGGCGTGGGCGGCGACGTGCCGGTGCCGATTCCCAAGACCGGCAGCAACGGCGAGCCCGCCGGCTACTGGCGGGCCGACGAGGTGGTGCAGGGCTCGGCGATCGGCAGCGCGCTCAACCACGAACATCTTTCCGAGCTGCGGCAGGACCACCTGCGCGCGCTGGCCGAGCTGGTCGGCGTGAACTACCGGCGCCTGAACACGCCCGAGGCCCTGAAGACGGCCATACTGGACCGCCGCTACGCGCAATATCTGCCGGCGGATACGGACCTGCGGTGGATTCCCGCGCTGCTCGCGCTGGCGCTGCTGGCATGGCGGTTCGCGCCGGAGCTCGGCCTGATGCGGGACTGGCGGCCACGGCGGATGCCGGCTCCGGCTCGGCCGGCAATGCCACGGTGGCCTCAGGTCGACTGGTAGGTCTCGCGAAATTCGGTCTGCAACGCGGGTTCGCGCTGTCGCCGGTGGACTCAATCCGCCCGGCTCACAAGGACGTCGCCCGTCTCAGGGCCGTTGACCACGGCGCCTGCCGCGTCACGCCGCACCTTGATGCCGACGCCGCAACGCTTCGGATCCATCTGCCATACCCAGCCGTAGAGCGCGCGCGGGCTGTCCTTGGGCGACATGAGCGGCATGTTCTTGCGCAGCCCGTCGTTGCTTCCCAGATCCACCCAGACCATCACGGTGGAATCCTCGGGGTCGCTGTGGGCGTCGACCTCGACGATCGTGGCCCGGAGCGGCTTGCGGTGCACCAGAGCCTGCAGCGCGGACGGCAGGTCCTCGAAAGGTGGGGCCTCCATGCCACCGGAGTTCTCGGCAGGAAAGGGATCGTCCAGCCGCACGGGCCGGAAGTAGTGTTCGGAGCTGCCCATGGTCGAACGCCCGCCGATGGCCGTTGCCATGTCCTCGAGGCGGGCGGCCTGCAACAGCAGCGGCTGTCCACCGCTGCGCATCAGGTACAAGCCGTCATCGTTGGCATCGCTGCCCAGCGACTTGCCGGTCAGCACCAGGTCGAGTTGCAGCAGGCAGTCGCCTTCATCGGTTTCGAGCGTCCGATACCGCCCGTCGTAATGCCGTATGCCCGATGCTTCGCCCGTCTTGTGATCGTTCCTCCAGAAGAGCAGCTGATAGTTGCCATCCGCGTGAAGGGCGACCAGCCGGCGCCAATCGATATAGCTGGAAAGATAGAGCCCGCTCGGATGGCCATCTTGTCTTTCCAGGTCCTTGAACGCCTCGCGATATCCGGCGGGCAAGGCTGCGCGGATGGTGCCCGGCGGCGGCGCGGGCGGTGCCTGCTCGTGATCGACCTGTGCGCGAAGCTTCTGGTGAAGCGCGAGCGCATCCGTCCTGGCAATCTTCAGCATCTGCATGGACAGCAGCATGGGATCGACGTGATACGCCTCGCCGGACGATAGCGTACCTGCTTGCTGCTGCGCGGTTTCGAGCATGGCCGGCTGGATGAATTCATCGGCTTGGCGCGGGTCGCTCAGAACGTTGTTGAACAGATCCGCCAGGTTCCAGGTCAGGATGCTGATGCCGCGGGTCACGGGGTTCAGCGCCGCAACGTCCTCGTCCACAGCCGTGAGCTTTCGGTAGAAAAGAAGCGTGCCGAACGGCGTCAGCGCAATGGGCACGCGCAAGGTGGCGCTGGGTGGCGAAACGATCCATCGATCGAGCGTGGATTGCCACGCCTGCGGATCGATCAGGCAGATCTGCCGGCGGCCGTAGAGCCCGAGGCCGTGCTTGCGCCACAACTCGAGCAGCGCGGCAGGCAACTGCCCCTCGTACCTGTCCAACAGTGTCTTCGCCGCCGGTGTGCAGCCTGCGTGCGGAGGGTTCGCCTTGATGAATGGATGGAGCTTGATTCGGCCGAACATGGATTTCGATTTCGGAAACAGGGTTGAATTTTTCGCAGAGGCACGCGCCTGCCGGCCAACGCGGCGGCCTCTCCAAGGGCTCGTCCGGGAATGTAGCCAGGGGCGCGTGCCAGCGTCAACTGCTTGACGATGCACATGCCGCCGGGCAATTCAACCGTGCCGTGGCCGGTCCGTGGCGGCCCCTCGCCTCACGCGTGCGGCGTGACGATTGCGGCGGAAAGCCGCCGCGAATTGGCGGGATCGCGGAACACCAGCGGATGTTCCGTCGGCGCCGCCGGATCGCGCGCGGCCGCACGCTCCACCGCCTCGACCACGCGGTGGTGGTCCGGGCTCTTCGCGCACACCGGATCGGCCGCGGCCGCGTCCTGCGCCAGCAGGTAGGCCTGGCAGCGGCAGCCGCCCAGGTCCTGCTCGCGCTGGTCGCAGCTCGCGCAGGGCTCCTTCATCCAGCCGGTGCCGCGGTAGCGGTTGAAGCCTTCGGAATCGAACCAGATCTCGCGCAGGCCGTGCGCCTTCACGTTCGGGAATTCGAGGCCCGGCAGCATCTTCGCGGTATGGCAGGGCAGCGCGGTGCCGTCGGGCGCCACGGTGAGGAACATGCTGCCCCAGCCGTTGACGCATTTCTTGGCCTTGCCCTCGTGGTAGTCAGGCGCCACGAAGAAGATGCGCATGCGCTCGCCGAGCCGCTTGCGCCAGGCGTCGGTCACCTCCTCGGCATGGCGCAGCTGCTCGTGCGTGGGCAGCAGCTGGTCGCGGTTCACGAAGGCCCACGAGTAGTACTGGGTGTTGGCCAGCTCGAGGTACTCGGCCCCCATCTCGTGCGCCATCTCGATGATGCGGTCGATGTGGTCGATGTTCATGCGGTGGATCACCACGTTCAGCACCATCGGCCAGCCCTGGTCCTTGATGATCTTCGCCACCCGGTTCTTGAGTTCGAAGGTCTTGGTGTGCGAGAGGAAGTCGTTCATCTCGCGCGTGGAGTCCTGGAACGACAGCTGCACGTGGTCCAGGCCCGCGGCCTTCAGTGCGGCGGCGCGCTGCGCCGTGAGGCCGACGCCGGAGGTCAGCAGGTTGGTGTAGTAGCCCAGGCGCGCGGCCTCGGCAATGATGATCTCCAGGTCGTCGCGCAGGAGCGGCTCGCCGCCCGAGAGGCCGCACTGCACCGCGCCGAGCTCGCGGCCTTCGCGCAGCACGCGCAGCCAGTCGTCGGTGCCGAGTTCGTTCTCCTGCTGCGCGAAGTCGACCGGGTTGAAGCAGAACACGCAATGCAGCGGGCAGCGGTAGGTCAGCTCGGCCAGCAGCCAGAGCGGCGGTCCGGGGCGCGGCGGCGCGGCGGTCATTGGGCGTCCCAGCGCAGCCAGTTCTGCTGCGCCGCCAGTTCGACGAAGCCGCGCACCTCGGGTTCGAGCCCGGTGGTGTCGAAGGCCTGCTCCAGGTCGGCCACGATGGCCGCGACGCTGCGCTCGCCGTCGCAGCGCTTCATGATCTCGCCCGCGCTGCCGTTGAGCCGGACCATGCCCTCGGGGTACAGCAGCACATGGCATTCCTGCGCCGGCTCCCATTGCAGGCGGAAGCCGGGACCGACGCGGGGCTTGCTTTCGGCGGTGAGCATGGGCTTGTTCGCGGTCATTGGAGTACCTTCGTGCTTCGCACTGCGGTGCGAGCTTGCTTGGGGCGGCCCGGCGCAGCGCTCATGCGCCGTTCACCCCGTAGCGCGTCGCCATCGCATCGTTCATGGCCCACAGGATGTCGAGTTTGAACTGCAGTATCTCGAGCGCGCGCTCCTGCAGCGCGCGGGTGTCGAAGTGGTCGAGCGTGATGGCCAGGCCCTGCTCCACGTCGCGCCGCGCCTGGCTCACGCGGTTGCGGAAGTAGTCGAGGCCTGCCGATTCGATCCACGCATAGTGCTCGGGCCAGGTGGCCAGGCGCTGCTTGTGGATCTCGGGCGCAAAGAGCTCGGTGAGCGAGGAGCACACGGCCTCCTGCCAGGGCGCGCGGCGTGCGAAGTTCACGTAGGCATCGACCGCGAAGCGCACCGCGGGCACCACGTGGCGCAGGTCGCGCACTTCTTCGCGCGTGAGCCCCACCGCCTCGGCCAGCCGCAGCCAGGCCTCGACGCCGCCTTCGTCCTTGATGCCGCCGAGCTCGAAGCCGTCGTGGTCGAGGATGCGCTGCACCCAGCCGCGGCGCACCTGCTGGTCGGGGCAGTTCGACAGCACGGCCGCGTCCTTGATCGGAATCGCGATCTGGTAGTAGAAGCGGTTCGCCACCCAGCCGCGGATCTGCTCGGGCGTGGCCCGGCCGCCGTTGAGCATGACGTTGAACGGGTGATGGATGTGATAGCTGCGGCCGCGCTCGCGCAGTTTGGCTTCGAACTCCTGGCGGCTCCATGCCGGGGCGGTTTTCTCGCTGCCCGTGACTGGGCGCGATGAATCTTGAATCCTGTCGGCATGCATGGCGGGCTCGATGTTTTCAGAGTTGGATCGTCATCCCGTCCTCGCAGGGCTCGATGCCTGCGCGCCGCAGCGCCGCATGCTCTTCGGAGTCCTCATTGAGGATGGGGTTGGTGTTGTTGATGTGGATCAGCATGCGACGCGCGGTGGTGGCGGGCAGCTTCGACAGCCATTCGATCATGCCGCCCTCGCCCGACTGCGGCAGGTGGCCGATCTCGCGCGCGCGCTTGCTGCCCACGCCCAGGCGAAGCATCTCGTCGTCGGTCCAGAAGGTGCCGTCGACCATGACCGCATCGGCGCTGGCCATGGCATCGAACACGGGCGGCGTGATGGCCCCCAGGCCCGGCGCATAGAACAGGCTCTTGCCGCTCCTGCGGTCGAGGATGGCCACGCCGATGTTGTCGCCCGGCACCTGCTGCTCGCGGTGCGGCGAGTACGGCGCGGCCTTGCCGGTCAGCGCCATCGCGCGGAAGACGAGGCCGGGCACACCGGGCACCTCGAAGGAATTGCCGTCGAGCGTGATCGCGTGGCGCGCCACGCCGCAGTAGTGCGACAGCACGCGCAGCACGGGATTACCCTCGCTCAGGTCTTCGGCCACCGGATCGGTGCACCACAGCGGCAGCGGCGTGCCGCGCTCGCGCAGCATGAAGAGGCCGGTGGCATGGTCGACCTGTCCGTCGATCAGCACCACGCCCGCGATGGCGGTGTCGCGCATTGCGCGCGACGGCTGCAATATGGGGCTGCTGCGGATCTGCTCCAGGATGTCGGGCGATGCGTTGAACAACACGCCGTCCTCGCCCTCGTCGGGGCGCACGAAGATCGACGACTGCGTGCGCGGCTTGGCGCGCACCGTGCCGTTGCGCACGCCGGCGCAATTGGGGCAGTTGCAGTTCCACTGCGGGAAGCCGCCGCCAGCGGCCGAGCCCAGGACGGTGATGCGCATCGGGAGAGAAATGGATGACGTGTCGGTCGGATGAAAACAACCCGCCCCGGAACGCACCGGGGCAGGCTGTCGAGGAGTTGCCGCGTTGTACGCTTTCCCATCGCCCGAACCCAACGCAACCAGCCCGGTGCACCCGCGGAACTGGCTCTGCCAGTCCGCCGGGTGCGCCCCCCAGTGGGGGGGAGGCTGCTACACGAAGTGAGCAAGCAACGGGGGGCGTCCAATCAACGAGCGCTGACGTACATCGTGATCTCGAAGCCGAAGCGAAGATCGGTGGCCGTCGGGGTTTCCCACTTCATAGGGTGTCTCCTGCAAGGTTGCACAGCGCCATGTGGCGGCTGCGGGAACTTCGTGTGCTCCGGTCCCCATCTTGAACCCATGAACCACCGAGACCCAGCCATGAAATCATGATTCGCACTTCATGATTTTCATGAATAGCGGCAACAGGGCCACCGCGTACCATCGCCCTCGTGCTTCCCACCGGCCTGTACCCCGAATCTCCTCCCTGGCGCACCCACGCACTGGAGGTGCCGCACGGCCATGTGCTGCATGTAGAAGAAGGTGGCAATCCCGAAGGCATCTGCGCCGTGGTCCTGCACGGCGGGCCCGGCTCGGGCAGCTCGCCGCTGCTGCGCCGCTTCTTCGATCCGGCGCGATACCGCGTGATCAGCATCGACCAGCGCGGCGCCGGCCGCAGCCGTCCGCGCGGCGCAACCATGCACAACCGCACGGCCGACCTGCTCGGCGACCTGCAGCGCGTGCGCGAACAACTCGGGGTGCCGCGCTGGCTGGTGGTCGGCGGCTCGTGGGGCGCCACGCTGGCGCTGGCCCATGCGGCCTTCGAGCCGCAAGCGGTGGCGGCGCTGCTGCTGCGTGCGGTGTTCCTGCCGAGCGCCGAAGAGATCGGCGCCTTCTTCCAGGACAGCGCCGGCCGCGCACCCGCCGCATGGGCGCGGTTCGCGTCCGTGGCACCGGCCGGCGAGCGCCACGACATGCTGGGCTTCCTGGCCCGCGGCCTGCAGCAGGCGCCGGCCGATGGCGCCCGCCAGCTCGCGCTCGCCTGGTGGCACTGGGAGCAAGCGCTGTCGCGCGGCACGGGTGTACCAGCTGGCGAACCGATGCCCGCCCAAGCCCGACCGGACCGCGAAACGCTCGACGCACTGGTCGACCGCTACCGCGTGCAGAGCCATTACCTGCTGCACCGCTGCTGGCTCGATGCGCCCCCGCTGCCGGACCGGCTGGCCGCGCTGCCCCGCGTGCCCACCCTGCTGCTGCATTCGCGCGACGACCGCATCTGCGCGCCGCGTGGCGCAGAAGCCGTGCACGACCGCATTCCGCACAGCCGGCTGCAATGGGTCGACGGCGCGGGCCACGACCCCGCGCACCCGGCCATGGCCTCGGCGATGGTTGCCGCGCTCGACAGCTACGCGCGGCATGGCCACTTCGGCAACGCGCACACGCCATGACCCTACGCCTGAAGATCAACCTCATCGTCAGCCTGCTGACGCTGCTGTTCGTCGCGGCCATGCTCGCGCTGCAAGTGCGTGCGATGCGCGAGTCGATCCAGGAGGAAGTCGTCGCGGCCAACCGCGTGGCCGCGCAGCTGCTGAACCGCACCGCCTGGCTCTACGCCGCCCAGGGCACGCCGGCCATGCTGTCGTTCCTGCAGGGCGTCGGCCGCGTGCGCTCCAACGACATCACGCTGCTCGATGCCGAGGAACACGTGCTCTACAGCTCGCCCAACTCGGTCTACAAGGCCGGCCGCGATGCGCCCGATTGGTTCGACCGCCTCGTCTCGCCGCCGCCTTCGCAGATGTCGATCGCCTTTCCCGGCGGCAAGCTGATCGTGAGTTCGAACGCTTCGCGCGCGGTGCTCGATGCCTGGGACGATGCCGCGCTGCTGACCCTCAGCGCGCTGGGCCTGCTGCTGGTGGTGAACGCGGGCGTGTTCTGGCTGGTCGGCCGCGCCACACGCCCGTTCGCGGACATCGTCGATGCGCTCAATCAGCTCGAAAGCGGGCGCTTCGATGTTTCGCTGCGTGCGCTGCCCGGCACCGAGGCGGCGGCCATCGGCGCCGCCTTCAACCGCATGGTCGGCATGCTGCAGCAGCACATCGAGACCGAACGGCGCGCCGTGCGCGCCGAGAGCCGCCTGTCTGAAAGCCGCGAACTGGGCCGCTGGGTCGACCAGAAGATCGAGCAGGAGCGCCGCCTGATCGCGCGCGAGCTGCACGACGAGCTGGGCCAGTCGGTCACCGCGATGCGCAGCATGGCCCTGTCGATCGCGCAGCGCGTGCAGGCGCTCGATCCGCAGTCCGAGCAGGCGGCGCGGCTGATCGCCGAGGAATCGGGGCGGCTCTACACCGCCATGCACGGCATGATCCCGCGCCTCACGCCGCTGGTGCTCGACAAGTTCGGATTGGTGGCCGCGCTCGAGGACCTGGTCGAGCGAACCCGCAACAGCCACGGCGGCGTGCAGGTCGAATGGCACCTGGAGATCGAGCTCGACCGCCTGCGGCTCGACACCGACACCGCGCTGGTGCTGTACCGCGCCGCGCAGGAGGGCATCACCAACGCGCTGCGCCATGGCGAGGCGCACCGCATCGTGCTGGCCCTGCAGGGCAACGAAGAGACCGTGAAGCTCACGCTGACCGACGACGGGCGCGGCCTGCCCGGCCCTGATGCCGCCAGGGAAACCAGCACAGGGCACTATGGCCTGCGCTGGCTCGCCGAGCGCATCGACAGCCTGGGCGGCGACCTGCGCCTTGAACCCGCCGCGTCCAGCGGCGCCCAATTGACGGTGCGCCTGCCCTTGCCGGCGGCCGCCGCGGAGAACACATGACCCAGGCGATTCAGCCGATTCGAGTGATGCTGGTGGACGACCATGCGCTGGTGCGCATGGGCTTTCGCATGCTGCTGGCCGACGCGCAGATCGAGGTGGCGGCCGAGGCCGACACCGGCGAGCAGGCCTGCCAGGACTATCCTCAGGTGCGGCCCGACGTGGTGGTGATGGACCTGTCGATGCCCGGCATGGGCGGCCTGGAAGCGCTGCGCCGCCTGCTGGCGCACGACCCCAAGGCGCGCGTGCTGGCGCTGTCGGCGCACGAGGACACGATCCATCCGCGCCGCGTGCTGCGCGCCGGCGCGCTCGGCTACCTGGCCAAGCGCAGCGCGCCCGATGCGCTGATTGCCGCGGTGAAGGCCGTGGCGCGCGGCGACCGCTACATCGACGCCAACACCGCGCAGGCGCTGGCCACGGCACAGATCGAGGGCGAGGCCAACCCGGCCGACCTGCTCAGCGAGCGCGAGTTCTCGGTCTTCATCCAGCTCGCGCGCGGCATGACGGTGGCGCAGATTGCCAGCACGCTGAACCTTTCGCTCAGCACGGTGGGCTCGCACCTGTACCGCGTCAAGCAGAAGCTGGGCGCCACCAATCAGGCGGAGCTCACCTGGGTGGCGCTGCGCTGGGGGCTGATCCAGGTCTAGCCAGCCGCCGGCGGCGTCCGTTCGATGATCGGCCAGCCGGCCTCGGCGGCCCGGGCGCGCAGGCGATCGTCGGGCGCCACCGCCACCGGATCGGACACGGCACACAGGAGCGGCAGGTCGCTGGCCGAATCGGAATAGAACCACGACTGCTCGAGCGCCTCGAGCCGCGTGCCGCGCGTGGCGAGCCACTGGTTCACGTGCATCAGCTTGTGCACGCCGTAGCACGGGTCGCCGTCGATGGCGCCGTCGAGCGTGTCGTCGATCACCAGCGAGCGCGTCGCCAGCACGTCGGCCACGCCGAACAGGCGGCCGAAGGGCTCGGCGATGAAGCGGGTGGTGGCGGTCACGATGGCGCAGGCATGGCCCGCATCCTGGTGCCGGCGCACCAGCGCGCGCATCGGCTCGGGCACCTGCGGCGCGATCTCGGCCTCGAACTCCGCCGCCCATTGGCGCAGCGCGGCCATGCTGAAGCTCGCGAGCGGCGCGACGCTGGCGCGATGCAGCTCGCGGATGTCCAACGTGCCGTCCACGTACTGCTGGCAGTAGCCCAGGTAGACCGTCTCGGCTTCGGCCGGCAGCACGCCGCGCGCCACCAGGAAGCGCGTCCACGCCATGCCGCTGTCGAACGGAATCAGCGTGTGGTCCAGGTCGAACAGCGCCAGCTTCATCGGCAAGCCCGGTCGAGGAAGGGGCAGGCCCTGCTTCTCAAGCGGCGGCCGCCTCGTGCGGCTGCGCTTGCTGAACCAGCCGCGCCGGCAGCACGCCGCGCAGCGCATTGCACACCACGAGCTTCTGCGCGGCCTCCAGGTCTTGCCGGTACAGGCTGCGTTCGGTGGCCTCCCAGATCGAGTCTTCGATCAGCACGCCGCGCATCACGCCGGGCAGCGCGCCGTCGGCAACCGGCGGCGTCCACCAGCGTCCGTCGATGCGAGCGAACACGGTGCTGCGCCCGCCTTCCACGAGCCGGCCGTCTTCGGTGAAGAACAGGCTGTCGAAGGCCCCGGCGCGTTCGGCCGCGCGCACGCCGGCATCGTAGTGCTGGCGCACGGTGGTCTTGTGGGCGGCCAGCGGGTTCGCATCGGGCAGCCGCTGGTCGGCGATCAGCAGTTTCACTGCGCCCGGCGGCAAGGGCGGCAGCGGCGAATGCGTGATGCCGATGCGCCCGCCATGCGCCAGCGCGAGCCGCAGGCGCGAGGGCTGGCCGGGCGCGAGCGCAGGCAAGGCCTCCCGCAGCGCCTGCATCGCGGCACCCCGGTCGAGCCGGAAGCCCAGCACGTGTGCGCTGCGCGCCAGCCGCGCCAGATGCCGGTCCAGGTAGCGGATGCCCTCGCCGGGCGTGGCCAGCATGGTTTCGAAGAGTTCGAAACCCGGATCCAGCGCAGTGAGAAAGCGCGCCTTGAGCAGGCATTCCTCGAACTCGTCCGCGGCGTTGCTGTCCTGCACGATGCCCGCGCCAATGCCCAGCCGCAGCGGCCGCAGGCCCTTCCGCTGTGCGCCCAGCGTGAGCGTGCGGATCGCCACCGACAGGCAGAAGTCGCCAATGGCCGCGCCCTCCGGCGGCGCATCGACCCACCCGATTGCGCCGCAGTAGAGGCCGCGCGGCGTGCTTTCGAGTTCGCCGATCCATTCCATGGTGCGGTGCTTGGGCGCGCCCGTGATGGAGCCGCAGGGAAACACCGCGCGCAGCAGCTCGGGCATGCCGACGCCGGCGCGCAGCCGCGCCTGCACGGTCGAGGTCATCTGGAACACCGTGGCGTAGGGCTCGATGGCAAACAGCGTCGGCACCTTGACCGAGCCGATGCACGCCACGCGGCCGATGTCGTTGCGCAGCAGGTCGACGATCATCACGTTCTCGGCGCGGTTCTTGGTGTCGACCGAGAGCCGGCGCGCCATCTCGCTGTCACCCTCGGGCGCATCGGCACGGGCCGCGGTGCCCTTCATCGGCCGCGCGGTGAGCACCCCTGCGTCGTGGCGCAGGAAGAGTTCGGGCGAGCACGAGAGCACGTGGGTGATGTCGCCCTCCCCCGTCTTCGAATTGACTTCGGGCAAGGCGATCAGCGCGCCATAGGCCACCGGCTGCCGTTCGCGCAGGCGCCGGTACAGCGCCACGGGCGAGCCGTAGCCCTGGCCCTGCAGCCGGTAGGTGAAGTTGACTTGGTAGGTTTCGCCCGCGGCGATGGCGTCGTGGATGCGCGCGATGACCTCCGTGAAGGCCGGCTCGTCGATGCTGGGCTGCAGGTCCATCACGCCGACGGGCTGCGGCGGGCTGGCCTCGCTCGCCTCGAGCTGCTCCAGCCAACTGGCAACCTGGTCCGACGAAAGCACGGCGCACTCGCGGAAGATCAGCACGCGCAGCGCCGATGCATCGCTGGCCGCAAGCCGCGCATGCCCCGCGCGCTGCAGCCTGGCGCCCCATTCGTAATCGGCCAGCAGCACCGCGTGCAGGCCCTGCCGCAGGTCGGCGTCGACGCGTGCCCAGGCGGCATCGAGATCGGCCGGGTCGGCGCAGCGGTGCTCGCGCACGAAGCCGGTGTGCAGCCGGCTGGTGGGCCGCGCGGGCGTCGAGCCGCAGTCGTCGAGAAGCGCGAACGAAGACAAGGTCAGCTCCAGTCGTCCATGTCGTGCTTGATGCGGTGGCGATTGGCGATCAGCTCGTCCACCGACGGCTCGTTGTTCAGCGCACGGCGGATCGCGAGCCTGGTGGCTTCGTAGTTGGTGCGGTACATGTCTTTCTTGTCGAGGTTCTGGTCCTTGGCGCAGCGCGGATCGATCCACACCAGGCTGATGATGCACAGCGTGTTGGCATGTTCCCGGGGAATGATGCCATCGATCAGGCAATCGACCACCGCATCGGCGGTTGCGCTCTGCACCACGCCGCCGAACAGGTCGATGTTGGCCGCGTCCTTCAGCGTAACCTTGGGCACCATGATGGTCGCGGGCCGCACGAGCTGGTTGCAGGCGCGGATCGCGAACATCGCGGTGTGGCCCTTGCTCTGCGCCATCATGTTGGCGAAGGCCTGGCCCACGGGGCCATCGGTGGCGCCGATCAGGATCTCGGGCATGGCATCGGTGAACTGGCCGTCCTTGGCAAGGACGGTAGCTTCGCCGGCGTGGAAAAGATAGGGATGCGTCATAAACAAAACAAACGAGGTTAGAAGAAACCGAGAACCATTCCAGAAACACCGCGGAACCGGCTTTGCCGGGCCGCTGGTGTTGCCCCCGGTAGGGGGTTGGCGAAGCGACACGAAGTGCGCGAAGCTTGGGGGCGAGTCATAGGCACACGATGAGTTCGCCTTTGCCGTCGGCCGAGAGATCGCCGAGGTGGCGTTCGATGCGGCGCGTGGGCAAGGCCGCAAAAGCTCCGCCGTGGCGCGCCAGATCGCGCGACAGCAGGGCCCAGAAGACCGGCGTTGCAGTCCGGTTGGGCACGAAGGTCAGCGCCGCCTCGATGCCTTGCGGCAACGCGGCATCGGGTCCGGCAAAGACGATGCTGCCGCGGCGCATGCCGTAGCCCGCATGCGCGCCGGCCTTGCCACCCACGGCGATCGTGCCCGCCACCATGCGCGAGCCCAGGAACGCGCCCGCATCGCCATGGACCAGCGCGGACCCGCGGCGCATGCGGTCGCCGAAGCGCTCGCCCGCATGGCCATGGACCACCAAGGTGCCGCCGCGCATGCCGTCCATGCTGCCGGGCAAGGTGCTGGCCGCGAAGTCGCCGACATCGCCCTTCACATCGATGATGCCGCCGGCCATTTCGCAGGCGGCCAGCAAGTCGGCGCGGCCTTCGATCTGCAGCTCGCCGCCGCGCATGCAGCCGCCCGCATAGTGGCCTGCATCGCCATCGACGCGGATGCGACCGCCGTCCATCTGCCAGCCGATGCGGTCGAAGCGCCCGAGATCGCCTTCGAAGCGAAGCGTGCCCTCTTCCGTGCCCTTCGCAACATCGAACAGTTCGGCCAGCGGCAACATCGCGTTGCCATGGCCCACGGGCAGCTGCCCGATCTGCGCAGCCGAGAGTTCCGCCAGCGCGGTCGGCGTGACGCCACGCAGATCGACGCGCAACGCAGGCGCTTGCCGCAGCCTGAAGTGCCATCCGCTCATGGCGCATCTCCCGCCGCGGCCAGCAGCCTGTGCAGGTGGAAATGGAACGGGCCCAGCTTGCCGCCGTAGTTGCCGGCCGAGATGCGCAGCAGACCGCCCGCCGGTCCGATGGCGATGGCGGCTTCCATGCCCACGCGCATGGCGGCGCCCACGTCGGCCTCGGTCAGGCCATCGATCACGATTTCCATCACGCAGCCGATCTCCTGGGCGGAGGCGCCGCCCGCCAGTTCGCTGTGCGCCACCAGCCCCACGAGGCTCGGGCAGAAGGCATCGTTGGTCGAGGCATTGAGGTTCGCATAGCGGCTGCCGACCTTCGAGCCCGAGCGCACCACGCCGCCCGGAAACGGCATCACCACGTTGGGCAGCCGCTTCATCGCCGCCACCGCGGCCTCGGCGGCGGCCAGCGCGGCATCGGTGTCGCGCGCCAGCAGCAGCAGGTTGCCGCCGCCCACGGCCTGCACCACGGGCGTGTCTTCCTGGGCCACGAATTCGCCGTCCATCACCGGCACGCGCCAGTAGCGCACGCCATCGATCACCTTCGAGATCTGCCAGCCGTCCCCGAAGAAGCGCAGGTTCTTGCCGAGCGCGGCCACGTCGCTGCCGGGTGCGCCGCGCGGCAGGCCCGCGAACACCGCGGTGGTCGGGCAGGTCAGCACGCACTGGCCGACGCGGCGCTCGAGCTGCTTGCCGAGCTCCTTGACCGACATCGAGAAGATCAGCACGCTCACGCCGGGGCGGCCATCGGGCGATTCGTCCGGCGCGATCTCCCGCTCGATGCCGGCCTCGCAGCCGCAGGCGATCACCGAGGTCGCAAAGCCCGTGGCCGACACCGCCGCGTGGCGCGCCCACGCCATGTTGTGCGCCGTGATGAGGATGCGCGTGGCCTTCATCGGAAAGGCCTCGGCAAAAGTTGCGTCGATGACGACGCCGTTGCGCTCCAGACCCATCACGACGACTCCTTGAAGCACTCGGCCGGCAGCAGGCGCCCGCCGTTGCAGCATTGGCACAGCTCGTCGTGCCCGATGGCGATGTGGTCGAAATTGACCGAACCCTGCGCCGCAAGATGCCGGCGCAGCCGCTTCTCGATGCCGCGGTCGTAGTCGGGTGCGACGAAGTGCGTGCCGCCCACCGGCGCCGCCGTGACGCGGCCCGCGCGCGAGACCAGCACGCCGTCCTTGAACACGTATTCGGGCGTCGCGAACATGGCCTCGCGGTCGGCGTTCTCGCGGTACACCGCAATGTCGGCTGCCGCGCCCGCGCCCAGGTGGCCGCGGTCGCGCAGGCCCAGCAGCCGCGCGGGGCCGGCGCGGGTCATGATCGCGATCTCGTAGAGCGAGAGCTCGCGCGTGATCGAGCGCAGCGCTGCCTGGGCCGCCACCTCGGGATGCAGCTTGGCGAGCTGTTCCTCGCGAAAGCTGCGGTCCATCAGCAGGCGGATCAGGTGCGGATAGCTCGTGAACGGGCCGCCGTTGGGATGGTCGGTGGTCAGCACCACGCGCCACGGATCGTCGACCAGCAGGAAGATCTCCAGCCCGATGACCCACTGCAGCGCATTCACGTAGCTCTGCTCGCGGTAGCGGAACGGCACCACGCCGCAGCCGGCCTCGCACTCGATGTCGGCGCCGATCCATTTGCGCGGATCGGCCAGGCCCGACTGCGCATGCTGGCGCATGGTGTCGCCCGAGGCCGTGACGGTCTGGCCGAACATGATCTGGCCGACGTCGATGCTCACGTTCCTGTTCGCGTTCACCACCTCGGCGAGCTGCAGCGCGGCCGAGGAGAACTTCTTCGGTCCCTCGGTGCCATAGGCGTGGAACTGGATGTGCGTCAGGTGCCCGGGCAGGCCGTCGAGCGCGGCAATGGTGTCGAGCGTGGACTGGATGTTGCCGGCCACGCCCAGGTTGCTGCCGTGGATGTGCAGCGGATGCGGCACGCCGAGCTCGCGCAGCGCGCGCGCCAGCGTGTGCACCACCTGCCGCGGCGTGACCTGCCAGTGCACGTGGTTCTCGTCGACGTCGAGCTTGCGCTGGTTGAACTTGAAGGCCGAGATGCCGCCCGGGTTCACCACCTTCACGCCCATCGCCTTGCTGGCGTTGATGGTCCAGCCCGCGTAGTCGCGGATGCGCTCGAAGTCCCAGCCCTCGGCCAGCATGCGCAAAAACAGCTCGTCGTTGCCGAGCATCACGTAGGCGCCGTGGTCGAGGATCGGCGTGTCGCCCATCTCCATGTGCGCGTGGCGCGCATTGCAGGCCATCATGGCCGGCTCGAAGGCCGCCGTGTAGCCCATCTCGACATAGCGGTAGCCGGTGGCCAGCGTGCCCGGCGTGCAGGTGCCGCACGAGGCAAGCTCGAGCAGATTGTCGGGCAGCGCAATGGGGTTGGCGTTGGCGCGGTGGTCTTCGGGCAGCAGCATGCGCGCGAGGTTGACCTTGCCGCCGCCGATGTGGGTGTGCATGTCGATGCCGCCGGCCATCACGACGCAGCCGCCGATGTCGATCTCCTCGGTGGCGGCTTCGTTCGGTGCGAGCTCGACCATGCGGCCATCGCGCACGTACAGGTCGCGCACCTCGTCGCGGCCATTCGCGGGATCGATGACGCGGCCGCCGCGCAAGCGTAGCGTCGCCGTCATTGCACGCGCCCCTTCTTCAGCGCCTGCACCGCCTGCGTCAGCCGCCGGACCACCTCGCCCACGCTCGACAGCCCGTCTTCGTACACGGGCCGCAGCGGCAGCAGCACCGAGCCGTCGGTGCGGAACAGATGGCCGGCGGAACCGATGCCGGGCGTCGACACGGGAATGAACACCAGCTCGTGCGCGTCCCGCAGCAGGGGCATGCCCGGATGGCCGAGCACGATGCGCGGCATGCCCGCGGCTGGCGGCGCTGGCTCGGGGCCGTAGCTCGACACCCACAGCAGCGTGTCGGCCGCGCCGTCGGCGAGCAGGCGCTCGGCATCGAAGCACAGCGGCTCATGCACCAGGCCCAGCGGCCCGGCGCGCGAACGCAACGGCAGGCCCGAGAGCCAGGCGAACACCTGGTTCACGGTGGAAGCCCCGTCCCCGCCGCCCAGCGGCAGCGAGGCCGCGCGCGTGCTGCGGTTGAGCGTGGCGACGATGCGCTGGATCGCCTCGATGATCAGCGCGCCCTGCGCCGGCAGCCGGCCCGATTCGTACACCAGCACCGCATAGCGCGCCGCCTGCAGCCGCGCCGCGAGCGCCGCCAGATCGGCCGGCACGCGGGCATCGTCTTTCGAAACACGGCCCGCCACGAGTGCGGCGAGCATTGCCACGGTGTCGAAGAGGTCGCCGTGCAGCGGCAGCGTTTCCACGGCCACGCCCTCCCGCTCGCCCACGCCGATGCGCCGGAAGAACTCCGGGTAGTGCGCCGCCGGCTCCTCGGTCATGCAGACGATCAGGTCGGCCCGCGTCCTCGCTTCCGCCAGCGTGGTGCTGAAGCCGCCGCGGTCCTGCAGCGCGCGCAGGCCGTGCATCAGCGCCGCTCCCTGGGCCGGATCGCAGATGGCACCGGTTTCGCAGGCCAGCGCATAGAGCGCCCTGGCGCCCGCGACGTCGGTGCCGAGGCCGCCGAACAGGGGCTGGCGGCTTGCCGCGAGCAGCGAGGCGGCCTTGCCGAGCGCCGTGTCCAGGTCGCAGTCCTGGCCGCCGACCTGCGGCTGCGCCGCGCCACCCGAGGCGTCGAAGTTGGCGAGCGCCTTGCGCGCGCGCGGGCAGTCGCCGCCCACGAGCTTCAACGGCGTGCCCGCCTCGACGCCGAAGGTGTCGCACAGCAGCGGGCAAAAGGGGCAGGTCCAGGGGGCATTGCCGGTTGGCACGGCAGTGTCGGGTTGATTCATGGGCAGGCCACCACGCAAGCCATGTGCCATTCACCCGCAGGGCCGCCGCGCCTTGGGACGGGGCCCGGATGACACACACAATGTGAGACAGAGTGTTGCGCTTTTGGCGGTCAATGCGTGCCGGCAACGGCCGGCAACAGTGCAAGCGAGCCCACCGATGGATGGCACGGTTCGTGTGTACAGCGGGCTGATGGCACGCCTCACCCACCCTCGTCGCACCGGCTTCGGCAGATCAGCGGCGCACGCGTGGCAGTTGCAGGTCGTGCAGTGCGCTGGCCACCAGCCAGGCGTCGGCGCCGGCGGCACTCGCCCGCGCCAGGTCGTCCTCGCTGCGGATCCCGCCAGCACCGATCACCATGGCGCCCGGCGCCAGGCGCCTCACCTCCTGCAGGGTTTCCAGGTCGGGGCCGGCGCCGGAGCCGACGCGCTCCAGCGTCATCACGATCAGCCGCTTCGGCCACAGTTCCACCGCGTCCCAGCAGCCGGCGGCATCGAGCCGCTGGCCATCGCGCCGGTCCAGCGACAGCGCCGCTCCGGGGTCGCCGGCGCCATCGGCGGCCGTGGCCTCGAAACAGCGCTCCAGCGCCTCGCGCGAACGCAGCGATTCGCTGCCGAACACCAGCACGATGCGCGACGCGTACGGCGCCAGCTGCTCGCGCAGCGCCTGGCCGGCCGATGCGTCCGCCAGGCCGGCATCCAGCCACAGCTCGATGTCCGGCAGTGCCTGCAGCAGATCGGCCAGCACGCCGGTCTGCACCGCCCCGCCCTGCAGGGCATCGAGGTCGGCCACGTACAGCTGGCGCGCCGCGCAGTGTTCGCACAGGATGCGCGCCACCGTCACCGGATCGCTGCTGGCGCACAGCGCCGACACGATCGGCCGGTAGGCCTTGCGGTCGCCGCGCACGGCCCGCACCACCTGGCCCTTCAGCAGGTCGACGACAGGGATCAGGTTCAGTTCGGAAGTCATGGGAAAGATGGGGAAGAACCCGGAAAGTGGATGATGAAATGACCCAACGCGTTTTTGTCTACGAGTATCTCAGTGGCGGCGGCTGGAGCGACTATGGCGACGACGCCGCAGCCGACGAGCTTTTGCCGCTGGGCCTGTCGATGCGCGATGCCATGGTGGCGGACCTGGTGCGCGCCGCCGATTGTTCGGTCTCCGCGGCGGTCTGCGAACCGGGAAACACCCTGCCTGCAGGAGCCGTGCCACTGCGGGCCCGCGCCAACGAATCGGCCTTCGACTTCGTCGCGCGGCAGAGCGTTCTGCACGACCTGGTGTGGCTGGTGGCGCCCGAAACGGACGGCCTGCTCGCGCGCTTCCAGCGCACGGTGGGCAATGCGCGCTGGCTCGGCTGCAGCGCCGAAGCCATCGAACTCACGGCCGGCAAGAAGGCCACGCTCGCCCACCTGGCCGCCCACGGCGTGCAGACGCCGCTGGCCTTTGCCGATGCGGCCGATATCGCGCGCTGGGTGGTCAAGCCCGACGACGGCGCCGGCGGCGTGGCCACCCATGTACACCAGCGCCACGCCGATGCGCTCGACGATCAGGCCACGCGCACGCAGGCCGGCGCCACCTTGACGCTCGAGCCCTGGATCGAGGGCGAAGCCCTGAGCCTCTCGCTGCTGTGCACGGCGCAGAATGCCGAAATGCTGAGCATCAACCGCCAATGCATTTCGATCGATGCGCACGGCAGGCTGTCTTTCGATGGCGTGAACGTCGATGCGGTGGGCCGCGGCGATCCGCGCCGGCATGACCTGGCCGCGCTGGCCATGCAGGTGGCGCGCGCCATCCCCGGGCTGCGCGGCTTCGCGGGCATCGACCTGGTCTGGCACCCGCAGCGCGGGCCGGTGGTGATCGAGGTCAATCCGCGTGTCACCTGTGCCTACGTCGGGCTCTCCGCGGCGCTGGGCCGCAACCTCGCAGCGGAGCTGCTGGCAGACCGCCGGCACGGCGGCGGCACTCCAGAACGGGAACTTGCGCGTGCCGACGCCTGAACGCACCACCATCGGCTGGGACATCGGCGGCGCCCATGTCAAGGCCTGCCTGCTGCAAGGCGGCGAGGTGGTCGACGTGGCGCAGTGGGGCTGTCCGCTCTGGCAGGGCCTCGACCATCTGGCGCGTGCGCTGCAGGCCGCAGGCGCGCGCTGGCCCGGGCTCGCGGCTGCGCAGCATGCCGTGACCATGACGGGCGAGATGGTCGACCTGTTTCCCGACCGCGAAGCCGGCGTGCGCGGCATTGCCGCGGCGCTGGCGGCATCGCTTCCCGCGCCATCGGGCGCCCTGCACTTCTTTGCCGGCGATGCCGGCTGGTGCGCCGCCGCGGATGTGGCACGGCACTGGGAGCACATCGCCTCAGCCAACTGGCTCGCGACCGCGCGGCATGCCGCGCTGGTGTTCCCCGAAGGCGTGCTGGTCGACATCGGCAGCACCACCACCGACCTGATCGCCTTCGGCAACCGGCGCGTGCTGACCACCAGCCGCAGCGACGCCGAGCGCCTGGTGACCGGCGAACTCGCCTACCACGGCGTGGTGCGCACGCCGGTGTGCGCGCTTGCCCAGCGCATCGAATGGCGCGGCCAGGCAAGGCACGTGATGAACGAGTTCTTTGCCACCACGGCCGACGTCTATCGCCTGTGCGGCGAACTCGACCCGGCGCACGACCTGCACCCCAGCGCCGACAACGCGGCCAAGAGCCTGCCGGCCACGCGCCAGCGCCTTGCGCGCATGGTGGGGCTGGACGAGCGCGATGCATCCACCGAAGAATGGCTTCAACTCGCGCACGCCTGGCGCGCGGCGCAGGTGGAGGCCATCGGTGCGCAGCTGCGCGTTGTGCTGGCGGCGCATGCGCTCTCGCGCGATGCCGTGGCGGTGAGCGCGGGCTGCGGCGCCTTCCTGGTGCCCGGCCTGGCCGCGGTCGCTGCGGAGGGCGAAGGCGCGGGAGCCGTGCCGCGCCGCTTTGCCGCCTATGGCAGCGATGTGGCAAACGTCGCCCGCCATGCGCCCGCGGGCACCGCCGGCTGGGCGCAGGTGTGCGCACCGAGCGTGGCGGTGGCCGCGCTGTTCGAAAGGGAGCACGACTGATGTGGGTGGTCAAGATTGGCGGCAGCCTCTGCGCCGACCCTGTGCTGCCGCAGTGGCTCGATCTGCTGGCGCAGATCGGCGGTGGCCGCGTCACGGTGGTCTGCGGCGGCGGCACATTTGCAGACGAAGTGCGGCGCGTGCAGGCGCACTGGCAGTTCAACGACCTGGCCGCGCACAACATGGCGGTGCTGGCCATGGCGCAGACGGCCTACCAGCTGCACGCGCTGAACCCGGCGCTGCAGCTGGCCGCGCGCAAGACCGAAATCCCCGACCTTCTGCGGCGCGGAAAGACCGCGCTGTGGCTGCCGCTCGAACTGCGGCGCGACAAGCCGGACGGCCGCACCAGCTGGGACGCCACGTCCGACACCATCGCGCTCGACCTCGCCAAGCATCTCAACGCGGAGCAGCTGGTGCTGGTGAAGTCGTGCACCATCGATCCGCAGATGACGCTCAATGAGCTTGGCGACGCGGGCGTGGTCGACCGGCAGTTTTCCGAGCGTTCCGGCGATGCTGCGTTTCCGATCACCCTGCTTCACAAGAACCAGCTCGCGACCATGCGCGCGCTGTTGCTGGGCGAGGCGACCTTCGCCCCGCGCTGAGCGGGCCTCGCGCTCCGCTCGCAAAAAAATCCTTCAGGCTGGAACGGGCTGCACGGCCTCGCCGTGCAGCAGCGCGGCCAGTGCCGCCAGCCGCTCAGGGCTGAGGGCCGCCTTGCGGTCGCCCACGCACACCGCGCTGCGAAACCCCGCGAAGTCCGATGCCAGCGACTGCAGCAGCGGAACATGGGCCGTGCGCAGCGCGCCCGCCACGCCGGCCATTTGCCCTGCGGCGCGCACCTGGGCCAGGAAGGCGCGCAGGTCGGCCATCGGCACGGCATCGAACAGGCTGCCGGCCTGCTTGTCGGCGGTGTCGACCATGAGCCCCGGAAAGCCCAGCGTGCAGGCATGCGCGGTCAGCGCGGCATCGAGTCCGTGGTCGCCGATGAAGACCGGCACCACCGGCCAATCGCAGGCCGCGAGCGCATCGAGCACCGCAGGGGCCTCGGGCCCGCGCTCGATGCCGACCTTCACATAGTCGACGCCGCAGGCACCCACCGCATCCACCTGCGCCAGGATGGCGTCCCGCGCATGCATCGGCAGATCGCCGATCGTCGCGCTCACAGGCAGGTCGATGCCATGCGCACGCAGCGCGCCCACGATGGCGCCGATGGTTGCCGTCGGCAGGCCGCCCAGTGCGCCTTCGTTGGGTTCCTTCAGGTCGATGAAGTCGGCGCCGCCGCGGGCCGCGAGCAGGGCCTCGTCCACGCTGCGCACGCTCACCAGCATGCGCATCGTCATGATGTGCGCTCCCGGTCGGCGGCACGGCGCTGCGCGACCGCGGCGCGCAGCCACTCCCAGGCCTCGCGTTCCTCGGGGCCGGCGGTCTTGTCGATCGCGATCTGCAGGTAGGTCATTTCGGTTTCCACTTTTTCGGGAGGGAGCATGTGCAGCCGGCTCACCAGCACGGCGCCTTCGATTACCGCGGCCTGCGCGCGGTTGAAGCCGGCAAACGGCGCATGCGTGGCCTCGTGCACGGCCACCATGCGCAGCACCGGCCGCTGCACGTCGTCGCGCTGCTCGGCCAGTTCGAGTTCGACGTGCCGCAGCGCAGCGGCCAGCCGCACGCCTTCGATGCGCTCGGCCGGCAGCGTGGGCCATACCTTGCGGCCGGTCACGCAGCCTGCGAACACGCGGGTGTCGCAGACGATGTTGAGCACCGCATGGCCGGTGGCCACGATGTTGTCGTGCGTGGTCGAGGGCTTGAACGGCATCAGCAGGATGCCGCCCTCCTGGTAGCGGATGCCCATCGGCGCCACGTGCGGCTTGCCGCCCGGGGCCACGGTGGTCACCACGGCTTCGAAGATCTGGTCGTTCATGAGGGGGATGGCGCAGTGGTGGTGCTCGTGGCGCCGGTCTCGGCCGCGCTGCTCTTCTTCGATGTCTTCATGGTGGTTCCCGGCGCGCACCAGCGCGCGAGGTCTTCGGCGGGCCGCGGCGCGGCGCAGCCCCAGTCGAGCGGCTGGTCCTGCACGTAGCGCTTGCCGAGCTGCCAGGCGATCTCGGCCCGCGCCAGCTCCACGCCCATGTAGAACGCATGGTCGGCATCGTCCTGCAGCCGGAGCTGCGGCCAGAGCTCGAAGGCGCCCTGCGCGAGCCGCATGCCGTCGCGGTTGTAGACGTGCAGGCCCAGCGGCGAGATCTGCACGCGGAAGTTGGGGTCGCGCACCTGCGAGGCGATCTCGCCGATTTCTTCCGGCGTGTCGGGGAACGGATGCTTGGCGTGCACCGTCATCAGCGCATCGCTCATGCCCTTGGGCAGCGTGGCGTTGCGCGCTGCGGCATGCATGATGCGGCGCGCCCAGTCGGCCTCGCTCACCGCGCGGCGCGCATGCTGGCTCACCTGCGTGGTCAGCACCGCCGCCACGTTGAGCTCGGCGGCAATGCCGAACAGCACTGCGTTGATGCCGCTGGTGTCGGCCTCGGTGAGCTCGGTGAGGTTGCCTACGCCGAGCATGATCGGCGCATCGGGAAAGCGCTCGCGCAGCCGGTGGTAGCGCACGATGGAGGCGGTCAGGCCGAAAGGTATCGGGTCGAGGATCGAATCGGCCAGGAAGGCGCGGCCGCGCCGCTGCATCTGTTCGACGGCCGCATACAGCGACGCTTCGTCGGCCGGAACGCGCGGTATCAGCACCGGCGTGGCCGCAACCTCATCGGCGATCCACAGCGTGTCGAGCGTGAGGCTCAGCAGGTAGTCGGCGCCGGCCTTGCCGCCGAGCAGCAGTTCCTGCGCGTCGCTCGAATCGACGCTGACCTGGAAGCCCGCGGCCTTCAGCGCCTGCACGCTTTCGCTCAGGTGGTCGAAGCGCGTCTCGGGCAGGCAGCCCAGGTCGATCACGTTGGCACCGTCGGCCGCAAGCTGCTGCGCGCGCTCGATGATCTGTGCCACCGAGAGCCGCGGCGCGTCGACGATCTCGGCGAAGATGGCGACCTCGTACTCGCTCAGGTTGACCGCGCGCGCGCTGCGGTTGAAGTGGCGCGGCAGATCTTTCAGCTCCTGCGGGCCGCGTTCCACCGGAACGCCGAAGTGAAGGCTCAGCGCCTCGACGTCGCCGCGGCAGCGGCCCGGCACCATGATGCGGTCGGCGCGGCGCGGTGCGGCGCCCTCGCCTTCGGCCTCGGTGAACACGGGGGCCGCAACGCGGCGGCGGATCATGTCGGCCGTCATCAGCGCCGCCACCTGCAGACCGATCTCGCGCACTTCCCATGTGAACGGTGCCGCCTCGATCCCGGCCAGCACCCGCGTGAGGCTGGCTTGGGCGAGGCGCCCGGTCAGGAAGACGATGTGTTCCATGCGAGAGAAAGTTCCTTCAGGCGCGTGTCGAGCGCGGTCTCCAGTTCGGTCGGTGAACAGACCACCTGGCAAAAGTCGATGCCGCGCAGCCGCTCCACGTTGTCCAGTTCGATGCGCCGCGGACGCAGCGTGACCCAGTCGTGCGGCGACTTGGTCACCACCACCGGTTCCGTATCGCATGCAAACACGATGCCAGGAATGCCGAGCTTGCCGGCCTGCGCAAACATGTTGGTCGGCAGCGAGTCGCTGATGCCGAATGCGCACTTGGCCACCGTGTTGCTGGTGGCCGGCGCCACCACCACCGTGTGATAGACGTCGTCGTAGAGCATGCCCACCGGCACGCCGCTGGCGGTCTTGTCGCGGAACACGCGAAAACGCGGCTTGAGCGCCTCGATCTGCAGCTTGTAGATGGGCAGCACCTCCTCGGCCGCAGCCGAGAGGAACAGGTCGACCGAGGGCAGCCGCGCCGCAATGGCAAGCGATTCCTCGAGGAAATGGCCCGAGCCCGTGATGCACCACGCCAACCGCGAGCGCGGCGGCGATGCGGGCATGGGCGCCTCGCCGTCTTCGGCAGCCAACGCGGCGCCGCGTGGATCGATCTTGCCCGTGCCCGTCGGCTCCCCGTTCGTCATGTCTGCGAGCCTTGAGGCTCAATCGGGTGGAGAGATCTCGATGTGAAGCTTGTGGAGTTTTCGGTACAGGGTGTTGCGGCTGACATCGAGCGCCTTGGCGACGTTGCTCACGTTCCAGCGATGCTGCTCGAGCATCTGCAGCAGCACCTGCCGCTCGTTGGCCTGGATCGGGTTGAGTTGCTTGATGGCGGGCGCCGCATCGGACGGCGCTGCGTCCGCGGCCGTATCGGCCGGTTCGGAGGACGCTGCAGCCGCATGGGCCAGCGCGGGCAATGGCGACGGCGCCGTGCGCACCGCCAGCGAAGGCAGGTGCTCCCGCGTGATGGTCTTGCCGTCGGCCAGCGCGGCGGCGCTGCGCAGCACGTGGCGCAGCTGCCGCAGGTTGCCGGGCCATGAATAGGCCATGAGCAGGCGCTCGGCCTCTTCGCCGAGCCGGCTGTCGCTGCCGCCTTCGTCCTTGAGCACGTCGTGGATCAGATCGCGCTTGTCCGTGCGGTCGCGCAGCGCGGGCAGGTCGAGCTCGATGCCGGCCAGGCGGTAGTAGAGGTCTTCGCGGAAGCGGCCTTCGCGCACCAGGCTCGGCAGGTGCTGGTGGCTCGCGCTCACGAGCTGGAAATCCACCGGATGGGTGTCCTCGGTGCCCAGCGGCGTGACCTGGCGCTCGTCGAGCACGCGCAGCAGGCGGGCCTGCAGCTCCAGTGGCATGTCGGCGATCTCGTCGAGGAACAGCGTGCCGCCATCGGCCTGCAGGATCTTGCCGCGCCGGCCGCTGCGCTGTGCGCCGGTGAAGGCGCCGGCCTTGTAGCCGAAGAGTTCGGATTCGATCAGCGTCTCGGGCAGGCTCGCGCAATTGACCGCGACGAAGGCACCCTCGGCATGCGGGCTGCTCTCGTGGATGGCGCGCGCGAACACTTCCTTGCCCGATCCGGTCTCGCCGCACAGCAGCACCGGGGTCCGGCGCGCGACCACGCGCCGCGCGGTGTCCAGGTGCGCGACGAGCCGCGCGTCCTTGAAGGTGCGAACGCTCGGTGCACGCGCGGCCGCTGGCCGCAATGGCGCACGGAAGGACTCGGCACCTGTCTCTGCCGACATCGAAGCCGTGCCTGCGCCGGCCACGCGCGCACGCGCCGGCGTGGCGGCATCGGAGGCCGGCCGCCGCGCCACCGCGAAGAAGCGCAGCGCCGCATTGGCCCGGTAGGCCACCACCGGATGGAATGAAGAAGAAAGGCTGCGCTGGACGATGTCTTCGAGCGAGGTCTGGAACAGGTCGTCGATGCGCTGCGTGCGGATCTCGTCCATCGACTGAAGGCCCAGCTGGAACAAGGCGCTGCGGTTGGCCGCAAGAATGCGTCCATCGTCGCCGACGGCGAGCTTGCCCTCGTGCAGCGTGTAGACGAATTCGGGCCGGCTGTGGAAGTGCAGCGGATGCGCATTCGAGAAGCGCTTGTCGATGAGCCGGTTCTCGATCATGCGCGCCGTCATGCCCAGCAGCACCAGCACGTGCTGCTGCATGAGGCTGGAGCGGCTGGTCACGTCGAGCACCGCGATGATCTCGCCGGACGGATCGAACACCGGCACCGCCGAGCAGGTGAGCTGCGTGAAGTGGCTGAAGAAATGCTCTTCGCGCCGCACGGAGATCGGGTGCGCCGCAGCCAGGCAGGTGCCCATGCCGTTGGTGCCGGCCTCGGCCTCGCCCCACATGCCGCCGGCGCGCAGGCCCATGGGCTCCGCTTCGGCGGCGAACTCGGGCGAGGACACCATGTGCACGATCACGCCATCGGTATCGGTCAGCACCACGGCGGACTCGGCGTCGGCGAGTTGCTGGTAGAGCGTGGTCATCTCGTAGCGCGCGCACTCGATGACGTCGGCATGCTGGTTGCGCCGGCTCTGCAGCGCAGACGATGCAATGACCACTGGTTCGCGCGGGCGGCCCGGATCGAGCTGGTACTGGTTCAGGCAGCGGCTCCACGAGCGCGTGACCAGATCATTGCCCTCTTCGTGAAAGCCTCGCCTCACCACGTCGAGCACACGGTCAGCGTGTCGATCGCCTTGCCTCAGCGTCAATGTCATTGGAGTTCTCCGGCGCGTTCCATCGTGTCTCCTTGTTCGGCCCATTGTTGTGCCTGCCGGCCTGCCGCGCACCCGGTGAAACACCAAGCACTGGCAATGCCGGAGCGGGTCCGGTCTCTGGCCTGCATTTTGCGTTGACGAATCTCGCTGGGGTGGGCTTGCATGCCGCCAGACACACTTTCAAACATATTCGATCACTGGAGACACCACTTGAACACCAGCCCGCGTCCTTCCATCGCCCGCCTTTCCTCCCCGAATGCGTCGAACGCATCGCCCGACGCCGCCGAGGCAGCCGTGCCCATGGACCTGATCTTCATCGAGGGCTTCAGCGGCCAGACGGTGATCGGCATCCACGACTCCGAACTGCATCATCCGCAGCCCCTCTTGATCGACGTGCATGCCGGCGTGCCCCGCGCACGTGCCTGCGACACCGACCGCATCGGCGACACCATCGACTACGGCATGGTGCGCGAACGGCTGGTGCGGCTCATGGCCGAGCACCGGCTGCAACTGCTCGAAGCCTTTGCAGAAGCCATTGCCGACATCCTCATCGACGAGTTCGGCGCCAGCTGGGTTCGCGTGAAGGTGGTGAAGCCGCGCAAGTTCGATGACGTGCAGGCCGTGGGCGTGCAGATCGAGCGCCATGCGCCCACGCATCGCGCCTCGAAGCTGGGGCACGGCGCCACCGTACTCAACTTCCTTGCGAGCGGCATGGTGCCCGCCAAGCACTGAACACGAACACTCGCCGCACCATGCGGCAGCAGCAAAAAAACCGACGCGGTCCACGCGTCGGTTTTTTTGTTTTGCGGCTCAGAGGTGGGCAGCGAACGGATGCGCCGTGGTGCCCTTCTTGTCCACCACTTCCGCGGCCGTCGGCGAGCCGGCCACGGCGCGCTGGATGGCCTCGCGGGTGGCCTGGTAGTTGTAGTCCTGGATCTTCTTGTCGTCGTCGGCAAGCCAGTGGATGAACACGCCGACGCAGATGAACAGGTTGTCCGCCTCCGCCATGGGGATGGTGCCATCCTCGACGCTGTCGGCCACCGCCAGCGCCACGGCGCGCTGCGCCGGCCCGAACATCTGCACCGCCTGCTTGGCGCCCTTGATGGTCACTTTGTTGAACATCACGGTGGCCGGCTTGGTCAGCAGGTTGGGAGCCACGACTGCGAGCAGCGAAGTGAAGCCGTCCTTGTTGTTCGTCAACGCATTCGCGAAGGCGGTCTCGGCAGCGCTGCCGCGCGGTCCGATGATCAGGTCGATATGGGCGACTTCATTGCCGTCGCCAACGAGCGATTCGCCCACCATCAGTCGATCGATTTTTGCCATGGTTTCGAGTCTCCTCTCAGAGGTCCAAGGTGTTTAGGGTCAATACGACACCGGTCAGGAAGACCAGCGCAAAGCCATGGGTATCACGATCCGTGCCATCCGTTCGCCGCCTCGCGCGCGGGCGCCGCGCACGAGCGGATCCAGCCTGACAGCAGCAGCGCCGCCACGGTGAAATCGGCGCTGGTCCCGGGGTTGACGCCCGCGGCCTTGAGGGAAAGGTCCCAGGCCGCGAAGCCGGGGTCGGCATCGAGCGCCACGCCGGCGCCGGCGCGCCCCTGCCAGGCCTGCGCCGCCGTCATGACAGTCTGTGCCACGCGCTCGCCGTGTTTTCGAACAATGTGTGAATCAGGAAAGGCGCTCAGGCAGGCCAGGTAAAGCCGTTGGACCGAAGCCACAGTGGCCGCATCGGGCGGCGCTTCGGCATCGGCCGGCGCTTCGCTGCAGCCCGCCGGGTGGACTGGCGCCTGGAACGCCAGGGCGAAAAGATCCGCAAAGCCGTCGCGGTACTGCCGCGCAATGAGATCGCGGTCCGCAGCAAGGGCCATGGCGGCCCGCAGATCGACGCTGGGTGCATCGCGCACGTCTTCGGCCGGTGCTGTCCCCAGTCCGCCGGGATGGGCGCGCGCAATGGCGCGATAGGCGGCGCGGGCATCGTCGATGTCGAGCGTGGCCAGCACGCCCTCGACGGCCGCGCGCAGGGCCGCGGGGGTTCCGGCGTGGGGGTGCTGCTCCACCGCCAGCGCAATCGGCGCGCACAGCAGCAGGATGCCGAGGTTGGTGTTGCACCCGGCCACCGCCCAGGTGGCCTCTACCGCGGCCTCGATGCGCTCGCCCACGCGCAGGCCCGGCTCGAACAGCGCCTCGGCCGCGGCCTGGGCGCTGGCAATGAACATCGACGCCTGCATGCCATGGCCGGGCGAGGCCTGGCTGACGTTGCCGGGCTTGCGCACTGCAACGTCGAGCCAGCAGGCGCGCAGGAAGCAGGCCCGCGCACGCTCGATGGCCAGCTGCCGCGCGTTCATCATCAGGCGCGGCGCTCCGGCGGCAGGCTCTCTTGCGCGCGGCGGCGCGCCTGCGCGAGCTTGCGGTCGAGCAGGTCGTCGACGATGGCGCGCGCGATGTTGAAGCCCGTCACGCGCTGCAGCCCCTGCCAGGCGGCCACGCCATTGACCTCGAGCACCTGGATCTTCGGCCCTGTGGCCGCGGCGATGAGGTCCACGCCCGCGTAGTCCATGTCGAGCGCCTGCGCCGCGCCTTCGGCCAGTTGGGCGAGCGCGGGCTCCAGCACGGCCGGCTCGCAGCGCGCGCCCTGGGCCACGTTGTGGATCCAGTGCATGCTGACGCGCCGCATCGCGGTGACGGCGCGCCCGCCGACCACCATCACGCGCCAGTCGAAACCCGGCGAGGCCATGGGCGGCACGAAGCGCTGCAGATAGGCCAGGCCCGCGTAGCGCGCATCGATGTCGGGCATCGGATGATGAACGCCGTCGACCTCGCCCACCAGCTGCAGGTTCTTGCCCTGCGAGCCGAACAGGGGCTTGAGCACCAGCGCATGGCCCGCGGCCATCTCGCGCATGGCGATGCGACGCGCCTGCGCCGCCGATTCGGTGGCCCAGGTGGCAGGCGCAGGAATGCGCGCGGCATGCAGCAGCAGGCTGGTCATCGACTTGTCGACCGTGCGCTCGATGGCGCGCGCATCGTTGTAGACCGGCACGCCCAGTTCGCGCAGCGCATGCAGCACGCCCAGGCGCTTGGTGACCTGCTCGAAGCTTCCGCCGGCAATGCCGCGCACCAGCACCGCATCGGGCAGCTCGCGGCCGTAGCCGGGAATGACCAGGCCATGCCATGCCGCGGTGGTGTCGATGTTGCAGTCGGCCAGGTCGACGCAGCGCCCCACCGCGCCGCGTGCGCGCAGCGCGGCCTGCAGTTGGCGCGTGTGCCAGCCGATCTCGTCCGTCATGATGACGATGCGCATGGTCAGGCCTCCTGCAGCCACAGCCGCTGCAGCAGCGCCATGTCGGGTGCGCCGCCATGCCAGGTGTTGCCGCTGTCGATGTTGCTGACCCACACTTCGGCCGGAGCGAACAAGGCGCCATCGATCTTGTAGAAGTCGTACGCGACCTCCTTGAAGATCTCGGCGAACGAGCGCCCGTGATCGCGTGAATTGCGCGACGGCAGCGCACGCGCCAGTTCGCGCGCCGCGCCGTCGTCGCCGCGGACCGTCAGGTGCACGCGGCCGCCGTACAGGATGGCGTCGTTGGTGCGGCCCATGGCCTCGACACCATCGGCGCTTGGCGACGGCAACGGCGCGGTGCCGGCGCCCTCGACGATGTTGCCCAGCGCAAAGCCCAGCTCGTGCGCCTTGTGCAGCGCCACCTCGAGCACACGTGCCACCACCTGCGTGGTGCCCGCGAGGCTGGTGGTGGGCGTGAGGATCAAGGTCAGCGCTTCGGCGGCCAGGCCGCAATCGCGCAGCAGCTTGTCGATCACGATCTTCGGTGGCGCGCGATCGACTTCCAGCACCAGCACACCGCAGGGCGCATGGTCGCGGTAGCCCAGTTCGGCAAAAAGTTTTTCCTTGACCGCCAGCGCGCGCGCCGGCCCCGAGCCAAGCGAAAAGAACTTCTTGCCGCCGGTCTCTTCCTTGGTAGCCGCGAGGCTCCAGCCGGCGTACTGGCTGCCAAGGCAGGCCAGCACCGGCTGCGAGCTGCGCACGTCGAGCCAGGTGGGCCAGCCCTCGGCGCTGCCGCCGCTGCGCAGATTCACATGCCCCAGCCCGCCCATGCAGATCTCGCCGATCTGCAAGCCGGCCGCCACGCTGCCGCGTGCCTCGATGCCGGCATCGACGATGCGCGCGCCGCTGTCGTCGCGGCGCAGCTGCAGCCCGAGCGCATCGGCGTCGGCCAGCAGGCGCTCGACCAACGGCCGGGCCAGCAGGTTGACGCTCAGGCCCGACGCGGCCGCGGGCGGGAAAGTGTTGCTCATGCCTTGGTCTCCAGTGATTGCAGCAGCCGCTCGCGGCCTTCGTTCAAGCGGGCGCGCACCTGCTGCGCGCTGCTGCCGCTCGCAGTCAGGGTGCACAAGGGGTCGTCGATGTCGAAGCGCTGGCCGGCTTCCGGCAAGTCGCGGATGCCGGGCCATGCGGCAAGGCGCTGCGCCAAGGCCGCGTCGAGCTGCAGCGGCTGCCGCGCGAACACGATCTCGAGGCCTTCGACCTCCAGCGCACGCGATGGCACCGGCGGCGGCAGTTCGCCATGCAGGCAGGCGCGCAGATGCGCCTGCATCACGCCTGGCGAACCGGCGCGCGCCTTGTAGAGGCTCATGCTGGCCGGCGGCCTCGGGTTGACCTCCAGCACGCCGATGGCGTCACCGTCGCGCATGAAGTCGAGGCTGCACAGGCCGCGCAGTTCGAACTCCACGGTCAGTGCGCGCGCGATGGCCGTCACGCGGCGTGCCATGTCCTCTGCCACAGGCACCGGCCCGACGGCGCCGCAGAACACGAAAGGCCGCGTGCCGAAGCGGCGTACGGTCTGCTCGTTGAAGCCGAGCACCTGCACATCGCGGCCATTGGCGATGAAGGTGGCCGACATCGGCAGCCCGGCCATTTCGCGCTGGAAGTAGTGGTGCGAGGACGGCGGCTCGTCCATCGACCACGGCGCATGGCGCACATGCCAGCCGCCGCAGCCGTGCGCGTCTTTCATGAGCCATCCGGCGGGATCCTCGGGCGGCTGCAGCAGCACTTGCGGAAAGGGGATGACCTGCGCCGCAAGAAAGCCGAAGAAGGCGGCCGGATCGCGCAGGCGGCGCACGGCCGCGGGCGCGGTGCCGATCAGCGGCAGCACGGCCGCGCCCTCTTCCAGCAATTCGGGCTCGCCTTCGAAGCCGCTGCCTGCGATCCAGCCCAGCACCGGCTCGCCAGCCTCTGCGAGCGTGCGCAGCGCGGCCAGGACGCTGGCCGCATCGATCTGCAAACTGCCGGGCGCGCCAATGGGCAGCCAGCGCGAGGCCGCGCGGCGCGTGTCGACATCGCCGAACAGGTCGAGCGCGACCACCTGCAAGCCATCGCTCGCCGCCGCCTCGGCCATGGCGCGCGCGGAGATGGCGGCAACGGCGATCGTCTGCATGGTGCCCGCGGGCTTCAAGCCGCCTTTCCGGCCTGCTCGACCAGGAACGCGCGGGCCACCGCAAAGGCTTCGGGAAAGCTCAGCACCTGCGCCTTTTCAGCCTCGCACATCTGCACCAGCAGCCGATGCTGCGTCTGGTACTTGACGTTGCCCACCGCCAGCGCGCCGATGGCCACGGCCTGCGTGCCGGCCAATGGCTTGGCGTCGTCCATCACGCCGACGCCGGCAATGCCTTCGGGCGGCACGGCGTTCACGTCGGCCGCGACCTTGAGCCGCGTCGCGGCACCGAGCGCCTCGCTCGACACCACCTGCACGCCTGCGGCCGCGCAGGCCAGCAGCACGTCGGCATCGGCGATGGAGCGGCGCACGGCGTCGGGGTCGCCGCCCGAGAGGCCGTGCAGCTTCACGCCGAAGCGCTGCCCGGTTTCGTCGGCCGCTTCCTGCGCCGCGTCGATGCCGTTGCGGCTGGACAGGTACACCTCGGCACCGGCCTGCGCCGCGATCACACCGGCCACGCGGCCCACCGGACCCGTGCCGCCGAGGATCACCACGCGCTGGCCTTCCAGTCCCTGCCCATGGTGGCGCTTGAGCGCGGCCTCGACGCAGGCCACCATGGCCGCGGCCGTGGTGTAGGCGCCGCTCGGATCGGCCATCGCCGAGACGACGAAGGGCTTGACCATCGACGTCCGCGCGCGCTCTAGCATGTCGGCCGCCAGCTGCGCGTCGCGTCCGCCGATGAAGATGCCGGTGCGTGCCACGCCTTTGGGCCCGCGCGAGAAGATGGTGTCCTGCGTCAGTCCGGTGATGCGGTCCAGGCCCACTTCGCAGTAGGGCACGATGATCTGGTAGCCGGCGTCCGCTGCCATGTTGATGTCGAACGGGCTCATCTGTTGGCCGGGGGTGAACATGTGGAGGATGCGGGGACGTTCCATGAGGGCCTGCGTTGGTTGATATTGATGTGTGGAAGGTTGAGGCGTCGGGTGGCCTGCGCCAGCAGGATTCAGCGGTTGCGCGGCTCGGCGGTACGTTCGCGCACCACCGCCCCGCGGTTGCGGCCCGAGACGATGCGCAGCTCCAGCCGCGGATCGAGCTGCCCGGCGGCACGCGCAGCATCGACCAGCATCTCGGCCCGCACGTGCGAAGGCATGATCGCGAAACTCGTGGGGCCCCATGAACTCTGGCCGATGGCGGCGTCATGCCCGCGGCTCGCATCCGCGAACCAGTGCATCAGCCGCCCGACGGCCGCGCTCGTGTAGATGCCGCCCTGCGCGGGCGCGAAGTGCTCGCCGAGCAGTTGCTGCATGCGGTTGATGCCCGCGGCAAACGGTGCGAATTCCGCCCGCGCGGCGCCGGGCAGCACCCGCATCAGCACCTGGTGGCAGATCTCGGCCGCGCCCGCCTGCGGCAAGGGCGGCAAGGCCGCAATCGCCTTTTTCTCCGCGCCGCCCGACAGGCCCTTGTGCGCGGGGTCCTGGACGACGATGACGCGCCATTCCTCGGGAAACTCGATGCGCGACAGCAGCGGCGCGGGCAGCCCGTCAGGGCCCGGGCCGCCATCGAGGAGCAGGCCGCCGCTGTCGAAGCCCGCAATGCCGACCCCTGAGCGCAGGCCGCGGCCGAGCCAGTGCGCCAGCGTGCCCGTGTCCAGATCGAGGCCATGCCATTCGGCAAAGGCCCGCCCGATCGCCGACGCGAGCTGCGTGCCCGAGCCGAAGCCCGCATGCGGCGGCAGCGCATGGCGCAGCCGCAGCGACAGCGGCGCGTGGCGGCCGCTGCGCTGCTTCAACACCGCCAGATAGTCCGCCGCGCGGGCCAGTTCCGCTTCGCCGGCCGGCGTGTCGGCCGCCAGGTGGTCCGCCGCCGCGGACGCCGACAGTTCCACGTCGGTGGTGAAGCCGTCGATCACCAGCCCCAGGCTGCCGAACGCGCGCCCGAGCGAGCCCGAGGGGTCCAGAAAGCCCAGGTGCAGGCGCCCGGGCGCGCTCACGTCCACCGTGCGAACGCTCTGGTCGAGCCTGGAAGCAAAGGCGAGGTCGGCGGAAGTCATGGGCGGCGGTGTGCGACGAGGCGAGGTCATGGACCCGCTTGTCATAGCAAGGGCCGTTCCGTCCATGCGCCCAGAGGGAGCACCGGGGCCAGGGCGCGTTCAGGAGGCCGCCGATGTCCCAGGAGCGGGACAATGTGTCACGGCGTGCGGGGGCGGCGGCAGGGGCAGCTGCGCGGCGCAGCGTCCCAATGAAAAACGCCCCGTGAGGGGCGTTTTTGTTGCTATCTGGCGGAACCGGAGGGATTCGAACCCTCGATGAGGCTCTACACCCCATACTCCCTTAGCAGGGGAGCACCTTCGGCCACTCGGTCACAGTTCCTGAAAGAAGCCGAGATTATGCCACCATCAGGCAGCCGGTTGGTCCAGGTCGAAGGCTTTGTGCAGGGCGCGTACGGCCAATTCCATGTATTTCTCGTCGATCACGACCGAGGTCTTGATCTCGCTGGTGGAAATCATCTGGATGTTGATGCCCTCTTCGCTCAGCACGCGGAACATCTTGCTGGCCACGCCCACGTGGCTGCGCATGCCGATGCCCACGATGCTGACCTTGCAGATCTTGGTGTCGCCCACGATCTCGGTCGCGCCCAGCGAGGGCATGACCCTCGACTGCAGCAGGTCGACCGTCTTCGCATACTCGTTGCGGTGCACGGTGAAGCTGAAGTCGGTCCGGCCGTCCTTGCTGAGGTTCTGGATGATCACGTCGACTTCGATGTTGGCGTCCGCCACGGCACCGAGGATGTGATACGCGATGCCCGGCTTGTCGGGCACGCCGAGCACCGAGATCTTGGCTTCGTCGCGGTTGAAAGCGATGCCGGATACGACGGCTTGTTCCATGTTTTCGT
>Ga0209051_1000276_pt1 | contig 84192 bp, 76 predicted proteins | sample AraplaCvi_mMS_r2_2_FD_184286 | JGI IMG/M metagenome (GOLD analysis project Ga0209051, IMG submission 184286) | Arabidopsis root microbial communities from North Carolina, USA - plate scrape MF_Cvi_mMS_r2 (SPAdes) (version 2) | ecosystem: Host-associated > Plants > Roots > Endosphere | place...
GAAACTGTCAAGAGATTTAGACACGAGAGACCCCGTTTCTGATAGCCAACACAGTCGTGCGAACGCCTATGCACTTAATGCACATCAGGATGCGGGTACGGCCATTTCCGCTGTCCGCACGTGGAACGGATGCTCCAAGTTCGGCGCAAGGATGAAATTCACGCCGACCGCTGGCGTGGTTGCCGGTCTTATAGATAATTTCCTAAAAACTTGCCATACCCGAGCAAGGTCAAAATCGGAGATTTTTTGACCACTCCGGAAGCCGAAACCAAGAAAGAGCCGACGCATGCATCTCACTGCCGAAAATCTGGCTGCAAAGCGCGGTGAGGACCTGATTTTCGTTAACATTTCCTTTCACTTGGCCGCCGGCGGGGCGCTCGTCCTGTCGGGCAGAAATGGATCGGGAAAGTCCACTTTACTGCGCGTCGTCGCCGGCCTCCTGAGGCCGGACAAGGGCACTGTCATCTTCCGCGACGGAGAGGTCCGGGAAGACAGGCATCCGGGCGAGGCCAGCCACTACCTCGGCCATCGGAATGCAATGAAGAATGAACTTACGGTTGCAGAAAATCTCGACTTCTGGCGCAGCTTTCTCGGAAGTACCGGCTCCTCCGTCGAGGATGCGGCTAGCGCCGTCGGCCTGTCGGGGATAACCCATCTTCCCTTCGGTTACCTCTCCGCCGGCCAGCAGCGCCGGATAGCTTTCGCCAAACTGCTCGTCGCCCACCGCCCCGTCTGGATCCTCGACGAACCCACGGCGGCCCTCGATGCCAGCGCCGACCGGCTGTTGGCCGGGTTGATCGAAGCGCATCTGGCAGAAGGCGGCATCGTGCTGGCAGCGACACATCAGCCGCTGGGATTGAAGAATACGCAGGAATTAAAGATGACGGGTTTTTCAGGTGTGGATGCGGGGGTATGGGGATGATGGTTTGCCGTGTCGCTACCCCCCTCTGCCCTGCCGGGCATCTCCCCCACAAGGGGGGAGATCGGCCAGGGGCACCCTCTTGCCCCAATGAAACGCCGCAGATAGCCGCGGCCGCTCGGCGCACGATTAAGGTTTCGCGAAGCCGGTGCATCATGCCCGGCAGGGCAGAGGGGGGTGCCGCCCCATCAACCGCACAGAGCCGCCCCGCATGACCGCCCTCTTCCTCCGCGATCTCAAACTCTCGATCCGCGCCGGCGGCGGCGCGCTGGTCGGGGTGCTGTTCTTTCTGACGGTCGTCGCCGTCATCCCCTTCGGCGTCGGTCCCGATCTCAAGCTGCTGTCGCGCATCGGCCCCGCCATCGTCTGGATCGGCGCGCTGCTGGCCGCACTTCTCGGCCTCGACCGGCTGTTCCAGGCCGAGCGCGACGACGGCTCGCTCGACCTGATGCTGATGCAGGATACGCCGCTCGTTCTCACCGTACTCGTCAAATGCTTCGCCCACTGGACGGCGACCAGCCTGCCGCTGGTCATCGCCTCGCCGCTGCTCGGCCTGTTCATGAACATGGACGAGGCGGCGATCGGCGCGACGGCGCTGACGCTTCTTGTCGGCTCGCCCGCCATCACCTTCATCGGCGCCGTCGGCGCCGCCGTCGCCGTGGCGCTGCCGCGCGGCGGCCTGCTGGTCTCGATCCTTGTGTTGCCGCTGACCATCCCGGTGCTGATCTTCGGCGTCAGCGCCGCCTATGCCGCGGTCGAGGATCCCGCCCCGTTCCTGCCGCCTTTCCTCATCCTCATCGCGCTGACGCTGTTCTTTGCCGTCATCGGCCCGGCTGCCGCCGCGCTGGCGCTGCGAAACACGACGGATTGAGCAGCCATTCGATTGCGGGAAAAGCCGGATCAAGGTAAGGAAGCGGACATGAGCCAAACGAGCCTTGCCATCAGCAAATTCAGCGATCTCGCCAACCCGACGCGGTTTCTGGCGCTGGCGGCACGCGTCATTCCGTGGCTGGCCGGCATCACCGCCCTCTGTTTTCTGATCGGCCTCTACCTCAGCTTCTCCACAGAGGGCGATTACCAGCAGGGCGAGACCGTGCGCATCATGTATGTCCACGTACCCGCGGCCTGGCTGTCGATGATGTGCTACACGATCATGAGCGTCTCGGCGATCGGCACGCTGGTCTGGCGCCATCCGCTCGCCGACGTATCCGCCAGGGCCGCAGCCCCGCTCGGCGCCACCTTCACCCTGCTCGCCCTCGTCACCGGCTCGCTCTGGGGCAAGCCGATGTGGGGTACCTGGTGGGTCTGGGATGCGCGGCTGACCTCCGTTTTCGTTCTCTTCCTGATGTATCTCGGCCTGATTGCGCTCGGCCGCGCCATCGACGATCCGTCGAAGGCCGCGCGCGTTTCCGCCGTCCTCATCCTCGTCGGTTTCATCAACATCCCGATCATCAAATTCTCGGTCGAGTGGTGGAACACGCTGCATCAGTCGGCAAGCGTGATGCGCCTCGACGGCCCGGCGATCGATCCGGAATTCCTGCGGCCGCTCTTCGTCATGGCGATTGCCTTCACCCTGCTCTTCTTCACGCTGCATATCATGGCGATGCGCAACGAGATCTGGCGCCGCCGCATCGCCGCCCAGCGCCGTCTTGCCGCCCGCATGGCGAGCCGGGAGGAGTAGCTGGTGACGCATGCCTTCTACGTTTACGCCTCCTACGGCTTTGCAGCATTCATGACGGCCGCCGTCACGCTCTGGACCTGGGCCGACGGTCGGGCGCGCCGCCGGGAACTCGCAGCGCTTGAAGCCGCCGGCATCCGCCGCCGCTCGGCCCGCAAAAGGGACAGCGAATGAGCGAGACGCCCGAAACCGGAATCACCAAGCCGCACGGCCTTGGCCGTTATGCTCTGGCGCTTCTGCCGCTGATCGTTTTCGGCGGCATTGCGGCAACGGCCGCAAAGATGCTCTACGACCAGGATTTCCACGGCAAGAACATCGCCGAAATCCCCTCCGCCCTGATCGGCACCAAGGCACCGGCACTGGACCTGCCGCCGCTCGAGGGCGCCAATCTGCCGGCGCTGACCGATACGGCCATCAAGGGCAAGCTGACCCTCGTCAACGTCTTCGCCTCCTGGTGCGTCCCCTGCCGCGACGAACATCCCGTGTTGAAAGAACTGGCGAAAGACGGCCGGCTGAACATCGTCGCCATCAACTACAAGGACCAGAACGACAACGCCCTGCGTTTCCTCGGCGAACTCGGCAATCCCTATCAGGCGATCGGCATCGACCCGAACGGCAAGGCGGCGATCGACTGGGGCGTCTACGGCATCCCGGAAAGCTATCTGGTCGCCCCGGACGGCACGATCCTCTACAAACGCGTCGGCCCCTTCGACGATATCAGCCTGAAGGAAGGGCTGTTTCCGGCGATGGAAAAAGCGTTGGGGAAGCCGGGTTCGTAAGAGCTTCTCCCAAGAAAACCCCTCCCCAACCCCTCCCCACAAGGGGGGACTAACTTAGCGCACTGTATGGTGCCAAGCAGTAACCTCTGCGGATGAAACGGTGAAGTGGAAAACGTCGGGCGCGGCACTCAAGCCCCTCCCCCTTGTGGGGAGCGGTCATAATCAAACGCGGTTTATAACCCGCCCTGCCAGACCTTGATCGCCTCCACCGGCCAGATCAGCATCACCACGTTCAACGTCAGATTATCGCGGATTACATAGCCGGTGAAAACTTCGAAGAAGATCGCGATCGCCACGGTCAGCGCCACCGGCGCGCGCGATGCGAAGAAGAAGCCGATGCACATGAAGACGGTGTCCATTGCCGAATTCAGGATGCTGTCGCCGTAATAGTCGAGTGCGATCGTCGCCGTGCGATAGCGGTCGATGATCAGCGGCGAATTTTCGAGCAGTTCCCAGCCGGATTCGATGACGAGCGCCAGCAACAGCTTTGCCGCCAGCGGCTTGCGGCGCAGGACGAGATGGCCGAGCCCGTAGAACAGGAAGCCGTGGATGATATGCGACGGCGTGTACCAATCCGACAGATGCTGCGAATTGCCGCTGGTATTGACCCCGCCCTCCCACAGCTTGACATAACCGCAGGCGCAGATCGGCACGCGGCCCATCAGATATTCGACGGCGATCTGGGCGACCAGCACCACAAGGCAGGCGACGAACCAGAAACTCTGGTGTCTCACACGATATTCGGCCTCTGTAGCGCTCATTTTTCGCCGTCCGTTTCCGGGTTGAGGCTATGCTTGAGCACCAGCGGCATCTGCGCCAGGGTGAAGATGATGGTGATCGGCATCGTGCCCCAGACCTTGAAGGCCACCCAGGTATCGTCCGAAAAATTGCGCCAGACGACTTCGTTCAGCACGGCAAGGAACAGGAAGAAGATGCCCCAGCGGATGGTGAGCTTGCGCCAGCCTTCGGCATCGAGCTGGAAGGCGGCGTTGAAGACATAGCCGAGCAGCGATCGGCCGAAAGCAAGCCCACCGAGCAGCGCCACCCCGAAGAGCGCGTTGACGATGGTCGGCTTCATCTTGATGAAGGTCTCGTTCTGCAGCCAGATCGACAACGAGCCGAAGATGACGACGACGATGCCGGAGACGAAGGGCATGATCGGCAGATGGCCGAGCACGATCTTCGAGACGACAAGTGAAAGGATCGTCGCCGCCATGAAAAGCCCGGTTGCGACGAACAGCGGTCCACCAAGCTCGGAAAGAGCAGGAAATTTCTCCACCAGCCACGGACCGCGCAGATTGGCAAAGAAGAAGATCAGTAGCGGCCCGAGTTCGAGCGCCAGCTTCAGCAGCGGGTGATGCCGGTCGGCCGCGGTCGGGGTGATATCGCTTTCGGTGCTCATGCGTTCGTCAAACCTGCTATTCCTGACAATCTGGTTGCCGGCCGTGCCTTGCAGGCTCTCGGCGGCATATCTGTGGCATCATTGCGGAAGTCCGGCAATGGCATGGGCGAAATCCTCGGCCTCGAACGGTTCCAGATCGTCGACGCCCTCGCCGATACCGATGAAGTAGACCGGCAGCTTGTGCTTGGCCGAAATGGCGACGAGGATGCCGCCGCGCGCCGTGCCGTCGAGCTTGGTCATGATCAGCCCATTGACGCCGGCAACGTTGCGGAAGATTTCGACCTGGTTGAGCGCATTCTGTCCCGTCGTCGCGTCGAGCGTCTGCAGCACGGTGTGCGGCGCATCGGGATCGAGCTTGCCGAGCACGCGCACGATCTTCTCGAGCTCCGCCATCAGCTCGGCCTTGTTCTGCAGCCGGCCGGCGGTATCGACGATCAGCACGTCGCATTTCCGGTCTTTCGCCTGTTCGAAGGCATCATAGGCAAGGCCGGCGGCATCAGCGCCAAGCTTGGTGCCGACGAATTCGGAATTCGTCCGCTCGGCCCAGATCTTCAACTGCTCGATCGCTGCCGCGCGGAACGTATCGCCGGCCGCCAGCATCACCTTCAGCCCGGCGCCGGAAAGTTTTGCTGCAAGCTTGCCGATCGTCGTCGTTTTGCCGGTGCCGTTGACGCCGACGACGAGGATGACATGCGGCTTGTGCGAGAGGTCGAGCTGCAGCGGCTTGGCGACCGGCTTCAGGACCTTGGCGATTTCAGACGCCATGATCCGGCTGACATCCTCGCCGGTGACGTCCTTGCCGTAGCGCTCGGACGCCAGCGTGTCGGTGACGCGCAGCGCCGTCTCGACGCCGAGATCGGCCTGGATCAGCAGGTCTTCGAGATCCTGCAGCGTCTCGTCATCGAGCTTGCGCTTGGTGAAGAGCGCGGTGATCTGGCTGGTCAGCTGCGAGGAGGTGCGCGCAAGACCGTTGCGCAGACGCTGGAACCAGCTGAGCTTCGGCTGCAAGATAACCGGCTCCGGCTCGACGACCTTCGGGCCGGTGGCGAAGCCTTTGGGGAGGATGGGAGAGCCAATCTCCGGTTCTACCGGGGGGCTGCCCCCCTCTACCCTGCCGGGCATCTCCTCCACAGGTGGGGAGATTGGCTGGGAGGGCGAATCCAGTCCTGCATCATCCTGAGTCGGAATGTCTTCCGGTTCAGTTGGAATCTCTTCCGGAAGCTTTTCGACGATCTCTTCGAGGTCGGCCGGCTGTTCTAGTGCTCCGGTCTCCACATGATCTCCCGCCTGGTGGGCGAGATGTCCCAGAGGGACAGAAAGGGGTATTTCCGCAAGGGTTTCGGCGACCGCCTGGATTTCAGTCTCCGCCTCCGCTGCTGCCTCGGCTTCCAGCAATGAAAGCGGCACGACACCCATGTCGCTCAATTGGTCGGCGGCGGGCAGGATTGCGGATTCGACATCATCTTCAGCAACCGACGTCTCGACCCCGCCCTCGTCAATATCTGAAGCGGGCCCGCCGGCTGTATCCATTTCCTCGGCCAGCACTGGATCGTCGGCAACCGGCAGATCTTCGTCACGCGAACGCGGCTCCAACTCCTTTTCCACGGCCGCAGGCACAGGTTCTTCAGCCGGCTTGCCGAAGGTGAAGACCTTTTTGATGAAACTGAGCGCCATGGGGATTCCGTGAAAGTCAGGCCGCGGCTGCGGCCGTCAATTGCATGTCGAGATGCTTGCCATTGTGGCCGGTGATCGTGACCGGCACAAGTTCGCCGGGACGAAGGCCGGGCGCGGCGACCAGCGTGAAATTCTCCGTATGCGCCAGGCCGTTGTTTTCAACAAGCAGCCATTGCCGGGTTCCGATCATCCCATCGAGATGGGATTGATGCAGCCTATGTCCAGTGGCGCGCAGCCTTGCGGCGCGATCCTTGGCCAGCGACCGGTCGAGTTGCGGCATGCGCGCTGCCGGCGTGCCGGGACGCGGACTGTAGGGGAAGACATGCAGATGGGCGATACCAACCTCTTCGGCCAGCCGCACGGCATTCTCGAACATCTCTTCGGTTTCTGTGGGAAAGCCGGCGATCATATCGGCGCCGAAGCTCATCTCGGGGCGAAGGCGACGCGCATCCTCGATGAAACGCAGCGCATCGGCGCGCAAATGCCGGCGCTTCATGCGCTTCAGGATCATGTCGTCGCCATGCTGAAGCGACAGATGCAGATGCGGCATAAAACGCGGTTCGTCGGCGATGAGATCCATCAGGTGGGCATCTGCCTCGATGCTGTCGATCGATGAAAGCCGCAGGCGGCGTATTTCGGGGATCTGCTTCAGAAGGGTCTTGGCCAAAAGCCCGAGCGTCGGGGCGCCTGGCAGATCGCCGCCATAGCTGGTGGCATCGACGCCGGTCAGCACGATCTCGCGGTAACCGCCGTCGACGAGGTTGCGGGCCTGGTCGACGACAGCTCCCATCGGCACGGAGCGGGAATTGCCGCGGCCATAGGGGATGATGCAGAAGGTGCAGCGGTGGTCGCAGCCGTTCTGCACCTGGATGAAGGCGCGCACATGCCCATCGATATGCCTGACCATCTGCGGCGCCGTCGCCTTGACGCTCATGATATCGTTGACGCGGAGCTTCTCTTCGGCCGAAACGCCGAAATCCGGCAGGCTGCGATAGGAGGCGCTCGTCAGCTTCTCCTCGTTGCCGAGCACGACATCGACCTCCGCCATCGCGGCAAAGGTCTGCTTTTCCGTCTGCGCGGCGCAGCCGGTGACGATGATGCGGGCATGCGGATTGTCGCGCCGTGCCCGGCGGATCGCCTGGCGGGCCTGGCGCACGGCCTCGCCGGTCACGGCACAGGTATTGACCAGGACGGCGTTGTTGAGCCCGGCCTTCTCAGCCTGCGCCTTCATCACTTCGGATTCATAGGTGTTGAGGCGGCAGCCGAAGGTAATGACCTCGATGCCGCTCACTGCGCCTCCGCCTCTCGGGTACCATCGCGCGACCAGAGACCGGTCGAAGGATCGACCCTGCCCGACCATTCCCATTCGGCCGGGCCGGTCATGATCACATGATCGTCGCGCTCGCGCCATTCGATACAAAGCGTGGCCGGCGGCTTGGCGCTGGCCACATTGATCGTCACCTTTCGGCCGGTGCGGCCGGTGCGCGCAGCACTGACGGCAGCAGAACAGGCAGCCGAGCCGCAGGCAAGCGTCAGCCCCGCGCCGCGCTCCCAGGTGCGCGTCGTCATCGATGTCGGCGACGTCACTTGCGCCAGCGTGATATTGGCCCGCTCGGGAAACATCGGATGGTTTTCGAGCAGCGGCCCGAAGCGGGCGAGATCGTAAGACATAACGTCCCGGTCCACCCAGAAGATCGCATGCGGATTGCCCATCGACATGACGGACGGCGAATGCAGCACCGGCTTGTCGATCGGGCCGATCTGCAGCTCGATGCGGCTGGTGTCGTGGAATTCTTCCGCCAGCGGGATCCTGTCCCAATCGAAGACCGGCCGACCCATATCGACCGAAATCGTCCCGTCCTCGTGCTCGACGGCGTTGAGGATGCCGGCGACCGTCTGGAAGGTGAAGACCTTCCTGCCGGTCTCGGCGGCAAGTGCCTGCACGACGCAACGCGTGCCGTTGCCGCAAGCCTGCGCCTTCGAGCCGTCGGAATTCAGGATATCGATGAAGGCATCGGTGCCGTCGGCCTTCGGATCATGGATCGCCATGATCTGGTCGAACTCAGTCTCAGGATCGGCATTGAGTGCCACCGCCGCCGCAGGCGTCACCTTATCCGGCCGGCCGCGCATATCGACGACCAGGATCTTGTTGCCAAGCCCGTTCATCCTCGCGAATTCGACCGTTGCGCTCATGATATCTTCCGTCCGTGTTTCCGCTGTATATGGCGGAAATGCGAAGGAATTACCAGTGGGCGAGTGGGCGCAGCTATTGCCGCCGGTCGCCCTTTCGAGGCCGTCCGGTTTTACGGCTCAACACCGTCGGAAGCAAAAGACGCCGCATGCGCTTCGACGATGGCGGCGGTAATGACCTTTCTCAGCTCGTAGACCAGCGAGCGGGACCGTTTGCGATCCAGATCCTGTGCCGCTTTGGCAAGACTAAGGCCTTCGTTCAGAACAATATGATGGGCCCGTGCCAGTGCCCAGCTTTCAATATCAGGATTGATCATTCGTATCTCCGCCGGATCATCCGGCATCAAGGATATTCACGAATCATTTTTACAGGATGCACTTAAGTAGAAAGTAGAATCATAAGCAGAATATTTTGCAACTGGCCTCTATGGCGTTTGGACTGTCCGCGGGAAATTAAACCGGTCGTGCCCGGACCACGCAGGCTCTGGGAACGCCCGTTATGCGGTCTTCGGTCCGCATTCGCTTGACTTTCCCGCCGCTTTCCTGTTTATCGCGCCCAATCCGCGACGAGCCGCATGACTCCGAGCCGCCGACCGGGACCTGAGATCCCGGAGGTCAACACCCGACAGCGCGATGCGCCCTCGGGTGCTTTTTGGCTTTGCGTCTTGTTTTCGTCAAGGAAAAGCACGACGTTTCCGGGCAGATCGAACCCGCCCGAAACGTATCAAGGAAGAGCCGATGTTTGAAAACCTCCAGGACCGTCTTGGATCCATTCTGAATGGACTGACAGGCCGTGGCGCGCTTTCGGAAGCCGATGTTTCCGCAGCGCTGCGAGAGGTTCGCCGTGCGCTGCTCGAGGCCGACGTCGCGCTCGACGTCGTGCGTTCCTTCACCGACCGCGTGCGTGAAAAGGCCGTCGGCGCCGAGATTCTGAAGTCGATCAAACCCGGCCAGATGGTCGTCAAGATCGTGCATGACGAGCTGATCGAGATGCTGGGCGGCGAAGGGGTCGGCATCGACCTGCATGCGCCCGCCCCCGTCGTCGTCATGATGGTCGGCCTGCAGGGTTCCGGCAAGACGACGACGTCGGCGAAAATTGCCCATCGCCTGTCGACACGCGAGAAGAAGAAGGTGCTGATGGCGTCGCTCGACACGCGCCGTCCGGCAGCCCAGGAGCAGCTTCGCCAGCTTGGCGCGCAGGCCAATATCGACACGCTGCCCATCATATCAGGCCAGTCGCCGACGGATATCGCCGCCCGCGCCGTGCAGGCGGCAAGGCTCGGCGGCCACGACGTCGTCATCCTCGACACCGCCGGCCGCACCCATATCGACGAGCCCTTGATGGTCGAGATGGCCGACATCAAGAAGCGCTCGAACCCGCATGAAATCCTGCTGGTCGCCGACTCACTCACCGGTCAGGACGCCGTCAACCTCGCCCGCAGTTTCGACGAACGCGTCGGCATCACCGGTCTGGTGCTGACCCGCATGGACGGCGATGGCCGCGGCGGTGCCGCCCTTTCCATGCGCGCCGTCACCGGCAAGCCGATCAAGCTGATCGGCGTCGGCGAGAAGATGAGCGAGCTCGAGGAGTTCCATCCCCGCCGTATCGCCGACCGCATCCTCGGCATGGGCGACATCGTCTCGCTCGTGGAGCGCGCGGCGGAGAACATCGACGCCGAGAAGGCGGCCGCCATGGCCGCCAAGATGGCCAAGGGCAAGTTCGACCTCGACGATCTCGCCGACCAGCTGCGCCAGATGCAGAAGATGGGCGGCATGGGCGGCATCATGGGGATGATGCCCGGCATGGCCGGTATGAAGGACAAGATGGCCGCAGCCGGCCTCGACGACAGACTTTTCGGTCGCCAGATCGCCATCATCCAGTCGATGACCAAGGCCGAGCGCGCCAATCCCGATCTGCTCAAGCATTCGCGCAAGAAGCGCATCGCCGCCGGCTCCGGCACCGATGCCGCCGCCATCAACAAGCTTCTGAAGATGCACCGCCAGATGGCCGACATGATGAAGATGATGGGCGGCAAGGGCAAAGGCGGCATGATGAAGCAGATGATGGGCGGCCTTGCCGGCAAGATGGGGCTTGGCGGCGGCCTGGGCGGTATGGGCGGTGGCATGCCCGATCTCTCGAATATCGATCCTCGGCAGCTCGAGGCCCTGCAGAAGCAGGCCGAAGCAGCGGGACTTGGAAAGCCGGGTGGGGGTATGCCCGGTCTCGGCGGTCTGCCGGGTGGTTTGCCTGGCCTCGGCGGCGCCAAGCTGCCGGGCCTTGGCGGTGGTTTCCCGGGATTGCCCGGATTGCCGAAGAAGAAGTGAAAGGATCGCTTGCCCCATGATTGATCCAGACGTCAAAGCCCAGCTCGCGAGCTATCGTCAGTCGATCGACAATATCGATGCCGCTCTCGTGCATATGCTGGCCGAACGCTTCCGCTGCACCAAAGAGGTCGGCGTGCTGAAGGCCAAATACAATCTGCCGCCGGCCGATCCGGCGCGCGAGGAATACCAGATCGAACGCCTTCGCCAGCTGGCGAAAGCCGCCAATCTGGACCCGGATTTCGCCGAGAAGTTCCTGAACTTCGTCATCAAGGAAGTCATCCGGCATCATGAGCAGATCGCTGCGGATCACGCTGAACAAAGCGCCGCAGCCCGATAACCCGCCTGATCAGGCGATCAAGAAAAGCCTAAGGAGTAAAGAACATGGCACTGAAAATTCGTCTCGCCCGCGGTGGCTCCAAGAAGCGCCCGTATTACCACGTCGTTCTCGCCGACGCGCGCAGCCCGCGTGACGGCCGCTTCCTGGAAAACCTCGGTTCCTGGAACCCGATGCTCGCCAAGGACGACGAGAAGCGCGTTCAGCTGAACGCCGAGCGCATCAAGCACTGGATCGAAAACGGCGCCCAGCCGACCGACCGCGTTCTGCGCTTCCTCAATGAGGCCGGCGTTGCCAAGCGCGAAGCCAAGAACAACCCGGTCAAGGCAAAGCCGGGCAAGCGCGCCCAGGAACGCGCCGCCGAAAAGGCTCAGAAAGTGGCTGACGCCGCCGCTGCTGCTGCCGACGCCGCAGAATAATCGGGACAATCCCTTGTCTAACGGGCGGCATGGCGACATGCCGCCCGTTTTCGTTTCCAATTACCCGCACTTCGTTTATGAGAAACCTGTCTTTCGGCTTCACATGAAGGAACCCATGACAAAGCTTGAAAACCCCGTTCTGATGGCGACGATCGGCGGCGCGCAAGGCCTCCGGGGAGAGGTACGCGCCAAGGCCTACACGGCCGATCCGAGCGCCCTTGGCGACTACGGCCACCTGCACAGCATGGACGGCCGCAGCTTCGAAGTCCTCGAAATCCGCGAGACGAAGAATGTCGTCGTCGTCCGTTTCCGCGGCGTCAACGACCGCAATGCCGCCGAGGCGCTGAACGGCCTCGAGCTCTATATCGAGCGCGACAACCTGCCGGACGAGGAGCTTGAAGATGACGAGTTCTACTATGCTGATCTCGAAGGTCTCGAAGCACGCGACGACAAGGGTGCCAGCTATGGCACCGTCACCGGCGTCTTCGATTTCGGCGCCGGCGATTTGCTGGAGCTCAAAGGTCCGGGCAAGCGCCCGGTGCTGATCCCCTTCTCCGAAGCCTCGGTGCTGGAGATCGACCTCGAGGCCGGCACATTGCTGATCGACCCGCTGGCGGCAGGCTTGGTCGACGACCCCCAAGAGCTTTCGAAATTCACCGCGGACAAGCCGAAAAAGAAGAAGTGATGGCTTTCCGAGTGAGCGTGCTGACACTCTATCCGGAAATGTTTCCGGGGCATCTGGGCTTCTCGCTCGCCGGCAAGGCGATGGAGCGCGGGCAATGGTCGCTGGATGCGGTGCAGATCCGCGATTTCGCCACCGACAAGCACCGCACCGTCGACGACACCCCGGCCGGCGGCGGCGCCGGCATGGTGCTGAAACCCGACGTTCTCGCCCGCGCGATCGACAGCACCGCGGAAAACGACACCCGCCCGCGCCTGCTGATGAGCCCGCGCGGCCAGCCGCTGACACAGAAGCGCGTACGCGAGCTTGCGGCTGGCGACGGCGTCATCATCGTCTGCGGCCGCTTCGAGGGCGTCGATCAGCGAGTGATCGAGGCGCGCGGCCTGGAAGAGGTTTCGATCGGCGACTACGTGCTGTCGGGCGGCGAGCCGGCGGCGCTGATCGTGCTCGACGCGATCATCCGCATCCTGCCCGGTGTCATGGGCAACGCTCTTTCCGGTCTGCACGAAAGCTTCGAAGGCGGCTTGCTGGAACATCCCCATTATACCAGGCCGCAGGCGTGGGAAGGCCGGGACATTCCCGCGATCCTGACGTCTGGCAATCACGGTGCCATCGAGAAATGGCGGCACCAGGAGGCGGTGCGGCTGACGCGGGAGCGGCGGCCAGATCTCTTGGAAAAGGCTGAACCTAAGAAAAACGGCTGATTCCAGCCTCCCCTTCACAAAAATGTCGTGCGAGGGATGACAAGCCCCGGCCTTTCGTGTATTGGCGCACGCGGAAATGGGGTTATCCCCGTCTGCCAGCAAACAAAGAATGGCGAACCCGCTCCCGCCCTGACGGGCAAAGTCCTGAGGCCAGTTCCAAAGGATCAGTGTCGAGCGCTCTGGCTGTTTCAGAAGAACCAAAGGTTAAGACGATGAACATCATTCAGCAGCTTGAGGCCGAACAGGCCGCCAAGATCGAAGCCAAGCGCACGCTTCCCGAATTTTCCCCGGGCGACACTGTCCGCGTCAACGTGAAGGTCACGGAAGGCAACCGTACCCGCGTTCAGGCCTATGAAGGCGTCTGCATAGCCCGCTCCGGCGGCGGCCTGCAGGAAAACTTCACGGTCCGCAAGATCTCCTACGGCGAAGGCGTCGAGCGCGTATTCCCGGTCTACTCGCCGATGATCGAAAGCGTCGACGTCGTGCGCCGCGGTAAGGTCCGTCGCGCCAAGCTCTATTACCTCCGTGATCGTCGCGGCAAGTCTGCCCGTATCGTTGAAGACACCGGCGTCCGCGCCCGCAAGCTCAACGACGCCGAGCGCGCCGCCATTGCCGAGGAAAAGGCACGCATCGAAGCTGAAAAGGTTGCAGCCGCTCAGGCGCTCGCCGCCGAGAAGGCAGCAGCCGAAGCTGCCGAAGCCAAGGCAGCGGCCGAAAAGGCCGCCGCGGAAGCAGCAGCCGCAGCAGCGGAACCGGCTGCAGAATAAGATCTGCGTCACGCAAAATTCTTCGCTTGAAAAGGCGGCCTTCGGGTCGCCTTTTCTATTTTTTGCTTGGGCACGCAGCCGGTGGCCTTGCCTTCGGTACGTTTTCCGTGACAATTTTCGCCGTTCACTCCCGGAGAGCCGTTCAATGTTGTTCCGTCGTACTGTCCTTGCGAGCTTCGCTGCCCTTGCTCTCGCACCCCTGGCCGCATCGGCAGCCGAGCTGCCCGATCTCGGCGGCAAGAGCGTCGTCGTCGTCACCGAGAATGCCTATCCGCCGCTGCAGTTCGTCGACCCGAAATCCGGCAAGGCGATCGGCTGGGAATATGATGCGATGAACGAGATCGCCAAACGGCTGAACTTCAAGGTCGAATATCAAAACACCAGCTGGGATGCGATGATCCAGGCGGTTTCCGACGGCCAGTACAACATCGGCATGACCGGCATCACCATCAAGGAAGACCGCAAGCAGAAGGTGGATTTCTCCGACCCTTACATGCGCTCACAGCAGTTCATGCTGGTGCGCGGCGACGAGAAGCGTTTCACCGACGCCAAGTCCTTCGGCGCGTTCAAGGATGGTCTGGTCGGCGCCCAGCCCGGCACCACGCCCTTCTATACCGCTGTCTATGAAGTGCTCGACGGCAACGAGCAGAACCCGCGCATCAAGCTCTTCGAAACCTTCGGCGCCACCGTCCAGGCTTTGAAGGCAGGCGACGTCGACGTCGTCCTGACCGACGGCACCGCCGGCAAGGGTTATGTCGACGCCTCGAATGGCGCGCTGAAGCTGATCGGCGAGCCGCTCGGCACCGAGGATTTCGGCTTCATCTTCCCGAAGAGCTCCGATCTCGTCGCGCCCGTCAACGCCGCCATTTCAGCCCTCAAGGCCGACGGCACGCTGGATGCGCTGAACAAGAAGTGGTTCCTCGACTACAAGATGGGCGAATGACGCCGAGCCATTGCTGATGGCTTTACGACCATCTCCCGACAGACACGTCAAGGACGACCATCCCTGGTGGCTGGTCGCGCTCGTCGCGATCGGCGTCATCCTTGCCGCCGTCATCGTCACCAACGATATCTACGCCCAGGTTTTCCGCACCGTCGTCAACGGTGTCGGCATCACCGTCTTTGTCACGCTGGTCGCCTTCGTGCTCGCCACCGTACTCGGCCTCGGCATCTGCCTGCTCGGCATGGCCGACAGCCAGGTGTTGCGTCAGATTGCGCGATTCTACATCGAGATCATCCGCGGCATCCCGATCCTCGTGCTCCTGTTCTATGTTGCCTTCGTCGGCGCCCCGGCCCTGGTTGCCGGCTATAATTTTCTGATTTCACCGCTGGTGACCTCAGGCATGGCCGAACCCATCCTGGTGCGTGATCTCTCGCTGATGTGGCGGGCGATCATCGCGCTGACGATCGGTTACTCCTCCTTCATCGCCGAAATCTTCCGGGCCGGCTTCCAGTCGGTCGATCTCGGCCAGATCGAGGCTGCCAAGGCGCTCGGCCTTTCCCGCTACCGGCGCTTCCGCTCCGTCGTCTTCCCGCAGGCGATCCGGGTGATCTTCCCGCCGCTTTCCAACGATTTCGTTTCGATGGTGAAGGATTCATCGCTCGTCTCCGTGCTCGGCGTCGCCGACATCACCCAGATGGGCAAGGTCTATGCCGCCGGCTCCTTTCGCTTCTTCGAGACCTACTCGATCGTCACCTACATCTACCTGATCCTGACGATCGGCCTGTCGCTGGCGCTGCGGCGGACGGAGAAATGGATGAAGTCACGCTAAAGCCGTCACAATGAGGAGGCCCCAGACGGGCTGCTGATGATTCAAATTGAAGCCGCCGCGAAAAATCGTTATATGCAGGCGATGGAATCCAAGTTCAGATGCACAGGCGCGCATATTTTCGTGCTGCAGGACCATTATCGCCTGCCGGCGCGGTTCTTTGCATGCGTATCCGGTGCGCTCAACAGCCGACTTCGTTGATCGAATGACGGCCGGCGGAGCTTGATCCGCTTTTTACTCGACTTCCCAAAAGCATCCAAAAACGGACTTAACGCCATGAGCGCACCGCGTACCCTCTACGACAAGATCTGGGACGATCATCTGGTCGACGAACAGGCAGACGGCACCTGTCTTCTCTACATCGACCGGCACCTGGTCCATGAAGTCACCTCGCCGCAGGCGTTCGAAGGCCTGCGGATGACCGGCCGCAAAGTTCGCGCCCCGGAAAAGACGCTCGCCGTCGTCGACCATAACGTTCCGACCTCGCCTGATCGCCATCTCGGCATCAAGAACGAGGAAAGCCGCATTCAGGTGGAAGCGCTGGCGACCAACGCCGCCGAATTCGGCGTCGAATATTATTCGGCAAGCGACAAGCGCCAGGGCATCGTTCACATCGTCGGTCCTGAACAGGGCTTCACCCTTCCTGGCATGACCATCGTCTGCGGCGACAGCCACACCTCGACGCACGGCGCCTTCGGCGCGCTGGCGCACGGCATCGGCACCTCCGAGGTCGAGCATGTGCTGGCGACCCAGACGCTGATCCAGAAGAAGGCGAAGAACATGCTGGTGCGGGTCGACGGCGTGCTTCCGCCGCACGTCACCGCCAAGGACATCATCCTCGCCATCATCGGCGAAATCGGCACTGCCGGCGGCACCGGCCATGTCATCGAATTTGCCGGCGAAGCGATCCGCGCGCTGTCGATGGAAGGCCGCATGACCATCTGCAACATGACCATCGAAGGCGGCGCCCGCGCCGGCCTGATCGCCCCTGACGAAAAGACCTTCGAATATATCAAGGGCAAGCCGCGCGCGCCGAAGGGCGAGGCGCTGGAACAGGCGATCGCCTACTGGAAGACGCTGCAGACTGACGAGGGCGCGCATTACGACCGCGTCGTCGTGCTCGATGCCGCCAGCCTGCCGCCGATCGTCTCCTGGGGCTCCTCGCCCGAGGACGTCATCTCCGTCCAGGGCATCGTCCCCAACCCCGACGATATCCAGGACGAGACCAAGCGCACCTCCAAATGGCGCGCCCTCGACTATATGGGCCTGAAGCCCGGCACCAAGATGACCGACATTACGCTTGACCGCGTCTTCATCGGCTCCTGCACCAACGGCCGCATCGAGGACCTGCGCGAAGTCGCCAAGGTGGTCGAAGGCAAGACGGTTGCTTCAACCGTCGATGCGATGATCGTCCCGGGCTCCGGCCTCGTCAAGGAACAGGCGGAAGCCGAAGGCCTCGACAAGATCTTCAAGGCCGCCGGTTTCGACTGGCGCGAGCCGGGCTGCTCCATGTGCCTTGCCATGAACGACGACCGCCTGAAGCCGGGCGAGCGCTGCGCGTCCACCTCGAACCGCAACTTCGAGGGCCGTCAGGGCTTCAAGGGTCGCACGCACCTCGTCTCGCCGGCAATGGCCGCGGCCGCAGCGATCGCCGGTCATTTCGTCGACATCCGCGAGTGGAACTGATCCGTCGTCCCACGGCAGAGAATGAAAACCGCCCGATGCGCTCTCATCGCATCGGGCGGTTTTGCTTTTCATGGCGGCTGTGCTTCCCTATCACGCTGTAATTCGGGTAAGCCCGATTGCGCATCGGCCGTCTTCCCAATTTCATCCGTTCGGGCAATCGACATCCAGGAGCGCCTGTGGCCTCATCGATATGGGGCGCGATACGCGACAGATACCGTTCCGGCTTCGGCAAACACGCGCCATCGAGGGAATGGCCATGAGGCAGAAAATCGTACGGAGTTTACTGCAAGCCAGCCTGATCGTCTTTGCATCTCTGACTTCGGTCGACGCCGCCGGCGCCGGGACGATCCATCCGGGGATGCCGGCCATGACCGCGTCCGGCCTGCTGCAGCAGGTCGCGCAAAACAAGATCCCATCGCTCAACGGCTATCGCGGCTATGGCAGCGCCCGGCCCGGCTATAGCAAGAGCTCGAACGGCTATTGGTATCCCGCGCGGGCTTTCAACGCTTCGGACGAATATACCGGCTCGATCGGACGGCCGCAGCGCATGCGCAATAGCTGCGACTTCGGCTTTGCCCCGACGAACGGATCGTCGAACTGCAATTACTGATCGAGGCTGCATTCACCGTCATGCGGCGGTCGCCCCGGGTAATTTACCCGGAAGACCGCCGCTGCGATTGCTTTAAGGCATGTCGCGCAAAAGTGTGCCGCGGTTTTGCGGCAACGACATGCGTGAAAACAAAGAGCTAAAGCGCGTCGCATGAATCAAGTTTGACGCGACGCGCTTTAGCCTGATCGCAACGGCGATCAGAAAGTTGCCGTCATCGGATCCGGTCCCATGCGGGCGCCGGCGCTGTCGAGCCTGGCGATCGCCGCCATATCGTCGGCATCGAGCTTGAAGTCGAACACCTGGAAATTTTCCTCGATGCGCGACGGCGTCACCGACTTCGGGATGACGACGAGGCCGGTATCCAGGTGCCAGCGAATGATGACCTGGGCCGGCGTCTTCCGATATTTCCCAGCGATCTCACCGATAACAGGGTTCGAGACGAATTTGCCCTGGCCGAGCGGGCTCCAGGATTCGGTAACGATACCAAGTTTCCTGTGCGCCTCCTGCGCCGCTTTCTGCTGAAAGTCGGGATGCAGCTCGATCTGGTTGATGACGGGAACGACACCGGTCTCGCCGATGATGCGCTCCAGATGTTCGGGGCAGAAATTCGACACGCCGATCGAGCGGGCGCGGCCCTCTTCGCGGATGCGCACGAAAGCCTTCCAGGTCTCGGTATAGAGGCCGCGATGCGGCGACGGCCAGTGAACGAGATAGAGGTCGACATAATCGGAACCGAGCTTCTTCAGGCTGCCGTCGAAGGCGCTGAGCGTATTGTCGTATCCCTGATCGGTGTTTCTGAGCTTGGTGGTGACGAAGATGTCCTTGCGGTCCAGACCGGAGGAGCGGATGCCTTCGCCGACACCCTCTTCATTGTCGTAGCCGGACGCCGTATCGATATGGCGATAGCCGGCGGCAATCGCCGCGCGCACCGTCGGAGCGGCAATTTCCTGCGGCGTCTGCCAGACGCCGAGCCCGACCTGGGGAATGGAATGTCCGTCATGGAAAGTGATGATGGGTTGAGCGGTCACACTATATCTCCGGGAGTTTGAAAGAATGGGACGAGGCATGAATTGCGCCCACACTTTGGGGCGTCCCGGAGCACATTTCAGCCTGAGCGCTCGGTCACCGGAAACATATAGGCGGCCGGATCCGGAAGACAATCAGAGGACCCGAACAATCGTGCCCTTCCGAAGATGCGGCAGAAGCCGGCGCATGTCGGCCAGGCTCACCGCCACGCAACCGGCCGTCGGCTCGTAGCCCGGTCGAATGAGATGGAAGAAGATCGCCGAGCCGCGATTGCGCGCCCGCGAGGAGATGTTCCAATCCATGACCAGGCAGACATCGTAGAGCCCGTCGCTACGCCGCATCTCCTCATGGCTTGCGCCGAACGGCGCCCGGACGAGGCGGTTGTAGCTGGCGTTGCCGGGCTGATCGCACCAGAGCATGTCAGCGCGGATCCGGCGGATGGGAAGCGGAGTGGCAAGCCGGCCGTTCCGCTCACCGCGCCGGAAGCCTGATATCAGCCGCATCGAGGCGATCGGTGTGGCGCCGTCGCCCTCGCGCTTGATCACGGTGCGGCCGGAGCGGCCGATCGCGGCGGGGACGGTGATCGCACCGAGCCGGACGATCGCCCGGCTCTTGCGCCCGGGCGCCGGCCGCACCACGATCGTCGACGGCTTCACCCCCGGCTCCCGCCTTGTTTTTTCCATTTTTCTCGCATGTCTTGCATTGTCTGGGGCTCCGATTGAAATCATATCAAAACCTGCGCTGCAACGGCCCGCCGCGCGATCCTTGCCAAATGAGGAATTTGGCGTAGGACTAGGGGACTTAACATGAGGAAAGCAAGGGCATGACCGCACGCACCATTCTTCTGGTGGATGACGACGATGACCTTCGTCAGACGCTGACGGAGCAATTGTCGCTGTATGAGGAATTTTCGGTTCTGCAGGAAGCCAACGCCGGCAAGGGTGTCGCAACCGCCCGCTCGACACCGGTCGATCTGTTGATCATGGATGTCGGCCTGCCCGATATGGACGGCCGCGAGGCGGTGAAGCTGCTGCGCAAGGGCGGCTTCAAGGCGCCGATCATTATGCTGACCGGCCACGATACAGATTCGGATACGATCCTCGGCCTCGAAGCCGGCGCCAACGACTATGTCACCAAGCCTTTCCGCTTCGCCGTGCTGCTCGCGCGCATTCGCGTGCAGCTGCGCCAGCACGAGCAGAGCGAGGACGCCACCTTCACCGTCGGCCCTTACCTCTTCAAGCCGAGCCAGAAGCTGCTGACCACCGACAACGGCCAGAAGATCCGCCTGACGGAAAAGGAAGCGGCGATCATCCGCTACCTTTACCGCGCCGAACAGAAGGTCGTCACTCGCGACGTGCTCCTCGAAGAGGTCTGGGGCTATAACTCAGGCGTGACGACGCATACGCTGGAAACCCATGTCTACCGTCTGCGCCAGAAGATCGAACGCGATCCCTCCAATGCCGAAATCCTGGTTACGGAAAACGGCGGCTATAAGATCATACCCTAGAGCATTTCCGTTTTCTCAGAATACGAAAATGCTCTATCTCTCTGTTTTCACGCAATTCCGGATGCAAGACCGCGACGCAGTTTTGCCGGGATTGCTCTAAGGCGAAAAGCCCGCATGGCGCTGACCGACGACATCCGCATGCTCGCGCAGCTTCCTCTGTTCAAGGACATGAACGAGGATCAGCTCCGGCTGATTGCCTTCGGCGCCGACCGGCGCATGATCGCCGCCGGCCAGATGCTGTTTCGCCAGGGCTCGCCCGCCGAGAGCGCCTATATCGTCCTCAGCGGCAGCCTGGAGCTGAGCGCGACGAGCAGTGACGGCATACAGAGGACGGAGGGGGTCGTCGGCCCGGGAACGCTGGTTTCCGAGCTGGCGCTGGTCACGCTGGTGGAGCGCAAATTCACCGCGGTCGCGCGCGAGGACACCAGCATCATTCGCATCACCCGCGCCCTTTTCCACCGGCTGATCGAAGAATATCCGGACGCAGCCCGGCTGATCGAGAACCGCATCCGCGACAATCTCGCCGAACTTGCGGCAAAGGCCGCAAGCCAGTTCTACCGCTTCAGCTGACCGCCGTTGGAGCGGTTCTGCGCATCCGCAAAATACTAGAAATCGAAATGCGCCGTGACCGGCACATGGTCCGAGGGCCGGTCCCAGCCGCGCGCCTCTTTCAGGATCTCGATGCGCTTGAGATGCGGTCCGAGATCCGATGACGACCAGATATGGTCGAGACGGCGGCCGCGGTCGGCCGCCTCCCAGTCCTTGGCGCGGTAGCTCCACCAGGTATAGAGCTTCTCGCTTTCCGGCACATGCTGGCGCATGAGGTCGAGCCAGTTGCCGCGCTTCATCACCTCGAGCAGCCCGTCGGTTTCGACGGGCGTATGGCTGACGATCTTCAGCAGCTGCTTGTGCGACCAGACATCGTGCTCCAGCGGCGCGATGTTGAGGTCGCCGACCAGAATGGCCGAGGTGTTGGCTTCGCCGTTGGCTTTCAGGAGCTTCATCTCTTCGATGAAATCGAGCTTGTGACCGAATTTCGGATTGATCGTGCGATCCGGCTCGTCGCCGCCAGCCGGAACGTAGAAATTGTGCAGCCGGATACGGCGGTTGCCGTGCTCGAAGATCGCCGAGATGTGGCGGGCATCGCCGACTCCGCAATAATCCTGCCGGTGATCCTCCGTCAGCGGAATGCGCGAGGCGATCGCCACGCCGTGATAGCCTTTCTGGCCGTGGATGATGATGTGGTCGTAGCCCATCGCCCGCAGCGGTGCCGCCGGAAAGAGCTCGTTCGTCACCTTGGTTTCCTGAAGGCAGAGAATATCCGGCCGATGTTTGAGAACCAGTTGCTCGACGATCGGCATGCGCAGCCGCACCGAGTTGATGTTCCAGGTGGTGATCGAAAAGCCCATGCCCACGCCCTTTCCCGCACGCCGGGCGTTGAGACGGCGTGCTTTCATGAAAGGGCTTTAGAACAAAGGCGCACAGGAGGGAACCGGCCGCGTGCAAAAGGCTCGGGCGATCAACCGAAAACCCTTAGTCGCGTGAGGCTGCCGTGCCCGGAATGCTCTCGTAAGGCACGCGGAACACCCGATCGTCGAACTGCATGCCTGTTTTGACATTGAAGATCATCACCGACGTGTCCTTGCCCTGGTTGTCGGTGATCGTCCACTGGCGCAGGTCGTAGGTCTTCGGGTCGAACATCATGGTGATCGTCGAATTGCCGAACACGGTATTGTTGCCGAGCGCGATCGTCGTCAGATCAGACTCTTCCTTCACGCGCTTCACCATGCCGGCCGACAGGTCGATATGCTGCGCCAGCAGCAGGCTGAGCGGCGTCTTGGAGAGCGGATAGAGATCCCAGGTTTTCAGCTTGGTATTGCCGATGGCGACGTTCTTGCCGTCGGCGATCACCCGCATCGGCGACGGGTCGTCATAATTGAAGCGCAGTTTGCCGGGGCGCTGAATGAAGAACTTGCCGCCGGTCTGCTCGCCGCGCGGGCCGAACTGCACGAATTCGCCCTGCATCGTGGTGACGCCGGAGAAATGGTCGGCGATCGCCTGCGCCGTGCCGGAGGCGGGAGCCGCCGCCTGCGCATGCGCGCCGAAGGGAATGGCGCTTGCCATCGCAGCGACGGCAAAGGCGCCGAGAAGATCGCGGCGCGTTACCGTCAGGCCGGAGAGGAAGGTGTCGGAGTTACTCATCTAAATCTCCTTTATGCGATCTGCATGCTGCCGAAAGGCGGCGTCTTCAAGGCGTTGCGATCGGGCCCGCGTGAGGTAACGGCTTGGCTGCCGTCAGGTTTCCGCAAAAGCGGCCCCCATCGGAAATATATGCCGATTATTTCAGCGGTCGAGGATGTCGCCTTCTGTGGGAACGAGAATTTCGCGTTTGCCCGCATGGTTGGCTGGACCGATGATGCCTTCCTTCTCCATCCGCTCGATGAGAGAGGCGGCCCGGTTGTAGCCGATGCCCAGCCGGCGCTGGACGTAGGAGGTCGAGGCCTTGCCATCCCGCAGCACGATGGCGACGGCCTGATCGTAAGGATCTTCCGAATCCGAAAGGTTCGACGTACCGGCAGGGCCGCCGCCACCGCCGCCGTAATCGCCATCCTCGTCGTCATCGGCGGTGATCGCGTCGAGATATTGCGGCGAGCCCTGGGTCTTCAGGTAGGAGACGATCTCTTCCACCTCGACATCGGAGACGAACGGGCCATGCACACGCTGAATGCGTCCGCCGCCCGCCATGTAGAGCATGTCGCCCATGCCGAGCAGCTGCTCGGCGCCCTGTTCGCCGAGAATGGTGCGGCTGTCGATCTTCGAGGTGACCTGGAAGGAGATGCGGGTCGGGAAGTTCGCCTTGATCGTGCCGGTGATCACGTCGACCGACGGGCGCTGCGTCGCCATGATCACGTGGATGCCGGCGGCACGCGCCATCTGCGCCAGGCGCTGGACGGCGCCTTCGATATCCTTGCCGGCGACCATCATCAGGTCGGCCATCTCGTCGATGATGACGACGATATAGGGCATCGGCCTGAGGTCGAATTCTTCGGTCTCGTACATTGCCTCGCCGGTGTGGCGGTCGAAGCCGGTCTGCACCGTGCGCGAGATCGCCTCGCCCTTCGACAAGGCCTGCTCCACGCGGGTGTTGAAGCCATCGATGTTGCGGACACCGATCTTCGACATCTTCTTGTAGCGCTCTTCCATCTCGCGCACGGTCCATTTGAGCGCGACGACGGCCTTCTTCGGATCGGTGACGACGGGCGAGAGCAGATGCGGGATGCCGTCATAGACGGAAAGTTCGAGCATTTTCGGGTCGATCATGATCAGCCGGCACTGTTCCGGCGTCATCCGGTAGAGCAGCGACAGGATCATCGTGTTGATGGCGACCGACTTGCCCGAGCCGGTGGTGCCGGCGACGAGCAGATGCGGCATCTTGGCGAGGTCGGCTATGACGGCCTCGCCGCCGATCGTCTTGCCGAGCGCCATGGCGAGCTTGGCCTTGCTGCCGTCGAAATCGCGGGAAGCGATAAGTTCGCGCAGATAAACGGTCTCGCGCGTCTGGTTCGGCAATTCGATGCCGATCGCGTTGCGGCCGGGCACGACGGCGACGCGGGCGGCGATGGCGCTCATCGAGCGGGCGATATCGTCGGCAAGACCGATGACCCGCGACGACTTGATGCCGGGCGCCGGCTCCAGTTCATAGAGCGTGACGACCGGACCGGGGCGGACATGGATGATCTCGCCCTTGACGCCGAAATCTTCGAGCACGCCTTCGAGCATGCGGGCATTCTGCTCCAGCGCATCGGCAGAAAGCGTCGAATCGCGCACGACATTCTTCGGTTCGGCAAGCAGATGCATCGAAGGAAGCTGGAAACCTTCAGGACGAATGAACGAACCCTGCGCCTCCCGCTCGACGCGGGCGCCGGGCTTCGGACGCGTAACGGCGGGAACGACGCGCGGCTCCGGCTTGCCGACGGCTTTCGCCGGCGCGCGGATCATCCAGTCGTCATCATCGTCGTCAGGCAGGATATCGGCCGGGCGCGGCGGCATGTCGGGGTCGAAAGGCAGGTCGTCGTCGTCATCCTCGTCATCGATGGAAAGCGACGGTGCCGCGACAATGCGGCGCGGCGAAGCCGCCCTTGCTCCCATCGATGGCTCCATCGACGGTTCCATCCGCTCGCCGCGCGCAGCCGGCGCCTTGGCGCGAACCGGTTCGTTCAGCGTGCCAAACTCATCATCGTTGAAATCATAGGGCGATTCGAAATCGCCCTGGCGGCGCTTGCGCGGTCCCATGCCGAGGAGGCGGCGCAGCCGTCCCTGGCTCATGTACCAGGCATGGGTCATCGCGCCGCTGAAAGCGACCCAGCGCGACTCGTCCTCCTCGTCCTCGTCGCCGACGACCCGCGCCTTGCTAGTCGTCTCGACGTAATCGTCCTCTATTTCGTCGTCCGCGTCGCTGCGGCCGACGAGGCCCGAGGCAAACAGCATCATCCAGGCGGTCGGCACCGCAAAGATGCAGCCGACAACCATGGCGAAGGTGCCGGTCGGATAGGCGCCGACGAAGAGCGCGGGAAAACGCAGGATCATATCACCGACGACGCCACCGATGCCGTTCGGGATCGGCCAGGTGAGCGGCGGCGGAAAGCAGCCGATCACGGCGCAGGACAGCACCGTACCGGCAAGCCAGGCGCCGGCACGGGCAGGAATGCGGCTGAAGCGGCGGCCCGAGATCAGCGTCAGCGCCCAGGCGACGATCGGCAGCATCGAAACGACGCTGGCAAGGCCGAGGAACTGCATGACGATATCAGCGAAGGCGGCGCCGCTGTAACCGAGGATATTCGTCGGCAGATTGGCCGTGGCATAGGAATAGCTCGGATCCGCGACGTTCCATGTCGCCAGCGCCGCGACGCAGAGCGCCAGCAGTAGAAAGATCGCAAAGCCGATGAGCGCCTGGATCTGCCGCAGCATGAATGCCGAGAAGGAGAACCGATCCGGACGGCCATCCATCGCCGGCGACGTGCTTCTTGCCATGTGTCTAACCCGTCCAATGCCTGCGCATGCGAATCACCGAAGCTTCGCCATGCCAAAATGCGTCCGCTCCACCTAATCAGAGCCGGGTTAAAGCGATGTTAACCATGCATGCCTGGACGGGCATTCCGGGCATGGAAATCAAAAAAAGCCCGAACCTGGAAAGGTTCGGGCCAAATGCGGTCTATGACAGCTTTTCCGGGTCTAACCCGGAAAAGCTCTAGATAGGCCGCGACGGGCCGTGAAGCGGCGCCCTTGTGCCGGGCGCCGCAAACGCTGCGATCAAGAGGCGTGGTAGGCGGCTTCGCCGTGGGTCGAAAGGTCGAGGCCTTCGCGCTCGGCTTCGACGCTCACGCGCAGGCCGATGACGACGTCGACGATCTTGTAGAGGATCGCCGAACCGATGCCCGACCACAGAAGCGTCGTCAGAACGCCCTTGGCCTGGGCCAAGACCTGGGTTGCCGTGCCGGCGTAGGAGGCAGCAAAATCGGCGGTGGAATAATCGACGATGCCTGCACCGCCGAGCGCCGGATTGACGAGGATACCGGTGCCGAGTGCGCCGATGATGCCGCCGACGCAATGCACGCCGAAGACGTCAAGGCTGTCATCGTAATTGAACTTGTTCTTCACGACGTCGACGAAGAAGTAGCAGACCGGCGAGACGATCAGGCCGAGAACGATCGAGCCCATAGGGCCGGCAAAACCGGCAGCCGGGGTGATGGCGACGAGACCGGCAACCGCACCGGAGGCGCCGCCGAGCATTGAAGCCTTGCCGCGGGTCAGGCTTTCGATGATGCACCAGGAGACGGCGGCAGCAGCCGTCGCGACGAAGGTGTTGATAAAGGCAAGCGAGGCGTAGCCATTGGCTTCGAGATTGGAGCCGGCATTGAAGCCGAACCAGCCAACCCAGAGCAGCGATGCGCCGACCATGGTCAGGGTCATCGAATGCGGAGCCATGATTTCCTTCTTATAGCCGGTGCGCTTGCCGAGCATGATGGCGCCGACGAGGCCGGCGATACCGGCATTGATGTGGACGACCGTGCCGCCGGCAAAGTCGATTGCGCCGTAGGAGAAGATCAGGCCGGCCGGCGAGGTGTAGGAGCTCGGACCGCCCCAGAACCAGACCATGTGCGCCATCGGGAAGTAGATGAAGGTGACCCAGAGCACGACGAAGAGCATGACGGCCGAGAACTTGATGCGCTCGGCGAATGCGCCGACGATCAGGCCGGGCGTGATGCAGGCGAAGGTCATCTGGAAGACGATGAAGGTGTATTCCGGAATGGCGACGCCCTTCGAGAAGGTTTCGGCGAGCGACGAGGTGTTGACGCCGGCGAGGAACGCCTTGGAGAAGCCGCCGACGAAGCTGTTCAGCGAGCCGCCGTCGGTGAAGGCGAGCGAATAGCCATAGGTGACCCAGAGCAGCGCCACGACGGCGGTGATCATGAACACCTGCATCAGTACGGAGAGCATGTTCTTGGCGCGCACGAGACCGCCGTAGAACAGCGCAAGGCCGGGGATGGTCATCAGCAGGACGAGTGCCGAGGAGATGAGCATCCAGGCATTGTCACCCTTGTCCATGGTGAAGGCAGGAGCGGCAGCAGCGGTGGTGGCAGCGGCGGGCGCAGCTTCCTGCGCGAAAGCGACAACCGGCGCCAGAAGCGCGGCCGACGTTGCGCAGATCAGCGCAAAGGGGGAAGAAAACTTCGAAATCGACATTGAAAAAAGCTCCTTGATCTGCCGCTTACAGCGCTTCTGAATCGGTTTCGCCCGTACGGATGCGCACGGCATGGTCGATCGAATAGACGAAAATCTTGCCGTCGCCGATCTGACCGGTCTTGGCCGACGCCGCGATGGCTTCGACCGCCCTGTCGACGAGTTCGGATGCAACGGCGATTTCGATCTTGAGCTTCGGCAGGAAGCTGACTGCATATTCGGTGCCGCGATAGATTTCGGTGTGCCCCTTCTGGCGCCCGTAGCCCTTCACCTCGGTCACGGTCAGCCCCTGAATGCCGATCGCCGTAAGAGCTTCGCGGACCTCATCGAGCTTGAACGGCTTGATAATAGCCATCACAATTTTCATCTGGTTTCCCATCCTTCGTTATCCTCGGCACGGAGCCGACTCTCCTTGCCGCTGACGTTCCTGAACAGCGACCGGCGATATACATTCAAAGGACGTGCCAGATTCGAAGCGAGATATAACTTATTGAAAAACAACAACTATAATATATGGTGCCAATAAACAGGCAAATGACCGGCAAATGACCGCCCAACAAGCGCACAAATAATGCGCAATTTTTCAAAGATGCATATTATTTATTCATTTGCCTTTTTCCGAATCAGACCTTCCTGTGCAACGGAAGCGATCAGCTCACCCGATCGGGTAAAGAGGCTGCCCCGGGTCAGCCCTCTGGCGCCCGAAGCCGACGGGCTGTCCTGCGTATAGAGCAGCCAGTCGTCGAGCTTGCACGGTCTGTGGAACCACATGGAATGATCGAGGCTCGCCACTTGCAGGCTCTGGTCGAAGATGGACGTGCCGTGGGCATAGAGCGAGGTATCAAGCAGCGTCATGTCCGAAAGATAGGCAAGAACCGCCGCCTGATAGAGCCGGTCGTCGGGAACCGGGCCGGTGGCGCGCACCCAGACATCCTGTTTGGGGGCGAGCTTCTTGTCGGAAAAATAATGTGTCAGCGAGACGGGGCGGATCTCGATCGGCCGCTCGCGCTGCCAGTATTTTCGGATCGCCTCCGGCGCATGCGTCAGGTACTGGTCCTTGATCTGCTGTTCGCCGAGCAGCGCTTCCGGCATTTCGACCTCGGGCATGGCGATCTGGTGGTCGAAGCCCGGCTCCTCCACCTGGAAGGAAGCTGACAGCGTGAAGATCGCCTTGCCGTGCTGGATGGCGACGACGCGCCGGGTATTGAAACTTGATCCGTCGCGGATCCGCTCCGCCTGGTAGATGATCGGCACCGAGGGATCGCCGGGACGCATGAAATAAGCATGCAGCGAATGGACGAAACGCTCGACCTCGATGGTGCGTTGCGCCGCCATCAACGCCTGGCCGATGACCTGGCCGCCGAAGACCCGCTGCCAGCCGGCCTGCGGGCTGCGCCCGCGGAAGATATCGACCTCGATCGGCTCCAGGTCGAGCGTCGAAAGCAGCGTCTCCATCGCCGAAGGCCCTGATGTTTCGCGCATCATTTTGTATGCCTCCCGGCGGTAGGAAGTGAAGTTGCGATGATCTATATAGGTCACATCTGGGGCACAAGGTACGGGAGCGGCGCGATGCTTGATATGCTGGTTGTGGGCGGGGGTTATGTCGGCCTTTCCGCCGCCGTCGCGGTCAAGCAGGCGGCACCTCATCTGAACGTCGCGGTCGTCGAGGCGGCCCCCGAGCATGTCTGGAAAAACGACACGCGCGCTTCGGCCGTCATTGCGGCGGCAGCGAAGATGCTCGAAATCTTCGGTATCTGGAACGAGATCGAGCCGGCAGCGCAGCCGATCACCAAGATGATCGTCACCGATTCCAAAACCTCAGATCCGGTCCGCCCGGTTTTTCTCACCTTCGACGGCGAAGTGGCCGAGGGCCGGCCTTTCGCCCACATGATCCCGAATGTGACGATGGTCGCAGCCCTGCGCGGTGTCTGCGAGCGCCTCGGTATCGACATCCGCCATGGGCTCGGCGCCACCGAGCTGAAGACCGAAGACAGTCATGTCACTATCACGCTTGCGGACGGCAGCACGTTGGAGAGCCGGCTGCTGGTGGCCTGCGACGGCGTGCGCTCGAAACTGCGCGACCTCGCCGGCATCAAGACCGTCACCTGGGGCTACGGCCAGTCCGGCATCGTTGCGACGGTCGAACATGAGCGGCCGCATGAAGGCTGCGCCGAGGAGCATTTCCTGCCGGCCGGCCCCTTCGCCATCCTGCCGCTCCGCAACAACCGCTCCTCGCTGGTCTGGACGGAGCGGACGCATGACGCCGACCGACTGATTGCCGCCGACGATCTCGTCTTCGAGGAGGAGCTCGAACGCCGCTTCGGCCACAAGCTCGGAGCGCTGAAGGTCATCGGCGACAAACGCGCCTTTCCGCTTGGCCTGACGCTCGCCCGCGCCTTCGTCGCACCGCGTTTTGCGCTGGCCGGCGACGCCGCGCATGGCATTCACCCGATTTCGGGACAGGGCCTGAATCTTGGCTTCAAGGATGTGGCGGCCCTTGCCGAAACGATCGTCGAGGCCGATCGCCTAGGCCTCGATATCGGCTCGATCAACATTCTCGAACGCTACCAGACCTGGCGGCGCTTCGACACCTTCCGTATGGGCATGACGACAGACGTGCTGAATCGGCTGTTCTCCAACGATGCAACACCGATCCGCATCGCCCGCGACATCGGTCTCGGCCTCGTCGACCGGCTGCCGCGCCTCAAATCCTTCTTCATCGGTCAGGCGGCTGGAACGACGGCAAAGGACAATCCGCGGCTGCTGGCCGGCCAAGCAATTTAAAGCCGATTTCCCGGGACGTTATTCGTCAAGGCGGCGGGCTTCGGAGACCAGCATGATCGGGATGCCGTCGCGGATCGGATAGGCAAGTCGTGCCTTTTCCGAGACAAGCTCATTGTGCTCGCGATCATAGGAAAGCCGGCCCTTGGAGAGCGGGCAGACCAGGAGATCGAGCAGCTTTGGATCGACGCGGCTGAGTTTTTCGTCCATGGCTGAAGTCTACTGCAGAACCGTGTCGGAGTCACCGAAGACGCGCGCCAGCACGATTTCGGTAATGGCGATCAGCGTTTCGGCCCGCGTCTTGAGATCGGGTGCCTCCAGCAGCGCCTGCTTTTCCGCCGGCCCGAACGGCGACATCATCGCCAGCGAATTGACGAGCGTCAGATTGCTCGCCCGCTCGACGCTCTCCCAGTCGGCTTCCAGCTTGTTGGCATCGAGATAGGCCTTGAAGGCGGTCAGAAGCGCCGCGCGGTCGACCGCCTCCTCCTCGTTCGCGGCCGAGAGATCGGCGATGAACGGAGCGATACGGAAGGTGCGGAAGGGATCGCTGGTGGTTTTCTCCTCCAGCAGCCGGAAACGGCAGACGCCGGTCAGCGAGACGATATAGCGCCCATCGCCGGTCTCGGCGAAGGAGGTGATGCGGCCGAGGCAACCCACAGCGGCAAGGTTGGGATCGCCGCCCTTGTCCTCGTGTTCGCCGAGCGCCGGCTGGACCATGCCGATCAGCCGGTTTCCCGTCAGTGCGGCATCCAGCATCGCCAGATAACGCGGCTCGAAAATGTTGAGCGGAAGCTGCCCGGCCGGCAGAAGAAGGGCACCGGTCAGGGGGAAGACGGCGATCGTATCAGGCAGATCGCCCGGCTTCAGGTATCTGGCATTCCCGACTTGCATGAAACCGTCCCGCATTCTTTTAACGGGCATGCCCGTCCTGACGAGAATGTGGTGCCCGCGCCCAAAAACGCAAGGGCAGATGCGCGAAACTTAGCGCATAACCCCGAAAATCGGAATCGACTTTCAACAGGATCGGACGCGGCTTCAAAGCGGTACAGCGCCTTGCCGCGCCCTATGGACGCCGCAGTTGCCCTAGGAGAACAGCATCGCCGAAAGCTTGCGCCGAGCCGAAACCGTCGCCGGATCCTTGAAACCCCAGACCTCGAAGAACTGAAGCAGCTGGCGGCGGGCGCCGTCATCGTCAAAGGCGCGATCCTTGCGCATGATCAGCAGCAGGTGCTCGGCCGCTTCGTCGCGCCGGCCTTCGACATTGAGGATCTTGGCAAGCTTCAGCCGCGCCTCGTGGTCGTCGGGATTGACGGCAAGATCACGTTCGAGCGCAACGGGATCGCCGAGCTTGCGGGCTTCCTCGATCTGTTCGAGCTTTTTCAGCACCGCCTGGATGCCGGGGTCTTTCGCCAGCTCTTCCGGCAGATCCGTCAGAGTTTGGCGCGCCCGCTCATGCTGGTTTGCGGCGATCATGCATTCGGCCATTCCGGCAACCGCCTTGGCATTTTCCGGATCGGCCTGCATCACCGCGGCGTAGAGCTGGGCTGCCTCATTGATATTGCCGGCGGCCAGCAATTCTGCGGCTTCGGTGAGCACGGCCTCGATCTCGGCCGCCTCGTCGGCGCCGGCCGGACCGGCGATACGGTCGATGAACTGCTGAATCTGGCTTTCCGGCACCGCGCCCATGAAGCCGTCGGCGGGGCGGCCGTTGACGAAGGCGATGACGGCGGGGATAGACTGGATGCCGAGCTGTCCGGCGATCGAGGGATGGTCGTCGATGTTCATCTTGACCAGCCGGACGCGGCCCTTGGCTTCGTTGACCACCTTCTCCAAAACAGGCGTCAGCTGTTTGCACGGCCCGCACCAGGGCGCCCAGAAATCGACCAGCACCGGCTGATTGCGCGATTCCTCGATGACGTCCTTACCGAAATTCGCGGTCGTCGTGTCGGTGATGTAGCCGCCTGCCGCAGCCGCGGTTGCCGGCTGAGCGCCGAAGCTTGTCGTCGCCGTCATCTGATTTCCGAAGGAACCGTTATAGGGGTTGTCACTGCCGCTCATAGGTATCTCCCGCCGCGCCGATCCAGCCGGCATCATTGTAGCGCTAAAATCGTATGTCAGGACGTCACTTTCAAGACAAGCGGCTTATGCCCGGTCGCTTCCATGAATCGGATAAGATCGCCGCTCGCAATTGATGTCGTCGCATCGTTGGAGAGCGGATGGCAGTTGACGATTTCCTCGCGCATCAGATCCGCATCGAGCACGAAAGTGACATTGCCCGCGGTATCGTTGATCGCCCCGAATGCCGTGACCGCGCCGGGGATGACGCCGAGATAGTCCATCAGCTTCTCCGCCCTGCCGAAGGAAACCCGGCCGGACCCGCCGATAAGAGTGTGAACCTGCTTCAGGTCGACCTCGGCATTTTCCTCCACGGTCAGCAGAAAATACCTGTCCTTCTTGTCTTTGATGAAAAGATTCTTGGTGTGGCCGCCGGGGATCTCGTCGCGCAGCGCAACCGATTCGGCCACGGTGAAAACCGGCGCGTGATCGACCGTCTTATGAGCAATGCCGAGCCCGTCGAGGAAAGCGAACAATTCTTCTCTGGTCTTGGGGGTATTTTCGGGCATCGGGCAATCCATTGCTCAGGGGGGACAAAGTCGAGGCATCTTGATTAAGTCCGTCCCCATCATTTGGCAATCTTCGCCACCGACGCTCACCCCCCGCATTTGCGGCCTTTCCGCCGGCCTGATGCGACCTTGCGAATTTTTCTTCGCCCCTTCGTCATTTCCCTGTTGCATTTGAAAAGCCGTTAGGCCATATAGCGCCCGTCGCCACGAGGCGGCGCCCACGGTCCAACAACTACCCCGGACCGATGCGGATTGAGCGGGTGTAGCTCAGGGGTAGAGCACAACCTTGCCAAGGTTGGGGTCGAGGGTTCGAATCCCTTCGCCCGCTCCAGTTTTCTCTCTTGTTCATACCGATGCCATGGGTACGGGAAGCAGCCGAGACAGGGTGACGGCGTCGTGTGCGCTGCCGCGGGCTTAGCTATCGTTTTGCAATCCCCGAGCAAATAAAATAGCCGACGGATTTACCGCTTGAAGCAATGTTCGCGATGCCATTGCAGAAAATGCACATGCGGTCGTTCGAATGCGCGCCGGGGCATTATCGCGCGGCCGGTGTTATTGATCAGGCCCCGTAGCGCGTCGGGATCATTAACGTCTCGTGAGATGAGAATCTCCATATCATCAGCCAGACCGATCAATCCTCGATCGAACATCCAATGGGCCGTGCCGGATAGGGCAATTCCGTTGCTGACGATATCGGGACCGCTCGCCTCGACCGGTCGGATATGCGCTGCATCGATTGTAATTTATTTTGGTTGATTGCTTCGTCTGTAAACTTATTGTCGAGGCAAAGTGAACACGTCTTCGGATCGAGACTCTCATGTTCAGTTCAGCCCCTTCCGCCGCCGCCGCCCCCACCCTGACGCATCGGCGCCGACATCACCCATAAAATCCTGATCGCTCCTAACATTATCTGAGGTTCTTCATGCGAATCGCCGTCGGTGGCATTCATATCGAGTGCAGCACATACAATCCCGTCCTGAACGAAGAGAAGGATTTTCGCGTTTTGCGCGGGGCAGGACTGCTGGAATCCTCTTACTTCGGCTTCCTTAAGGATTACGACGCTGAATTCCTGCCGACGATCCATGCCCGCGCCATTGCCGGCGGTCCGGTATCGCGCGCCGCCTACGAGGCCTTCAAGAGCGAATTCCTCGAGCGACTCAAACCGCTGCTGCCGCTCGACGGTCTCTATCTCGCCATGCATGGCGCCATGTATGTCGAGGGCATGGAGGATGCCGAAGGCGACTGGATCGGTGCTGCCCGCGCGCTGGTCGGCGAAGATTGCACGGTTTCGGCAAGCTACGACCTGCACGGCAACGTCACCCAGCGCATCATCGATGCGCTCGACATCTATTCCACCTACCGCACCGCGCCGCATGTCGATGTCGAGGAGACGATGCGCCGTTCGGTCGCCATGCTGGTGAAGAGCCTGAAAACAGGCGTGAGGCCGGTCGTTCTCTGGGCGCCGATCCCGGTCGTGCTGCCCGGCGAGCGCACCAGCACAGTCGATGAGCCGGCTAAAAGCCTCTACGACATGCTGCCCGGGATCGACGCGATCGACGGCGTCTGGGACGCATCCTTAATGGTCGGCTATGTCTGGGCCGACGAACCGCGCGCCACGGCCGCCGCCATCATGACCGGCACCGATCGGGCCGTGCTGGAGCGTGAAGCCAGACGCCTCGCGAAGGCTTATTGGGAGGCACGAGGAGATTTCGTCTTCGGCTGCGAGACCGGCTCGGTCGAGGAATGTGTTGCGAAAGCCATCGCAAGCCCGACCGCTCCTGTCGTGCTCGCCGAATCCGGCGACAACCCCACAGGCGGTGGCGTCGGTGACCGGGCCGACGTGCTGGCCGAGCTGATCGCCAAGGGTGCGACGGGCGTTGTTTTCGCCGGCATTGCCGACAGGGCGGCGACCGAGGACTGTTATGCCGGCGGCATCGGCGCGGCGCTCGATCTCAGCGTCGGCGCCTCGCTCGACACCAAGGGCAGCCAACCGGTCACGGCCCGCTTCACCGTGAAATTCCTGCACGAAACGTCGGACCCGGCCGACCGCCAGGCAGTGGTTTCGATCGATGGCATCGATCTTGTGCTCTCCGCAAAACGCCGGCCCTATCACAATATCGTCGATTTCACCCGGCTCGGACTTGATCCGCACGGCGCCAGGATCATCGTCGTCAAATCGGGATATCTCTCGCCCGAGCTGGCGCCGATCGCCAATCCGAACCTGATGGCGCTGTCGACAGGTGTCGTCGACCAGTTCGTCGAGCGCCTGCCACGGCTGCGCAAACAGCATCCGACCTACCCCTTCGATAAGGATTTTGTCTTCGAGCCGCAGGTCTTTCTCTCCGCGCGCTCGGCGCGCGCCTGAGCTTCGAACCATCCGACTTCCCAGGAAAGACATTCGGCCAGAAAAGACATCCGGCCAGAAGGGCGTCCCGAATGACCGAATTCACGACCCGTCCCGAAATCCTCGGCACCTTCGGTGTCGTTACCTCGACCCACTGGATCGGCTCGGCGGTCGGCATGAGCATTCTCGAAAAGGGCGGCAATGCCTTCGATGCCGCGGTGGCGACCGGATTCGTGCTGCAGATCGTCGAGCCGCATCTCTGCGGCCCGGGCGGCGACCTGCCCGCGGTGATTTATTCCAAGAAGAAGGACAAGGTCGAGGTCATCTCGGCCCAGGGGCCGGCACCCGCCGGCGCGACGATCGAGCATTATACCAGCGAAGGCCTGACGCTGATCCCCGGCGACGGCCTGCTTGCGACAGTCATCCCCGGCGCCTTCGACGGCTGGATGCTGATGCTGCGTGACTACGGCACGATGAGCGTGCGCGACGTTCTGGAACCGGCGATCTATTACGCCGAGGACGGCCATCCCCTGCTGTCGCGCGTCTCCGCGACCATCAAGGGGCTTGCGGCCTTCTTCGAAAAGGAATGGCCGACCTCCTACGCGACCTGGCTGCCCGGCGGCAGCGTCCCCGCAGCACAGGCGAATTTCAGGAATCCGGTGCTTGCCGAAACCTGGAAGCGCGTCATTGCCGAAGCCGAGGCAAAGAGCGGCCGGGAGGCACAGGTGGAGGCGGCACGCGACGCCTTCTACCGCGGCTTCATCGCCGAAAAGATCGATACCTATCTGAAGACCGCCGAAGTGATGGATGCGAGCGGCAGCCGCCATAAAGGCGTGCTGACCGCCAACGACATGGCGACCTGGTCGGCAACGATCGAGGAGCCGCTGACCTATGACTATCACGGCTGGACGATCGCCAAGACCGGTCCCTGGGGCCAGGGTCCGGTCTTCCTGCAGACCCTGTCGATCCTCAAAGGTTTCGATCTCGCCGCGATGAACCCTGATGGCGCCGATTTCGTCCATACCGTTACCGAAGCGATGAAACTCGCCTTCGCCGATCGCGAGGTCTATTATGGCGATCCCGATTTTTCCGAGGTTCCCGTCACCCATCTGCTGTCGGATGCCTATGCGAGCGAGCGCCGCAAGCTGATCGGCGCGGACGCCTCCCTTGATCTTCGCCCCGGCATCGTTCCAGGTTTCGAAACGCAGCATGATCTGACGATGACGATGCTCGGCGCTGCGTCCAAGACGGGCGCCGTCTACGAACCGACCATGGCGCATCTGGAAAAACGCGGCGACACCGTGCATATCGACGTGATCGACCGCGACGGCAACATGGTCTCCGTCACGCCATCCGGCGGTTGGCTGCAGTCTTCACCAACCGTTCCCGGCCTCGGCTTCTGCCTCAATTCCCGGGCCCAGATGTTCTGGCTGAAGCCGGAACTGCCGACCTCGCTGGCGCCGGGAAAGCGTCCGCGCACGACACTGACGCCCTCGCTCGGCCTTTACGAGGGCCGCCCGACACTGGCCTTCGGCACGCCGGGCGGCGACCAGCAGGAACAATGGCAGCTCTCCTTCTTCCTGCGCCATGTCAATCACAAGCTGAACCTGCAGGCGGCGATCGACCGGCCGCTGTTTCACACAGCCCATTTTCCGAGTTCCTTCTATCCGCGCACCCGCGAGCCGGGCAGCCTGATGGCGGAGGCGAATTTCGGCCCCGATGTGCTTGATGCGCTCGCCCGCAAGGGCCACAGGCTGACGGTTACCGATCCCTGGACCATCGGCCGGCTGACCGCAGCGCGGCGCGATGCCGACGGGCTGCTGCGCGCTGCGGCCACCCCGCGTCTCATGCAGGCCTATGCGGTCGGACGATAGCGCCGGAGCGCGCGTCGTCGGCCGCTTCCCCGGAGGGTGGAGGCAACAAGTATTACGGGAAAATAACCCGGGCCGGTGGCGCACGGCCCACCCTTTTTGCTGCACTGCTTATATGACTTCTGCTAGATATTATTTCACCAATAATTATTAACGACCACTTCCGCCCATTTGTGTTCTCTTATCCCTGCGAATCAAAAAGGTTTGATTTGCCCGGGGACGGTCGCCATGTTCAAGCATGGGGCGATGCAACAGTTGGGAGGAGCCTATGCTGCAACGGATTGAAGACATTGATGCAGCGCTCGTCGACAGGCTGCAGCATTCGGCGTTCAAGTACTTCCTGAAATATACCAATCCCGAAAACGGCCTGGTGGCCGATACTTCGATCGGCGGCGTGCCGGCGAGCATCGCAGCCGTCGGCTTTGCCCTTTCCTCCTATCCTGTCGGTGTCGAACGTTGCTGGATCACCCGCAGGGAAGCAGCCGAACGGACGGTCAATACGCTGCGTTTCTTTGCCGAGGCGCGTCAGGGCGAGGAACGTCACGCAACGGGCCACCGCGGCTTCTTCTACCATTTCCTGCACATGGATACCGGCAATCGCGCCTGGAACAGTGAACTCTCGACCATCGACACGGCACTGCTTATCGCCGGCATCCTAACGGCAGCGCAGTATTTCGATCGCGAAGACGACGAGACGGAAACGGAAATCCGCGCGCTCGCGACCTTCATCTACGAGCGCGTCGACTGGCGCTGGGCCCTGAACAAGGGCGATACGATTGCCATGGGCTGGAAGCCCTCTTCCGGCTTCCTGCGCTGGCGCTATCACGGCTTCGACGAGGCGATCATCCTCTATGCGCTGGCGCTCGCATCGCCCACGCACCCCATCCCGCAGTCATGCTACGACGCTTTTACGTCGAGCTATTCCTGGATGATGCATGGCGAGCAGCCCTATCTCTATGCCGGTCCACTGTTCATCCACCTCTTCTCCCATGCCTGGATCGATTTCCGCGGCATTCAGGACAGACCGATGGCAGAGCGGAACTGGGACTATTTCCGCAACACCCAGGTGATGATCAACGTCCAGCGGGATTATGCCGAGCGCAATCCCGGCCAGTTCGTCGGCTATAACCGGAATATCTGGGGTTTCTCCGCCTGCGACGGTCCGCCGCCGACACGGCGCATGCGCGGCGGCCGCCAGCCGAAGGTTCTGGGTTACGCCGCCCGTGGCGCGCCACTCGGCCCGGACGACGGCACGATCGCGCCCTGGGCCGCGCTTGCCTGCCTGCCCTACGACCGGCAGGCGGCTCTCGACGGCACCAAGGCGCTGCTGACCAGCTATCCGAACCTGCTTCTGGAAGGCGGCTTTCCTGGTGGCTTCAACCCGACCGTCAAGACCAAGCGGCCGGAAGGCTGGGTCGATGACCGCACCGTCGGCATCGACCAGGGTCTCGTCGTCATGACCATCGAGAACGAGCGCTCCGACTTCATCTGGAAACTGATGCGGCAATCGCCGGCCATCCGCCTCGGGCTCGAGCGCGCCGGCTTCACCGGCGGCTGGCTCGAAGGCATCGAACCGGAAGAAGTGGTGCGCAAGTTCGGCTGAATTTAGTTTTCGAAGATATGCGCCTTGCCCGCGATATCCAAGCGAACGAGATCGCCTCGTGAGGGAAGCGCGACGCTTGAGGTCTTGATCAGGATCGGCGGCAGGGCGACACCGTCGAGCGAAACCGCAACGGTGCAGACCGCGCCGCCGAACTCCACCTCAACGACACGCCCGCCATAGCGGCGATCGCCTTCATCGGCAACGACGCGGATCTGCTCGGGCCGCAGCATGATCTCCGCCTTGCCCTGACGATTGCCTTCGACGGCGACGCGGCCGAGCGCACAATCGGCGAGGCCATTGCGGATGATGGCCGGAAGCAGCACGGCATCGCCGAGAAACAGCGCCGTCTCGCGATCCCGCGGATGCAGATACAATGATTGCGGCGACCCGGCCTGGATCAGCCGCCCCTCTCTCAGAACCGCAACCTGATCGGCAAAAGTCAGCGCCTCTTCCTGATCATGCGTGACGAGCACGGCGGTGATGCCGGCCGCCTGCAGCACGCGCGCCACTGCCTTGCGCATGTTCTCACGCAGGCCGGTATCGAGTGCCGAGAACGGTTCGTCGAGCAGCATCAGCCGCGGCTTGCGGCCGAGGGCACGCGCAAGCGCCACGCGCTGCTGCTGTCCGCCGGAAAGCTGGTGCGGACGCCGCACCAGCATGCCACGGTCGAGCTCGACCATATCGAGCAGCTCGACGATGCGCTTCTCGCGATCCGCTGCCCCCCGCTCGAAGCCGAAGCCGATATTTTCGGCGACGCTCAAGTGCGGAAACAGCGCGCCGTCTTGCGAAACGATGCCGATGCCACGCTTATGGGCCGGCACCGTCGCAGGCCCATCGGCAAGGACTTCGCCGTCGAGCGTTACCCTGCCGACATCGGGTTGCTCGAAGCCGGCAATAATGCGCAGCAGCGTCGTCTTGCCCGAACCGGACGGGCCGACGACGGCCGTGCGGCTGCCCGCCTGGACATCGAGCGAAATATCCTTCAGCGCCTGCACAGGCCCGTAGCGCTTGCTGATGTTTTCGATCGTAAGCAGCGTCATTGGCCGGCGGTCCGTTTCGATTGCGTATAGAGCATGAGGGTGAGCGGCAGCGACAGCACGACCATCATGAAGGCATACGGTGCGGCCGAGACATAGTCGATCTCGCTGGTCAGCGACCAGAATTTGGTCGCCAGCGTATCGACGCCGTTGGGCGACAGCATCAGTGTCGCCGTCAGTTCGTTGGTGATGCCGAGCGCGGCTAGCGCCACGCTGGCGGCCGCGCCTGGTGCGGCAAGCCGCATGGTGATCTGCCGCACCGCTTGGCCCGGCGTGCGGCCCAGCCCCATCGCGGCGCGCTCCAGCTCCACCGGCGCCTGGGCGATGCTGGCGCGCAGCCCGACCATGGCGCGCGGCAGGAAAAGCATCACATAAGCGACGAGCAGCGTTGCGAAGGTCTGATAGAGTGGCAGCACGAGACGCACGGTGATCGTCACCAGCGCCAGCGCCACCACGACACCCGGCAGCGAGCCGACGTAATAGTGGCAGGCTTCGAGCAGGCGCTGGAAGCGACCGGGCGCACGCACGGAAAGCCAGGCCATCGGGGCTGCTGCAATCGTCGCCAGCACGCCGCCGACAATGGCAAGCACGATCGTCTGCAGAAAGGCGCTGCCGACCTCGATGCGCCAGATCTCGGTACCGCCGAGATAGAGCCAGCGGCCAAGCGTCACCAGCGGCACGCCGAGCGTCAGCACCGCCAGGGCGATGGGCAGCAAGATGGCTGGCAGCATGAACCAGCCGAGCCGCCGGCGGTCCGTGGGACGCGGCGAGCCGGTGCCGACGCGGGCATAACGTTCGTTACCGCGCACCAGCACCTCGAAGCCGAGCAGAAAAAGACAGCAGGCGACGAGCACGCCGCCAAGCATGTTGGAGGCAGGGCTGTTGTAGGAAGACTGGAACTGGTCGACGATCGCCGTCGCGAACGTGTCGAAGCGGATCATCACGAACAGGCCGTATTCCGACAGCAGATGCAGCCCGATCAGCAGCGAGCCGCCGCAAATGGCGAGCCGGAGCTGCGGCAGAACCGCCCGGAAGAAGACCCGCCAGGGATTAAGGCCAAGCGAGGCCGCGGCATCCTCGATCGCCGGATCGAGGCGGCGCAGGGCTGCGGCGACCGGCAGGTAGAGGAAGGGATAATAGGCGATCACCGAGATGAAGACGCCGCTCTGCAGGCCGCGCATGCCGGGGAGGAGACTGACCCAGGCATAGCTGTGCACAAAGGCGGGCACGGCGAGCGGGGCGATGGCAAGCCAGGCCCAGAGCCTGGCGAAAGGAATGTCGGTCCGCTCGGTCAGCCAGGCAAGCGTCACGGCAAGCGCGATCGACAGCGGAATGGTGATCGATTCCAGCAGGACCGTGTTGACGAGCAGTTCGCCGACGCGCGGCCGGAAAACCAGGGCCTTCACCGTTTCCCAGCCGACGTCGTAGGTGACCCAGCCGATGAAGCCGAGCGGCACCAGACTGAAGATCGCGACGATGGTGGCAAGCAGGAGCACGGAGGCGTGCGGCGCGCGCGCGCGCGGCAAACCCATACGCGTGGCCTTCGACGCGACCGGCGCCTTGTTGCCGGATGCGAGCAATCTGTTGTCCTGCAGCAAGGCCGATGCCTTCATACGCCGAAAAAGGAAGGCAACCGCTTTTGAGGAGCGGTTGCCGGATATCGTCATGCCCTAAGGTTTTCTTGAGCCAAAAGCAATAGTTTTGGCCATGGCAAGCCTGCGGCAGAAGCGTCAGATCAGCCCGGCAACCGTCATCAGCTCCACGACCTTCTTGCTGTCCAGCGTCGAAGCTTCGACTTTCGGCGCATTGAGATCGGCGAGCGGCGTCAGCTTGTCGTTGGAAGCGGCATCCTTGCCGATGGCATATTCGTAGGACGTGCCGTCCTTCAGAACCGCCTGGCCGGCCTTGCTGGTGATGAACTTCAAGAAAGCCTGGGCGTCCTTCATATGCTGGGTCGACTTCAGGATGCCGCCGCCCGAAACACTGACGAAAGCGCCCGGATCCTGGTTCTTGAAGTAATGCAGGCCGACATTCTTGCTGTTTTCACCGGTTTTGGCCTGATCGCCGAACCAGTAATAGTGATAGATGATCGCGCCTTCGACTTCGCCTGCATTGACGGCCTTCATGGCGACGCTGTTGCCCTTGTAGGGTGTCGCGTTGTCCTTGAGGCCTTTCAGCCATGCCTTGGTGGCGTCTTCACCCTTGAGCTGCAGCAGCGAGGCGACGATGGCCTGGAAGTCTGCACCGGCAGGCGCTGCACCCCAGCGGCCCTTCCAGGCCGGATCGGCGAGGTCGAGCATCGACTTCGGCAGCTTGTCTTCGGTGAGCTTGGTCTTGTCATAGGCAAAAACGGTGGTGCGGGCGGCAATACCGGTCCACATGCCGTCGGCCGGGCGGTACTGATCCGGCACCTGGTCCAACGTGTCCTTTTCGATGGGGGCGAAGAGGCCTGCGCCGTCGACCAGCGTCATCGCCGGCGAATTCTCGGTGAGGAATACGTCAGCCGGTGAGGCATCGCCTTCCTGGATGATCTGGTTGGCGAATTGCATGTCGCTGCCCTGGCGCATGGTGACCTTGATGCCGGTCTCCTTGGTGAAGGCGTCGATCCATTCGCGGCCCAGGCTTTCGTGCTGGGCATTGTAGACGACGAGACCTTCGTCCTGCGCATTGGCCCTGCCGGCGAGCGCAGTGGCGGAGAGAAACGAAGCGGCAAGCGCAAGCGCTTGGGAAAAACGGTTGAGAGCAAAGTTCATGATGGCCTCCGTGGCAATGCCGCCCGAGCTCCACAAGGGCGATGAGAGGCGTATATTTTTCCTGACTGCCTATTTCAAGTTTGGCCTGCAAGGAAAAGCCATCACAATATCTTGACTAAATATTTCATGTTAAAAGGGAATAAATCTCGATCGGTCGAAAAAGGCGGCATTCCGTGCATGTCGCCCGGAAGTGTGCAGCGGTTCCGGAACAACGACATGCGTCAAAAGAAGAGCTAAAGCGCGTCGCATGAATCGAATTGCGTGCGACGCGGTTTAGGGGGTGCCACCTTCCTTTTTCGAGCCTTTCTGCAAGCCGGCTTATTCAACGTCGAACTTGACGCCTTGGGCGAGCGGCAGCGTTCTGCCGTAATTAATCGTGTTCGTGGAGCGGCGCATATAGGCCTTCCAGGCATCCGAGCCGGATTCGCGGCCGCCGCCGGTTTCCTTCTCGCCACCGAAGGCGCCGCCGATTTCCGCACCCGACGGGCCGAGATTGACGTTGGCAATGCCGCAATCCGAGCCGCGGGCGGAGACGAAGGTTTCGGCCTCGCGCATGTCGTTGGTGAAGATCGACGACGACAGCCCCTGCGGCACCGCGTTGTGCAGGGCCAGTACCGTATCGAAATCGCTGTATTTCATCACATAGAGGATCGGCGCGAAGGTCTCGTGCTCGACCGGGCCGGTTTGCGCCGGCATTTCGACGAGCGCCGGGCGAACGTAGAAGGCATCGGTCAAACCGTTGCCGACGCGATCGCCGCCGGTCACCTTGCCGCCGGCCGATGCCGCCTGGCTGAGTGCTGCCTGCATCTTCTCGAAAGCCTGGCCGTCGATCAGCGGTCCGACCAGCGTGCCTGTTTCGAGCGGATTGCCGATGGTGACGGAGCCATAGGCCTTCTGGAGCCGCGGCACCAGCTGGTCGTAGACGCTCTCGTGCACGAAGAGACGGCGCAGCGTCGTGCAGCGCTGGCCGGCCGTGCCCATGGCGGAGAAGGCGACGCCCCGCAGCGTCAGGTCGAGATCGGCGCTCGGGCAGACGATCGCTGCATTGTTGCCGCCGAGTTCGAGAATGCCGCGGGCAAAACGCTGCGACAGGCGCGGACCGACGGCGCGGCCCATGGCCGTTGAACCGGTGGCGGAGACGAGCGGGATTTTCGGATGGTCGACGAGGACCTCGCCGACCTCACGGCCGCCGATGATCAAGGTCGACAGATTGGCCGGCGCCGTGCCGCCCTCGACGATGAAACGCTTCAGCGCCTTTTCGAACAGCGCCTGCACGGCAAGTGCGGTCAACGGCGTCTTTTCCGAGGGCTTCCAGACGGTGGAATTGCCGCAGACCATTGCAAGGGCTGCATTCCACGACCAGACGGCGACGGGGAAGTTGAAGGCGGAGATGATGCCGACCACGCCGAGCGGATGCCAGCTTTCCATCATCCGGTGCTCGGAGCGTTCGGTGGCGATCGTCAGGCCGTAGAGCTGGCGGGACAAGCCGACGGCGAAATCGCAGATATCGATCATCTCCTGCACTTCGCCGAGACCTTCCGAGGTGATCTTGCCGACCTCGATCGAGACGAGACGGCCGAGCGCCGTCTTTGCCGCACGCAACTCCTCGCCGAGCAGGCGGACCAGCTCGCCGCGCTTCGGCGCCGGGACGTCACGCCATTCGAGGAAGGCCTTGTGCGCCTCTTCGATCGCCGCCTTCGTCTCGGAGACGGTGTGCTCCCTGAGTTTGCCGATTTCCTTGCCCGTCACCGGCGAGGCGACGGAAAGCGTGCCGCCGTGATAGCGGCCGGCGTCAACGCCGAGTTCGGCAAGCAGCTTGGCGGTTTCGGTGGCGAGATCGAGGACGGCGATAGTCATTGTCGTGGTTCCAATCTTATTATTCTCAGAAGCGTTCATCGCTTCTCAGAAGCGAGCATCGGCGAAATGGGCGACCTGAGCGCCGGCTTCGTACCATAGTTCCTTGAGCGCACGGAAGCTCGGCTCGGTGGGTGATGTCAAAGGCAGCGGCAGAGCGTCTTCGGTCAGCCGGCCGAGAATATGCTCGGCCAGTGTCCGGCCGAACACCGTTCCGGGGGCAATGCCGCGGCCATTGTAACCCGAAAAGCCGATGACACCGGGCGCGAATTTATGAAAGCGCGGCAGCGCATTGTCGGTCATGCCGATCTGGCCGTACCATTCGCATTCGAATTCGACATCGCCGATAATCGGGAACAGCCGCTTCAAGGCGCGCTTAGCCCAGCCCTTGTGCACGGCTAGCCCGGTATTGCGCAGCGCCCCGACACTGCCGAAAACGAGACGCCCGGCCTGGTCCATGCGGAAGGAGGAGAGGATGTCCTTGGTGTCCCATGCGCCTTCCCGCCCCGGCAGGATCGACTGGCGCAGATTATGGCCGAGCGGCACGGTGGCGAAGTTGAAATAGGGCAGATAGACCTGCTCGTTGCGGACCTGCTCGAAGGGGCCGGTGCTGTAGGCATCGGTCGCGACGATGATCCAGTCGGCGCTGACCGCGCCGTTTGCCGTCTTCACGGTCCAGCGGCTGCCGTTGCGCTCCGTTGCGATGACGGGACTCGACGTGTGGATGGCAACGCCCGCCTTGACGGCGGCATGGGCAAGGCCGCGCGCATAGGCCAGCGGCTGAAGCGTGCCGGCGCGCATGTCGAGCAGCGAACCGGTATAGGCGTCGCTACCGATGCGTCTGGCTGTCTCCGCCGCATCGAGCAGCGTCACGGGCGCGCCGCGCGCGGACCATTGCGCCGCGCGCGCCTCGATCTCCTTCAGCCCGTCGGCGCCGACGGCGCAGTGCAGCGTGCCGTTGCGTTCGAGTTCGCAGGCGATCCGGTGCCTGTCGATCAGCTCCATGACGAGCTTCGGCGCATTGCCGAGCAGCTCGAGCAGGCGCTCGCCATGCACCGGGCCGAGCACACCGGGCAGATCGTCGGGCATCACCCACATGCCGGCATTGATCAGGCCGACATTGCGCCCCGCGCCGCCGAAACCGATTTCCTTCGCCTCCAAGAGCACCACCTTCGACCCGGCTTCGGCAAGATGCAGGGCGGAGGACAGACCGGTGTAGCCACCACCGACCACGACGACATCGGCAGACACCGCGCCTTCGAGAGGCAAGGTCGCCGGCGGCTCGGCTGCGGTCTTTTCCCAGAGGCCGTGGGAGCGCGGATCATTCAGCATGGTCTAGTCCGATCGGAACGAAATCGCGGTACTCTAACGCATATGATGAAGTGTTGAAGGCCATTTTACGCGACGGTCTTCAACTGCAGCGGCGCGAGCCCCAGCGCTTCCATTGCCGCATCCAGCGAGGCGGCCTGGCGCTCGGCATAAAGCGCCAACTCGTCCTGAACGGTGGCGCCGAGCGCCGCCTCGAAGGCGTCGCGGTTCGAACGTGTCGCATAATTCTGCTGCTGATCGGTGCCGAGATTCGACTGGAAGATGCCGGCCGCGCTGACGGGCAGGAAATCTTCGTAGACGATCGGCGAGAAGGCAAGGTAACCCTTGGCGATCAGCGCTTCCGGATCGCCGGGGAGCGGGGCGCCTACGGCCGCAGCAATGCCCGCAGGCGTCGCGCAGTAACGGAAGAAGGCGAGACCTTGCCTGCGCAGCTCTTCCCAGCTGTCCGGCAGCGCCTTGAAACGCTCGGCAAGTTCCTGATCGTAGGCGCCGGCCTTGGCGCCGCCGGCGCCGACCTGCACTTCGCCGCGGACTGAGGCGAGCAGCCGGTCGTAGAGCGCCCGGCCCTTGGCCGTCAGTGCCACGCCGCGCTGTTCGATCTCGCCGAAACGGGCGGTATGCGTCCCTTGAACCGCTTCCACGTCACCGGCAAAGACGATCGTTTCTTCAAGCGCCTTGAAGCTCGTCTGCCGCAGCAGAATATCGCAATGGCGGCGCGGCGGTCCTTCGATGACGGCCTTCGGGGTGATGCCGCGTTCCGGCATGCGGGCCTGGACGGCATCGATATCGAGCGTGCGCGGCGTCAGGTGGTTGATATGCGGGCCCTTGAAGCTGACAACGTCGGCGATCAACCGGTGCGCATCATGCAGGCGCTTATAGGTTTCGGCGCTAACCGTCGCCTCGCCGTGCCAACGGAAGGTTTCAAGCGCCTCGGCGACGAACTCCGTCGCCTCCGCCTCCGTCAGGCCGCCATTCTGCTCGTGACGCTCGATCAGCGCGACGGCGCGCGGCGTATAGATGCGCCGCTTTGCCAGAATGGCTTCGGCTTCGCTGCGCAGCCCTTCGTCCTCGATCAGCTCCAAGCGCAACAGCGAGGTGAAGACGCGGAACGGATTGATGTTGAGTGCGGCCTCGTCGATCGGCCGGAAGCAGGTAGAGTGAACAGGCACGCCGGCGACCGAGAGATCGTAATAGCCGACCGACTGCATGCCCATGACCGCAAACAGCCGGCGGATGGTGAAAAGCTCTTCCGCCGTGCCGAGCCGGATGGCGCCGTGGCGCTCGACATCAATGCGCTCCAGTTCGCCGGCGCCGGCCAGCCTTTCGCGCAGATCGGGATTGTTTTTGAGGCAGCCGGCATTCACATCCGCCACCAGTTCGATCAGCGTGCCATATTGCGGCACCTCGGCCCGATACATCTGCGACATCGCTTCGGTGAACAGCGAGCGGATACGGTCTGTGGAAACGAAGGCTTGCGGCATCTCGGAAACTCCGGCTCATTCCGTTTTTGCAGGATGAGCCTCTTTACAACGGCCATAAAGGCGGAAATATCGACATTTTGGAAATAGCTCATTCTGAAATGGAATGAACATGTTCGCTTCAAGACGTTTTCTGCCGTCGATTTCGCATCTCGCCGCTTTCGAAGCCGTTGCCCGCACCGGCAGCGTCACGGCCGCCGCCCGTGAACTCGATCTGACGCAGAGCGCCGTCAGCCGCCAGGTGAGCGCGCTGGAGGAGCAGCTTGGTGTCGAACTCTTCCTGCGCGAACGTCAGACCATGCGGCTGACGCCAGCCGGCGACAGTTATGCCCGCGAGATCCGCGAGGCGCTGCGGCGCATATCGAGCGCCTCGCTGAACCTGCGCGCCAATCCGCATGGCGGCACGCTCAACCTCGCCATCCTTCCGACCTTCGGCACGCGCTGGCTGGCGCCGCGCCTCGGGCGCTTCCTCGTTGCCAATCCCGGCGTGACGATCAATCTGGTGACCCGGCTTTCGCCTTTCGATTTCCGCCTCGATTCGATCGACGCCGCCATCCATTTCGGCCATCCGCACTGGCCGGGCGCCGAACTCGCCTTTCTGATGTCGGAGCGCACGGTGCCGGCCTGCAGCCCCGATTTTCTGAAGCGATACACGATCTCCGGGCCGCAGGATCTGCTGTCCGTTCCGCTGCTGCATCTGACGACCCGGCCCGACGCCTGGGAGCAATGGTTCGCCGGCAACGGCGTGTCTTTCGAAAGCGTGCACGGCATGCTCTTCGACCAGTTCGCCACCGCCGCGCAAGCGGCGATCGCCGGTCTCGGCATCGCTCTTTTGCCGAAATTTCTGATGCAGGAAGAGCTGCGGCGCGGCGATCTCGTCGCCGCCATCGACGGCGAAATGGAAAGCCGCGAGCGCTATTATCTCGCCTTTCCGCCCGAGCGTGCCCACTATGCGCCGCTTGCCGCCTTCCGCGACTGGATCGTCGCGGAAGCGGCCGCCGAGCCGGCAGCGTGACGAACGGCTTGCATCGGCATGGCGCTTTCGACCATTATATTAGCCAAACAACCCTTTGCAGGAAATCCCCATGAAGCCGATCTTCGTCCAGCTCCAATGCGCCCCCGGCAAGACCTATGAGGTCGCCGACGCCATCTACCAGACCGAACTGGTCTCGGAGCTCTATTCCACAAGCGGCGACTACGACCTGCTGCTGAAGGTCTACATTGAGGAAGGCCAGGATATCGGCAAGTTCATCAACGACAACATCGCCAACATTCCCGGCATCGTCCGCTCGCTGACGACCCTGACTTTCAAGGCCTTCTAAAGCAATGCCAGCAAAAGTGTGCAGCGGTTTTGCCAGGCAAAGCGCGAAGCGCTTTTGCCGGGAATTGCGTAAAAACAAAAGACAGAGCATTTCCGTGATGCGAAGAAAAACGGAAATGCTCTGAACTCCGTCAGACGCGGTTAACCTTTTTTACGAAGAATCGCCTTTCGGGATGCCGCTTAAACCACGGCTTAACGCCTGAGATATCTGGTCGTTGCTATAAGAGTCCCGTCTCGGCATGAGGCGGCGCGTGCAGCGATAGGTGGAAAATGGCGATCGTCGAGGCAGACAGGATGCGCGAGAGGCCGCAGCCGGAAACGGCGCCGCTGATCGTCCATGTCGTGCGCCAGTTCCTGCCCAACCGGGGCGGCCTGGAAGACGTTGTCGCCAATCTCGGCCGCCAGACCGTTCGCCACGGTTATCGCGTCCGCGTCGTCACCCTCGATTCGCTGTTCACCGCACCTGATGACAAGCTGCCGCCGCGCGAAGATATCGACGGCATCGAGGTGGTGCGCATTCCCTGGTCCGGCAGCAGCCGTTATCCACTGGCGCCCAAAGTTTTCGGCCATCTCGCCGATGCCGATCTCGTCCACGTCCATGCCATCGATTTCTTCTTCGACGCGCTCGCCTGGGGCCGGCTGCTGCACCGCAAGCCGATGATCGTCACCACCCATGGCGGCTTCTTCCACACCAGGAAATACGCGGCTATCAAGAAGATCTGGTTCCGGACACTGACCCGCGCTTCGGCACTGGCCTATAGGCGGGTCGTCTGCTGCAGCGCCTCCGACCTCAAGCAGTTTTCCGAAATCGTGTCCGACAGCCTGCTGATCGAAAACGGCGCCGATATCGGCAAATTTGCCGACACTGCTTCGCGCCGGGCGCGGCGCCGCATCGTCACCATCGGCCGGTTCTCGGTCAACAAGCGGCTGGACCATTTGCTCGATGCGATGGCCGAACTGAAGACGCGCAATGCGGAATGGCATCTCGACATCGTCGGGGCCGAATCCGATCAGAACCGGGCCGACGTCGAAGCCGCGATCGAAGGCCGCGACCTGTCCGGCCCCGTCACCCTGCACGTCTCACCCGACAACGCCGCCATCCGGCGCATCATCGCCGACGCCTCGCTCTTCGCCTCCGCCTCGGAATATGAAGGTTTCGGCCTGGTGGCGCTGGAGGCGATGAGCGCCGGCCTGCTGCCGGTGCTGAACGCCAACGACGCCTTTACGACCCTTGCCCGCCGGCATCCCGTCATCACGCTTGCCGATTTCACCAATCCGGAGACCGCCGCGACCGGGATCGAAGCGGCCTATGAAACGCTCGCACGCCAACCGGACGCCGTTCGCGCCGGGCTTCTCGACGCCGCGCGCGGTTACTCCTGGGACATTGTTGCCGGGCGTTATATCGATCTCTATCGGTCGCTGAACGTCGCCACTGCAGACAGCATCTGAACTACCGGCCTGAAATTCCTCACGCCCTCGCCAGGCGGATGATCTCGTCGAGCACGAATTTGCGCGATTGCGGCGGCGTCAGATTATGGTCGGCATCCGGCAGCATCAGCAGCCGCACATTCGGATAGCGGGAAAGCTTGGCGCCGCGCGGTCCGAAATGGAAATAGACATGGTCGAGCCCGACATCGCCCTCGCTGTAAATCAGCGTCAGCGGCACCTTGCGCTTGCCGAACAGCGCGAAGGAATGCCGAACCTCGCGAGCAATATGGCGCCGGTCGGGAAGCAGTTCCAGCAGCGGCGCGATAAAGGGTGACAGACGCCGGCCGCCGGCGATGACGATATTCTGCAGCGCCGAAACCACGTCCACCTGACCGCTGAGCAGCCGCTTCAGCGTATCTACCCGCGCTAGGCGCTGACCATAGTCATCGAGGCTGCGCGGGACGGAAACGACATGCTCCCGGCGCACCGGCACCTCGGGATCCCAGTAATAGACGAAGGGATTGATCGAGACGACCGCCTTCAACCGCTCGTCGGCGACGCCGGCACGGAAGGCGACGTAGCCGCCGCTGCACCGGCCGGCCACCATGACCGGACCTGCAACGACGCGTTCGAGCAGATCGAGCGCGGCAACCGCATCCTCGGTCTGCGTGCTGGAATAAAGCACCTGTTCCGGCGCATCCGGCCGCGGCGGGCTGTCTCCGACATTGGCGGAATCGAAGCGCAGCGAAACGACGCCCTGACGTGCGAGCTCACGCGCCATATCCACCGTCGTCCGTCCCCAGCCGGCATGCCGGTCATAGGCCGTCGACAGGAAGAGAACCGCATTGCCCTTGATCTCGCCGAGCGGCCGGCTGACGACGCCGACCAGATGGTCGTGGCTGCCGAAACGCACCGGTGTTTCGACAAAACCCTCCCCGGCAAGCGGCGCATTTTCGATCGTCGCCGGCGAATGCGCGCCGGACGTCTCCGTCGTCACCCTCTCCAGCCACGTCTTCAGCAACTCGACGACCTCAGCCGGCGTCTTGGCAAACAGCGGATTGGTGGCGAGCTCGTCATAGCCTTCGAAAACCGTCTGTTCGACGTCGGCGCCGAGCGCCTTCAGCGCATCGGCAAAGCCGGTATCGTCGACCTTGGCGGGACGCTCGAGGATCAGATAACGCGACGCAGCAAGCCCCTGCGGCGCGGCGATGTTGAGCTTGCCGAGTTCGGCGGCGATCTCTTCGGGCATGACGAGCCCGGCGATCTGCACCTTCGCGGTCTGGACATGCTCCTTGCCGAGGCCGAGATCGGCATCGATGATCTTGGACCACATGTTGAGTTCGCGCAGATAGGCCCGGCCGCTCAGCACCGGCGCCAGCATGACGAGGCTGTCGACGCCGTCGATCGAGGCGCCGATGCGATGAGCAAGCGTTGCGCCGAGCCCCTGTCCGATGAGGATGATACGGTCGCAGCCGCTCAGCGATTTGAGCTTGGCGGCCGCCGCGCGGATCGAATTTTCCCAGGTTTCCAGCCTTGCCGGCAGCGCGCCGAAATCGAGCGCATCGCCGGTGCCGCGATAGTCGAAACGCAGGCTCGCCACGCCGATATCCGAGAAATGCTCGGCGGCCACACGGAAGAATTTGCGGCTGCACATTTCCTCGAAACCCCAGGGGCTGACGAAGAGCACGGCGGCCGAACGCTTTTTCGCCAGAGGGTTTTCAGGCATGAACAGCCCGATCGTACCGTCGAAGACGACAGGCAGGGCAGCATTCCGGCCGGCGCCCTCAGCCGGTTCGAGCGAAAATTCCCCGGGCGCGACCTTGGCGCGGTCGGGGTCGCCCGGAAGCCGCGGCGCAATGAAATTGATCGCGCAGCCCACAGGGCGCTGCAGCACCCCCGGCATCTTGGCGAGAATGGAGCGCATGACCTCGACGTCTTCGGCCGGCATGACGCGCAGCAGGCGGAGTGCCACGAGATAGCAGAATGTGCCGGCAAGGATCGCGGCGACGAGACCGACCGGCCCCTGGATGAATTCCAGCACCGAGAGCGCCCCGCAAGCACAAAGCACGGCGGCAAGCGTCACCTTCGTCAGGCTTGTGTAGAGGCCTGAAAGCTGGGATCCGAATCCTGTCTGTCTGATCATCATCACCGACATCGCAACGAAGACGAGGATGCGCACGAGTGCGGCACCCTCGGCTGCAAGCCTAGGTATGATCAGTAAACAACCGACTACCATCAGAAGGCCACCTATCACACTGATGTTCAGGCGGGAGCGAACCCTGTCCATCGACAAGAGGTAGAGACTGAGGATCTGCATGAAGGTATAGGCGGGCGCGACCAGCGCAAGCAGCGCTACCACCGTTCCGCTGCGGCGGAACGCTTCGCCGAACACCACGAGCACCAATTCACTGGAGATCGCCGCCAGCCCGAGGCTCATCGGCAATACGATATAGGCCATGCTGCGGGTGACGGCGGCGAAGACCTCGACCGGCAAGGTCGAATCGTCGCTGTTGTGCCGCCGCTCGGAATAATAGGGCAGCAGGCTGCCGGTCATCTGGATCGGCAGCTGCAGCGCGATATTGGCGATCGACAGGCCGACGGCGTAGTAGCCGACCATCTCCACCGACCAGAACTGCTGCAGGAAGAGCAGCTCGAGCCGATTAAGGAAGATCGAATCGATAATAAACTGGATCGACAGGATGACCGAGGAGGAGGCGAGCGCTTTGAGAGAGACCCCGCACCAGTCGCGCCGCGCAAGAAGGATCGGCAGTGTGGCGAAAAACAGCACGAGCTGGCCGAGCGCATAACCGACGAGCACGCCTTCCACCCCATAGAGCACAGCGCCGACGGCAACGCCGGCAAGCTGCACGATCGAGACGGCAACCGTCAGGCGGAAGAAGGCGCCCAGTTTCTTTTCGCCGATCAGGTAGAATTTGACGAAGGATCCGATTGCCTGGACGAAGAACAGCACGCCGGTGACAAGCGCGACGGACGGCGCGGTATCGGCCCAGTGCATCTCCTCCGACGTCAGGAAGAACAGCGCGTAGAGCGCCAGCAGCACGACGGTCGAAAACATCATGAAGCTGACGAGGATGGCGGCAAAACCCCGCCGACGGCGCATATCGTAACCTTCCGCCGAAAGCTGCGGCAGGGTCTTCAACAGCGTGATGCTGGAACCGAGTTCGGCGATCGAGGCGCCCGTGACCACCAGCCACAGCGAGAAGGCGACGATGCCGTTGGCCTCCGGCCCGAGCAGCCGCGCGGTTATGATCGACGAAACGAAACCCGTCAGCAGCAGCAGCATGCCTGCCGCCGCATTCATCACCGAATTTGCGATAATACCCTTCGACATCTGTCCATCCGCCGGCATCGGCCTAAAGCGCGCTGCGATCTTTCAGATTCGCTCCTCGCGCTTTAGCTCTCGTTTTTAAGCATGCCGTTATCGCAAAACGCCGCACATTTTTGCGCGCCATGCTCTAAAGCCGCATACCCGTCATCTCTAATGCGAAAATGTTAAAATAAAGCGGAGTGACGACCTCACCTTAGCTGGATTGCATCGCCGCCAGCGTCTGGAGCGCCCTCTCATAGCTGTTGTCGGCGAGATGGTGCCGTAGGAACTCCCGCGCTTTCTCGGCCTTTCCTCGCGCGAGCTCGGGCGCGCGGAAGATGTCGCTCAAATGGGCGGCGGCGGCTTCGGGAGAGGGATCCGCCCAGACCGCACCCTCAAGCCCGGCAAATTCGGGATGGGTATCGACGACGGGGATCAGAGGAGAGGGGACCAGCCAGCTATTGCGGGGGTCGCAGAAATCCGCTGTGCCGGACCAGGCCGTGGAGACGACGGGCGTGCCCTGCATGATCGCCTCGGCGACCGTCAGCCCGAAACCCTCTGAACGATGCAGCGAAAGATAGGCGTCGGAAGAGCGGATGAGGCCGTTGATATCGGCGTTCGACAGCCTGTCGGTGACGATCCTGATCCGGGCGTCGCCCGCGACCGAAGCGACCAGCGCGCTGAGGGCTTCATCCTTGTTCACATCGCCGCTGGCCTTCATCAACAGGAAGGCGCTTGGGGCTTCGGCGGCAAATATCCTGAAAGCCTCGATGACGGCCTGCGGATTTTTCCGGTTGATCGACGAGCCGGCGCTGAAGATGAAGCTGACGAGAAAGGCGTCCTTCTCGATGCCGAACCTCTCCCGCATGCCTTCGGTCGCCGGCGCCTCGATCACCGGATGGGGAACGACGAGGACCGGTGCCTTGGTGAGCGGCGCAATCGCCCGCCGGGTGAATTCCGACGGCACGAAGACCGCGTTCATGTAGTGCATGGCATTGCGCCATTCCGCCGGCACCACTTCGAGCTCCCAGGCGAAGTAGCCGATATTGAAGGTGCGGGTGAAATTGCCGACACCCTTCTTCAGGATGGCGCGCGGCAGCATCGGCGGATTGAGGTGCCAGATACGGCTTCCTGGCGGCTCGGTGGAAAGACGCGACGACGTCCATCCGGGGAAGGACTTCTCGTCGGGATGCGTGCTGACGTCGGAGAGCGAAATTGCCCTTCCGGCTTCGGAGAGCGCACCGGCGCAGAGCCTTGCCGATTCGCCGACGCCGACAGCCATCGAGAGATAGCCGACGATTTCCACCGGCCGGCGCGGATTGAAGGCAAGGCGCGACCGCGGGATCAGCCGCTGCAGGACATGGGCACGCAAAAAGCGGTATGTCGTTCTCAAATCACGGTCTTTCTCAATGGATGGGCATCGTTTTTCACAGAGAGCGTCAGCCCGAGAGCACGACACGATGCGAACTGCCTAGGCTTCTGACCTCGCCTGCGGGCGCGATATCGCTCTCGGTGCCCGACAGCGCGACGAGTTTCACGCGCCGCATCGCGCCGGGCGCGAGATGGAACCAGTCGTCATCGGGCCGATAGCCGTCGACGTCGATATGCACCGATTGCGCCAGCCGGTCGGTCCTGAGATTGACGAACCAGTCGTCGCCATCTCTTCCGAGCGATGCCTCGATGCCTGCTTCATGCAGCGCCTTGTCCCGTCCGCAGGGAAAGTGGAAGCTTTCGGCTAGAACGGCGCCATCCGCAAGCGAACGCAGGCGCGCCACACTGACATCATGCGACGGCGGTCCGAAGCGGAAGGCATAGGTCGTATCGAAAAAGGCACCGAACAGCGCGGTCGCGGCAAGACGTTCCGTGTCCCTTGCCGCCAGTTTGAAGGCCCTGCTGCCGCTGACGACCTGCTGCTTTCCATCGCGCAGGCAGACGACTTCGAGCTCGACGTCGAGGTCTGCGTCCGTCTCGTTGACGACATGCACGTCGAGGCCGTTGGTTCCCTCGTCGGTGAACACCGTCTGCACCGGCCGAAAGGCGCGGCGCATCGCATACCAGACCGGCTTCGGCTCGCCGGTGGAATCGATCACCCCCCAGCCGGGACCGGGCAGCAGGTCCTGCAGCGTCCAGACGAGCGCGCCGTTGCAAGCCGAACCCTTGCGCCGCCATTCGGCAAACGTCTCCTCAATCACCTCGCCAGTGACGGCGCGGGAGAAATCGAGATAAAGTTCCGGATCCTCGCGCCGCAGGCGGGCCGGATCGAAACCATAGAGAAGCTCCAGATAGAAATCGCGAACGTCCTCGAAATCCCAGGATGCGCTGCGGTCGCGCGGCACGCGGGCCTTCCAGAGCGGGCTGTGGACGGCCGGCACGTCGAGATGACGATGCAGCGTCCTTAGCTGCGGCACATGCGCAAACGCAAGGCTTTCTGAGGCAAAACGCACATCGGCGCGGCGCGCATCGGCAATCGGCCGCATATAGGCGCCGACGCCGTAATAATGGGCGATACCGGCATTCGGCGAAAACGGCATCGCCCCGCCATAAGGCGAATTCGGAACGTAGGGCACGTCGGGACGCATGCGCGTAACGATGGCCGGGATGATTTCATCGGTAACCGGTCCGCTCCAGAATTCCACGGGCAGACCGAGCATCGCCGCCTGCTGATGGATTTCGCTGCCGCCGCAGAGCACCGCCAGCGATGGCGACGCCTGGACGCCGTGCAGGAATTCCTCGACCTCCGCATGCACGTGGCCGAGAAAAGCCTTGTCGTTGCGCGGATAATCGAAGTTGGCGAACATGAAATCCTGCCAGACCAGCAGGCCGAGTTCGTCGCAAAGCCCGAAGAAATCCGGTGTCTCGTAGGCCATGGTGCCGCCGATGCGGATCATGTTCATGCCGGCTTGCGCGGCAAGCCGCAGGAACGGCTCATAATCCGCCCGCGTGCCCGGCAGACGCGCGATATCGGCTGTCGTCCACACCGCGCCGCGGCAGAAGATGCGTTCGCCGTTAATAAGGAGCGCGAAGTCGTCGCCATCGGCGCCGCGCTCGACGTCGATCCGCCGGAAGCCGGTCGTGCCGAGCGGATAGTCCACGCCGTCGGAAACGAGCGTCAGCTCATAGAGACGCGGAGCGCCGTGCGTATGCGGCCACCAGGGCTCGATGTCGGCAAGCTTGAGGATAGAAGAGTAATGACTGTCGCCGATCTTCTCGAAAGGCTGCTCCATGCCGCCGCAGCGCAGCAGCATTGGCGGATTCTCGGCATTGCTGTGCAGGGAAACGCTGAGACGGCCGACGCCGTTCTCGTCTAACACGGCGCGGACGGAGACATTGTCGATCGAGACGGGGTTGCGCCGCACCAGCGAGATCGGCCGCCATGGCCCGACCGCATGGATATCGGGGCACCAGCCCGGCATATGGCCGAGCAGCGTCGTGCGGAAATTTTTGAGACCCGCCGGCGTGATCATCTGCGGCCGCCAGCGCGCACGCGGGCCGGGCTCCGACAGGCGGGGGCCGAGCGCCCGGAAACACAGCGCCAGCTCGTCGCCACCCACCAGCGTCACCGGGATTTCATGGGCCGTGAACATGCTCTCGGAAAAAAGGATTTCCTGGCCGTTGAGGAAGACATGGCAAAGCGTGGCAAGTCCCGCGAAACGCAGGATCGCTTCACCCGGCTCGGCATCGAACAGCCGGCAGAGATACCAGGCATCCCGCGTATTCAACGGCTCTGGATTTTCCCGGTCGAACAGTCCGGCCTTTTCGAGTGCTGCGGCAACGGTCCCGGGAACGGGGGCGGGAGTGAACTGCGCGGAGAGCGGAATATCATGCGGCACGGCGCAGGCGCCCGGCTCCGTCAGGATCAGGTTCCAGCCTTCGGAAAGCAGGCTTTCCTCGGCACCGATGCTTGCCAAACGCCCGCGCATGGTCAGATCTCCGGCTTCAGATTCGCTCCGCAAGCGATGTCATCATGGAATCCCATGCATCGGCGGCCGGATCAAGGGCTGCCTGCAGCGGCTCGAACTTCCGGCGGGCAATGGCGCGCGCAAGCTGGAACTGCACCGATTTCGCCACGTCCGAAATGCGCCGGGCATGCTCGGCGGCGGCGGCGAATTCATCTGCGGAAAGCCAGGCCAGATAATCGGCCGCCAGCTCGAAATTGGCGCCGACCTGGCGAAGCGTGTTGAAGGCATATTTGTGGAAGAATCCGAACGGCCGCTCGGCAACCGCTTCGACCTGCTGCGGAAAGACGGCTGCAAAGGCGCGGATCGGATTTTCGCTCGGGCGCCTGCTGAAATGAACGCCGGCAAGCCGCCGGGCAGTGGCGCTGAGATGCGCTTCGTCAGCGGGCTTTTCCGGGAACCGTGCAAATTCCGTATAGGGCAGGAACGGCGGCTCGTTCTCCGTCAGCTGCAGCTGGAACAGCCCATCGAAATCCTCGCCTTCGAGGCGGAAATAGCCGGCATTGTGGAAATAATCGACGCGCTTGGCCGCAACGTCCAGCCGGTTGATCGCAACCGTCGTCTTGCCGTGCTCCTGCCGGTAGGCGGTGCCGCGCGTATCCGGCATGTAGAAGGAATCCATCTCGATCAGGCAGAGACGGCCCCGCGCGATCTGGACTTCGACATGGCGTTCGACACGGTCGTAGATGGCAAGCTCGGTTGCGCGAATGCCATAGAGCGCGTCGAGATCCTCGAGCGGCACCTTAAAGAAGGTGAACTGATCGCCCTCGAAATCCTGCGTCAGGGTGAAACCGAGCATCGCCTCGGGCGCCACCCCCGAGGTCGCCAGCACTTCGATCCAGAGATCGACGTAGCAATTGGTTTCCGGCCAAGCGCGTTCGCTGGAATGCAGCGCGTGCTGACGGTAGGTTTCCGGGTCGATTCCCGAAAATACCGATGTCATCGACCGGCTCAGCCCCACAGCGCTTTCCGTACATTGGCCGGCCATTCCTTCACCTCGAGCCCGTGATGGTGGAAGAGGGCAAGCGCGATGCGCTCCAGCCCGAAGCCGACGCAGGCCGTATGCGCGACACTGCCGTCTTCGAGGTTCAGGCCCCACTTCGAGCCGAAGGCATCCTGATGATAGTTGAAGCTCATGCAGGCGGTCGGATTGGCGGCCGAGGTGATCGGGATCAGCAGTTCGAACTTCAGGTTCTGGTCGCGCTGATTGTTGGCGAGCATCTTGCCGGCGCGGCCGAAGAACGGATCGTTGGCGATATCGATCGTTACATCGAGGCCGACGGCGTTCATCATCTCGACGCCGCGATCCATCCAGCGTTGGCGGAAATCGGTGACATGCTCTTCGGTGCCCATGCAGACATATTCGCGCATGCGGAACAACTGCTGGCGGGCCGGATCTTTCGACGGCTCATGGCGGAAGCAATAGGATTGCAGATCGAACAGGCCGCCCGTCTTCGGCAGATTGCCGCGCTTGGCAACCGTCGGATAGAGCGGATAGCAGGCAGCCGGGGTCAGCACGATATCGGTCGCCTCCTGACCCTTGGTCCAGTCCTCGCCGACTTCCATGCATTGCAGCAGGCTGACATGATCGAGTTCGCTGCCGCAGAAACTATGCACCGTTCCGGCAAGCTGCGGGAAGCTCTTCATATAGCCGCTCTTTTCGAAGAAGGCGCGATTCATGCCGGGCGGAAAGCGCATGGCCTCCGCACCGTCGCCGCCGCCAACCTTGTCGATGAGACGCTCGAAGGCAGCGATCACCTCCTCGAATTGGCCGCTGCGGCCATAGAGCCCATCGATGCCCGTATCGATCAGCAGGCCGGCTTCGAAAAGCCGGTCGAGAAACGAGGTCTGCATATCCATGACTGTCACCCCAGTAGGCTAGTGTCCTGCTTATGGACAAGAAGCATGCTCGACGTATTGCCGAGGATGCGGTCGTTCGAAATCATGAGCTGAGCCGAATGCGCGTCGCGCAGATGGCGTCCGAGACTGAAGGGCGTGCCGTTCTTGTAGCCCATGATGCCGCAGATCAGCATGGCATGGTTGACGATCTCCAGGATCGTCTCGGAAGAGGCGATCTTGACGTTGTTCATCGCCACGGCAAAGCCCATCGAGGACAGCCTGTCGACATCGGCCTTTGCATCCTCATAGGCCTTGAGTCCGGCAACCACGTTGGATTTGACCATCTGCAGCAGGTTCGAAACTTCGGCGAGGCGCAAGGCGCCCGGCGGCTGAGTATCCGGCGCCTTGCGCGCGGCAGCGCGCACGAAGGCCTGGGCGCGTGCGACGGCGTCGACCGCGATGCCGTACCAGACGCCGCTCCATAACAGGTGCGACGAAGCGAGCATGGATTGCGCCGCGATCTCGGCGAAAGGCTTCGGCAGGATCTGATGCGCCGGCGCTTCGCCTTTGAAGAGGAAGCCATCGGAGCAGGTGCCACGCATGCCGAGCGTATTCCAGGCGTGCGTCTTTTCGAGCGTGTACTGGTCCCTGAGAAAGGCCGTCAGCACCTGGTCTGAGGAAGCCGCCTGCGCATGGGCACGCGAGGTGATGAGGATGGCGTCGGCATGCGAACCGTAGGAAATGACGGTCGCATCCTTTTCGAGACGGCAGGTATCGCCGTCGACTTCGACAGCGCAGATACTGTTGCGCAGGTTTCCGCCGATACCGCCCTCGGTGGTGGCCGATGCGATCAGCAGCTGCTCGGCGGCAATGCGGCGCATGAAGTCGCCATGCCATTCGCTGTCGGCGCCATGTTCGACAAGGCTCGACAGCTTGATGTGATGCATGGCGAAGACCATGGCGCTTGCAGCGCAGGCCTGACCGAGCATCGAGCACAATTCGGCGATCTCAGTGATTGAGGCGGATTCGCCGCCGAATTGGCGCGGCACCTGGATGCCGAGCAGTCTTTCGGCCTTCATTGCATCCACGGCTTCCCTGGGGAAGCGGGCTTCGACATCGACGGCATCGGCGTGTTTCGCCGCGATTTCGGCGACTCGGGCGACCCGCGCGACAAGACCGTCCTGCATGATCTTGACGGGGAAATTCATCAGGCGACCTTCCGGCTGTCCCGAATGAGATCGACCGTCCTGGCGATCGCCGAGATGCTCGCGAAGGATTTACGGTTCAGGAGATTGTCGGGAAATTCGATGTCGAAGGCTTCTTCGATGCCAAGCATCAGCTGCACCGAAGCAAAGGACGTCAGACCTGCCGCATAAAGATCGGCATCGTCGGCGACCTGGTCGATCGACGCCGGAAGTTTGCCGAATTTGGCTACAAGGTCGCGGATTGTCTTATTCATCCCATCACTCCAAGATTCTCATGATCCCGAACCGGCGTTCATCGCCTTGTCATGAGCGTTCTTTTAGTGCGGAAAACAGAAAATTCCGCTAATTTATAGCGTTAAATATGACTAAGGCTCACAGTTAGAATTTTAGCGATCGCCGTGGCAGGAGTTCCAATATCAATTTAAAATCAACGCATTACGCCTATTTCGTCGACGGCGCTCGACGCAATTTTCGCCGCGGCGAGTACAGAAATGACACGGAAAAGCCGTTTCACGTCATTCAGCGGGTGGGTAGGAATGCTCGTCACCGCGATAATCCGAGACGGAATAACATCCATCGCCCCTGGCCTGCACGGTGCTGCCGCTGACGACGGTTTTGCCGTAACCGCCCGGGATATCGAGGATGTAGGTCGGCTGGCAGAGCCCGGAAACCCGTCCGCGCAACGCCGAGACGATCCTTTGTCCCTCCTCGATCGTCAATCTGAAGTGGCCGGTGCCGGGCGCCAGATCCGGGTGATGCAGGTAATAAGGTTTGACGCGGATTTCGACGAAGGCCTTCATCAGCGCCGCAAGCACGTCGGGATCGTCGTTGACGCCTTTGAGCAGCACCGACTGGCTGACCATGGCAATGCCGGCATCGACCAGACGGGCGCAGGCGGCACGCGCTTCCGCCGTCAGTTCCCTCACGTGATTGGCGTGCAGCGCCACATAGACCGTCTTGCCGCTCGCCTTCAGCGCGGCGATCAGTGCGTCGTCGATCTTGTCGGGATCGACGACGGGAACACGCGTGTGGAAACGCACGATCTTCACATGCGCAATGTCCGCCAGCGCCTCCATGATCTCGCGAAGGCGGCGCGGGGACAGCACCAGCGGATCGCCACCGGTGAGGATGACCTCCCAGATCTCCTCGTGACCTCTGATATAGTCAAAGGCTGCCTGCATCGCCGCCGCATCGAGCGTGCCGAGACCCTGCGGCCCGACCATTTCGCGCCGGAAGCAGAAGCGGCAATAGACCGGGCAGACATGCACGGCCTTCAGCAGCACGCGATCGGGATAGCGGTGGACGATGCCTTCGACCGGGCTATGGGCGTGATCGCCGATCGGATCGGCGCGTTCTTCAGGCAAGACCGTGAGTTCGGCGGCATCGGGCACGAACTGCCGCGCGATCGGATCAGCGGGATCGGCGCGATCGATCAGCCTGGTCATAACAGGCGTCAAGGCAATTGCGTAACGCACGGCAACCTCCTCGAGCGCTCTGCGATCGGCGGAAGAGACCAGCCCCGCCATCACCAGATCGTCGACGCTCTTGACCGGTTTGACGGCATTCATCGTCCATACTCCGCGACCGGCGCCCAAAGCACCTGATCAATGCGCGACGCTCCCGTCGCCAGCATCACCAGCCGGTCAAAGCCGAGCGCGATGCCGCTTGCCTCGGGCATCAGCGACAGTGCGGCGAGGAAATCCTCGTCGAGCGGATAGGTCTCGCCATAAACACGCGCCTTCTCGGCCATCTCGATCTCGAACCGCCGCCGCTGCTCGGCAGCACTAGTGAGTTCGCCGAAGCCGTTGGCAAGTTCGACTCCGCAGGCATAGAGCTCGAAACGCTCGGCAACGCGTGGATCGCGGGCCGAAGGGCGCGCGAGCGCTGCTTCCGAGACCGGATATTCGTCGAGGATGGTGATGCGGCCGAAGCCGAGATGCGGCTCGATTTTTTCCACAAGCACCCGGCTGAACAGATCGGCCCAGCCGTCGTCATCGGCAACACGCATGCCGACACGCTTCATCTCGGCGGCCAGATGATCGCGATCGGTCGAACCGTCGGCGGCGACCGAGGCGAGAAGATCGATGCCGGCATGGCGCTCGAAGGCTTCGGCAACGCTGATCCGCTCCGGACCGGCGAAAGGATCGCTCTCGCCGCCGCGATAGGCAAGCTTTTCGGTGTTTGCCGTCTCGGTCGCAAGCGCCAGAATCCGCACGCAATCCATCATCAGGCTCTCATAGCTTTCGCCGGCCCGGTACCATTCGAGCATGGTGAATTCGGGATGGTGCAGCGGCCCGCGCTCGCGGTTGCGATAGACATGGGCAAAACACGAGATACGTTCCTCACCCGCCGCAAGCAGCTTCTTGCAAGCGAATTCCGGCGAGGTGTGCAGATAGAATGGCGCCTTTTGCCCGTCCGTCGTCAGCGCTTCCGTGGCGAAGGCATGCAGATGCGCCTCGTTGCCCGGCGAGATTTGCAGCACCGCCGTATCCACCTCGATGAAATCCTCGCGCGCAAAAAAGCCGCGCAGCGCCGCCTGGATCGCATTGCGCCCGATCAGGAACGGACGGCGATCGGCATGCACGGACGGGGTCCACCAGGGGGACGCTTTCGCCGAAGAGTTCATTCCAAGCTTTCTTCGCCGGAGAAGCCGGTATGGGGATGGCTATTTCCCGGATTTTAGGTTAGTTGCGCCCCAAAGAAAAATATTTGCGTCTCCGAGGCGTCTCGACAGTCATCTACGACGCCGAAAGCCGAGTTACAAGGAAGTCTTATGGTCAAGGTCATCGCCTCTTCGGTCCGCAAGGGCAACGTTCTCGATGTCGACGGCAAGCTCTACGTCGTTCTCACCGCTCAGAACTTTCACCCGGGCAAGGGCACGCCGGTCACCCAGGTCGACATGCGCCGCATCGTCGACGGCGTGAAGGTCTCCGAGCGCTGGCGCACCACCGAGCAGGTCGAGCGCGCCTTCGTCGAGGACGTCTCCTTCCAGTATCTCTATGAAGACGGCGAAGGCTTCCACTTCATGAACCCCGGCAACTACGATCAGGTCGTGGTCGATGTCGAAACCATGGGCGATCAGAAGGCCTATCTGCAGGAAGGCATGTCCTGCGTCCTGTCGATCCATGAAGGCATTCCGCTGGCGCTCGAACTGCCGCGCCACGTGACGCTCGAAATCACCGAGACCGAGCCGGTCGTCAAGGGTCAGACGGCATCGTCTTCCTACAAGCCGGCGATGCTGTCGAACGGCGTGCGCACCATGGTGCCGCCGCACATCAATGCCGGCACCCGCGTCGTCATCGCAACGGAAGACAATTCCTACGTCGAACGCGCCAAGGACTGATCCTGGTCATCATCGCATGCAAAAGGCCGGTTTCGACCGGCTTTTTTGTGTCCGCCGCCAACAGGGAATTTCCGGTCAATGCATGTCATCAGGAAGTGTGCAGCGGTTCCGGGATAACGACATGCATAAATTGCATGAATCAAATTCGATGCGATGCGCTTTAGAGATGCGGGTTGCGCGGCCGGTATTTCCGCACGAGCTTCTGATTGATCTCGGCGGCACCCGGCATATTGGCGCTGAGATAAACCGGCGCATCGCCGGATTTCGAAAGCTCCGAGGCGACTTCGGCGAAGATCGCATTGATGACCGTCACTCCGACCGCCGTCGAGACCGGCCCAACCCGAAGGCCCGTGCCTTCCAGATCGAGAACGGCGTCACCCGGCGGCAGCCCGTTGTCGAGCACCACATCGGCCGCGTCGGCAAGCCGCCGGCGGCCATTGGCGATCGCTGAGGAATAGGCGATCGACGTGATGGCGATCACCTTTGCGCCGATTTCGCGCGCATAGTCGGCAGCCTCGATCGGCGCGGCGTTCACGCCCGAATTGGAGGCGATGATGATGACATCGCCCGGCTGCATGCCGTATCGCTCCAACATCGGCCGCACCAGGCCCTGCGTGCGCTCATAGACCGAACTGATGACCGCACCCTCATGCAGCATGGCCGAGCCGACGAGCACCGGCACGGTGAAGGCGAGCCCGCCGGCCCGATAATGCACCTCTTCGGCCAGCATATGCGAATGGCCGGTGCCGAAGACATAGACGCGCTTGTCGCCGCGGGCAGCATCGAGAATGACGGCCGCCGCCTGCGCCATCGGCTCGGCAAGCGTCTGCTTCAATTCTTCCAGCCGGCCGATCAGGTTGGAGAAATAGGCATCGGTGATATCGGTCATCCCACGTCTCCTTGAGGTCACGCCGTTTCGCCGGCAACCCAGGTGGCGATGACGGTAAGCGCATCGGTGAGATGCACGAGGTCGGCGCGCGCGCCCGGCGAGAGATGGCCGCGATCGGCAAGCCTGAGGAAACGGGCGGGGTAAAGCGTCGCCATGCGCAAGGCTTCGGCGAGCGTCAGGTCGAGATAGGTGACGCCGTAGCGGATCGTCGAGATCATGTCGACGTCGGAACCGGCCAGCGTGCCGTCGGACAGCACAAGCTTCGAGCAGAAGCCTCCCCTTTCGCGCCGGACGGTGCGCCCGTTCAACGTGAACGAGTCCTTCTCAGACCCGACGAGCGACATCGCGTCGGTGACGAAGAACAGCTTGCCTTCACCGCGCTTGGCGCGCAGCGCCGTGCGCAAGGCCTTCGGATCGACGTGATGACCGTCGGCGATGATGCCGCACCAGGTCGAGGGATGATCGATCGCCGCGCCGACGAGGCCGGGCGCTCGGTGCCCCAGCTGGCTCATGGCGTTGAAGAGATGCGTGACGCCGCGCGCGCCGGCATCGAAACGTTCCGCCGCTGCCTCGCTCGAACAATCGGAGTGGCCGATGCTGACGGTCACGCCGGCCTCCGCAAGTTCGCGCACCTGGGCAACCGTCACCTGCTCGGCGGCCATGGTGACGAGCAGCGTGCCGATCGCCTCGCGCGCCTGGATGAACGCCTTGACGTCGCGGCCCTCGACCGGCCGCATCAGTTCGGCCAGATGCGCGCCCTTGCGTGCCGGTGCCAGATGCGGGCCTTCGAGATGCAGACCGGCGACGCCGCGGTTCGCCTTGACCGCTTCTGTCGCCGCCTCGATCGCGGCAATGGACGCTTCAGCCGTATCGGTGATCAGCGTCGGCAGCAGCGATGTCGTGCCATAGGGGCGGTGCCCGCCGGCGATGATCTCCATCGAGGCAACCGAAGGTTCGTCGTTCAGCATCCGTCCGGCGCCGCCATTGACTTGCGCATCGATGAAGCCGGCCGATAGCACGCCGCCGGAAAGCGTCACCGTCTCGCCATCCGGCAGATCGTTTCCAGCAGCAATCGCTTCGACCCGGCCATCGGCAACGATGAGCGCCTTGTCGTCATGGAAGCGCTCGCCATCGAAGATGCGCGCGCCGACAAAGATCTTGCGGGCCATCAGACCGTCTCCGTCACCTTGAGCAGGTTTGCCGGCCTGTCGGGATCGAAGCCCTTGCGCCGCGTCACCGACTCGATCAGCCGATAATAGACGAGCAGCGACACCAGCGGATCGACCAGGCCGTTGCCCGTCGTCGGCACGCGCAGATTGATGCCGGAAAGCGGCTGGGTGGAAAAACCGACAGTGGTGGCGCCGAGCTTCTGCAGACGCTCCAGCGCTAGGCCGTTATTGGCGAAGGCCGCATCGTCGGGCGCAAAGGCGACGATCGGAAAGCCCGGCTGCACCAGGCGCATCGGACCGTGCATCAGTTCCGCCAGCGAGAAGGCTTCGGCATGCAGGCCGGACGTTTCCTTGGCCTTCAGCGCCGCTTCGAGCGCGATCGCGAAGGCCGGGCCGCGGCCGGCCGTATAGAGCGAGGTCGCGTTGAAGAGCACCTCTTCGGCTGCCGCCGTGTCGATCCCGGCGGTGGCCGAAAGCGCCTCCGGCAGTTTGCCGAGTGCAGCCTGCAGCTCGGACGCGCCGCCGATCGCAGCCGTCACCCCGGAAAGGGCAGCGACCGAGGCGATGAAGGATTTCGTCGCCGCGACGCTCTTTTCCGCACCGGCATTGAGGCCGAGAACGATATCGGCCTGTTTCGCCAGCGGGCTGTCGATGACGTTGACGACGGCGATCGTCGTCGCCCCGCCCTTCTTGGCCGCCTCCTGCAGCGCGACGATATCGGGGCTGGCGCCCGACTGCGAGACGGTGAAATGAACGCCGCCCTTCAGATGGAGGGCAGCGCCGTAGACCGAAGCGATCGACGGGCCGACCGATGCGACCGGGACGCCGCAGGTGATCTCGAAAAGATATTTGAAGAAGGTGGCGGCATGGTCCGAGGAGCCGCGCGCCGCCGTCGTCACCACGCTCGGGCGGGCTGAGGAAAACAGCCGGGCGATCTCGGCAAAGACCGGTTTTTCCTTTTCGAGAAGCGTGGCCACCACCTCCGGCGATTGGCCCGCTTCTTGAAGCATCAGCGACTGGTTCTCACTCATAGGTCATCTCCGATTCTCAATTCGGCAACGAAATCATAGGCATCGCCGCGATAATGCGAGCGGGTGTATTCAACGACGCGCTGGTCTTCCAGGCGCGAGACGCGTTCGATCAGCAGCGCTGGCGCGCCGGCATCGACATTCAGGATCGCCGCAGAGGACGGGTCAAGCGTCACCGCGGTCAGCCGCTGCAGCGCCCGCACCGGCCTGTGGCCGTTGGCGGTCAGCGCATCATAGAGCGATCCCTCGCCGCCGGCATCGTCGCCTAAAAATTTGATCGGCACCACGGCACGTTCGATCGCCAGCGGCAGGCCGTCGGCGAGACGCAATCGGTCGAGCCTGAGCACCGGCTCGTCACCGCCAAGCCCGAGCAGGAAGGATTCGTCCGGCGACGGCGTATTGACCGTCCGTGACAATATCTTTGCGGCCGGTTGACGCCCGCGCGAGCGCATGTCGGCGGAGAAGGAGGACAGCCGCCAGAGCGACTGCTCCATGCGCTCGACCTTGCTCGATACGAAAGTACCGCTTCCGTGGCGCGATTCCAATGCGCCGGATGCCATCAGATCGCGATAGGCGGTGCGCACGGTGACGCGGCCGAGCTTCAAGGCCTCGGCAAGATCGCGCTCCCCCGGCAGCGCCGTGCCGGGTTTCAGCAATCCTTCCTGAATAAGGCCGGTCAGCGTTTGCGCCAGCCGCTTGTAGAGCGGCCCGATCAGCGACGAGTCGCGCAGGCCGCGACTCTTTAGCTCCGCTATCAGACTGGTCCTATCCATGGGCAAGCAATAGAACCTATTTAGAACCAATCGGCAAGATATAATTACCGGCAAGCGAGAAAAAACCTCCCCGGCGCGGGCCGGAGAGGTTTTCATAGCGATAAAATTTGACAGCCGTACGTCCCGGCGCCGCGTCTCAAAAAGACGCTCAGTTCTTGGTGAAGATGTAATCCGTCTCCTGGCGCAGCACTTCGCCGGGGCGCAGCACCGCATTCGGGAAACCCTGGTGATTGATGGCATCCGGCCAGACCTGCGTCTCCAGGCAGAAGCCAGCGAAGGGGCCGTATTTGCGTCCGCCGAGGCCGGGAGCACCGGTATTGAGCTTGAAACCGGCATAGAACTGCACGCCCGGCTCGGTGCTGCGCACTTCAAGCGACACGCCGGAATAGAGACTGCGGGCGAGCGCGACGCTGCGCTTGGCGGTGCGTTCGCCGGACAGGCAGAAATTATGGTCGTACAGCACCTGCTCGCTGCCGGCGAAACGCTTCATCGGCGCCATCTCGCGGAAATCGAATTCCGTGCCGGCGACGGAACGGATCTCGCCGGTCGGCACCTGTTTCTCGTCGGTCGGCAGGTAGTGGTCGGCAGCGATCATGATGTCGTGGCCAAGCGCGTCCTCGCGACCGTCGAGATTGAAATAGGCATGCTGGCAGACATTGGCGAGCGTCGGCCGGTCGCTTGTGGATTCGTAGGTCACCGACAGTTCGCCGTTGCCGTGCACCCAGAAGGTTGCCTGGATGGTGCAATTGCCGGGATAGCCGGCGCGGCCATCGGGATCGACGATCTTCAGCACCACGCGGTCGACATCATGCTCGACGACCGTCCAGTTGCGTTTGGCAATATTGTCGCTGCCGCCATGCAGATGCGTCACGCCGTTTTCGTTCAGCTCGAGCTGGTGATCCTTGCCGTCGAGCATGAAGGCACCGCCGCCGACACGGTTGGCGCAGCGGCCGGGCGTCGCGCCGAAATAGGCTGAATGGAGCGGGTAGCTGTCGAATTCCTCAAAGCCGAGCTGCAGCGGCGCGTCATGCCCTTCCAGGCGCAGATCCTGGATGACCGCGCCCCAGCTGATGATCTTGGCGGTCAGCCCGCCGCCGCTGATGACGACGCGATAGACGGTCTCGCCCGCCTTCGTCTGCCCGAAAACTTCCCGCTCCAACTTATCCGACATGATCGACCGTCCATTTGATATCTAGCATTCCGACCGGAACCTGCCCGCATTTGTTCCAAACCGCAACCGGCCACGATGAGAAAGGGGTACGGCTCACAGATCCGTGCCGATCTCCTCCACATCGAACGGCGTCGTCTGGTAGATCTCGTTGATCCAGTTGCCGAACAAAAGATGCGCATGGCTGCGCCAGCGGTTCTGCGGCGCAAGCGCCGGATCATTATGCGGGAAATAGTTGTGCGGCATCTTGATCGGCACGCCAGCATTGACGTCGCGGAAATATTCGTCGGACAGCGAGGTGGAATCATATTCGACGTGGTTGAACATATAGAGCCGCCGGCCTCGCCTCTCGTGCACGAGGCAGACGCCCATCTCGCTGGATTCCATCAGGATCTCCAGCTTGTCCGATTTCTCGATATCGTCGCGGCGCACTTCGGTCCAGCGCGACACCGGCACCTCGAAATTGTCGGAAAAGCCGTTGAGATAGATCGACGCAGGCTTCAGGTTGCGGTGGCGGTAGACGCCGAAGGCCTTCTCCTTCAGCTCGTATTTCGGAACGCCGTGGAAATGATAGATCGCCGCCATCGCGCCCCAGCAGACGTTCATCGTCGAATGCACATTCGTTTCCGTCCAGTCGAGAATCTCCTGCATCTCCGGCCAATAGGTAACGTCCTCATAGGGCAAAAGCTCGATCGGCGCCCCGGTGATGATGAAGCCGTCGAATTTGCGGTGCTTCACCTCCTCCCAGGTCTGGTAGAAGGCAAGCAGGTGATCTTCGGAGGTGTTCTTCGCCTTGTGGCCGCCGATGCGGATCAGCGACAGCTCGACCTGCAGCGGCGAGGCGCCGACAAGGCGGGCCATCTGCAATTCGGTCTTGATCTTGTTCGGCATCAAGTTGAGCAGCCCGATCTGCAGCGGACGAATATCCTGACGGATCGCCAGCGTCTCGGTCATCACCCGTACACCCTCTTGAACGAGGGTTTCAAAGGCGGGCAGCGTGTCGGGGATCTTGATGGGCATTGCGGTCACTCGATCAAAAAACAAAAAACCGGCGGCGAAAAAAATCGCTACCGGTCCGCACGCGGCCCTTTAGCGAATTTTTTAACGTGGCTGCAAGCCGGCCGGCCAAATCACCACGGAACGCTTAAATAGACCCAGTCGAGCCACGAATCAACTGTCGAATGCATGCGGGAGCGACTCATGCAAGCATCATCACAGTTTAATGACTGATAGAATCTGTTGATAGACCGGTAACGCCACCATGTTAATAATGGTAAGCATGGGCGATGTTGGAAAAGCGTGATGGCAGATAAGACCGAGGGGAGGCCGGGCATCCGAAGGCAGGATAGGGTAGGCTATGATCTCAGCCTGACTGACCGCCTCGGGGTGATGTTCTCAGCATTCTGGAATTCGCAAGTGCGTGGCAAGGTGCTGTTTCTGGCGACCGTGCTGATCCTCGTCATCCTGGCGACGTCCTACGGCCAGGTCATCCTCAACAAGTGGAATGCACCCTTCTACGATTCGCTGGAGCGCCGCGACCTCGGTGAATTCTTCCACCAGCTCGAAATCTTCGCGATGATCGCCGGCACGCTGCTCCTGCTCAACGTGCTGCAGGCATGGCTGAATCAGATGACCGCGCTCTATATGCGCGAGGGCCTGTCGCGCGACCTCGTCGACCAGTGGCTGAAGCGCAAGCGGGCGTTGCGGCTCGCCTCCAGCGGCCTGATCGGCGTCAATCCGGACCAGCGGCTGCACGAGGATTCCCGCAACCTCGCCGAGAGCACGACAGGGCTCGTTCTCGGCCTGCTGCAGTCGACCATTCTTCTCGTAAGCTTCATCGGCGTACTCTGGGAGCTTTCCAGCGGCTTCATCTTCCACATCAGCGGCCACAGCTTCTCCATTCCCGGCTATATGGTCTGGGCGGCGATTTTCTACGCCGCTTCCGCCTCGGTGCTGAGCCAGGTCGTCGGCCGCAAGCTGGTGAAGCTCAATGCCGACCGCTTCTCGAAGGAGGCCGAGCTTCGCTTCACGCTGATGCATGCCAACGAGAACATGCCGGCGATCACGGTTGCCCGCGGCGAGGAGAACGAACGCCGGCGCATCAACACCGACATCAGCTCGGTGCTAAGGGTGGTCAAGCGGCTCGCCATGGCCAATACCAACCTCACCTGGGTTTCGGCCGGCTACGGCTGGCTGGTCATCGTCATTCCGATCATCGTCGCCGCACCGGCCTATTTCTCCGGCGGCCTCACCCTCGGTCAGCTGATGATGTCGGTCGGCGCCTTCAACCAAGTCAACACGGCGCTGCGCTGGTATGTCGCGAATTTCGGTCCGATCGCCGAATGGCGCGCCACACTGATGCGCGTCACCGATTTCCGCCAGGCGCTGCTCGACATGGAAGAGGAATTCGCCCTGAAAGACGGCATCGCCTATGAAAACACCGCGCCCGACACGCTGACATTGAAGGACGTGGTGATCGTCGCCAAGATCGGTGAAGACATCGACGAATGCGGCGGCTTCCGCCTGCGCGAAACCGATGTCGTGATCAAGGTAGGCGAAAAGATCATGATCAACGGCGATCACAGCGTCAACCGCAAGCTGCTGTTCCAGGCGATGGCCGGCCTCTGGCCGTGCGGCAGCGGCACGATGGGCCTGCCGCCGGTCGACGACATGCTGTTCGTCCCGCAGATCGCCTATATTCCCGGCGGCACGCTGCGTGAGGCGCTGGCCTTCCCCGAAAGCCCCGATGCCTATGACAAAGCCGCCGTCGAGGCAGCCCTCGACAAGGCCGGCCTGCATTCGCTGATATCAAGGCTCGATACCCGCGCCCGCTGGGACAAACTGCTCGATAGCGACGAACAGAAGGCAATCGGCTTCGCCCGTCTGCTTCTCGCCCGTCCGCGCTGGATCATTTTCGACGAAGTGCTGGAGGGCATGGAGCCGGAATGGCAGGAAACGATGGCCGGGCTGCTCACTTCCATGCCAGAGAGCGGCATGATCTATATCGGCCGTTCCGAAGCCTATCTCGAGGCATTGAAGCCGCGCGTGCTGCATCTGCAGGCGCTGCCGGCAAAATCCGAGGAACAGCAGCAAGTCACCTGTACCGGCGCCAGCGCCGCCACCGGTGCTGCCGCCATGCCCGCGCCGGCGCTGTAGAGCGCCGCGCCGACAGCCGCTACATACCTTTGAATTTCACGAATGGTCACATCGGCGGCGTGATACCGTTCAGGCCGACGGCCACCTGGCTGGCCGAAATGCTGCCGTCCGCCGCTTTCTCGCCGGTGACGATGACGCCGGCGCCGGCCTTCAGATCGTCCTTGGTCGCCGGCGCCAAGGTCACGATCGGTGTCGCATCGGCGATGGTGATCGTCTTTTCTTTGCCCTGATAGGTCAGCGTGATCGTATGGCCGTCGACGGATTTGACGGCATTGCTGACGGTCGCGTTGGTCATCTGGCTGTTCGGCTGCGCATCCCAGGGGCGGTTGCCCTCGCCGGTTCCCTTCATCGACGCCGGAAAGATCAGCACCTCGATCGCCCCATCCGGGCCGCTGCCTTTCGGGAGCGAGGCAACACCGACGAAATCGCCGGGCTTGATATCCTCGACCGACGCTTTTTTGATGCCACCGACTTTCCAACCGGCTTTCAGCGTGATCGTCGCATCGCCGCCTTCGCGCGTCTTGACGACGAGACTATCGCCGCTGAAGCTTTCAATGGCACCGCGAACGCGAATGCGGTTGCCATCCTGTGCCTGTGCGGCCTGCAAAGCGGCAAGCGCAGCGAGGCCGCCGGCCGCAAGTATCGTGAAAATTCTGGAATTAGGCTTGAGGGACATATGAGTTTTCCTTGTCGCCATTGCGATCGGCATAGCCCAGCAGCGCCGCGCGTCTTTTCAACCGCACAGCAGACGCTGCAACACTTGGATTTTCTGCCGGACGGCACCTTATGCCGCGCAACGGCAGACTGGCCAATCAAGGAAAGGTGAGGCGGGTGGAGTTGGAAAGCCTCAGCCTTCCAGCTCTTCCCGCAGCATTTCGAGCTCCAGCCACTCCTCTTCCATCTTGGTGAGGCTGGCCCGCAGTTTCTCCATCTCGCTGGCAAGCCGGTTGAAGGCAGCGGCATCGCGCGTAAAGAGGTTGGGATCGGCCATCGCCTGTTCGCGTTTGGCGATCTCGGCTTCGGCTTTCGCCATCTCCTTCGGCAAATTGTCCAGCGCGAATTTCTGCTTGAAGGAGAGCTTGCTCTTCGAGCTTCCGCCGGAAGGTGCCGCCTCCTGGGGCTTCGGCTTCTCCGTCGCCTTCTCGGCCCGCTTGCGCTCGTCGATCGCGCCCTTGCGCTGCGCAAGCATGTCGGAATAGCCGCCGGCATATTCGATCCAGCGGCCATCAGGCGCATCCGGCACGGCGGGTGCAATCGTCGAGGTCACGGTGCGGTCGAGAAAATCGCGGTCGTGGCTGACGAGAATGACGGTGCCGGGAAAACCGGCGACGATCTCCTGCAGCAGATCGAGCGTTTCGATATCGAGATCGTTGGTCGGTTCGTCGAGGATCAACAGATTTGCAGGGCGCGAGAGAATACGCGCCAGCATCAGCCGGGCGCGCTCGCCGCCGGAGAGGCTTCTGATCGGCGTTCGCGCCTGCTCCGGCTGGAACAGGAACTCCTTCATATAGCCGGTGACATGGCGCTGTTCGCCGTTGACGAGCAGGTTTTCGCCGCGCCCATCCGTCAGGTAATTGGCGAGAGTATCCTCGGGATCGAGATCCTCGCGCTTCTGGTCGAGTGTCGCGATCTCCAGATTGGTGCCGAGCTTTATCGTGCCGCTATCCGGCGAAAGCTGCCCGGTCAGCATCTTCAACAGCGTCGTCTTGCCGGCGCCGTTCGGCCCGACCAGACCGATGCAATCGCCGCGATGCACGCGGATCGAGAAGGGCGTGACGATCGGCCGGTCGCCGAAGCTCTTGGTGATCTTGTCGGCCTCGATCACCAGCTTGCCGGATTCCTGCGCGTCCGAACCCGTCGCCTGCACCGTTCCCTGCGGCCCCTTGTGGCCGCGATATTGCGAGCGCATCGTCTGCAACTCACCGAGGCGGCGCATGTTGCGCTTGCGCCGCGCCGTGACGCCGTAACGCAGCCAGTGCTCCTCGCGCTCGATCGCCTTGCCGAGTTTATGCTGCTCCAGCTCTTCGGCTTCGAGCACCTGGTCGCGCCAGGCCTCGAAATGCGAAAATCCCCTGTCGAGCCGGCGCGAGGTGCCGCGGTCGAGCCAGACGGTTGCCGTCGAGACCTTTTCGAGGAAGCGCCGGTCGTGCGAGATCAGCACCAGGGCGCTGCGCGTCTTCTGCAGCTCGCCCTCCAGCCATTCGATTGTGGGAAGGTCGAGATGGTTGGTCGGCTCGTCGAGCAGGAGAATGTCGGGCTCCGGCGCCAGCACGCGGGCAAGTGCTGCGCGGCGCGATTCGCCGCCGGAAAGGGTGCTCGGATCTTCCTCGCCGGTCAGCCCGAGATGGGACAGCAGATAGGTGACGCGATATGGGTCGTCGCCCGGCCCGAGGCCGGCCTCGGCATAGGCCTGGACAGTGTTGAAACCAGCAAAATCGGGCGCCTGTTCGAGATAACGCACCGTCGAAGACGGATGACGGAAGACCTCGCCGGATTGCGCCTCGACCAGGCCGGCGGCGATCTTCAGAAGCGTCGATTTTCCCGAGCCGTTGCGCCCGACGAGACAGATTTTGTCGCCGGGCTCGATCTGCAGGCTGGCACCGGCCAGAAGCGGCGCGCCGCCGAAGCTCAGAAAGATATCGTCGAGTTTCAGAATGGGAGGGGCCAAAAATCAGACTCCGGAAAGATCATAGGGCCTGGCGAGCACAATCGCCCGGCCGCTGCGGAGCGAAAAGCAAACCTTGCCTTCCGCGACATTGGAAATGGTGCGCGACGAGCCGAAAGGCAGATGGAAATCGGCCAGCGGATAACGCGCATTGTCGATGCAAAGCCCGGTCAGCTCGCTGAACCCGAGCACGGAAAACAGGCTGGCCTTGGGAAGATGCAGCTCGATCGTTCCGGCAAGCAGCGGCACCGCCTCCTCCTTGCCCGAGGTCAGCAGCAGGTCGAAACCTTGTTCCGCCAGACTGACGGCCGACAGCAGATGCTGAAGCGCGTGGTCCGAGCGTTCGCCGCCAAGCGCACCGGCCAGGATCAGCCGCCGCGCACCCCGCGCGATTGCTTCCGACACGGCGATTTCGCCGTCCGTCGCCGCCTTTGCCGCGGGATAGGGCTGTTTCGGCACATCGGGAAAGGCGCCTTCGAGATCGGCCGGGGTCGAATCGAAATCGCCGACCCAGATCTCCGGCGTAATGCCAAGTGCCGCCGCATGCCGCATACCGCCATCGGCTGCGATGAAACGGCTGCCGCCGACGGCATGGCGCAGACGCTCCGTCAGGCTGAGTTCGCCGCCAAGGAGAATGGTAAAGGTGGATTGGCTCATGGGCATTGCCCTTAGCGCAAACGAGGGGTCGAGGGGAAGGGGCGCGGCTGGATCGGCCCCATTTGCCGTCTAGCGCCGCGCATCCAACAGGACGCGCCCGCGCTCATGTGAAAATGACGCTAGCCCGGCGTGTCCTTGTCGCGCGACTGGAAGACCGCCTCGTAGCCGCCGATGAAACGTTCGAACAATATGGCGAAGCGATCGACATCCTCCTCGGACCAGTCGGAGACGATCTCGGAGATGATCGCTAGTTTCTGCGCGACGATCTCGGCAAGCAGTTTCTGGCCGACCTCGGTCATGACGACGACAATCCGCCGGGCATCGGCCTGTGAAGCCTCGCGGCGCAGCACGTTACGCCCGACCATGTCGGCCACCACCCGGCTTGCCCGTGACGGATCGATGCGCAGCATCTCCGCGATCATGCCGACCGTGACTTCGCCGGCAGGCTGCGCCCTGCGCACAGCATCGAGCACATCGAGATGCGAAAGTTCGAGGCCCGGCGCGGCACTCTGGATCGCCAACCGGCCGATCAACCGCCGCCCGGTCATCAACCGCATGCGCCCCATGCTCCGGCCGATGCGTGGGACGTTTTTCTCATCCGGCGCAGCCGGTTCCGGGGAATTGGTTTTGGTCAGCACGTCATTCATAATCGGACCATATCAGAGCCGTTTCAGATTTTGAATATGCCGATGTCATTAATGTGCTATTGACAAATATATGCTGTCAGCACATAAAAGGCGGCCAACCCGGAACGACGCTCCCATGGACATGCAACTCGCGCCTCAGCCGCTCGTGACGGATCCTCGTCGCCGGCTTATCCTCTTCTTCTTCCTGATGACGGCCATGTTCATGGCGACGCTCGACAATCAGATCGTTTCGACGGCGCTGCCGACGATCGTCGGCGAATTCGGCCATCTCGAGCGTTTCGGCTGGATCGGCTCGGCCTATCTCCTGGCGCTCAGCGCCGTCATGCCGCTCTATGGCAAGCTCGGCGATCTCTTCGGCCGCAAATATGTGATGATGACGGCGATCATGATTTTCACCGTCGGCTCGGCGGTCTGCGGCCTCGCGGTCTCGATGAACACGCTAATCGCCGCCCGCGTGCTGCAGGGTCTCGGCGGCGGCGGCATCATGGTGTCGATCTTCGCGGTCAATGCCGATTTGTTCGAGCCGCGCGAGCGGGCGCGTTACCAGAGCTATTCCAGCCTCGTGCTGATGGCGTCCGGCGCGATCGGTCCGGTGCTCGGCGGCACGATGAGCGACCTTTTCGGCTGGCGTTCGATTTTCCTCGTCAACGTGCCGATCGGCCTGATCGCGCTCGCCGGACTTGCCATGATGTTACCCTATCGCAAGCCGCATCGCCGCCCGAGGATCGATTATGCCGGTGCGCTGCTGCTCGCCCTGACGACAACCAGTATCGTGCTTGCCACTGACAGCAGCGAACTGTTCGGCGCATTGGTCTCGCCGCAGAGTATCGCCATCGTCGCCTTCGGCGTCGTCTGCGCCGTCACTTGGGTATTCGTCGAACGCCGCGCGCCGGAGCCGATCGTGCCGCTGGAGCTCTTTCGTAATTCGACCTTCAACCTGCTCCTGGTGATCTCGATTATGGGCGGCGCCATCGCCATCGGCATGGTCAATTACCTCGCGCTCTTTCTCCAGACTACCACCGGCCTTTCGCCCTCTGCCGCCGGCCTTCTCTTCATCCTTCTGACGGGCGGCCTCGTCTGCGGATCGCTGTCCGCAGGCCGCATCATCTCAAAGACGGGGCGCTACAAGCCCTTCGCCATTGCAAGCCTGACCTGCAGCGCCATCGCCTTCGCACTGATGTCGCAGATCCATGCGGGAACGCCGATCGCTTTCATCGGCGCGATCATGATGCTGCATGGTATCGGCATCGGCCTTGCCCAGCAGGTTCCCGTCATCGGCGTGCAGAATGCAGCGCCCGCCCGCGACGTCGGCGCCGCCACCGGTTCGGTGACGCTGTCGCGCATGGGAGGTGCGTCGATCGCTATCTCCATCTATGGCGCCATCATCGCCTCTCAGCTTAACAAGGTCGGCGTGTCCATTCCCGGTGTCGCTGATATCGAGCAGCTGACGCCGAAGATGATGGCTTCCCTTCCCGAAGCAAGCCGCCAGTCTGTCGCCGACCTCTATGCCGCCGCCTTCTCGCCGCTCTTCCTGACGGCCTGCGCCTTTGCGGTGATCGGCCTTGTGGCCGCTCTCATGCTGAAGCCTGTGCAACTGCCCCGCGCCGGCGAGACGATAAGACCACAACCGACGACGGCCGAAGCCGCGGAATAACGAATCGGGGCGGATACCTCATCGGAAGGCGTTCTTCTGGGACAGGACCATCAAGGATTGTAATTTTCCCGGCTGACTGCCCCCATCAACTCGATTGCTTCAATCGGGCCGTTCTTTTTCCGCGCAGTCGACGAATCTCCGCTTTCTGACGGAACTTTCGCCATAATTTCATCCGAGCGAAGGGAGGCCTCAACGCCCGAGGCTTGCCAAAATGCAACGCCGCCACATTTAAGCAGAGTCTCGCTATGCAACCGATGCGTAAATCAGCTACAGCAAGGACTTGTATCGGCCGATTGTGCAGCGCGAGATCAGGGGTGGGCACCTGTTGAATTCCCCTTGCCACGGTCGGTGCCAATCTGCGGCGAACCGGCAAAATAGCGACATGATGCGGAGAACCAGACTGGAAAGCTTGACGACGTGGAAATCGCCCGCGCTTTCCAGTGATGCCATCATCTTCGCGCCCCGGCGCTTCGCGCGTCGCCTGATGCTGCTTTCGACCATCGCAATGGCGCTGAATGGCTGTCAAACGCTGATCGAGCAATCCTATCAGCCGAGCGTGTCGCCTTCTTCCAATCCGCAGATCGTCGACGAGGTGCAGAAGAACGACCCGCGCGCGGCAATGGGCGCCCGCGAACATCCGCGCATCGTCGCAAGCTACGGCGGCGAATACAAGGACGCCAAGACCGAGCGCCTCGTCGCCCGCATCGCCGGCGCGCTGACGGCGGTGTCGGAAAATCCGAGCCAGTCCTACCGCATCACCATCCTGAATTCACCGGCGATCAACGCCTTTGCGCTGCCGGGCGGCTATCTCTACGTCACCCGCGGCCTGCTCGCCCTTGCCAACGACGCCTCCGAGGTCGCCGCCGTGCTGTCGCACGAGATGGGCCATGTGACGGCGAACCACGGCATCGAGCGGCAGAAGCGCGAAGAGGCTGAGGTCATCGCCAGCCGCGTCGTCGCCGAGGTCCTTTCCAGCGATATCGCCGGCAAGCAGGCGCTAGCCCGCGGCAAACTGCGGCTCGCCGCCTTCTCCCGCCAGCAGGAATTGCAGGCCGATGTCATCGGCGTGCGCATGCTCGGCGAAGCCGGCTACGACCCCTATTCCGCTGCCCGCTTCCTCGATTCCATGGCGGCGTACAGCCGCTTCATGTCGGTCGATCCCGAAGCCGATCAAAGCCTCGACTTCCTGTCGAGCCATCCGAATTCCGCCCAGCGCATCGAGCTTGCCCGCACCCATGCGCGGGCCTTCGGCCAGGAAGGGTCGGTCGGCGACAAGGGCCGCGACTATTATCTCGACGGCATAGACGGCCTGCTCTACGGCGACAGCCCGGAGGAAGGCTATGTGCGCGGCCAGACCTTCCTGCATGGAGGCCTCGGCATCCGCTTTGACGTGCCACCGGATTTTCACATCGACAACAAGGTCGAAGCCGTGATGGCCACTGGCCCGAACGACATCGCTGTCCGCTTCGACGGCGTCGCCGACAATCAGAACCAGAGCCTCACCAACTATATCTCCAGCGGCTGGGTGACCGGCCTCGACCCGTCGACCATCCAGCCAGTCACCATCAACGGCATGGAAGCAGCCACAGCGCGTGCAAGCGCGGATCGCTGGGATTTCGACGTTACCGTGATCCGCAACAATTCGCAGATCTTCCGTTTCCTGACCGCCGTGCCGAAAGGCAGCGACGCCCTTGAGCCGACCGCCAATGTCCTGCGCGCAAGTTTCCGGCGCATGACGCCGGCGGAGGCAGCCTCGCTGAAGCCGCTGCGCATCCGTGTCGTCACCGTCCGACCGGGTGAAAACATCTCGACGCTCGCCGCCCGCATGATGGGCACCGATCGCAAACTCGATCTCTTCAAACTCATCAATGCCCTGCCCACGGGTGCAGCCGTTTCACCCGGCGATCGCGTCAAGATCATCGCCGAATAAAAAAACCCGGCTTACGCCGGGCGAGTCAGTGCTGCTGGAGGGGAACGAAGTTACGGCGCCGGGCGTCTTTCGACGCCCTCGGGACGCAGCAGAACTTTAAATCTAAGCATAGGCCGCCATGTGCGGATCGGCGTTGACCAGCGCGCTGCGGAGCTTCTCCATCGCCCGGCTTTCGATCTGCCGCACACGTTCCTTGGAAATACCGAGATCGGCGCCGAGTTCTTCGAGCGTGGCGCCGTCTTCCGCCAGACGCCGGGCGCTGATGATTTTCATCTCGCGTTCGTTGAGATGTTTCAGCGCCGAGGCGAGCCAGACGCGGCGGCGCTCGCCGTCGATCATGTTGGAAACCTGCTCATCCGGCAGGGGATCGTCGCTGACGAGGAAGTCCATCTTCTCTGCACTCTCGGCATCGCCGGAGACCGAAGGCGCCTGCAGCGAGGCGTCGTTGCCGGAAAGCCTGGCATCCATCGTCTGCACATCGGCGAGGCTGACGCCAAGCGCCGCGGCGATTTCCTGGTGAATGGATTGCAGCGTCAGCTGGGTGTCGCCCTTGGCGAGCTTGGCGCGCAGACGACGCAGATTGAAGAACAGCGCCTTCTGCGCCGAGCTCGTGCCGCCGCGCACGATCGACCAGTTGCGCAGGATATAATCCTGAATCGAAGCCCTGATCCACCAGCTTGCATAGGTCGAAAAACGCACATCGCGTTCCGGCTCGAAGCGGGCGGCCGCCTCGAGCAGGCCGACATAGCCCTCCTGCACAAGATCGCTCATTGGCAGGCCGAAATTGCGGAACTTGCCCGCCATCGATATGACGAGCCGCATATGGGCCATGGCGATCTGGTTGCGCGCGCCGCGGTCGTCGTGATCCTTCCAGCGGATGGCAAGATCGTGCTCTTCCTGACGGGCGAGGTAGGGGGCGGCCATCGCGATCTTGATCATGCGCCGGTCTGCAGACATGTTCTTCATTTCGATCTCCTGAAACAGGCCTCTCGCCCTAAATGAACAATAAAACGCACCTTCCGGAACATCGCGGTCCGGACTGAATGGGGGATCTGAATGCATAAAGGCCTCGCCCCTGGACTTTTCAGGGGGAGGCCCTATTTCTCATCATGAGCCGTTAAGACGGCCGGGCTGGACCTGTTTCTTCACCTTGCCGGATGGGCAATATTGAAAAGGCATGATCCGCTCCTCATCGAACATTGACGGAATAGCAGTTCGCCCGTCGAGGCACATTGCCCGGCGAGCAGTCCGCAATTACGTGTGTTAAACGCGGCAGCCGTGAAAAAGTTCCAATAAAAAACCCGGCTTGCGCCGGGTTTTTTGACAAAGAAAAACAGGGTCGCCTTAAGCGGCTTCGTCCTGCGAATCGTCTTCTTCGATCGCCTTGCCGCGCTTCGGACCCTTGTTGAGATTGGTCTCGACGAGGCGGACGGCTTCGGTTTCCGACATCTTGTTGACGGCGGCGATTTCGCGCGCCATGCGGTCGAGTGCAGCCTCATAAAGCTGGCGCTCGGAATAGGACTGTTCAGGTTGGTTTTCGGCACGATAGAGATCGCGCACGACTTCAGCGATGGAAATCAGGTCGCCGGAATTGATCTTGGCATCATATTCCTGGGCGCGGCGGGACCACATAGTGCGCTTGACGCGGGCCTTGCCCTGCACGACCTTCAATGCACGCTCGACGAAATCCGTTTCCGAAAGCTTGCGCATGCCGATGCTCATCGCCTTCGCGACCGGAACCTTCAGGCGCATCTTGTCCTTTTCGAAATCGATAACGAAAAGTTCGAGCTTCATGCCGGCAACTTCTTGCTCTTCAATAGCGGTGATGGTACCGACGCCGTGAGCGGGGTAGACGATCGATTCACCGGTCTTGAAGCCATGGCGTGCTGTGGAAGGCTTTTTCTGCTGAGTCGTCATTCTATTCAAAAACTCCCTGTTACGCTTCCGGCGGCGGCCGGAGCCGGGTCAGTCAGGCCCGGGTGAGACGGTAGAATCCGTCGGGTGACTTCACTCTGGTCCCATCGGGCAAAAGCAAAGAACTTCTTGCGCACGATCTTGGGACCCGGCGCTCAAAGCGTTGATATGTCACGGAAACCGCGTACGGATTTGGTTTTGCTTTCGTGATGGTTTTGGGCATGCGTCATGCCACAAATGGAACAGTAGACGAAACCTATCATAAAAATATGAGGAAATCAATAATTTGCTTCGCTTGAGTCATGCGGGCAACACATGTCACCCATATTCCTCACGCAGCTTTTAAAACGTTTTACCCCACAGCCGCCTCAATCCGGCGGCCGATTATGGCCGCCGTCTCAATCGCCGGAACCGGGTTTTTCCGAGAAATACTTCTCGAACTTTCCGGTCTCGCCATCCATCTCCTTGGCCTCCGGCAACGGCTCCTTCTTGACCGTGATATTCGGCCAGATGGTGGCATATTCGGTGTTGATCTTCAGCCATTTGTCGAGGCCCGGCTCGGTATCCGGCTTGATCGCCTCGGCGGGACATTCAGGTTCGCAGACGCCGCAATCGATGCATTCGTCGGGGTGGATGACGAGGAAATTCTCGCCCTCGTAGAAGCAGTCGACGGGGCAGACTTCCACGCAATCGGTGTATTTGCACTTGATGCAATTGTCGGTCACGACGTAGGTCATGAAGAACTCCAGGATTACATGCTGATGGGGCCGGGCAACCTGGAACGTCGCGCCTATCCCCGTGCCGGAGGAAAAGCGTGGGCAGGCTTGGGAGGCAAGCACGCTTCCGGCAGGTTGTCAGTGACGTATCGGCTTTAACGCCGGATTTCAAGGATAAACGATCTGCAAAAGCCGCCACCGCGGGCAGAGTTTTCTAATCCTCGTCCGACATCAGCCTGTCGATTGCGCGTCGTTCCTTTTTGGTCGGCCGGCCGGTGCCGGTCGCCCGGATCGCCTGCTCGTAGGGGCTGAGGCGTTTTGCCTCATCCGGCGGCGGCGACAGGTCCTCGTAGAGCAGGCGGGCCTCCTCGTAAGGCCCCCGCCGCTCGCCGGCGAGTCGCATGACGAGAACGACGTCGCGCCGCTCCAGCGTCAGCTCGATACGGTCGCCCGGCTTGACCATCTGGCTCGGATGATTGCAGCGCTCGCCGTTGATACGCACATGGCCCGACTGGATATGGCTCTGCGCCAGCGAGCGCGACTTCACCATACGCGCGAAGAACAGCCACTTGTCGATGCGCTGGCGCGAACCGCTTGTCGGCTGTGTCTCCCCGCTCATGATTACTTCTTCATCTGCTCCTTGAGAGCCGCGAGCTTGGCGAAAGGCGAATCCGGATCGATCGGCTTCTCCTTGCGCGGCGGCTTGGCTTCGAAGCGCAGCGGCTGCGAACCGCCGCGGTTGTTGTTGCGATCGTTGCGGTCATTTCGCTCGCCGCGATCCTTGCGGTCCTGCCGGTCACCGCGTGGCTGGTCGCCCCGTGGCTGGTTGTTGCGGTCGCCTCTAGGCTGCTGCGGCCGGCCGCCATCGCGGTTGCCGCCGTCCTTGCCGCGGTTGTGACGATTATTGTCGCGGCCTTCGCCGCCGCGATTGCCATCGCCGCCTTCACCACCACCCGGCCGGCGATTGCGGTCGCCGCGTTCCTGGTTCTGGCCCCGCTCCTGGCCCTGGCCGCCACGGCGTTCGCCATGCCCGCCGCGCGCCTGGCGCTGATTGTCGTTGCGGCCGCCGAGACGCCACAGAAGAACCGGCTTCGGTTCCACCGGCTCGCCGGTTTCCTCGGAAGCGGACACCGCTTCCTCAGGCGCGGAAGCTTCATCAGGAGCAGATGTCTCGACCGCTTCATCAGGAGCCGCGGTTTTCACCGTTTCCGCCACCGGCGTGTCGACATCAGCAGAAGCTGCCTCGGCCACAGATGGCTCGGCGGCAGTTTCTTCCGTCGCGCCGTCGGCATCGTCGTGATCGGCCTTTTCAGCTGTATCGTCGGCAGGCGTTTCCGCGGCCGTTGCCGGCACTGAGGCCGCATCCTGCGTCGCAAGATGTGCCGATGCCTCTTCCGCCTTCACCGCATCGGCGCGATAGCCGAGACCCTTGAGGATTTCTTCCATGTCCTCGAGCGTCGCCCCGAGGATCGACAGCATCGCCGTCGTCGTCGTGAAGCGGCGGCCGTCATAGGCGCCCTCCGGCCGGTTGCTCTGACCGGGCTTCCACTGCAGCAGCGGCCGGATGATATCGGCAAGCCGCTCGAGGATGTCGATGCGCACGGCACGCTTGCCGAGGAAGCGGAAGCCGGCGAGCTTATAGAACATCCGCTCGAAACTTGGGTCGGTGACGACCGAGGTGCGGCCGGCGGCAAGCACCGGAATGAGATCGCCGTAGCCCGGCTTGTCCAAACCGTCGTTCTTCAGCGCCCAGAGCAGCGTGATGAGCTCGGCCGGCGCCGGCTTCAGAAGTGCCGGAACGAAAATATGGTAAGCGCCGAAACGCACGCCGTAGCGGCGCATCGAGGCGCGGGCCTCCTGATCGAGCGACTTGACCTCCTCGGTCACGTCACGGCGGAACAGCACGCCGAGGTTTTCGACGAGCTGGAACGCGAGCCCCTTTGCCAGACCCTGCAGGTCCTCGGCGCGCGACAGATCATCGAGCGGCTTCAGCACCGTGCTGATATGATGATTGACGAAGCGTTCGACACGGGCGGCGACATGATCGCGGGCATTGCCCGTCAACTGCTCGTCGGCCAGCAGAATCACCCGCGGACGCATGATGTGATCGCTGCCCGAAAGCCGCGCCACCGGGTCGCCGATCCAACGGATCAGGCCATCCGAACCGATCGCCAGGTCACTGTTGCCAGCGGCATGAATTCGAGCCGCACGGGCCTCGAATTCGAGCGCGAGCGCTTTCTGCGACGCAGCCTGAACCGCCTTGGCATCCGGTCCGTCCGTTCCCGCCACCGGCGTGAAGCGGAATCCGCTCAATTGCCCTACATGATGTCCTTCAACGAAGACATCGCCATTCACACTGATTTCAGCTTCCAGCATCGCATTCTCTCTCAGGCGCTTCATGAGCACAGATGTCCTGCGATCAACAAAGCGTTTCGTCAACCTTTCATGTAACGCGTCGGACAATCGATCTTCGATTTCCCGCGTCTTTTCCTGCCAGTGTGTCGGATCGGCAAGCCAACC
>Ga0209051_1000284_pt1 | contig 82589 bp, 80 predicted proteins | sample AraplaCvi_mMS_r2_2_FD_184286 | JGI IMG/M metagenome (GOLD analysis project Ga0209051, IMG submission 184286) | Arabidopsis root microbial communities from North Carolina, USA - plate scrape MF_Cvi_mMS_r2 (SPAdes) (version 2) | ecosystem: Host-associated > Plants > Roots > Endosphere | place...
GGTTCAGCGCGTTGGTCGAGATGGCGCCGAAGCCGATCGTGTAGCCGTCGGGTGCGGCCTTGGCTACGGCGTCCATGCCGATGTTGCCGCCCGCGCCGCCGCGGTTGTCGATGAGCACGGGCTGGCCCAGCTTCTCCGACACCTTCTGGCCCACGGTGCGTGCCACGAGGTCGGTGGTGCCGCCGGCCGTGTAGGGCACGATGAACTTGATGGGCTTGGACGGAAAGTCGGCCGCGTGCGCCAGCAGGGGCGCGGCCAGCAGCGCGAGGGCCGCGGCGCGGCGGGTGAGGGTGAGAGCGTGCGTCATGCCTTGAATTGGTCTTTCAGACCGGCCCAGCAGTCGGTGTAGTCGGTGTCGAGCGCCGGGCTTTGCAGCGCGAAGTTCGTCGGGATGAAACGGTAGCGGCTCTCGAACATGAAGGCCAGCGTGTTGTCCAGCTTGTGCGGCTTGAGGTCGGCGTGCGTCGCCTTGTCGAAGGCTTCCTCGTCGGGCCCGTGCGGCACCATGCAGTTGTGCAGGCTCGCGCCGCCGGGCTTGAAGCCGCCCGGCTTGGCGTCGTACTCGCCCAGCACCAGGCCCATGAACTCGCTCATGAGGTTGCGGTGGAACCACGGCGGACGGAAGGTGTTTTCCATCACCATCCAGCGCGGCGGGAAGATCACGAAGTCGCAGTTGGCCGTGCCGGGCGTGTCGCTGGGCGAGGTCAGCACGGTGAAGATCGACGGATCGGGATGGTCGAAGCTGATCGAGCCGATGACCATGAAGTTGGCCGTGTCGTACTTCACCGGTGCGAGGTTGCCGTGCCAGGCGACCACGTTGAAGGGCGATTGCTTGGTCGGTGCGGTCCAGAAGCGGCCGCCGAATTTCTTCACCAGTTCGTAGGCGCCGCCGTCTGCCTCGAAAGCTGCGACGGGCGCCTGGAAGTCGCGCGCGTTGGCCAGGCCGTTCGAGCCGATCGGGCCGAGCTCGGGCAGGCGGAAGTGCGCGCCGTAGTTCTCGCACACGTAGCCGCGCGAGAGGCCGTCGGGCAAAGCCACCTTGAAGGCCATGCCGCGCGGCAGCACCACGATTTCGCCGGGCTTCACGTCGAGCACGCCCAGTTCGGTCGTGACGACGAGGCGGCCCTGTTGGGGCATCACCAGCATCTCGCCGTCGGCGTTGACGAAGGCGCGCTGCTCCATCGAGCGGCCGGCCAGGTACATCAGCGAGCCGATGCCCACCTGCGACTCGGCGTCGCCGTTGGCGGCCAGCGTGTGCATGCCGTCGATGAAGTCGACGTCGGCCGCGCCGTCCAGCGGCAGCGGGCCCCAGCGCATCGGCTCGGGCGGCAGCGCGATCTCGCGGTCGGCACCGGTGGTCCAGTGCGCCTGCGCGTAGGGCTGGTAGCGGCCCGACACCACCGAGGGCTGGCGGCGGTACAGCCAGGTGCGGCGGTTCTCGTGGCGCGGCGCCGTGAAGGCGGTGCCCGAGAGCAGCTCGGTGTACAGGTCGAAGGGGCCGCGCTGCGGGTTGTTGCGGCCTTGCGGCAGCGCACCGGGCACGGCCTCGGAGGCGTATTCGTTGCCGAAGCCGCTCTGGTAGCGCCGTTCGGCGGCGGGGGGTGCTTGGGTCATGGGCTTGTCTTTCGAAAGTCGCGATGAGGTGGGAGCGTGCGGTCGTTCAGCCGGCGCGCGCCGCGTCGAAGGCTTCGCGCAGCACGGCCAGCGAGCCGACGTGGTTGGCCAGCACGAGCACGAGCCGTGCGTTGAAGGCGTGGCTTTCTTCGGTGGAAAGCCCTTGGTGGGCCTCGATGAGCGCCTCGTAGAAATCGTCGGGCGCTTCGAGGTTCGGCGTGGTGATCAGTTGCGGTTGCATCGGGGTCATGCCTTTGCCAGTGCGTGGTCGAGGGCCGCGCGGAGCTTCGCCGCCGTGGGGTGGCGCCAGCGCGCGCACACGTGCTGGTCGGGCCGCAGCAGGTAGACGGTGCCGGGCTGCGCGTCGTAGCGCTGCGTGGCGAGCTCGGCGTCGGCGCCGGTGCCGGTGCCTTCCACGCGCACCACATGCAGCGCCAGGTCGCTGCTCTTCAGCGCCTGCAGGCTGCGCTCGGCGGCGTCGCCGGTGCCGAACACCAGCGCGGTGAAGCGCGCCACATGGCATTCGCGCAGCAGCCAGCCGGTGCTGCCGTCGGCGCGCCGCACGGGCGCGTCGGCCGCGGCGGCGCCGGGCACCATCGCGCCGGCGAAGGGGTCGGCGTCGGGCGTGTTGAGCGGCGAGTCGCGCAGCACCGTGGCCACCGACAGCCGCCCGCTGTTGACCAGCGAGCGCGCGAAGGCGTGGCGCTTGGTCAGCTCGAGCACCGCGTCGCGGAACAGGCGGCTCACCTCGCTCTTGGGCGTGATGAAGTCGGTGGCGCGCGTGGAGTTGCGGATGTTCTCGTCGGCCGCGAACTCGCGCTCGCTGGCGTAGCTGTCGAGCAGCGCGTCGGGTGCGTCGCCGGCCAGCACGGCTGCGAGTTTCCAGGCGAGGTTGTCGGCGTCCTGCACGCCCGAGTTGGCGCCGCGCGCGCCGAAGGGCGACACGCCGTGCGCCGAGTCGCCCGCGAACAGCACGCGGCCGTGGCGGAAGCGCTCCATGCGCTGGCAGGCGAAGGTGTAGACGCTGGCCCAGCCGATCTGGAACTGCACGCCTTCGAAGCCGATGCTGTCCAGCAGCGCGCGCACGCGCGGCGTGATGCGCTCGGGCTTGCGCTCTTCCACCGGGTCGGCGTCCCAGCCGAGCTGGAAGTCGACGCGCCACATGCCGTCGGCCTGCTTGTGCAGCAGCACGCTCTGGCCGGGGTGGAACGAGGGGTCGAACCAGAAGCGGCGCTCGGTGGGCAGCTGCGCGTCCATCGTGATGTCGGCGATCAGGAAGCGGTCGCGGAACACGCGGCCCTTGGCTTCCTGCCCCAGCATCTGGCGCAGGTTGGAGCGCGAGCCGTCGCAGGCGGCCACGTAGCCGGCCTGCAGGCGGTACTCGCCCTCGGGCGTTTCCACGGTCAGCACCGCGCCGTCATCGCCTTGCGCGATGCCCGTCACCTTGTTGTTCCAGCGCAGGTCGATCAGCGGCAAGGCCGCGGCGCGTTCGACGAGGTAGCCCTCGACGTAGTACTGCTGCAGGTTGATGAAGGCCGGGCGCTCGTGGCCGGGCTCGGGCAGCAGGTCGAAGCGGTAGACCTGCTCGTCATGGAAGAACACCTTGCCGACGTTCCACGACACGCCCTTGTCCACCATGCGGTCGCCGCAGCCGAGGCGGTCGAACACCTCGAGCGTGCGCTTGGCGAAGCAGATCGCGCGCGACCCGCTGGACAGGCTGTTGTCGTTGTCGAGCAGCACCACGGGAATCTGCCGCAGGGCGAGGTCGATGGCGAGCGTGAGGCCCACCGGGCCGGCGCCCACGACCACCACGGGGTGGCGGGCGGGCGCGGCGGCGTCCTGGTCGGCGTGGCGGGTGTAGTCGAAGCGCAGGCTTTGATAGTCGATCACGTGGTGTCTCCGTGTCCTTGTCGTTTCCGTCGCCTTCCCCGCGCGGGGGAAGGTCGCGGCGCGATCAGCCTTCCAGGGCCTTCCACATGTCGATGTCGCGCTGTGCCGTCCACACGCGCGGGTCGGCGTGGCCCGAGGCCTCGTCGTAGGCGCGGCTCACGTCGAAGGGCATGCAGTGGTCGAAGATGACCCACTGCTGGTACTTGGGCTGCAGCTTCGCGTAGGTTTCCTTGTAGACCGCGTTCAGGTCGCGCCCGGCCTTCACGCCTTCCTGCACGCTGGCGTATACGTCGGAAATGAAGGCGCGCGTGCCGTTCAGGCCCTCGGCCACGGCTTCGGGCGTGGTCAGCGCGGCGCCGCGGCCCGGCACCAGGGCCAGGGGCTTCAGGGCGGCGATGTTGTCCAGCGTCTGTGGCCAGTCCTGGAAGTAGGCGTCGCCCGCGTACGGCGTGGCGCCGAACTCGACCAGGTCGCCCGACAGCAGCGCACGCTCCTGCGGCAGCCAGACGACCGTGTCGCCCTTGGTGTGGCCGCGGCCCAGCTGCAGCAGCTGCACCTCGAGCTTGCCCAGCCACAGCGTCATCTTGCCGGTGAAGGTCATGGTGGGCCAGGTCAGGCCCGGGGGCACGGTCTCGACGTTCTGGAACAGGCGCGGGAAGCGGCCGATTTCGCTGGCCTTGTCTTCCTCGCCGCGCTCCACGATCAGGTCGCGCGTGTCCTGGCTGGCCAGGATGTGTTCGGCGCCGTAGCCCGCCGCGCCCAGCACGCGCACCGCGTGGTAGTGGGTGAGCACCACGTACTTGATGGGCTTGTCGGTCACTTCGCGGATGCGGCGCACCACGTCGGCGGCCATGGCGGGCGTGGCCTGGGTGTCGGCCACCAGCACGCAGTCGTCGCCGATGATGATGCCGGTGTTGGGGTCGCCCTCGGCCGTGTAGGCCCAGGCGTGCTCCGAGATCTGGCTGAAGGTGATCTTCTTTTCTTCCAGGTCGGCCTGGCTGGCGAATTTCTTGGCTTGGCTCATCGTGTGTCTCCGGTGGGGTGGTTTTGGGATTTGCCTTATTCGTTTAAGGCGAACGAGTTTGCAGATAACGAATGCGCGGAGTGTAAGCCCGAGATCAGTTCATGTCTAATGCCTTCTTCATGAACGAACAACCAGACGGCAAGGCGGCCATGGCAGCGACTGACACCGACCGCGCCCAGCGCGGCATCCAGAGCATCGAAGTCGGCGGGCAGCTGCTGCGCGCGCTGGTGCACCACGGCCGCCCGATGGCGCTCAAAGACCTTGCCCGCGAAGCGGACATGACGGCCGCCAAGGCCCACCCGTACATGGTGAGCTTCGGCCGGCTGGGCCTCATCGAGCAGGACCGCGCCAGCGGCCACTATCTGCTTGGCCCGCTGGCCTTGCAACTGGGGCTGATCAGCCTGCAGCAGGCCGACCCGGTGCACATCGCCACGCCGCTGATCGGCCAGCTCGCGCAGCAGATCGGCCACACCGTGGCGCTGGCCGTGTGGGGCGCGCGCGGCGCGACCATCGTGCGCACGGCCGAGTCGCCCTCGCCGGTGCACGTGAACATGCGCCACGGCACCGTGTTCTCGCTCACCAACACGGCCTCGGGCCGCGTCTTTGCCGCCTACCTCGACCCGGCGGTGGTGCGCGCGCAGCTCGAGGACGAGCGCCAGCGCCAGAAGCAGCGCAAGGGCGCCGCCGAGCCCGCGCCGCCGGCCGGCATGCCGCCGGTGCAGCCGCTGCCCTCGTGGAGCGACTTCGAGCGCCAGTGCCAGGAAGTGCGCGACCACGGCATCAGCCGCTCCGACGGCGAGGTGATCGAGGGCGTGAGCGCCATGGCCGCGCCCGTGTTCGACCACACCGGCGCCATCGTGCTGGCCGTGACCGCCATCGGCCCGGCCGGCATCTTCCACACCGCCTGGGACGGCGAGATCGCGCGCGCGCTCAAGGCCTGCGCGGGCACGGTGTCGCAGCGCCTGGGGGCGAGCGCCACCGGCGCCGTGGTTCCCTCTGTTTCCGATCGATGACCCTGTTTTCTTCCGCCTTGTCTTCTTTCTCTTCTTCCGACGACCTCGCGCTGCGCATCGACCGCACCGTGGCGCTGCTGCGCGGTGCGCGGCGCATCGTGGTCTTCTCGGGCGCGGGGCTGTCCAAGGCCTCGGGCATCCCGACCTACCGCGACGCCGACGGCCTGTGGATGAGCCAGAACGCGCTCAAGTTCTCGCACGCCGACGACCTCGCGCGCGACCCGGGCGGCTTCACGAAGTTCTGGGCCCAGCGCCTGGCGCTGATCGAGACCGCGTCGCCCAACCCCGGCCACCTCGCGCTCGCGCAGTTGCAGCGGCTGCGCCCCGCGACCCGGCTCATCACGCAGAACGTCGACGGCCTGCTCGGCAAGGCCGGCGGGCAGGACGTGCTGGAGTTGCACGGCTCGCTGCGCCGCTGGCGCTGCGACCACTGCGGCAACCGCAGCGGCCCCTGGCCGTTCCACCGCTGCCTGCGCTGCGGCTCGCACGCGCGGCCCGACGTCGTCATGTTCGGCGAGATGCTGAACGCCGGCGTGCTGCTCGACGCGCAGGTGGCGGCGCAGGAGTCCGACCTGTTCCTGGTGGTCGGCAGCACGACCATCGTCTACCCGGCGGCCGAGCTGCCCAAGCTGGCGATGGCGCGCGGGGCGCGGCTGGTCACGCTGAACATCGAGCCGCTGCCGCACCTGGACGATGCGGCGGCGGTGGTGTTGCGGGGGGCGTCGGAAGACCTGTTGCCGAAGTTGGTCGCCGGCATGGCGGGCGACTGAAGCCCTAGCCGGCCCGCATCTTCTCGCGCAGCACGCGCCAGCGCGCGAGGCTTTCGGCAGGCCAGTAATCCTTGCGGTCGTAATACTCGTGCACCGCCGCTGCGCCGGGCGGCAGCACCACCCACGGCTGCTTGGACATCGTGAAGATGTGCAGGTCCGGCGGCAGCCGGTCGGGCGTGTCGAGCGTGCCCACGCGGATGAAGCTCACGGCGTCGCCGGCGCCCGCGTAGTGGCTCCACAGCGCGACGTGGCAGGCCGGGCAGCGCGCGTACTTCTGGCCGCGTCCGCTGGCCGAGGGCGTGAGCACCAGATCGACCGCGCCCTGCAGCACCTGCACGTGTTCCGGTTCGATCAGCGCATTGAGCGCGAAGGACGAGCCCGTCTCGCGCTGGCACCAGCGGCAGTGGCAGCAGTGCACGAAGAGCGGCGGGGCGTTCAGGCGGTAGCGCACCTGCCGACAGGTGCAGCCGCCTTCCAGCGGCACGAAGGCGTCGGCCATGGCGGTGGTCGGGCGCTCAGCCCTTCTTGCCACCCAGCAGCACCAGCGCGCCGCCCACCACGATCGCCGCCACGCCGGCCCAGGCCGGGATGTTGACGGTCTGCTTTTCCTTCACCGAGAACTCCAGCGGGCCCAGCTTGGCCTGGTGGGTTTCCTTGGTGAAGCTGAAGCCGCCCAGGCCGAGCCCGGCGATGCCGGCGACGACCAGCAGGATGCCGACGATGCGCGTTGCGTTCATGGGACGGGTCTCCTCGAGGTGGGGTGGAAAGAATCGAAAAGCAGGTCGCCGGCCGTTCAGCGCCGCGGTGCCGCCGTGCGCGGCTGCGGCGGCTCCTGCTGCTGCAGCTGGTCGACCCATTGCACGACCTCGGCCATGGCCGCGTCGCTCGCCGCGATGAGCGCCTTCACGCCGCCGGGCGCGTCGGCGCTGGCGGCGGGGCGGCGCACGGTGAAGGTGCGCTGGCCCATCACGCGGTCGCCGCCGGTGGCGGTGCGGACCAGCGTGGCGCGCAGGCGCACCAGGCCCGTGCTGCTGGCCGGCGCGTCGAAGTAGTGGCTGAACTCGTCGAGCGAGATGCGCAGCGTGTCGGGCACGATGCCCTCGGTGCGCGCGAGCGTCGCGCTTTCTTCGGGGCCGAGCACGGTACGGCGCTCGGCCAGCGTGTCGCGCAGCCGCTGGCGCAGCAGCTGCGCGGGCGGCAGGCTCCAGCGCGACTGGCCGTAGGGACGCAGCTCGTTGGCGTCGGCATAGCCCAGGCGGTACAGGATCTGCGTGCCGTCCAGTCGCGTGTTGCTGTCGAACTCCGCGAGGGACAGCGCCGGCAGCGCGGTGGCCGGCGCGGCAGCGGTGGCCGGTGCGGCAGCCGAAAAGCCGGGGCCGAAGTCGTACAGCGTGGCGCGTGCCGGCTTGTCGGGCAGCATGCCGCAGCCGGCGACCAGCAGCACACAGCCGAGGCTGGCGAATGCGAGGAGGGTTGTATTTATGCGCATGGTGTTCTGCTCCCGGTCAGTGGCGTGCGGCGGGCGCAACGAAGCCGGGCTCGCCCGGGCCCGCGGCCGCGCCGCCGTTGCCGAACAGCAGCGATTGCGGGTTGTCGTTGATGCTGTCGGCCGCGCGGCCCAGGCGGCGCACCGCGTGGGCGGTGTCGTCGGCCACGCGGTTCACGCGCGGCAGGGTGGCGGCGTTGAACGAGTCGACCGCCTGCGCCAGCGCCTTGGTGCCCTCGCTCAGGCGCTCGACCGGGCCGTCGGGTGCGTTGAGCTTGCCCACGGTGGAGTTGAAGTTGTTGGCCACGCGCGAGACGTCGCCGGCGGCTTTCTTCACCGTCGACAGCGTTTCGGGCATGGCGGCCAGCGTCGGGTTCAGGCCGGTCTTGACGGTGTTGTCGAGCTGCTTGAGCAGCGTGTTGGCACTGGCCGAGGCGGCCGCGATGTTCTCCAGCGCGTCGGCCACGCGCTTCTGGTTGGCGTCGGCCAGCAGCGCGTTGGCGCGCTTGGTCACTTCTTCCACCTGGTCGATGATTTCCTCGCCGCGGTCCTGCAGCTTCGCGAGCATCGAGGGCTTGAGCGGAATGCGCGGCGGGTTGTTGTTGTCGGGCTTGAGCGCGACGGTCGATTCGCCCTCGTCGTCCAGCGCGATGAAGGCCAGGCCGGTCACGCCCTGGTAGCTCAGCGTGGCAAAGCTGGAGGTGGTGAGCGGCACGCGCTCGTCGACGGTGATGCGCACGCGCACGTTGCCTTTGGTCTTGGGGTCGAAGTCGATCGAGGTCACCTTGCCGACCGAGATGCCGCGGTAGCGCACCTGGGCCTGCGGCTGCAGGCCGCTCACGGCGTCGCGGGTGGAGAGTTCGTAGACGTTGCGCACGGTGTTGTCGCGCGTGAACCAGACCACCAGCGCGACGAGCGCGGCGATCAGGCCGAGCACGAAGGCGCCGGCGGCGAGGGCATGGGCCTTGTTTTCCATGAGGGGACCTACCTTTCTTCAGCGCGCGCGGCCTCGGGCTGCGGCGCGGGGGGTGCTTTGCCGGCGGCGGGCTTGTCGTGCAGCGCCTCCAGGGCGCGCTGGCCGCGCCCGCCGAGAAAGTATTCGTGGATGAAGGGATGCGGGTAGGCGATGACTTCGCGCGCCGTGCCGCTCACGATCACCTTCTGGTCGGCCAGCACCGCGATGCGGGTGCTCAGGTCGAACAGGGTGTCCAGGTCGTGCGTGACCATCACGACCGTCAGGCCCAGCTCGCGGTGCAGGCCGCGCAGCAGGTCGCAGAAACTGTCCGACGCTTCGGGGTCGAGGCCGGCCGTGGGCTCATCGAGCAGCAGCAGCGGCGGGTCCATGATGAGCGCGCGCGCCAGCGCCACGCGCTTGATCATGCCGCCCGACAGGTCCGACGGGCTCTTGTTCGCATGCTGCGGCTCCAGCCCCACCATCTGCAGCTTCACGAGCGCGGCGTTGCGGATCAGCTCGTCGGGCAGCAGCTTGAGTTCGCGCAGCGGAAAGGCGATGTTTTCCAGCACGCTGAAGGCCGAGAACAGCGCGCCGTGCTGGAACAGCATGCCCACGTTGGCCGCGCCGGCCGCGCTGAGTTCGCCCGGCGCCCGGCCCAGCACCTCGACCGCGCCCTTCGTGGGTTTCTGCAGCCCGAGGATCTGCCGCAGCAGCACCGTCTTGCCGGTGCCCGAGCCGCCGACCAGCGACAGCACCTCGCCGCGGTCGAGGTGCAGGTCGAGGTCGCGGTGCACCACCTGTTCGCCATCGGGGCTCTTGAACACGGTCCAGAGCTTGCGGATGTCGACCACGGTGCTCGACGGGGACGTCACGGCGGCGTTCATCCGCGGAATCCTATGCCCTTGAAGAGCACTGCGAAGAGCGCGTCGACCAGGATCACCGCGGTGATCGAGGTCACGACCGACGACGTGGTGCCGCGCCCCAGGCTCTCGGTGTTGGGCTTGACCTTCATGCCGAAGTAGCAGCCGATCAGCGCGATCAGCACACCGAACACCGCCGACTTGGCCAGGGCCAGCCAGAGGTTGGAGATGGGCACCGCGCGCGGCAATGCCGACAGGAAATACGACGGCGAGATGCCCAGCGCGGCGTCGGCCGCGAGCATGCCGCCGGCCAGCGCCGCCATCGAGGTCCACAGGCTGATCAGCGGCATCGCGATGGCCAGTGCCAGCACGCGCGGCATCACGAGACGGAAGCCGTGCGGGATGCCCATCACGCGCATCGCGTCGAGTTCTTCGGTGACGCGCATCACGCCGATCTGCGCCGTGATCGCCGAGCCCGAGCGGCCCGCGATCAGCACGGCGGCCAGCACCGGCCCGAGCTCGCGGATCAGCGACAGCCCGAGGATGTTCACCACGAAGGCCTCGGCGCCGTAGTTGCGCAGCTGCTGGGAGATCAGGTACGCCAGCACCACGCCGATCAAGAGGCCGACCAGCGCCGTGATGTGCAGCGCCGTGGCGCCGAACTGATAGAGGTGGCCCGAGAAGTCGCGCCACGGCGCGCGGTGCGGCGCGCGCGCCAGCGTGCACAGGTCGAGCGCGAGCTGGCCGATGAGGCCCACGAAGTCGCGCAGCACGACCATCGCGCGCGGGCCGTGGTGGGCCAGTGCGTGCAGCCGGTCGCTCAGCGACTTGGGCGGCTCGTCGGGCGTGGCCACAGTGAACTTCGCCACCTGGTCGAGCACCGCCTGGTGCTGCGGCGACAGCTCGATCGTGGCCGGCCAGGCCTGGCGCCAGTGCTCCCACAGCAGCTGGGCGCCGATGTGGTCGAGCTGGCCGATGGGGCGCAGGTCCCAGGCCCGGTCGTCCGCGGGCGGCAGCGCCGCGAGGTCCTTGGCCAACGCCTCCCAGGCCGGGCGCGTCGACATCGCCAGCGTGGTCCAGCAACCGCTGGCCACGGCCCAGGTGCGGCCGTCCACGTCCTGCGTCTGCGCGCGCGGCGGCGCGAAGGCGTCGTCGGTGGCGGGGGCGTCAGCGGGCGACGGGGTGGGCGACATGGGCAAAGGTGCGGGACAAAACGTAAACAAAGGTCCAAGCGAGAGCGCGCATCGTAACCGCGTGCATCCGGGGCTTGTGTGCGTCTGGCCCTTCGTTTGCGTAGGGCCAGACGCCGTTTTTTTCAGCCAATCTTCAGCTCCAGGCCCGGGCCAGCGCATCCCAGGCGCTGGCGATCACGGGCTCGTCGCGCCGCGCGGCCAGCGAGACGAAACGCAGCGCGCAATCCAGCCGCACGCGGTCGGCCAGCACGAGGCCGTGGGCCTGGCTTTCGCGGATGGCGATCGAGTCGCGCACCAGGCTCAGGCCCACGCCCGACTTCAGCAGGTCGAGCATCGAGGCCTCCTGGTCGACCAGCGCCACGCGCCGGGGCGCCAGGCCGAGTGGACCGAACACGCGCTCCAGCAGACGGTGGTGCGCCGACTCAGGCGGCGTGGCGAGCCAGGGCAGGGCGGCCAGCGCCTTCCAGTCGCGCCCCAGCACCTGCGGGCCCCAGCCGGCCGGCGCGACCACGCGGTAGCTGAAGCGGGTGAGGGTGCGCACCGCCAGCGGCGCCGGGGCGGCGTCGTCGGGTTCATCGCCCGGGTCGAGGTGAAAGCCCACGTCGAGCTCGCCGCGCAGCACCTGCGCCAGCACGCTGCCGCTCATGCCGTGGCGCAACTCGGTCTCGATCTGCGGCGCGGCCTCGACCAGCTCGCGCAGGAACACGCCCAGCCGCGTGAACTCCGGGTCGAGGATGGTGCCGATGCGCAGCGCTCCGCGCACCGTGACCTGCAGGTTGCGCGCGGCCTGCTGCAGGTCGCCCACGGCCGCCAGCACGCGCTCGGCCTGCGGCAGCATGGCCGCGCCGTCGGCCGTGAGCGCCAGCCCGTGCGGCGTGCGGGTGAACAGCACCAGCCCGGTTTCTTCCGCGAAACGCTTGAGCTGCAGGCTCACCGCAGGCTGCGTCAGGTGCAGCTTCTCGGCGGCGCGCGAGACGTTGCCCTCGCGCGCCGCCAGGATGAAGGCGCGCAGAATCTGGAGGTCCATCGATGACGTAGTCATATAAAACTGATTTATAGCGCCATCGACGCGAATTCATTGGCTTTCTCTTCGTGGATTGGGCCAAATTGCCTTCAGGAGACCCGCACATGTCCATCAGCACCCGAAATATCGACCACCACATCGCCGGCGCCCCCGCCGCCAACACCTCCGGCCGCACGCAGGATGTGACCAACCCCGCCACCGGCGCCGTCACCGGCAAGGTCGGCCTGGCCGACGCCGCGCAGGTGGGGGCCGCCGTGGCCGCCGCCCAGGCCGCGTTCCCGGCCTGGGCCGACACGCCGCCGATCCGCCGGGCGCGCGTGATGTTCAAGTTCCTCGAGCTGCTCAACCAGCACAAGGACGAGCTCGCCCACCTCATCACCGCCGAGCACGGCAAGGTCTTCACCGACGCGCAGGGCGAGGTGAGCCGCGGCATCGACATCGTCGAGTTCGCCTGCGGCATTCCGCAGCTGCTCAAGGGCGACTTCACCGACCAGGTGAGCACCGGCATCGACAACTGGACGCTGCGCCAGCCGCTGGGCGTGGTCGCGGGCATCACGCCCTTCAATTTCCCGGTGATGGTGCCGATGTGGATGTTCCCGGTGGCCATCGCCGCGGGCAACACCTTCGTGCTCAAGCCCAGCCCGACCGACCCGAGCCCGTCGCTGCTGATGGCCGAGCTGCTCAAGAAGGCCGGCCTGCCCGACGGCGTGTTCAACGTGGTGCAGGGCGACAAGGCCGCGGTCGACGCGCTGCTGGAGCACCCCGACGTCAAGGCCGTGAGCTTCGTCGGCTCCACGCCTATCGCCAACTACATCTACGAAACCGGCGCACGCCACGGCAAGCGCGTGCAGGCGCTGGGCGGCGCGAAGAACCACATGGTCGTCATGCCCGACGCCGACATCGACCAGGCCGTGGACGCCCTCATCGGCGCCGGTTACGGCTCGGCCGGCGAGCGCTGCATGGCGATCAGCGTCGCGGTGCTGGTGGGCGACGTGGCCGACCGGCTGCTGCCCAAGCTCATCGAGCGCACGAAGACGCTGAAGGTGCTCAACGGCGAGAACCTCGCGGCCGAGATGGGCCCGATCGTCACGCGCGCCGCGCACGAGCGCATCACCGGCTACATCGCGCAGGGCGAGAAGGAAGGCGCGAAGCTGCTGGTCGACGGCCGCAGCTTCGACGGCAACAAGGCGGGTGAAGGCTGCGGCGATGGCTTCTGGATGGGCGGCACGCTGTTCGACCACGTCACGCCCGAGATGCGCATCTACAAGGAAGAGATCTTCGGCCCCGTGCTGGGCTGCCTGCGCGTCGCGACCTTCAAGGAAGCCGTCGACCTCATCAACGCGCACGAGTTCGGCAATGGCGTGAGCTGCTTCACGCGCGACGGCAACGTGGCGCGCGAGTTCGGCCGCCGCATCCAGGTCGGCATGGTCGGCATCAACGTGCCGATCCCGGTGCCGATGGCCTGGCACGGCTTCGGCGGCTGGAAGAAGAGCCTGTTCGGCGACATGCACGCGTATGGCGAAGAGGGCGTGCGCTTCTATACGAAGCAGAAGTCGATCATGCAGCGCTGGCCGGAGAGCATCGGCAAGGGCGCCGAGTTCGTGATGCCGACAGCGAAGTAAAGGTAAAAGGGGGCGCCGCACGCGCGGCGCTTCGCATCCGAAGAACAACGAGAGACAAAAAGCCAGCCGCCATGAGCGACACCACCTTCGACTACATCATCATCGGCGCCGGCACCGCCGGCTCGCTCATCGCCAACCGCCTGAGCGCCGACAAGACCAAGCGCGTGCTGCTCATCGAGGCCGGCCGCAAGGACGACTACCACTGGATCCACATTCCGGTGGGCTACCTGTACTGCATCGGCAACCCGCGCACCGACTGGCTCTACAACACCGAGCCCGACGCGGGCCTCAACGGTCGCACGCTGCGCTATCCGCGCGGCAAGACGCTGGGCGGCTGCTCCAGCATCAACGGCATGATCTACATGCGCGGCCAGTCACGCGACTACGAGCACTGGGCTGAACTCACGGGCGACGAAGGCTGGCGCTGGGAGAACGTGCTGCCGGCCTTTCGCAAGCACGAAGACTTCTACCTCGGCGCCGACGAGATGCACGGCGCGGGCGGCGAATGGCGTGTCGAGAAACAGCGGCTGCGCTGGGACATCCTCGACGCCTTTGCCGATGCCGCCGTGCAGGCCGGCGTGCCGCACACCGCCGACTTCAACCGCGGCAGCAATGAAGGCGTGGGCTACTTCCAGGTCAACCAGAAGAACGGCTGGCGCTGGAACACCGCCAAGGCCTTCCTGCGGCCCACCTGTTACGGCCGCCCCAACTTCGAACTGTGGACCGGTGCGCAGGTGTCGCGCCTGTTGTTCGAGACGCTGCCCGACGGCACCAAGCGCTGCACCGGCGCGCAGGTGTGGGACGGCACCGAGATGACCACCGCGCACGCCGAGTGCGAAGTGATCCTGAGCGCGGGCGCCATCGGCTCGCCGCAGATCCTGCAGCTGTCGGGCGTCGGCCCGGCCGAGCTGCTGCGCCAGCACGGCATCGACGTGGCGCTGGACGCGCCCGGCGTCGGCGCCAACCTGCAGGACCACCTGCAGATCCGCGCGGTCTACAAGATCGAGGGCGCGCCCACGCTCAACGTGCTGGCCTCGTCGCTGGTCGGCAAGGCGAAGATCGGCCTCGAATACCTGCTGAAACGCAGCGGCCCGATGAGCATGGCGCCGTCGCAGCTGGGCGCCTTCACGCGCAGCTCGCCCGACCGCGCGTGGCCCAACATCCAGTACCACGTGCAGCCGCTGTCGCTCGACGCCTTCGGCGAGCCGCTGCACAGCTTCCCGGCCTTCACCGCGAGCGTGTGCAACCTGAACCCGACGAGCCGGGGCTCGGTGCGCATCAAGAGCGCGCGTTTCGAAGACGCGCCCGCCATCGCGCCCAACTACCTGAGCACCGAGGAAGACCGCAAGGTCGCCGCCGATTCGCTGCGCGTGACGCGCCGCATCGCGCAGCAGCCCGCGCTCGCGAAATACAAGCCGCAAGAGTGGAAGCCTGGCGTGCAGTACCAGACCGACGAAGACCTCGCGCGGCTGGCCGGCGACATCGCCACCACCATCTTCCACCCGGTCGGCACCACCAAGATGGGCGCCGACGGCGATCCGATGGCGGTGCTCGATGCGCGCCTGCGCGTGCGCGGCGTGCGCGGCCTGCGCGTGGTCGATGCGGGCGCGATGCCCACCATCACGAGCGGCAATACCAACAGCCCGACGCTGATGATGGCGGAGAAGGCGGCGGGCTGGATCCTGGAAGACAACCGCAACCGCTGAGCCGGCTCAGCGGCGCGGCTTGGCGCCGCGCTGGGTGTCCGTCTCCGGGCGCGCCTTCGCGCCTTCGAGCATGAGGTCGACGCCGACCTCGAACATCGCATCGGGGCCGGCCTTGCGGTGGCTGGCGAAGGCCTCGGCCAGCAGCGGGCGCGAGGCCGCGGCGGCATCGAGCGCCTGCTGCCGGATTTCCGCATCGGGCGGTGCCGCCTGCTCCTCCAGCCCACGGCGCAGGGCTGGCCGGCGCCGTGCGCTATCTGCTGTGTCTGCCGGTGATGCTGTGCAGGTCGCCTGCGGCGGGTGGCTAACTGTCGAAGAACGCCAGCTTGCGCGCGCGAGGCAGCGCCTTGAGCGCGATCTCCGCCCGCAGCGCGGCGCCCTTGTCGGGGTACTGGCGTGCCGCCAGCACGCGCTGCGGCGGACGCGCGCGCGTGAACTTGGCGCCCAGCCCGAAGACATGCTGGAAGAAGCGCTGCTCCACGTCGAGCGCGATGCCCGCGTAGTACACGCCGCCTTCGCATTCCAGCAGGTAGAGCCAATAGGGTGGGGGCGGCGAGGGATCGGGCGGTTTTCGGGGCACGCGCGCATTGTGCGGGCAGGCGCTTATCGTGCGTTGAAGGAAGGTGTCACCATGAAGTTCATTCGAAAAACGCACCAAGTCCTTCCAATTTTTCGCTAGGCAAGGGCGCGGGTTTCGCACATATTGGCCCGTTCCTGCTGTCGCATTTCTTCTTCTGTCCTTCCTTCTCCCTGGAGCGTCCATGCCAGAAGCCCAGACCCCCGTGTCCCTTCCCGCCGAGGTTGACCAACTGCTGCATCGCCTGGGCGTGCCCCGCACCGCCCACACCCGCGGCGACCTCACGGTGCGCTCGCCGGTCAGCGGCGAGGTGATCGCGCAGGTGCCGCAGACCACGGCCGTGGAAGCCACCGGCGCCATCGGCCGTGCGCACGAGGCCTTCAAGGCCTGGCGCCTGGTGCCGGCGCCGCGCCGCGGCGAGCTGGTGCGCCTGCTGGGCGAAGAGCTGCGCGCCGCCAAGCGCGACCTGGGCCGCCTCGTCACGCTGGAGGCCGGCAAGATCCCGTCCGAGGGCGCGGGCGAGGTGCAGGAAATGATCGACATCTGCGACTTCGCGGTCGGCCTCTCGCGCCAGCTCTACGGCCTCACGCTGGCCACCGAGCGCGCCGAGCACCGGATGATGGAAACCTGGCATCCGCTGGGCGTGTGCGGCGTGATCTCGGCCTTCAACTTTCCAGTGGCCGTGTGGTCGTGGAACGCGGCGCTCGCGCTGGTGTGCGGCGACCCGGTGGTGTGGAAGCCGTCCGAGAAGACGCCGCTCACCGCACTGGCCGTGCACGCCATCGCGCAACGCGCCATCGAACGCTTCGGCGATGCACCCGAAGGCCTGCTCGGCCTGCTGCTGGGCCGGCGCGACATCGGCGAGGTGCTGGTCGACGACCCCCGCGTGCCGATCCTCTCGGCCACCGGCTCCACGGCGATGGGCCGGCAGGTCGGCCCGAAGCTGGCGGCGCGCTTCGCCCGCGCCATCCTCGAACTGGGCGGCAACAACGCCGCCATCGTCACGCCCTCGGCCGACCTCGATCTCACGCTGCGCGGCATCGCCTTCGCGGCCATGGGCACGGCGGGCCAGCGCTGCACCACGCTGCGGCGCCTGTTCGTGCACGAGAGCGTGTACGACCAGCTGGTGCCCAAGCTCGCGAAGGTCTACGGCAACGTGCAGGTGGGCGACCCGCGCGAGGCCGGCACGCTGGTCGGTCCGCTGATCGACCGCGCGGCCTTCGACGGCATGCAGAAGGCCCTGAACGAAAGCCGCGAGATTGGCGCCACGGTACACGGCGGCCAGCGCGTCGAGGGCATCGGCACGCAGGACGCGTTCTATGTGCGCCCCGCGCTGGTCGAGCTGAAGTCGCACGACGGCCCGGTGCTGCGCGAGACCTTCGCGCCCATCCTCTACGTGGTGCGCTACCGCACGCTCGACGAAGCCATCGAATGGCACAACGCGGTGGGCGCGGGCCTGTCGTCCTCGATCTTCACGCTCAACGTGCGCGAGGCCGAGCGCTTCATGTCCAGCGCGGGTTCGGACTGCGGCATCGCCAACGTCAACATCGGCCCGAGCGGTGCCGAGATCGGCGGCGCCTTCGGTGGCGAGAAGGAAACCGGCGGCGGGCGCGAAGCGGGCTCGGACAGCTGGAAGGCCTACATGCGCCGCGCGACCAACACCATCAACTACTCGACGGCACTCCCTCTTGCGCAGGGCGTGACCTTCGACATCGGCGACTGAACAACCCCGGCCCGTGGTGCCTGCCGCGCGGCATTTCGCCGCAGCGGCCAGGCAGCGGCCGCACCTATCCCCCCAGAAAAACCACCAGGAGACAGCAAAGATGAAGATGCAACTGAAGACCCTCGCCACCGCCGCGCTGCTTGCGCTCGCCTTCGGCACCACTGCCACCGCGCAGCAGGCGCCCACGGGCGGCACGCTCGACAAGATCAAGGCGAGCGGCAAGGTCGTGCTCGGCGTGCGCGAAGCCTCTCCGCCCATGGCCTACATGCTGGGCGCGGGCGAGAAGTACGTGGGCTACCACGTCGAACTCTGCGAGCGTGTGCTGAAGGACATCACGCCCAACGCCAAGCTCGAATACATGGCCGTGACCGCGCAGAACACCATCCCGCTGGTGCAGAACGGCACGCTGGACATCGGCTGCGGCCCCACCACCAACAACACCGCGCGCCAGCAGCAGGTGGCCTTTGCGCTCACCACGTACGTGAGCGAAGTGCGCATGGCGACCAAGGTCGACTCGGGCATCACCACGCTCGACCAGCTCGCGGGCCGCAACGTGTCGGCCTCGACCGGTACCACCGCCGTGCAGTTGCTGCGCAAGCGCGAGCGCGCACAGAACGTCTCGTACAACACGATGCTCGGCAAGGACCACCTGGAAAGCTTCCTGCTCATGGAGTCGGGCCGCGCCGATGCCTTCGTGCTCGACGACAACCTGCTCGCCGGCATCATCGCGAACTCGAAGAACCCCACGGCCTACCGCATCACCGGCGAGGCGCTGGGCTCCGAACCGATCGCGCTGCTGTTCCGCAAGGACGACCCGGCCTTCAAGGCCGCGGTGGACGACTCGCTGCGCAAGCTCATGAAGAGCGGCGAGCTCGAGAAGATCTACACCAAGTGGTTCGTGGCCGCGATCCCGCCGAAGAACACCAGCCTCAACCTGCCGATGAGCCCCGCGCTCAAGCAGCTCGTGCTCGAACCCAACGACAAGCCGCTGGAGGCCTACGCGAAGTGACAGACGCCGCCGTGTTCTCGCCGGCGCAACGCGTGCGCGCCATCCACGTCTCGGAGATCCTGCGCATCACCGACCACGCGCAGGCGCTCAAGCGCGCCGGCCGTCCGGTGATCGTGCTGGGCGCGGGCGAGCCCGACTTCGACACGCCCGAGAACATCCGGCATGCGGCCTCGCAGGCCATTGCGCGCGGCGACACGCGCTACACGGTGCTCGACGGCAGCCCGGCGATGAAGGCGGCGGTGCAGCTGAAGTTCAAGCGCGACAACGCGCTGGACTTCGCGCTCGACGAGATCAGCGTGAGCGCGGGCGCCAAGCAGGTGATCTTCAATGCACTGATGGCGAGCCTGAACCCGGGCGACGAGGTGATCCTGCCTGCGCCGTACTGGACCTCGTACGCGGACATCGTGCAGATCTGCGGCGGCGTGCCGGTGTCGGTGGCGTGCGGCGAGGAGAACGGCTTTCGCCTGACCGCGACGCAGCTGCAGGCGGTCATCACGCCGCGCACGCGCTGGCTGTTTCTCAACTCGCCATCGAACCCGAGCGGCGCGGCCTACAGCGCGGCGCAGCTGAAGCCGATCACCGACGTGCTGCTCGATCACCCCCACGTCTGGGTGCTGGCGGACGACATCTACGAACACATCCTTTACGACGGCCTCGCGTTCGCAACGCCGGTGGCCGTGGAGCCGCGGCTGCGCGAACGCACGTTGACGGTGAACGGTGTGTCAAAGGCCTACGCGATGACCGGCTGGCGCGTCGGCTACGGCGCCGGGCCGCGCGCGTTGATCGCGGCCATGGCCGTGGTGCAGAGCCAGTCGACCTCGTGCCCGTCGTCCGTGAGCCAGGCCGCGGCGATCGAGGCGCTCACCGGCCCGCAGGCCATCGTGGCCGAGCGCTGCGCATCCTTTCAACAGCGCCGCGATGTCGTCGTGGCCGCGCTCAACCGCACGCCGGGCCTGCATTGCCGCGTGCCCGAGGGCGCCTTCTACACCTTCGCAAGTTGCGCCGGCGTGCTCGGCAAGCGCACGGCCAGCGGCGCGCTGCTGCAGACCGACAGCGACTTCTGCCGCTACCTGCTGCAGGACTTCGAGGTGGCGGTGGTGCCGGGCAGCGTGTTCGGGCTCGCGCCGTATTTCCGCATCTCGTATGCGACGTCGATGGCGCAACTCGAAGAGGCGTGCGCGCGCATCGCCGCCGCCTGCGCCGCGCTTTCCTGACCTCTCCTCTTCATTCCACTGGAACCCTCATGACTTCCTCCCGCACCGGCGGCCAGATCCTGGTCGACCAGCTCATCACCCACGGCGTCAAGCAGCTCTTCTGCGTGCCCGGCGAAAGCTTCCTGGCCGTGCTCGACGCGCTGCACGACGCATCGATCGCCGTGACGGTGTGCCGGCAGGAAGGCGGCGCCACGATGATGGCCGAGGCGCAGGGCAAGCTCACGGGCCAGCCCGGCATCTGCTTCGTCACGCGCGGCCCCGGCGCCACCAATGCGGCGGCGGGCGTGCACATCGCGCACCAGGACTCGACGCCGCTCTTGCTGTTCGTCGGCCAGGTCGCGCGCGACGCGATGGGCCGCGAAGCCTTCCAGGAGCTGGACTACGGCGCGGTCTTCGGCACGATGGCCAAGTGGGTCGTGCAGATCGACGACCCGGCGCGCGTGCCCGAGCTGGTGTCGCGCGCCTTCCATGTCGCGACCTCGGGCCGCCCCGGTCCGGTGGTGATCGCGCTGCCCGAAGACATGCTGACCGAAGCCGCCGTGGTGGCCGATGCGCTGCCGTATGCCGTCACCGAAACGCATCCGGGCGCGGCGCAGATCGCCGAGCTGCAGCAGCGCCTGTCGCAGGCGCAGCGGCCGGTCGTCATCCTGGGCGGCAGCCGTTGGTCGGAAGCCGCGACGCAGCAGTTCGCGCAGTTCGCCGAGGCGCATGCGCTGCCCGTGTACTGCTCGTTCCGCCGCCAGATGCTGATGTCCGCCGAGCACCCCTGCTACGCGGGCGACCTGGGGCTCGGCGCGAATCCGCGCATGCTGGCGCGCATCCGCGATGCGGACCTCGTGCTGCTGGTGGGCGGGCGTCTGTCGGAAGTGCCGTCGCAAGGCTATGAGCTGTTCGCGATCCCGCAGCCGAAGCAGGCGCTGGTGCATGTGCATGCCGATGCCGACGAGCTCGGCAAGCTCTACCGCCCGACGCAGGGCATTCACGCCACGCCGCAGGCGTTCGCCGAAGCGGTGTCCACGCTGCGTCCCGCATCACCTCCTGTTTGGCAGGCCGAGACGAAGACCGCGCGCGAAGACTTTCTGCGCTGGAGCGATCCGGCCGCGATCCGCATCCCCGGTCCGCTGCAGATGGGCGAGGTCATGCAGCATCTGCGCGAGGTGCTGCCGGCCGACACCATCTTCTGCAACGGCGCGGGCAACTTCGCGACCTGGGTGCACCGCTTCTGGCCGTTCCGCGCGTTCGCGAGCCAGCTCGCGCCGACCAGCGGCTCGATGGGCTACGGCCTGCCGGCCGGCGTCGGTGCCAAGCGGCTGTGGCCCGAACGCGAAGTGGTCGTGTTCGCGGGCGATGGCGACTTCATGATGCACGGCCAGGAGTTCGCCACTGCCGTGCAGTACGGTCTGCCGATCCTCGTGGTGCTGCTGGACAACGGCATGTACGGCACGATCCGCATGCACCAGGAAAAGCACTACCCCGGCCGCATCAGTGCCACGCAGCTGAAGAACCCCGACTTCCGCGGCTACGCCGAGGTGTTCGGCGGCCACGGCGAGCGCGTGACCACGACGGAAGAATTCGGCCCCGCACTCGCGCGTGCGCGTGCCAGCGGCAAGCCTGCGATCCTGCATTGCCTGCTGGACCCGGAGGCGATCACGCCCGCGAGCACGCTGGCGTCGATCCGCAAGGCGGCGCTGGCCGCGAACTGAAGCGTCGTCAGCGCAGCCCGCCGACATAGCGCGGCGGTGGCGTGGGCGGCAGGCCGTCGGGCTGGCGCGCCGCCAGGCGCGCGGCGCGGGCCAGCGGTTCCATGGCCTGCTCCAGCCGCGTGGCGAGCTGGTCGAGTTCGTCGTCTTTCGTTTCGGCGGCGTGCTGGCGCGTCATGCGCACGATCTCGGTGGCGTACTCGGCGTTGGTGGCCATCCATTCGGTGTCGGTCACGCGCCCGTGCTTTCGCCGCAGTGCCACGTGAAGGCGTGCTGCAAGCGCGATGCGTTCGCTTTCGGACATGGATGGCATGGCGTCTCCCTCGGGTGGTCAGGCTCCCAGGTGTTCACGATGCTGAGCAAGATCGAGGCCCACCAGTTCACTCTCGGGGTCGACGCGCAATCCGACCAGCACATGCACCAGGAACAGCACGATGGCCGTGCCGGCCGCGCTGTAGATCGCCACGCTGGCGACCGCGATCGCCTGCGTCAGCACATTGCCCGCCGCGCCCGAGATGCGCGGGTCGGCGAACACGCCGGTGAGCAGCGCGCCCACGATGCCGCCGATGCCGTGCACGCCGAACACGTCGAGCGAGTCGTCCGCACCGAGCAGGTGCTTCAGGCCCGTGGCGCCCCAGTAGCAGGCCAGCCCGGCGATGGCGCCGATGGCCAGCGCCGACAGCGGCGTGACGAAGCCGGCCGCCGGCGTGATCGCCACCAGCCCCGCCACGAGGCCGGAGCACAGGCCCAAGAGCGAGGGGCTGCGGCGCACGATCCATTCGCCGACCATCCAGCTCATGGCGCCAGCCGCCGCCGCGATGTGCGTGACCAGCATGGCCAGGCCGGCGCGCCCGTCGGCCGCCACTGCCGAGCCGGCATTGAAGCCGAACCAGCCCACCCACAGCAGGCCCGCGCCCGTCATGGTGAGCGCCAGGCTGTAGGGCTCGAAGGCCTCGCGCCCGTAGCCCCGGCGCGGCCCGAGCGCATAGGCGCACACCAGCCCCGCGATGCCCGCGTTGACGTGCACCACCGAGCCGCCCGCGAAGTCGAGCGCACCCATCTGCGCGAGCCAGCCGCCCGGCTCCCACACCCAATGCGCGACCGGCGCGTACACGAGCACGCTCCACAGCAGCGCGAACCACAGCAGCGCCGAGAAGCGCATGCGCTCGACAAAGGCGCCGAGCACCAGCGCGGTGGTGATGATCGCGAAGCTCAGCTGGAACATGGCGTAGACCGATTCCGGCACGTTCGGCGCCACGTGGCTCACGGCCACCTGGCCGGCCTCCTTCAGGTACTCGAAGCCCGAGAAGCCGATGCGCGAGAGCTTGCCCAGCCAGGGCCAGCCGGGCGTGAAGGCCAGCGAGTAGCCGAGCGCGAACCAGGTCAGCGAGACCACGGCGGCGATCGCCACCACCCCGGCCATGGTGGCCAGCACGTTCTTGCGCCGCACCATGCCGGCATAGAAGAGCGCGATGCCGGGCAGCGTCATCAGCAGCACCAGCGCGGTCGAGGTCATCATCCAGGCGGTGTCGGCCGCGTTCAGGGAGGCTTGGGGTGCCAGCAGGGCCATGACCGTTTCTTCTTGGAGTGGTGGACAGAAGGCCTGTGTGCACGAGTCATGCCATCTTGTTAACTGACTGAAACACTTTGGTTTCCCAACCGGAGGGTCGAAGTAACACGAAGCGGGTAATTCCTAATGCACCGGGCGGGTGCGCGCTTGCACAATCTGCGCACTCGCGACGGGCCCTGCTCGTACTGCCGAGGGTCCGAGGAGACAAGCTTCCGATCGATCAACAAGAACATTCTTCAAAGGCTCCGTACGAGATGCCTGTCTGATATTTGAAAAGCGCCGCTGGTCGGCGCTTTTTTTTGCCTGTTCGCAGCGCGGACGCGGGCGCTTTCCTCCAAGCCAAACAAGCCTCCTGGCCAGCCGGTACCGGCCACCACAGCTATCGTTTCGATAGCGATTCCGGTGAGACAATCGCCCGCATGGAAATGCTGGTGGTCACGGGCGCCTCACTGCTCGCGGGTTTTATCGATGCGATCGTGGGCGGCGGCGGGTTGATCCTGGTGCCGGCCCTCTTTGCGGTGTTTCCGGGCGCGCCGCCCGCCACGCTGCTGGGCACCAACAAGAGCGCGTCCATCTGGGGCACGGCGGCCTCGGCGGCCCAGTTCAGCCAGCAGGTGCAGATGCGCTGGGGCGCGATGTGGCCGGCCGCGTTGCTGGGCTTCGGCGGCTCGATGCTCGGCGCCTGGACCGTCACGGTCTTCCCGGGCGATTTCCTGCGCCGGGCACTGCCGGTCATCCTGCTGGGCGTGCTGGTCTACACGCTGGCGCGCAAGGACATGGGCCGGCTGCACGCGCCGCGCTTCAGCGGCCGCGCCGAGACGCTGGCGGCCAGCACCATCGGCCTGACCATCGGTTTCTACGACGGCTTCTTCGGGCCGGGCACGGGCAGCTTCCTGGTGTTTTTGTTCGTGCGCTGGATGGGCTACGACTTCCTCAACGCCTCGGCCTCGGCCAAGGTCATCAACACCCTGACCAACGCCGCTGCGCTGATCCTGCTGGCCGCCAAGGGCCACGTCTGGTGGCACTACGGGCTGGTGATGGCCGTGGCCAACGTGGCCGGCAGCCTGGTCGGCACGCGCGTGGCGCTGAAGCACGGGGCAGGCTTCGTGCGGATCGTGTTCATCGTGGTGGTGAGTGCACTGATCCTGAAGACGGCTTACGACGCGTTCCTGAAATAAAAAAGCCCCTGGAGCAACAGGCTCGCCCCCAGTCTTCGCGCACTTCGTGTCGCTTCGCCAACCCCCTACCGGGGGCAACACCAGCGGCCCGGCAAAGCCGGTTCCGCGGTGTTCCTGGAAGGAGCCTCCAGCTCAATCCTCAACGAAGGCTTCTTCGCGCTTCGCCTTGATCGCGGGCAACAGCACGATGGCCAGCAGCAAGGCTGCAGCGATCAGCAGGCCCGCCGACAGCGGCCGCGTGACGAACACGCTCCACGCGCCGCGCGACAGCAGCAGCGCGCGCCGCAGGTTCTCTTCCATCATCGGCCCGAGGATGAAGCCCAGCAGCAGCGGGGCCGGCTCGGTGCGCAGCTTCAGGAACAGGTAGCCGATGAAGCCGAAGATCGCCACCATCCACACGTCGAAGGTGTTGTTGTTGGTCGAGTACACGCCGATCGCGCAGAACAGCACGATGGCGGGGAACAGGAACTTGTAGGGCACCGTCAGCAGCTTGATCCACATGCCGATCAGCGGCAGGTTCAGGATGATCAGCATCGCGTTGCCGATCCACATCGAGGCGATCAGGCCCCAGAACAGCTCGGGGTTGCTGGTCATCACCTGCGGGCCGGGCTGGATGTTGTGGATGGTCATCGCACCCACCATCAGCGCCATCACCGCGTTGGGCGGAATGCCCAGCGTCAGCAGTGGAATGAAGGAGGTCTGCGCGCCGGCATTGTTGGCCGATTCGGGCGAGGCCACGCCGCGGATGTTGCCCTTGCCGAAGGCCACTTCGCCGGGGCGCATCTTGATCTTCTTCTCCAGCGCATAGGCCGCGAAGGCCGCCAGCAGCGCGCCGCCGCCCGGCAGGATGCCGAGCGCCGATCCCAGCGCCGTGCCGCGCAGCACCGCGGGCGTCATGCGCTTGAAGTCTTCCTTGGTGGGCCACAGGCCCTTGACCTTGTGCGTGAACACCTCGCGCTCGTCGTCGGGCTGCGAGAGGTTGCCGATGATTTCGCCGTAGCCGAACACGCCCATGGCGATCACCACGAAGCCGATGCCGTCGGTGAGTTCCGGAATGTCGAAGCTGTAGCGCGCCACGCCCGAATTCACGTCGGTGCCCACGATGCCGAGCAGGAGGCCCAGCACGATCATCGCCACCGCCTTGAGCAGCGAGCCCGAAGCCAGCACCACGGCGCCGATCAGGCCCAGCACCATCAGCGAGAAGTACTCGGCCGGGCCGAACTTGAAGGCCAGCTCGGTCAGCGGCGGCGCAAAGGCTGCGAGGATCAGCGTGCCGACGCAGCCGGCAAAGAACGAGCCCAGGCCCGCCGCGGCCAGCGCCGGGCCCGCGCGGCCCTGCCTTGCCATCTGGTAGCCGTCGATGCAGGTGACCACCGAGGACGACTCCCCGGGCAGGTTCACCAGGATCGCGGTGGTCGAGCCGCCGTACTGCGCGCCGTAGTAGATGCCGGCCAGCATGATCAGCGCCGACACAGGCGGCAGTGCGTACGTGGCGGGCAGCAGCATCGCGATGGTCGCGACCGGGCCGATGCCCGGCAGCACGCCGATCAAGGTGCCCAGGATGCAGCCGACCAGGCAGTACAGCAGGTTGGTGAAAGTGAAGGCGACGCCGAAGCCGGTCGCGAGGTTGTGGAACAGTTCCATGGCGGTGTGCTCCTCAACCCGAAATGAAAGTAGGCCAGACCTGGATCTGGAGCTTGAGCGCCCAGATGAAGGCCACATAGCTGCCGGCCGCCAGGATGGTGGACAGCACCAGCACGTCGCGCAGCTTGAAATGTTCACCGGCCATGCTCGAGATGATGGTGAGCGCGTAGATCGCGACGATCATCCCCATGGCGGGCACGCCGATGCTCGGCAGGCCGCCCAGCAGCACGCCGAACGCCAGGTTGGCGCCGAGCACGAAGGCCAGCGGCTTCCAGGCCCATTTGCCGATCTTGTCGCCGCCGGCGGTTTCGACCACCATCGCCTGGAACATGATGAACGCCCCGAGCACGGCCAGCAGGATGCCCAGCATGAGCGGGAAATAGCCGGGTCCCATGCGGGCACCGTCGCCGATGTTGTAGGTGGTGGCGCCTATGGCGAAAGCGCCGCCCACGGCTGTGAACATGACTCCTGAAAAGAAGTCAGCCTGACTCTTTATACGCATTGTCTCGACCCTCTTGATTGGAGGAGTGAGGGTCGTCGCCCACGGCTGACCGCTGGCTGACCGGCCCGGTAGGGACAAATGCGTACAAGGGTTCTCCCGCGAGCCCGGCGCAAGCGGGCAAAGGAAGAAGGCGGAAACGAAAAAAGCTCCCGAAGGAGCTTTTTTACTTGAGAGCGAGGTCTCGGTGGGAGGGCTTAGTAGCCGCCGCGGCCACCGCCGCCGCCGCCGTAGCCGCCGCCACCACCGCTGCGGCCACCGCCGCCACCACCGTAGCCGCCGCCGCCACCACCACCGCCGTAACCACCACCGCCGCCGCCGCCGTAGCCGCCGCCACCACCGGTACGGGGGGGACGGGCTTCCATCGGACGTGCTTCGTTCACGGTCAGGGCGCGGCCCTGGAGCGAATGGCCGTTCATGGCTTCAACGGCAGCCAGCGCTTCAGCGTCGGTGCCCATTTCCACGAAACCGAAGCCCTTGGAGCGGCCGGTGTCGCGTTCCATCATGACCTTGGCGCTGACGATCGAGCCGAACTCGCCGAAAGCCTGTTCCAGGTCGTTGTCACGCACGGAGTAGGCGAGGTTGCCTACGTAGAGTTTCTTGCCCATTGAGGGACTCCTAATTCAAACCAACAAGACAAAGCGATGGAGTCCCAGAATCACAACAAACAAATGCGCTGTGGCGCGAAACTGACCGATCACCGAATTACGTGCACGGGAGCAAGCTCACAGACACGTAGGCCGGATTATCAAGCCGTTCCGGAAAAAGCGTACCGAAATCAGCGCTTATTACGAAACATCACGCCCTGACGGGCGGTTTCGCAACGGTTGCAGCAGGCCGGAGAGGCCGTTGTGGTCTATTTCATGCATCAAATGGAGCAGCCGGCCAATTTCGCCCGCGGGAAAACCCTCACGTGCGAACCAATTCAGGTAATTTCCGGGCAAATCGGCAATCAGCGTGCCCTTGTGCTTGCCGAAGGGCATTTCGAGCGTGACGAGGCGCTGCAGGTCTTCGGGTTTCATTGAAATTCAGCCTCCTGCGCGCCTGACGGTGTGGCCCTGCTTCGAGAGCGCGGCGATCACCAGTTCGCGGTGGTCCCCCTGGATCTCGATGATGCCGTCCTTCACCGTGCCGCCCGAGCCGCAGGCCGTCTTGAGTTGCTTGCCCAGCGCCGCGAGTGCCGCCGCATCGAGCGCGAGGCCCTTGACCACGGTCACGCCCTTGCCCTTGCGGCCCTTGGTCTCGTGGGATACACGCACAATGCCGTCGGTGGCCGGCGCGCGCGCCTTGATCTGCTTGCAGCGGCACTGCGCCATCGGCGCGCGGCAATCGGGGCACATGCGGCCGCCCGCCTCGGTGGAGTACACCAGGGCGCTGGCCTGACTGCTTTTCATCGTTGCCATTCGATCGATCTCTTCTTTTTCTTCACTTCTTCACTGTCCCCGGTTCATCCCTCTGTCTGCTCACATGCCATTCGACTCACTGGGCCTGGCCCCCGCGCTCGTGCAGGCTGCCGCCGAAAGCGGCTATGCCGCGCCGACCGCCATCCAGGCCGCGGCCATTCCCGCCATTCTGCAAGGCCGCGACGTGCGGGGCTCGGCGCAGACCGGTTCCGGCAAGACCGCCGCATTTTCCCTCCCGCTGCTGCAGCGCCTGGCCGCCGAACCCGTGCAATCGCCGCGGCGCGTGCGCGCGCTGGTGCTCGTGCCCACGCGCGAGCTCGCGGCCCAGGTCGGCGAAGCCATGCGCAGCCTCGCGCAGTACCTGCCCGAGCGGCTCAAGATCGCGATTGCCTTCGGCGGCGTGTCGATCAACCCGCAGATGATGAGCCTGCGCGGCGGCGCCGACATCGTGGTGGCCACGCCGGGCCGCCTGCTCGACCTGGTGGAGCACAACGCGCTGAAGCTCGGCGCCGTGTCCATGCTCGTGCTTGACGAGGCCGACCGCCTGTTCGACCTCGGCTTTGCCGAGGAGCTGGGTCGCATCCTCGCGCTGCTGCCGGCGCGGCGCCAGAACCTGCTGTTCTCGGCCACTTTCCCGCCCGCCATCCAGGCGCTGGCCGACAGCACGCTGCACGACCCCGCGGTGATCGACGTGCAGGGCGAGCCCGGCACCGAGCCCGCCATCGTGCAGCGCGTGATCGAGGTCGACGCGAACCGCCGCACGCAGCTGCTGCGCCATCTGCTGAAGGAAAACGACTGGGACCGCGTGCTGGTCTTCGTCGCCACGCAGCATGCGGCGCAGACCGTGGCCGAGAAGCTGTACAAGAACGGCGTGTATGCCGTGCCCTTCCACGGCGACATCGCGCAGGGCACGCGCACCGGCATCCTCGCGCAGTTCAAGGAGAGCCGCTGGGACGTGGTGATTGCCACCGACCTGGCCGCGCGCGGCATCGACATTGCACAGCTGCCCGTGGTGATCAACTACGACCTGCCGCGCTCGCCCACCGACTACATCCACCGCATCGGCCGCACGGGCCGCGCCGGCGAGAGCGGGCTGGCGATCAGCTTCGTGAGCGCGGCCACCGAGGCGCACTTCCGCCTGATCGAGAAGCGCCAGGGCCTGCACCTGCCGCGCGAGCGCATCGAGGGCTTCGAGCCGACTGAGGCCGCCGTGCCGATGGCCGATGCCTCCGGCACCGGCGGCATCAAGGGCAAGCGGCCGAGCAAGAAGGACAAGCTGCGCGCGGCCGCCGCGCTCGCTGCCGCGCAGCATGATGCGGGTGAAAAGAGCGACTGACCGGCGCCGCTCGGTCCGGCGCGCAGTTCATCGGATGCGCGCTACGCGGGCTTGTGCAGGAAGCTCGCGAGCAGGTCCACCGGCAGCGGGAAGACGATGGTGGTGTTCTTGTCCGCGCCGATCACCGTCAGCGTTTCCAGGTAGCGCAGCTGGATCGCCTGCGGCTCCTGCGCCAGCACGCGCGCGGCCTGGAACAGCTTCTCGGAGGCCTGCAGCTCGCCTTCGGCATGGATCACCTTGGCACGCCGCTCACGCTCCGCCTCGGCCTGCCGCGCAATGGCGCGGACCATCGATTCGGTGAGGTCGATCTGCTTGATCTCCACGTTGGAGACCTTGATGCCCCACGAAGCCGTCTGCACGTCGAGCGACTCGCGCACATCCAGGTTGAGCTTTTCCCGCTCGGCCAGCATGTCGTCCAGCTGGTGCTTGCCCAGCACCGAGCGCAGCGTGGTCTGCGCCAGCTGGCTGGTCGCGTTGAAGAAATCCTTGACCTCGATGATGGCCTTTTCGGCGTCGACGATGCGGAAGTAGACGACCGCGCTGACCTTCACCGACACGTTGTCGCGCGAGATCACGTCCTGGGTCGGAACCTCGAGCACCACGGTGCGCAGATCGACCCGCACGACCTGCTGGATGGCGGGAATCACCATCACCAGTCCGGGCCCCGCGACTTTCGAGAATCGCCCCAGGGTGAACACGATGCCGCGCTCGTATTCGCGGAAGATCCAGATCGCGGAAAAGAGCAGCACCACCAGCAGGACGAACATGAGGGTGCCGATGCCGGAAGTGAAAGAGAACATGGCGGCCTCCTGCGACTCAGCGACAGCGCTGGACTGTTGGACCTTCGGTGCGCGCGGGCGTTCCGCGACGGGGCCGATACATGAAGCCCAGGCGCGGCGATCTTCTCGCCGCGCGGTCGGCCCGAGGTCCGGCGTCCACGTGCGCTTCAGCCGCGCGGCGGCCGCTTGGCGATGCCCATGGTCTTGGCGAGGATGCCAAGCATCACTTCGTCTGCGCCGCCGCCGATGGAGCCGAGCCGCCCGTCGCGGTACAGCCGCGAGACACGGTTCTCGAGCGTGAAGCCCATGCCGCCCCAGAACTGCAGGCAGGTATCGGCCACCTGGCGCGTGAGCCGGCCCGTCTTGAGCTTGGCCATCGAGGCCAGTTCGAGCACGTCCCGGCCCTGCACATGCAGGTCGCAGGCGCGGTAGGCGAGGGCGCGCAGCGCCTCCACCTCGGTCTTGAGTTCGGCCAGCTTGAACTGCACCCACTGCTGGTCGGCCAGCGTGGCGCCGAACATCCGGCGCTGCTGCGCCCATTCGATGGTCTGTGCGATGCAGTCCTCCATCGGTTCGAGCGAACTTGCCGCGGCCCACAGGCGCTCTTCCTGGAACTGCTGCATCTGGTAGACGAAGCCCTGGCCCTCCTCGCCGATGCGATAGCGCTGCGGCACGCGCACCTCGTCGAAATGGATCAGGCCCGTGTCGCTCGAATGCATGCCGATCTTGCGGATCTTCTTCGCCTTCTCGATGCCGGGACTGTCCATCGGCACGATCACGAGCGACTTGTTGCGGTGCACCGGGCCCTCGCTGGTGTTGACCAGCATGCACATCCAGTCGGCCTGCAGGCTGTTGGTGATCCACATCTTCTGGCCGCTGATGAGGTAGTCGCCGCCGTCCTTGCGCGCATGGCTCCTGAGGCCCGCCACGTCGCTGCCCGCGCCGGGCTCGCTCACGCCGATGCAGCCGACCGTCTCTCCCGCGATCGCCGGCGCGAGGAACTCGCGGCGCAGCTCGTCGCTGCCGAAGCGCGCGAGCGCGGGCGTGCACATGTCGGTCTGTACGCCGATGGCCATCGGCACGCCGCCGCAGCTGATGTGGCCCAAGGCCTCGGCCATCGCCATCGCATACGAATAGTCGAGCCCGGCGCCGCCGAAGGCCTCGGGTTTGTTGAGGCCCAGCATGCCCAGCCGGCCGAGCTTCCCGAAGACCTCGTGCGCGGGAAAGATCTCGGCCTCCTCCCATTCGTCGACATGCGGATTGATCTCGTCGTCGATGAAGCTGCGCAGCGTGTTCTGGATCTCGAGATGTTCGTGGGTGTACTGCATGCGGTTGTCTCCAATCGGTCGTTCGTCTCGCCGCCGTCCTGGAACACGCGTGGCGTCTGTGCAGGATGGAAGCCGTCGAAACACCGCAACGCCGCGCACGCACACCCGTGCGAGCTGCACCGACTCTAGGGCGCTGATGCGCGCCCGGCTTGCGCCAATTAGCTGGTGCGGACCCGCCGTGGCGCAGCGGGCGCGTCCAGGCTGGTGCCCGTGATCACCCAGTAGATGAAGATCAGCACCGCACCGGCCGTGCCGAACACCGTCAGGCCCATGTAGTTGCCGCCGATGGCCAGCGCGTCGGTGGGGGCGGCCGCGATGCAGATCATGCTGGCCGCGCTCATGCCCACGTAGTGCATGGTGCAGACCGCCACGCCCATCACGGCCGCCGCGGCGATCTGGTGTGTCAGCCGGCGCAGGTTGAAGGCCAGCCAGAGGGCCGCGCCGGCGGCGGTGATGGCAATGGCCACGGACAGCGCCACGATGGTGGGGTCGAAATCCATCGAGGCGCGCATGTTCATCGCGAACATGCCCATGTAATGCATCACGCACACGCCCAGCCCCGCGAGCAGGCTTCCGGCCAGCCAGCCGGCCCGGCTGAACTTGCGCCGCCCGCCCGCCATGTACAGCGCAATGCCCGAGATCAGGATGGCCGCCACCAGCGAGACCACCGTGAGCGGCACGTTGTAGGAAATGCCCACCGGCAGGCGGTACGCCAGCATGCCGATGAAGTGCATCGACCAGATGCCGATGCCGCCCAGCGCCACCGCAGCGCACGCGACGACCGCGAGATTGGGTTTGCCATCGGCGCCGACCATGCGCCCCGCGCAGATCAGCGCCACCAGGGAGCCCGCGAACGAGATGAGGAACGAGAGCGCCACCAGCCCCGGCGAATACTCGGGCGACAGCAGTTGGCCAACGACGAGGGGAGTCATGTCTTTTCTTCTCCTAAAAAGGAACGGCCCGCCCCCGCCGGCCACCCGGCCGGCCGAAGATGTAACGAGACGTCCGTTCAGGAGTTTGTAATAGTTGTTTTCAAAAGTAAATCACTTGTTCATGGGACGGATGCGGTAGATCGCGTTGTTCCGGTCGGCCGCCATGTAGATGCTCCCGTCGCTGCCCACCGCGACACCCGTGACCACGTAGGGCGGCGGCAGGCCCGGCCCCGCGGCCAGTCCGATCGGCAGGTTGTCCGCCACGGTGCGGCGCGAGCCGCTGGCCGGATCGATCTCCACCAGCCGGCGCGCCGCGCTCTCGGCCACGATGAAGCTGCCCCAGGGCGTCTCGGCCACGCCTTCGGGCAGCGCCAGGCCTTCGGCAATGGCGCGCAGCGGGGCGCTGGCATCGAGCGGAATGCGGGTCAGCTTGCCTGCGGCTTCGGTGACGTAGAGCGCGCCGTCGCGGCCGACGATCATCTGCACCGGGCCGCCCAGCCCGCTGGCGAGCACTTGCTTCTCGGCAAAATGAGGGCCGCTCGCGCGGGTGATGCTGCCGGTGGCGATCTCGGCATAGATCACGCTGCCGTCGGCCATGGGAATGGCATCGAACGGCGCCTTCAGTCCGTGGATGGTTTCGACGGTCCGAAGCGTCTGGCGGTCCACCAGCTGAACGGTGCCCGTGAACCATGAGGTCAGCGCGAAGCGCGTGCCCGACAGGCCGACGGCGAACGGATAGTCGAGTTCCGGATCGCGCTGCATGCGGAACACGTCGCGCACTTCGCCGGTGCGCACGTCCACCTGCCGGAAGCCGAACACATCGGCCACCCAGAGCGTGCGGCCTTCGATCTTGAGCCCCGCCGGCGCCGCGAGCTTGCCGCTGGTGAGCGTGCGCAGCACTCCGGTGGCAGGGTCGAAGGACTGCACTTCGTTGTTGGCCATGTTCGACACGTAGATCGTGCCGTCCGGGGCAATGGCCAGGTTGTCGAGCGACGGACGCAATTGCCTGGCGACGGTCTTGCGGCCCGTGGCAAGGTCCACCCTGACCAGTTCGCCGCTGCGCGCATCGACCACCCAGAGATTGCCCTTGCCGTCGAGGTTGGCGGCCGCGGGAATCCTGAAACCGTCGGCGATCACGGCCATGCTGCCGTTCGCCGGATCGATCTTCACCACCTGGCCCTTGAACCACAGCGGCCCGTAGAGCATGCCGTCGGGGCCGACCTCGAAGCCGTTGAAGCCGCCCATGTCCTTCTTGATGAGCCGCGGCGGCTTCTGGCCCGTGCGGTCGATCTCCCACAGCGCGTCGCCCAGGAACACCTGCGAGGCGTAGAGCTTGCCGCTGCTGCGGTCGAAGTCCAGCGAATTGAGGCCGGGCAGGTCCTTGGCGAGCACGCGCATCGGCGCGCCGTCGCTTTCGCGGTAGCGCAGCATGCCCATGAGGTAGTTGGTCCACGCCAGCTCGCCCCTGGGGCCGACCGCGATGTCGTCGGCCTGGCCTTCGGGCGCGTCGATCAGGACCTTGGCCGCGCCGGTGCCGCGGTCGACCTCCCACAGCGTGTTGCCGAGCACCGAGCCCGCGAGCAGGCGGCCCTTCTGGTCGATGGCCAGGCCGTGGACGCCCGCGAAGGAGGAGGGCGCGACCAGCACTTCGGGCTCGGACCACGCGGCGGGGCGGGTGGGTGATGGCGACGGCGCGATGCTGCCGCAGGCGGCCAGCAGGGCGAAGATGGCGATGAGTGCGGCGGCACGGATGAACGGGCGGCAGGGCATGTCTTCTCTCCTTCTTTTGGATGCGCGCGAGCAGTCTAGAAGGAAGGAGGGGAGGCGGGGCAGTCTCTCCCGGGACATGCGGCCTTTCGTCCGCGCGGCTCACCCGCGCAGCAGCTGCGTCGCCGTGTGGATCGAGAGCCCCACCAGCCCGCCCACCAGCGTGCCGTTGATGCGGATGAATTGCAGGTCGCGTCCGATGTGGCGCTCCAGCTCGCTGGTCATCTCGCTGGCGTTCCAGTCGGCAACGCGCTCCTCGATGTAGCGGCGGATGTCCTCGCGGTAGCGCTCGATGGCCAGCGGCGCGGCCGCCTCGATCTGCTCGTTGATCCAGCGGCGGATCGCCTCGTCGGCCTGCAGCCGCGTGCCGAGCGCGCCCGCCATCGATGCGATGCGCTGGCGGATGGTGGAGTCGCCCCGGCCGAGGTCGTCGTGCAGCCAGGCCAGCAACTCGCCCCAGATGCCGTGCAGGTAGTCGCCGAGCGCGGGATGCGCCATCAGCTCGGCGCGGATCTGCTCGCCGCGCTGCTGGAACTCGGGGTCGAGCTTGAGCCGCACCACGAAGTCGTCGACGAAGTGGTCGAAGCGCCGGCGCATCGGATGTTCGGGCTCGGCCGCCAGTTCGGCGATGGTGCGCGCCACGGCCGCCACGATCTTGCGGGTGGCGAGCTTGGCCGCCACCTGGTCCAGCCCCACGTAGCGCAGCGTCTTGATCTCGCGCGCAATGGCTTCGGTGATGTGCGCCTGCACCTCCTCGCCCTCGAGCAGGCCGGCCACCTGCTGCAGCACGTCGTCGAGCAGCGCCTGGTGGCGCCCGCCGGCCGTGAGCGCATCCAGCGCCTGGCCCATCAGCCGCGAGAGGTCGATCTTCCGGAGGCCGGCCGCCGCAGCGCGTCCCATGAAGGCGCGCACGCGCTCGTCGTCGAATGCAGCGAGCCCGTAGCGGGTGGCCGCCACGCCCCATTCGCCGAGCTTTTGGCCGCTCGCGGGCCGCGCCAGCCAATCGGCGATGCGCCCGGCCGCGTCGAACTCGCGCAGCTTGGCGAGCACCTGCTCGGTGCCGAGGAAGTTGTTGCAGATGAAGCCGGCCAGCTTGGCGCCGATGCGGTCCTTGTTGCTCGGGATGATCGCGGTGTGCGGGATCGGCAGGCCCAGCGGATGGCGGAACAGCGCCACCACCGCAAACCAGTCGGCCATGGCGCCGACCATTGCGGCTTCGGCAAAGGCCGCCACGTAGCCCCAGGCCGGATGCTCGCCGTGCAGCGCGCTGGCCAGCGCATAGAGCAGCGCCGCGGCGCACAGCAGGCCGAGCGCGACCCGCTTCATGCGCCGCAGCGCGCCGCTGCCGTGGCTGTCTTCAGCCAATGGTCGGCGCGGCGGCAAGGCGCTCCATGAACAGCTCGCAGCGCGCCAGTTGCTCCAGGCTCACGAATTCGTCGGGCTGGTGCGCCTGCTCGATGCTGCCCGGGCCGCACACCACGGTGGGGATGCCGGCGTTCTTGAACAGGCCCGCTTCGGTGCCGAAGGCCACCAGTGTGGTGCGCTCCTCGCCCGCAAGGCGCTGCGCGAGCAGCGTGACCGGATCGGTGGCCGCACCGAGGAAGCTCGGAATCTCGCAGATGGTCTCGAAGCGGAAGCCCGCGTCGGGCGCCACCTTCTTCATCGACGCCTCGAGGCTGCCGGCATAGGAGACGACCTCGTCCTGCATCTTCCTGGCGTCGGCGGTCGGCAGGTCGCGGAATTCATAGCGGAACTCGGCGTCGCGCGGCACCACGTTGTCGGCGATGCCACCGTGGAACTGGCCCACGCTCGCGGTGCTGAAGGGCACGTCGAAGCCTTCGTAGCGCGGTTCGCTGCGCTCGAAGCCTTCGGCCATGTCGCGCACCTTGCCGACCACGCGCGCCGCCATCTCGATGGCATTGACCGACTGCGGCGTGAGCGACGAATGCGCCTCCTTGCCGCGCACGCAGCAGCGGTAGCGGTACACGCCCTTGTGGGCGATGGCCGGCACCATGCTGGTGGGCTCGCCCACGATGCAGGCGAGCGGCTTGATGCCGGCGTCGCGCATGTCGGCGATCAGTTCCTTCACGCCGAAGCAGCCGATCTCCTCTTCATAACTGAAGGCGAAGTGCACCGCGAAGGGCGAGTCGCTTTCCAAGAAGCGCTTGGCATTGGACAAGGCGATGGCAATGAAGCTCTTCATGTCGGCCGAGCCGCGCCCGTAGAGGCGCTCGTTGCGCAGCGCGGCGGAGAGCGGGTCGACGCTCCAGTCCTGCCCGTCCCACGGCACCGTGTCGGTGTGGCCCGAGATGATGACGCCGGCCGGCTTGCCCTCGCCGAGGGTGGCGAACAGGTTGGCCTTGGTGCGTTCGGCGTTGTAGGTGATGCGGCTCTTCACGCCCAGGGCGGCGAGGTGGCTCTGGGCCAGGTCGATCAGCTGGAGGTTGCTGTTCTCGCTGACGGTGTTCATGCGCACCAGCGACTGGGCCAGCGCGAGGCTTTGGGGGGAAAGCGTAGGGGACATGCAACACATTGTCCAAGAAGTCGGCGCCGAACGCCGACGAGCGCCCGGTCTGTCACGCGCAGCGGGTACCCTGCGCCTCTTTTGGTTGGAGAAAAAGACGATGCGCACCCTTCCGCTTGCCCTGTCTGCAATGGCCGCCCTCTGCCTGGCGGCCTGCGGCACCACCGGCCCCGCCGGTTCGTCCAACAAGCTGCTCACGCTCGACGGCAACCCGCCGCTGGTCATCGCGCACCGCGGCGCCTCGGGCTACCTGCCCGAAGAGACGCTCGAAGCCTATGCGCGCGCCATCGAACTGGGTGCCGACGTGATCGAGATGGACCTGGTCTCCACCAAGGACGGCGTGCTCATCGCCCGCCACGACCCCAACCTGGCCATCAGCACCGACGTGGCCAAACACCCGCGCTTCGCCTCGCGCAAGAAGACCATCAAGGTCGACGGCGAAACCCAGACCGGCTGGTTCAGCAACGACTTCACGCTGGCCGAGATCAAGACGCTGGGCGGCATCTCGACCGACCCCGAGCGCCCGCAGGAATTCAACGGCAAGTTCAAGGTCCCCACCTTCCAGGAGATCATCGACTTTGCCAAGGCCAAGTCGAAGGAAACCGGCCGCACCATTGCGATCTACCCCGAGACCAAGAACCCGACCTACTTCCGCGACCTCGGGCTGCCGCTGGAAGACAAGGTGATCGCCGCCATCAACGCCGCCGGCTGGAACAGCAAGACCGCGCCCATCTACGTGCAGTCCTTCGAGCCCGGGAGCCTCAAGTACATGAAGGCCAAGGGCCTGAACACCCGGCTCATCCAGCTGATCGACGGCGACAGCGTCGACCTGAAGACCGGCGCCGTGACCTTCGCCGTGCCGAGCGACCGTCCCTACGACTGGACCAAGGCCGGCGACAAACGCAACTTCGACGCCATGGTCACGCCCGCGGGCCTGGCCGAAATCAAGACCTATGCCGACGGCATCGGCCCGTGGAAGCGCTACATCGTGAGCATCAAGGGCAGCATCGGCGCCGACGGCAAGCCGCTCGACGTCAACAAGGACGGCAAGATCAACGACGCCGACGCGACCTCGGTCTCGCCGACCACGCTGATTGCCGATGCGCACAAGGCCGGCCTCTTCGTGCACCCGTTTACGTTCCGCAACGAATCGCGCCGCCTGGCGGCCGACTACAGCAAGGACGGCAGGAACGAGTACGCGGTCTACTACAAGCTGGGCGTGGACGGCGTGTTCACCGACTTCACCGACACGGCGCTGGCCGCTCGCGCCGACTACCTGAAGAGCCTCGGTCGCTGAGTTTCTGTTCGTGAAACACCGCGGAACCGGCTTTGCCGGGCCGCTGGTGTTGCCCCCGGCAGGGGGAAGGCGTAGCCTGGGGGCGTGCTTATTGCATAGACTGTGCCCATGAAACTCATCGATTCGCTCGTCACGCAGGCGGCCGGCATCGCCGCTGTCCGACGTGACCTCCACGCCCATCCCGAACTCTGCTTCGAAGAAGTCCGCACCGCCGACGTGGTGGCAGGCAAGCTCACCGAATGGGGCATTCCCATCCACCGCGGCCTGGGCACCACCGGCGTGGTGGGCATCGTCAAGAACGGCACCAGCAACCGCGCCGTGGGCCTGCGCGCCGACATGGACGCGCTGCCCGTCACCGAGCTCAACACCTTCGCCCACGCCAGCCAGCACCACGGCAAGATGCACGCCTGCGGGCACGACGGCCACACCGCCATGCTGCTGGCCGCGGCGCAGCATCTCGCGAAGAACCGCAATTTCGACGGCACCGTCTACCTGATCTTCCAGCCGGCCGAGGAGGGCGGCGGCGGCGCCCGCGAAATGATCAAGGAAGGGCTGTTCGAGCAGTTCCCCATGGACGCCGTGTTCGGCATGCACAACTGGCCCGGCATGAAGGCCGGCCAGTTCGCGGTGAGCCCGGGGCCGGTGATGGCGTCGGGCAACAAGTTCTATGTCAACGTCATCGGCAAGGGCGGCCATGCCGCGCTGCCGCAGACCGGCATCGACCCGGTGCCGATCGCCTGCGAGATCGTGCAGGCGTTCCAGACCATCCTCACGCGCAAGATGAAGCCGACCGACTCGGCCGTGATCTCGGTCACCACCATCCATGCCGGCGAAACCAACAACGTGATCCCCGACAACTGCGAGCTGACGGGCACGGTGCGCACCTTCTCGATCGAAGTGCTCGACATGATCGAATCGCGCATGCGCAAGATCGCCGAGCACATCTGCGCGGCGCACGACGCCACCTGCGACTTCCGCTTCGAGCGCTACTATCCGCCCACCATCAACACCGAGGCCGAGGCCAACTTCGCGCGCCGCGTGATGGGCGAGATCGTCGGCCCCGAGAACGTGCTGAAGCAGGAAGCCGCCATGACCTCGGAAGACTTCGCCTTCATGCTGCAGGCCAAGCCCGGCGCCTATGCCTTCATCGGCAACGGCGACGGCTCGCACCGCGACGTGCACCACGGCGAAGGGCCCTGCACGCTGCACAACGCGAGCTACGACTTCAACGACGAGCTCATTCCCCTGGGCGCCACCTGCTGGGTGCAACTGGCCGAGCAGTTCCTGAAGCCCGGGGGAGCCGCGCCTTGATCGGCATCGGCGAGGCGTTTTCGCCGCGCTACGCCCAGGCACGCCAGAAGTTCCTGCAGGCCTGCGTGAGCGCGGGCCTCGCGGCCCTGCCGCATGCGCATCCGGGCAAGGGGCGGGATGGCGAGGAGCTTTCGATGGACGTGGCGCTCGACGGCGCCGCGGACGCCGAGCGCCTGCTGATCGTCTCCAGCGGCTGCCACGGCGTGGAGGGCCACTGCGGCAGCGGCGTGCAGGTGTTCGCCCTGCACGACGCCGAATGGCGCGAGAAGGCCAGGGCGCAGGGTGTCGCGGTGCTCTATGTGCATGCGCTCAATCCGCACGGCTTTTCGTACGGCCGGCGCGTCACGCAGGAGGGCGTCGACCTGAACCGCAACTTCGTCGATTTCTCGAAGCCGCTGCCGGCCAACGATGCCTATGCCAAGCTGCATCCGCTGCTGGTGCCCGACACCTGGCCGCCCCCGCCCGAGACCGAGGCCGCCATCGAGAAGTGGATCGGCAAGCATGGCGCCGAGGCCTACCAGGCGGCCGTCACCGGCGGGCAGTACCAGTTCGAGGACGGCCTGTTCTTCGGCGGCAAGGCGCCGACCTGGAGCAACAAGACCTTGCGCGGCGTGCTGCGCCGGCATGCCGCCAGCGCGCGCCGGCTGGCCTGGATCGACCTGCACACGGGGCTCGGCCCGAACGGCCTGGGCGAGCGCATCTTTGCCTGCCGCGACGACAAGGCCGCCTACGCGCGCGCCAGCGCCTGGTGGGGCACGCCCGCGGCACCCGTCACCTCGATCTACGACGGTTCCTCGAGTTCGGCGCTGCTGCGCGGCCTGATGGGGGAGGCCGCCTACGAGGAGTGCCCGCAGGCCGAATACACCGGCATCGCGCTCGAATACGGCACGCTGCCCATGCTCGACGTGCTGGCCGCGCTGCGCGCCGACCACTGGCTGCACAAGCACCCCGAGGCGCCGGCCGACCTGGCCGCCGGCATCCGCGCGCGCATGCTCGAAGCCTTCTATACCGACACCGACGCCTGGCGCGGCCAGATCGTCAGCCAGGCGCGGCAGGCGATGTTCCAGGCCGTGGACGGCCTCTGCAGCTAGGTCCGGACGCGCCCGTCGCCCGTCAGCATCGACAGCTCGACGAACTTCGAGCCGACGTGGTTCTTGGCCGAGAAAGACACCTCGAAGCCGCCGAACTGCTGCCGGTCGATGCTTTCGAGCCCCGCGATGAGGCCGTCGCGCGAGGCCTTGCCCGGCGCGCGGCGCAGGCCCTCGGTCAGCACCTTGGCGGCGATGTAGCCCTCCATGCTCGAGAAGTTGGCGCTCGTGCCGGCCCCGGCCTTCTTCACCGCCTCGCTGAATTCGCGCGTGATCGCATTGGCCGGGTTGTACGGCGAGGGCACCACCTGGGTCACCATCACGCCCGCGCCCTCCTTGCCGAGCTCGTCGGCCAGCGCCTGGGTGCCCACGAAGGACACGTTGAAGAAGGTGCCGCCGTAACCCGCCTTGCGCGCCTGGCGGATGAAGGCCGCGCAGGCCTTGTAGGCGCCCACCTGGACCACCGCGTCGGGCCGCGCCGCCGTGATGCTTTTCACCGCCGCGGCCACGTCGACCGAATTGCGCTCCACCGTGGCCAGCGCCACCGGCTTGAGCTCCTGCTGCGAGAGCGCCAGGGTCACACCGTCGAGCCCGGCCTTGCCGTAGGCGTCGTTCTGGTAGAAGACCGCGATCTTCTTCAGGCCCAGGTGCGTGAGCTGCTTCACGATCAGCGCGGTCTCGTCGTTGTACGAGGCGCGCAGGTGGAACACGTTCCTGTGGAAGGGGTCGCGCAGCGACATTGCACCGGTGAAGGGCGCGACGAAAGGCACCTTCTCCTTCACCGCGAGCGGCAGCGCCGCCATGCTGGTGGGCGTGCCGATGTAGCCGAAGAGCGCGAACACGTCTTCTTCGATCAGCTTTTGCGTATTGGCGGCGCAGCGGTCGGGCTCGTAGCCGTCGTCCAGGTTCTTGATGACCACGTTGCGCCGGCCGGCCTGGGCGTTGTACTGGTCCAGGAACAGCTTGGCGCCCTGGTGGAACTGGATGCCCAGCTGCGCGGCCGGGCCGGTGAAGGGCGCCGACTGGCCCAGCACCAGCGGCACATCGCCCTGCGCCCGGGCCAGCTGGAAGCCGCCGAGCGCCGCCGCGCCGGTCGCCAGCGAAAAATGTCTGCGATTGATCATGTGAAACCTCCTTTGCGCCTGCCGCGCCACTGCCTGGAAAACTTTAGACTTGCCGGATGGTCGATACCCCGGTCTCTGCAACTGTTGTCCCCCCCACCAACACTTCCACGGTCCTGGGCGCCTGTCCGCACGACTGTCCGGACACCTGCGCCCTGGTCACCACCGTCAGGGACGGCGTGGCCGTGAAGCTGCAGGGCAATCCGGCCCATCCGCACACCGCTGGCGTTCTCTGCACCAAGGTTTCGCGCTACATCGAACGAAACGACCACGCCGAAAGGCTCGTCCAGCCCCTGAAGCGGACCGGGCCCAAGGGCAGCGGCCAGTTCGAACCCGTGAGCTGGGAGGCCGCTCTTGACGACATCGCCGCGCATCTCCGTGCATTGCAGACGGATCCGGAAACAATTGTGCCTTATAGTTACGCAGGCACGATGGGCCTGGTGCAGGGCGAGTCGATGGATCGACGTTTTTTCCACAAAATGGGCGCCACGCTGCTGGACCGCACGATCTGCTCCATGGCCGGCGGCGAGGCCATGGTCCACACCCTGGGTGCCAAGGCCGGCATGCGGATCGAATTCTTCGCCGAGGCGAAGCTGATCCTGATCTGGGGCAGCAACTCCATTGCCAGCAACCTGCACTTCTGGCGCCACGCCCAGGCCGCCCGGCGCGCTGGGGCGCGGCTGGTGTGCATCGACCCGCGCAAGACCGAAACCGCCGACAAGTGCGACGAGCACATCGCCCTGCTGCCCGGCACCGATGCCGCGCTCGCCCTGGCGCTGATGCACGAACTCATCGTGCACGGCTGGCTCGACCACGATTTCATCGCCAACCACACGCTCGGCTGGGAGCAGCTGAAAGAGCGCGCACTGCAATGGCCGCCTTCGCGCGCGGCCGCCGTGTGCGGCGTGCCCGAGGCGCAGATCGCGGCGCTGGCGCAGGCCTACGGCACCACCCGGCCGGCCGCGATCCGCCTGAACTACGGCATGCAGCGCGTGCGCGGCGGCGGCAACGCGGCGCGCGCCATCGCCTGCCTGCCCGCGCTGGTGGGGGCCTGGCGCGACCGCGCGGGCGGGCTTCTGCTGAGCAGTTCGGGCCACTTTCCGGTCGACCGCGCCGCGCTGCAGCGCCCCGACCTGCTCGCGGGCCGCCAGCCCCGCACCATCAACATGAGCACCATCGGCGACGCGCTGCTCGACGAGGCCAGGCCGGTGAAGGCCATCGTGGTCTACAACAGCAACCCGGTCGCGGTGGCGCCGGAGTCGGGCAAGGTGGTGGCGGGCTTCGCGCGCGAAGACCTCTTCACCGTGGTGCTCGAGCAGTTCCGCACCGACACCGCCGACTACGCCGACTACCTGCTGCCCGCCACCACCCAGCTCGAGCACTGGGACATCCACACCAGCTACGGCCACACCGACGTGCTGCTGAACCGGCCCGCGGTGGCGCCGCGCGGCGAGGCGCGCAGCAATGCCTGGGTGTTCCGCGAGCTCGCGCGCCGCATGGGCTTTGACGAGCCCTGCTTCTCGGACGACGACGAGGCACTGTGCCGCAGCGCCTTTGCGCCAGGCGCCGTCGACTACGCGCAGCTGTTGGAACAAGGCTTCACCAGCCTCAAGCTGCCCGAAGCGCCCTTTGCCGAAGGCCGCTTCCCGACGCCTTCGGGCCGCTGCGAATTCTTCAGCGCGCGACTGCAGACGCAAGGCATGGACGGCCTGCCCGACCACGTGCCCAACCATGAAGCGGCCGGCAGCTCGACCGAGTTTCCGCTGGCCATGATCTCGCCGCCGGCGCGCAATTTCCTCAACTCGACCTTCGTCAACGTGACCAGCCTGCGCGCCATCGAGGGCGAGCCGCTGCTCGAGATCCACGAGGCCGATGCGGCCGCCCGCGGCATCGAGGACGGCGCCATCGTCCGCGTCTTCAACAAGCGCGGCGAGCACCGCTGCCGCGCCGAGGTGTCGCGCCGCGCGCGGCCGGGCGTGGTGCACGGCATGGGCATCTGGTGGCGCAAGCTCGGCCTGGACGGCACCAACGTCAACCAGCTCACCAGCCAGCGCCTGACCGACATCGGCCGCGGGCCGACCTTCTACGACTGCCTGGTCGAGGTCGAGCGCCTTGCTCCCTCTGGGAGAGGGTTGGGGTGAGGGCTGCCCCCGCATCCGCCCTGGCCGCCGCACTGCTGCTGCTCGGTGGCTGCGCCGACCTCGGCTACTACTGGCAGTCGGCCAGCGGGCATCTGAGCATCCTGCGGGTGGCCAAGCCGGTGCCCGCATGGCTCGCGGACCCCGCCGTTTCCGCGCCGCTGAAGGCCAAGCTCGAACTCGCGCAGCGCATCCGCCGCTTCGCCGTGGCCGAACTGGCGCTGCCCGACAACGCCAGCTACACCGCGTATGCCGATCTGCACCGCCCCGCGGCGGTGTGGAACGTGGTGGCTGCGCCGCCGTATTCGCTCACGCTCAAGAGCTGGTGCTTTCCGGTGGCCGGCTGCGTGGGCTACCGCGGCTACTACGACGAGGCCGCCGCCAAGGCCGAGGCCGAGGCGCAGCGAGCCAAGGGCCTGGAAACGGCCGTGTACCCGGTGCCGGCGTATTCCACGCTGGGCTGGATGAACTGGGCCGGCGGCGATCCGCTGCTTTCCACCTTCATCGGCTACCCCGAAGGCGAACTGGCGCGCATCGTGTTCCACGAGCTCGCGCACCAGGTGCTCTACGTACCCGGCGACATCGTCTTCAACGAGTCGTATGCCACCGCGGTGGAACGCATCGGCGGCGCGATGTGGCTGCAGCGCGAGGCCAGCGAGGCGGCGCGCAGCGAGTACGCGCGCTTCGACGGGCAGCGCCAGCAGTTCCGCGCGCTGGCCCTCGAGACCCGCCGCGCGCTCAACCAGGTGTACGAATCCGCCCAGGCCAAGGCCGGCGACTGGAGCGCGGTCGATGCCATGAAGAAGGCCGCGATGGACACCTTTCGCGAGCGCTACGCGAGCCTGCGTGCGCAATGGCAGGGCCCGCGCCAGGGCGCCTACGACCTGTGGGTGGCGCGCGCCAACAATGCGACTTTCGGGGCTCAGGGCGCCTACGACGACCTGGTGCCGGGCTTCGAGGCCCTGTTCGCGCGCGAGAACCGCAACTGGCCGCGCTTCTACAAGGAGGTCCGCCGCATCGCCGCGCTGCCGACCATGGAAGAGCGGCGCAACGCATTGCAGACGGCCACGGGATTGCTGCAGACCAATTCCAGCCACGACGACAACAACAACGGAGGGCACGGTGCCTGACATCCATATCGAAAGAAACCACGCACTCGGCATTGCCGGCGCCCGCGAAGTCGCACGCCAGTGGATCGAGCAGGTGGGGCAGGACTATGGCCTGGAGTGCACCTACACCGAGGGCGAGGCCTGCGACGTCGCTCAGTTCAGCCGCGCGGGCATCGACGGCACGGTGGAGGTCACGGCCGACACGCTGACGCTGGAGGCGACGCTGGGCTTCCTGTTCAGCAGCTTCAGCGAACAGATCGAGCAGAAGATCGCGCGCAAGCTCGATGCCTTGCTGGAATCGCCCGGCGGTGCCCGCTTCGCCTGAGCGGCCGGCGATCAGGCGATGGTGTAGCCGCCGTCGACCGGCAGCGCCACGCCGCTGACCATCGATGCGCCATCGGAGAGCAGGAACAGGATCGGCGCCACCACCTCTTCGACCTGCGCGAACCTTCCGAGCGGAATGTTCCCGAGCGCCGCCGCGCTCTTGGCCGGATCGGCCCAGGCCCGCTCGGCCATCGGCGTGAGCGTGACGGTCGGGTTCACGCTGTTCACGCGAATGCCATGCGGCCCGAATTCGAGGCACAGCGAGCGTGTGACCGCATCCACCGCAGCCTTCGATGCGCAATAGCAGAGGTGCGCGTCGAGCGCGACCAGCGAGGCCTGGCTCGACACGTTGACGATGCTGCCGCGCACGCCGGCGGCGATCATCGCCCTGCCGCAGCGCGTGGCGACCAAGGCCGCGGCGCGCGCGTTGACGGCCATCACGGCGTCGAAGCTCTCGGCTTGCAGGTCGAGTGCGGATTCAAGCAATGCGATGCCGGCGCAGTTCACTACCAGATCGAAGGCTGGCAGCGTTGCGAGCGTGCGTTCCAGTTCAACTGCGTTGGCCACGTCGACCATCAGTGGCGCGCAGCCGGCTTCTGCGTGCAGTGCGTCGAGCGCGGCGGCATTGCGGCCCACGGCCGTCACGGCTGCGCCCGATTGCGCGAGTCGCACGGCGACTGCGCGGCCGATGCCGCTGCTTGCACCGGTGACCAGTGCGCGTCGTCCGGAAAAATCGAAAGTTGTCGTCATGGTGCTGCTGTCATGGATTGCGGCTTGTGTTCGGGGCGCGTGCCCAGGCCACCGGGTACTCCCCTCCGCGAATGTCCCCCGTCGGCGGGAGCGCGCCCTGAACGGTTCATCTCAGCCGATGCATCGCATCGCGCAATGCCGGATAAAGCGACTTGTAGATCTCGAAACGCTCGCGATAAACAGCCTGCGCCGCAGGCTCCGGCCGCGCGCGTTCCACCAGCGTGACCCAGCCGCGCTCGGCGGTCGCCGCATCGACCAGTCCCGCACCGAGCGCCGCGAGCATCGCCGCACCCAATGCCGCCTCGACCTCTTCCTCGATGGTGAACACCCGGTAGCCCGTGACGTCCGCCACGATCTGCATCCACAGGTCCGAATGCGCCGCGCCGCCAACCACGATCAACCGGTCGTCCAGCGGCTGGCCGCTTTGCCGGCCGGCCTCGATGTTGTGCTGCAGCGCGAAGCTCACGCCTTCGAGCACCGCGCGGTACAGGTGCGCGCGGCTGTGCGCGAGCGAGAGGCCGATGAAGGCGCCCTTGGCCTGCGCGTCCCAGATCGGGCTGCGCTCGCCCATCAGGTAGGGCAGGAAGACCAGGCCCTGCGCACCGGGCGGCACGTCGATGGCCTTGCGCTCGATCAGCGCATGCGCATCCTCGCCGGTGCGCGCGGCCTCGGCCATCTCGGCCTGGCAGAAGGCCTCGCGAAACCAGGTGACGGCCGCACCGGCCGTGATCGCGCCGCCGAACACATAGCTGCGATCGGCGCCGCGGTAGACATGCGGCATCGTGATGAGCCTGTGGCGCGCATCCACCGTCGGGCTCACGAAGCCCCAGCACATGCTGGTGCCGATCATCGCGACGTGGTCGCCGCTGCCGGTGACACCCGCACAGAAGGTGGCGACCGCCGCATCGACGCCGCCGGCCATCAGCGGCATGCCCTCGGCGAGGCCGAGCTTCGCAGCCCATTCGGCGTTCAGGCCGCCCACCACGTCGCTCGACTCGACCAGGCGCGGTGGCATCATGCGCGCCGGAATGCCCAGCATGCCGAGCGCCTCATGGGACCAGCCGCGCTGCGCCGCGTCGTACACGCCGCCGATGTTGCCGGCCGAGCTGTGGTCCACGGCCAGTTCGCCGGTCAGCCGCCAGTTGACGTAGCTGTTGGGCGGCAGGAAGTAGCGGGTCTTCGCCCACACCTCGGGCAGGTGCTCGCGAATCCACAGGATCTTGGTGAAGCCGTAATAGCTGTCGACGCCGTTGCCGGTGATGGCCTGCAAGCGCGCCACGTCGACGTTCGCATTCACCGCATCGACCTCTGCGGTGGCACGACGGTCCATCCAGATCAGGCAGGGGTGCAGCGGCTGCATCGCTCCGTCGACCGGAATGCCCGCGCCGCCGTACAGGCTGCTCACGCACATCGCGGCGATGTCCGTTGCAGCGATGCCGCTCTTCGCCACGCAGGCGCGCACGCTCTCGCACACCGCGTCAAACCACACTTCGCAGTCCTGCTGCGCCCACAGCGGCTTCGGCGTCTCGGGCTGGTAGGCGGCGCTGGCCTGCGAATGCACCTTGCCGTCGATGCCGACCAGCAGGCACTTGGTGCTCTGCGTGCCGATGTCGACGCCGATCACGTATTTCATGTTGTGCGTGGCTGCGGCTTGAGCAGCACCTTGATGGAATCGAGCGAATTGGCCAGTGTGAAGGCGCGCTCCCACTCGGTCAACGGAAAGTCGTGCGTCACGATGCCCTTCGAGGTGACAAGCCCGCGCGCCAGCAGGTCGATGGCAATCGGATAGCAGTAGGGCCCCAGGTGCGCGCCACGCACGTCGAGCTCCTTGCGGTCGCCGATGATCGACCAGTCGGCGCTGGTTTCCGAGCCGAATACGCTGAACTCGACGAAGCGGCCGAGCTTGCGGATCATCTCCAGCCCCTGCGTCACGCCGATGGGCGCGCCGGTGGTCTCGATGTAGACGTCGCAGCCGTAGCCTTCGGTCAGGCCCTTGACGATGGCGTCGGCGTTCTCGGTCTTGGGGTTGATCGTCACGTCGGCGCCGAACTGCTTGGCCAGTGCGAGGCGCTCGGGCACGAGGTCGATCACGATCAGCTTCTTCGGCGTCTTCAGCGCGGCCACCTGCACCATCATCAGGCCCAGCGGGCCGGCGCCGGCAATCACCACCACGTCGTCCAGCTGGATGTCGCCGCGGTTCACCGTGTGGATCGCGCAGGAGAGCGGCTCGATGATGGCCGCGTCTTCCAGCGAGATGCCGTCGGGGATCTTGTGCACGCGCGAGGTCGGCGGCAGCCGCATGTAGTCGGCCATGCCGCCGTCGGCCACGATGCGCTGGAAGCCGAAGATGTTGTGCACCTCGCACATCCAGTATTTGCCCGAGGTGCAGAAGCGGCACCTGCCGCAGGGCACGATCTGCTCGGCGATCACGCGGTCGCCTTTCTCCACGCCGAAGTGCCCGGCCGCGCCTTCGCCGAGCGCTTCGACATAGCCGAAGAATTCATGGCCGGGGATGACCGGCGCCTTGACCCACGAAGGCTGGCCGTCGCCGCCCCAGAACATCTTCGCGCCCGAGTGGCACTTGCAGTCGGAGGCGCAGATGCCGCAGGCCGCGATGGAGATCAGCAGCTCGTTCGGGCCGATGCTGGGCATCGCGACGGTTTCGAGGCGGTAGTCCTTGGGACCGTGGCAGACGACGGCCTGCATGGCGGCGAGTTGGCCGATGGCGCCCGAGGCGCCGGGCTGGAGCTTCTGATATGACATGGGTTCCTTGTGGTCAGAGGGTGTTGGAGATTTCTCCCTCCCCTTCCGGGGGAGGGCAGGGGTGGGGGCAGGCGGCGTTGCTACCGGGCACGCTCTGGCTGCCCCCAACCCAGCCTTCCCCCGGGAGGGGAAGGAGCAAGACAGGGGGTCAGCGTTTTGCCTCGCGGCTGATGAAAATCGCGAGCAAGACAATGCCGCCCTTGATGATCAGTTGCAGATACGGCGACACGCCGATCATGTTGAGCCCGTTGTTCAGCACACCCAGCAGCAGCGCACCGACCAGCGTGCCCACGATCGCGCCGCGCCCGCCGGCAATCGACGTGCCGCCCATCACCACCGCCGCGATCGCGTCGAGTTCGAAGCCCACGCCCACGCCGGGCTGGCCGCTGGTCACGCGCGCTGCCTGCACGATGCCGGCGACGGCGGCGGTGAAGCCGCTCAGCGCATACACCAGCAGCTTGTAGCGCGACACGCGCACGCCCGAGAGCCGCGTCGCTTCCTCGTTGCCGCCGATGGCATACACGTAGCGGCCGAAGGGTGCCATGTTGAGCAGCACGTACGCCGCGAGGTAGGTGGCCAGCATGATCAGGATCGGCACCTTGATGCCCGCGAGCACGCCGCCGCCGAGGAAGGCAAACGAGTCGGGCAGTCCGTCGATCGGATAGCCGCCGGTGTAGATCAGCGCAATGCCGCGCGCGATGCCCATGGTGGCGAGCGTCACGATGATCGGCGGCATGCGCAGGTAGGCGACGCAGTAGCCATTGAAGAGGCCGATCACGACGCCGACCGCGAGCCCGAGCGGCACCGCAAGCATCGGAGGAAGTCCGAACTGAACCATCATCCCCGAGGCCAGCGTGCCGGAGAGCGCCACCACCGCGCCCACCGAGAGATCGATGCCGCCGGTGAGGATGGCGGCGGTCATGCCGACCGCGATGATCGCGTTGATCGACGACTGCAGTGCGATGTTCTGCAGGTTGCCCCAGGAGAGAAAGTTGTCGGTTGCGACGATCATGAAGACCGAGATCGCTACCAGTCCTACCAATGGAAGAAAGGCTGTGGAGCGGCGCAGCTGGGTGAAGAGTCCTCCATCAAGCGCCGGTGGTGTCGGGTGGGTTGCGGTTGCATTCATTTCAGGTGCTCCATGGCGCATTGCTTGAAGATGGGCGCTGTTGTTCAGGGTGTGTGCACAGGCCACCGGGTACTCCCCTCCGCGAATGTCCCCCGCCTTCGGCTCCTCCTTTATTTCGCTGCGGGGAGCACCCGATGCCCTGCGCACGATGGGCGCGGCCGTTGTGCTGGCCGATCAACCGGTGCTCTGAACAACGATCACGTCGATGGGGTGCCTTGCGCAGCGAAATCAAGGAGGAGGCCGAAGGCCGGGGGACATTCGCGGAGCAAGGTACCCCGTCGGCGGGAGCGCGCCCTGAAGCAACAGTCATTGCAAGCCTCCAGAAGACGTAGCGTGCCGCATGATGTCCCCCGAATTGATGGCGTCGCCCTCGAGCGTGGCCACGATGGCGCCGCCCGAGAACACCGCCACGCGGTCGCACATGCCCACGATCTCGGGCAGCTCGCTCGAGATCATGAGGATGGACTTGCCCTGGCGCGTGAGTTCGCGCATCAGGCCGTAGATCTCGGCCTTGGCGCCCACGTCGATGCCGCGCGTGGGCTCGTCGAAGATCAGCACTTCGCTCGCGTGGCCGAGCCAGCGCGCGATCACCACCTTCTGCTGGTTGCCGCCCGACAGCGTGGCCACACGCGTCTCGATGCCGGGCGCCTTCACGCCCACGCGCTTCGAGAGTTCGGTGGCCGACTGCTTTTCCGACCTCTGGCTCACGAGCCCGCCGCGCCTGTGACGGCCGAGGTTGTTCATCGAGATGTTGAAGCGGATCGTGAAGTCGGTGATCAGCCCCTCGACCTTGCGGCTCTCGGGCAACAGGCCGATGCCGTTCTCCAGGGCCTCTGTCGGGTCGCTCAGCCGCACAGGCCGTCCGTTGCGCAGCACCGTCTTGCGGTGCACGCGGTCGGCGCCCATCATGCCCAGCGCGAGCTCGGTGCGGCCCGAACCGACCAGCCCCGCGAAGCCGAGGATCTCGCCTTCGTGCAGGTCGAAGCTGTTGACCGGACCGCCCCTGGCGAGCTGGATCTCGGGCACTTCGAGCACCTTGCGCCCGCGCGGCGCGGGCTGCGGCTTGGGCGGAAAGCTGTGCTCGATGCGGCGGCCGACCATCATCTCGACCAGCGCATCCACATTCGTCGCGCCCACCTCCGCATGCCCTGCATTGGCGCCATCGCGCAGCACGCTGATGCGGTCGCACACCTCGAAGATCTCCTCCAGGTGGTGCGAGATGAAGATCATCGCCACGCCCCTGGCACGCAGCTCGCGCATGATCTTGAAGAGATGCCCGGCCTCGTTCGGCGTGAGCGTGGCGGTGGGCTCGTCGAGCACCAGCAGCTTGGCGTCGAGCGACAGCGCCTTGCCAATCTCCACGAACTGCTGCTGCGCCACCGAGAGCCGGCAGATCGGCACGCCGAGGTCGATCTGCACGCCCAGCTCGTCGAAGAGCTGCCGCGCCGAACGCTTCATCGCGGCCTTGTCCATCAGCCCGAAGCGGTTTGTCAGGTAGCGGCCAAGAAAGATGTTCTCCACCGCATTCAGGTACGGCACCAGGCTGAACTCCTGGAAGATGATGCCGATGCCCGCCGCGATCGCATCGTTGTAGCCCGCGAACTTGCGCTCCCTGCCCTCGATGAAGATGCGCCCCTCGTCGGCCTGGTGGATACCGCCGAGGATCTTCATCAGCGTCGACTTGCCCGCGCCGTTCTCGCCGAGCAGCGCATGCACCTCGCCCTTGCGGATCGAGAGGTCGATGCCCGAGAGCGCCTTCACGCCCGGAAAGCGCTTGGACACGCCTTCCAGCCGGAGCATCTCTTCTGGTGCGGAGGAGGAGGTCATGGCCCGCGCCGATTACCAGGTGAAGGTCTTCGCGCCCTCGGCGTCGATCAGCTTCACGTCCACCGGCACGGCGGCCGGCACGTTGGCGCCCCACTTCCTGGCAAGCGCGATGCCGATGGCCAGGCGGATCTGGTCGCGCGGGTACTGCGCGGTGGTGGCGATGAACTTCGAGCCCGGCTTCTGCATTGCCTTGATGGCCTCGGGCGCGCCGTCCACGCTCGCGAGCTTCACGTCCTTGCCGCTGGCCTCGATGGCCGCCAGCGCGCCCATCGAGCCGCCGTCGTTCACGCTGAAGATGCCCTTCAGGTCCTTGTTGGCCTGCAGGATGTTCTCGGTGACGGTGAGCGCGGTGGCGCGCTCCTGCTTGCCGTTCTGCGTGCTGACCACCTTGATGCCGGGATACTTGGCGAGCGCTTCGCGGCAGCCCTTCACGCGCTCCAGGATCGGCACCACCGGAATGCCGTCGAGGATCGCCACGTCGCCTTTCTCGCCGATGCTCTTGGCAAGGTATTCGCAGGCGAGCCGGCCGGCGTCGGTGTTCTTCGAGCCGACGAAGGAATCGACCGGGCCCTGCGCGTTGGCATCCACCGCCACCACGATCAGCCCCGCCTTCTTGGCCGAGCGCACGGCCGACTGCACACCGGTGGAGTCGGTCGGGTTCAGCAGCAGGATGTCGATCTTCTTCTGGATCATGTCCTCCACGTCGCCGATCTGCTTGGCCACGTCGTGCCGCGCGTCGGTGGTGACCACCGTCGCGCCGATGCTGGCCGCGGCTTCCTCGAGCGCCTGCTTCATCGTCACGAAGTAGGGGTTGTTGAGTTCCTGGAAGGTCATGCCGATGCGCAGCGGCTGCTTCGGTGCCTGCGCCTGGGCGGCGGAGGCGCCGCAGACCAGCGCGGCGGTGAGGGCGGTGGCTTTGAGGATGTTCTTCATGGTGGCTGTCTCCTTGAGGTTGTCTCTGTTTGAAAAACGCTGGCAAAGGGTCGCCCTGCGCGGCGCCTGTGCGCCGCGCCAGAAACGACGCGGGGGAACTCGGGGGCGCGCTAGGGCGGACTGGCCGCGCGCGATGCGGCGGCCTGCATGCGATGAAAACTGCGGAACTTGCTCGGCGGCATGCGCTTGTGCAGCAGGAACTGCCGGTTGAAGTTCGACACGTTGTTGAAGCCCACGTCCATGCAGACGTCGAGCACCGGCTTCTCGCTGCTGGTGAGCAGCTCGCAGGCCCGGCTGATGCGCAGCCGGTTCACGTAGCGCACGAACGACTGGCCCGTGTGCTTGCGGAAGGCACGCGAGAACGCGCTCGGGCTCTGGCCCACCAGCTCGGCCAGCATCGGCTCGCGCAGGTCGTCGCCGAGGTTGGCCGCGATGTGCGCCAGCACGTTGTTGATGGCGTGCGACATGAAGGCCTTGGGGTCGGGCTTGAACGCCGGGCTCGCGAGCCGCTGGCGGTCCTGGCTGTCCACCAGCAGTTCGAGCAGAGAGAGCAGCAGGACCACGCGGCGCAGCCCGCGCGCCTCGAGCAGCGACTCCATGATCGGCTTGGCGGCAGCGGCGGTTTCGGCCGAGAACAGCAGGCCCGAGCCCGATTCGGCCAGCAGCGGCGCGATGCGCTCGAACTCGGGAAAGGTGGCCGCCATGTTCTTCGCCAGCTGCGCCGGAAACTGGATCACGATGCCGCGCCGCTCCACGCTCTGGCCCGCGGGCACGTCGCTGATCCAGTTGTGCGGCAGGTCGGGGCCCATGAGCACGAGGTTGCCGGGCTCGAAGTGGCCGACGTGGTCGCCCACGAAATACACGCCGCGGGTCTCGACGATCAGCTGGATTTCGTACTCGGGGTGGAAATGCCAGCGCACCGTGCGATACGGATAGCCGTGCGCCCAGGCGGTGAACGATTCGTCACCGCGGACTTCGACGATTTCCAGATCGGGTTGCATGGACGGTTCCTTTTCCTTGTCTCGGGGCGCACTGTACGAATCGCCCAGGGCGCCAACAACCAGAGATGGCGCCCGAAATTGATACTTTTTTGACCTTTGTGCAAGCCTGCCGGCCCAGGCATTGCATCGCAGCAAAGCCCTTTCTCCTCGGGAGAGAGGCCGTGCCGCGCGGCGATTGCTGCACTGCCGCAAGAGCGAACGGCGTGGCGTCAAGAATTCATAGGTGTTTTCCCGCCCCGCGAAGGCCCGGCGGCGGCACGGCACACTCTGGCGCCATGACGAACACCTCTTCTTCTCTCCCGGCCGCAGGCCCGCTGGCCGGCCTCAAGGTCGTCGAGCTCGGGCAGCTGATCGCCGGGCCTTTCGCGGCGCGCACGCTGGCCGACTTCGGCGCCGAGGTCATCAAGATCGAGCCGCCTGGCGCGGGCGATCCGCTGCGCAGCTGGCGGCTCCTGAAGGATGGCACCTCGGTGTGGTGGCAGGTGCAGTCGCGCAACAAGCGTTCGCTCGCGCTCGACCTGCGCCAGGCCGAGGCACAGGCCGTGGTGCGGCAGCTGGCGGCCGAGGCCGACGTGCTGATCGAGAACTTCCGCCCCGGCGCGATGGAAGGCTGGGGCCTCGGCCCCGACGAACTGCTGGCCGCCAACCCCGCGCTCGTGATGCTGCGCATCAGCGGCTACGGCCAGACCGGCCCCTACCGCGACCGGCCGGGCTTCGGCGTGGTGGCCGAGGCCATGGGCGGGCTGCGCCACCTCACGGGCGAGCCCGGCCGCGTGCCGGTGCGCGTGGGCGTGTCGATCGGCGACACGCTGGCCTCGCTGCATGGCGTGATCGGCGTGCTGATGGCGATGCAGCACCGCCATGCCACCGTCAGCGCCGAGTATCCGAAGGGCCGCGGCCAGGTGGTCGACGTGGCGCTCTACGAGGCGGTCTTCAACTGCATGGAGAGCCTGCTGCCCGAGTACGGCGCGTTCGGCGCGGTGCGCGAGGCGGCCGGCAGCGCGCTGCCCGGCATCGCGCCGACCAACGCCTACCGCTGCGCCGACGGCGGCTACGCCATCGTCGCGGGCAATGGCGACAGCATCTTCCGCCGGCTGATGGAATGCATCGGCCGGCCCGACCTTGCGGCCGATCCGTCATTGGCCGGCAACACGGGCCGGGTGGCGCAGGTGGAAATGCTCGATGCCGCGATCGGCGACTGGACCGCGGGCCGCACGGTGGACGAGGTGCTGGCCGCACTCGATGCGGCGCAGGTGCCGGCCGGCCGCATCTACACCATTGCCGACATCGCGGCCGACCCGCACTACGCCGCGCGCGGCATGTTGCAGCAGGTGCGCATGCCCGACGGCAGCGCGCTCGCGGTGCCGGGCTTCGTGCCCAAGCTGTCGCTCACGCCGGCCAGCCACCGGCGCAATGCGCCGGCGCTGGGCGCGGACACCGACGCAGTCCTGAAGGAGATCGGCCTCAACGCGGAGCAGATCGCCGCGCTGCATGCGCGCGGGATCGTCGGCTGAGCGCTGCGGGTCAGGCGCGAAGCGACTCGATCAGGTCGATGTACTTCTGCTTCGCCTCGTCGGCGCTCAGGCCCTTTTGCGCGGTCCAGGCATCCCACTTGGCGCGCGCGACGATGTCGCTGAAGCTCGGCTTCTTCACGGTGTTGTCGCCTTCGGTGGCCTGCTTGAAGAGGCCGTAGATCTTGAGCAGCGTGGGGTTGTCGGGGCGCTCCGGCAGCAGCTTGGAGTTGGCCTGGGCGGCTTCGAAGAGGGCGTTGAGGTCGGACATGGCGGTCGGAGTGGAAAAGCGGGAAACCCGCATCTTAAAGTGCGCGGTACCCGTGGGTACCAACGCACGGCTCAGTCCGTCAGGCCGGCGCGCGCCAGTTCGACGTCGAGCCGTTCCTTGGCATCCGCCGGCTTCAGCGCGGCGGCCTTTTCGTAAAGCTGCGTGGCCTCGCCCAGGCGCGCATCGCCGTGCAGCATGAGCAGCGCGCGGCCGTATTCCATGAGCGCGCTCGGCGAATGGGGATGCAGCTCCAGGCCGCGCTCGAACAGCTCGACCGACATTTCGGCGCGCACGCCGTAGGTCATGCGGCCGACCAGCGCGCCCACCTTGTCGATCACCTCGGCGTGGAAGGCGGCCAGCGCGATGTGCGCATCGGCATGCTGCGGCTGCAGCTCGATCACGCGCTCGAGTGCCCCCTTGAGCTTGCTGCCGAGGCCCTGCGCCAGCGCGCGCGCCACGCTGATGCCCTGGCTGTAGCGCCCGAGCGCATAGGCCTGCCAGTAGAGCGCGTGGCAGTTGTCGGGCTCGGCGCTGGCCTGAACGGCGGCGCGTTCGATGACCTGCCGGAACATCGAAAGCCGGACTGATTCGCGCGGCTCCAGGTAGTTGGCATAAACGGCGGTGGCCTGGTTGGCCAGCACCAGGCCCTCCGGGCCGTGCGCCAGGCCGAGCGCGGCGGCGCGCTCGAACTCGCCGTTGTGATAGAGCGCCCAGCCATCGGCCAGCGGATGTCCGCTCGGCGGGGGCGGCAGGGCGTGGCCGGCGTGCAGCCGGGGCCAGTGCCGCAGCAGGCTGTGCGCGTCATAGCGCGGCAGGTCGGCGTAGGGCAGCGGTGTCCAGGATTGCGCAGCAGCCGCAGCAACCGGGCTGGCGGACATCAGCGAGAGCGGCTTGAAATCTGGATGGGACATGGCGTTAGCGGGCCTCGGCTGCCAAATCGGCGGCGGCCTCCGCAGGCCGCACGCTTGCGGGATCATCGCCGCTGTAGGCGTTGCTCAGTGTCAGCAAATGCCGCCGCTGCTCGCCTTCGAGGTACGGCGCGAGCAGGTGCAGCGTGTGCTGGCCGCCGCGCATCAGCGCGCCCTGGGCGTGGGCCGGTTCGAGCGCCTCGCGCGGATTGCGCACGTACTCGTAGCTGAGCCAGTAGGTCAGCACCACCACCATGCTCTGGGCGAGGGTGTCGACCTCGTGCACGTCGATGTCCAGGTGGCCGGCCCGGCTCAGCCCCGCGATCAGCATGCGGATGGCGCGCGTCTTGTTCTTGAGCACCAGCTGGAACTGCGTTTCCAGGTGCCGGTTCTTGCTCAGCAGGTCGTTCAGGTCGCGGTAGAGGAAGCGGTATCGCCAGATCAGCTCGAACAGGCTGTGCATGAAGAACCAGGCGTCTTCCACATCGTGCACGCCTTCGCTGGCATGCAGCAGCTCGTTGAGCTCGGCCTCGTAGCCTTCGTAGAGCTTGTTGATCAGCTCTTCCTTGGCGGGGTAGTGGTAGTAGAGGTTGCCGGGGCTGATGTTGAGCTCGCCCGCCACCAGCGTGGTGGAGACGTTCGGCTCGCCGAAGCGGTTGAACAGCTCGAGTGCGGCTTCGAGGATGCGTTGCGCTGTGCGGCGTGGCGCCTTCTTGGCCATGTCAGTCCCCGTTTTTTATCTCTTGGGGACACTCTAGCCTATGTGCACTGCACCATGAATGCGCCAGCGCAATGTTTTGCGGCGGCGCGCGTTGTGCACCGCCGCAAAAATGGGCCCGGAGGGAGAGCTTTCAGCCCGCCTTGGGGCTGCGCCGCACGGTCTTCTTGGTGGCGGCCGCGGGTGCTGCGCTGCGGCCCGCCGTCTTGCGGGTGGTGGTGGTGCGCCCCGCAGCCGCGGTGGGCTTGCCCGGCCGGTGATGCAGCTCGGCCTCGAGCGCGGCCACGCGGGCCTGCAGCGCGGCGTGCTCGGCGGCCGAGGGGATGCCCAGCTTTTCGAGCGCGCGCGCCACGCGCTCCTCGAAGATGTTCTCGAGCTTGCCCCACTGGCCCGCCGCCTTGGTGCCGAACTCGCTCGCGAAACCGGCCATGCGCGTCTGCGCCTGCGCCAGGGTTTCCTCGGCGGCCTGCTGGGTCTTCTTCTGCAGGCCGGCGCCGTCCTTCACCAGCGCCTCGAAGGCCTTGCTGCCTTCCTGCTGCATTTTGGCGAAGGCGCCAAGCCCCGCAAGCCAGATCTGCTGGGCCGAGTCCTTGATGCGGTCCGAGCCCTTGTTGCCGTGGTCGTCGTCCTGGGTAGCCATGATGCGAATGTTCCTGTGAAAACAACGAGCGACTCTAGCCGCTCGGCCCGCTCATCATTAGAGCTTTATGCCTATGGCTGCGGGCTAAGCCGTTGCTCCGGCAGCGCGGCTGGCGTCCAGATGCGCCTTGGCGCGCTCCGCGAGCGCCATTTCGCCCGGCGTGCCCGGCACGTAGGGCTGCACCGGCAGCGGCCGGCCGTGCGAATCGACCGAGACGAAGACGATCAGGCATTCGGTGGTCTTGTCCATGGTGCCGCCCTTCATGTCGCCGCTGCGCACCTCGACCGAGATGTTCATGCTGGTGGTGCCGGTGTAGGCGAGCCGGGCCTCGACCTCGACCAGGTCGCCGATCATGATCGGATGGTGAAAGCGGATGCTGCCGATGAAGGCCGTCACGCAGTAGCGCTTGGCCCAGCTGGTGGCGCAGGCGTAGCCGGCCTCGTCGATCCATTTCATGACGGTGCCGCCGTGGACCTTTCCGCCGAAGTTGACGGTGCTGGGCTCGGCCAGAAAGCGAAGGGTGATGGAGGACATGCGCCGCCTTTTTGTGTGAGCCGTGGGTGGGGTTCCGATTATGCGAGCGAGCGCCGGCCGCGGCGCGCGCCGCCGGTCGGCGCGGCGCGCACGCTCAGCCGCCGCCGAACAGCTCCGCCAGCGTGCGCCGCAGCCAGGCGTTGCCGGCGTCCGCGTGGAAGCGCTCGTGCCAGTGCTGCTTGACGGCGTAGGCCGGCAGCTCGAAGGGCGGCTCCAGCAGCTTCACCGGCTCCTGCGTGGCCAGCACCTTGCCGAGGATGGCGGGCACGATCACGATCAGCTCCGTGTGCGCCACGATGCGCGCCACGCTCAGGAAGCTCGACAGGCTGGCCACCACGTTGCGCCGGAGCCCCAGCCGCGCGATGGTCTTGTCGACGATGGCGTGGCCGGTGCCCGACGAGGCCACCACCGCATGCGCCTCGCTCTCGAAGCGCTTGCGCGTGAGCCGCTCGCCGATGCGCGGATGGTTGCGCGCGGCCAGGCAGACGAAGTTCTGCATGAAGAGCGTCTGCTGGTAGAAGCCCGCGTCCAGCTGCGGCATGAAGCCTACCGCCAGGTCCACCGCGCCGTCTTCGAGCCGGCGCCCGCTCTCGGTGGAGATGATTTCGGTCTCGATGCGCACCCCGGGCGCCGTGCGCCGCAGGTGGTCGAGCAGGCCGGGCAGCAGCACCACCTCGCTGATGTCGGTCATGCAGATGCGAAAGCTGCGCGCCGCGGTGGCGGGGTCGAAGCTGGCGCGTCCGCCCTTGGCCCGGTTCAGCTGGTCGAGGATGCCGAGCACCAGCGGCTGGATCTGCCGCGCATAGGGCGTGGGCTCCATGCCGCGCGAGGTGCGCACGAACAGCTTGTCGCCGAAGTGCGTGCGCAGCCGGGCCAGTGCGGTGCTGGCCGCCGACTGCGACATGCCGAGCCGTTCGGCGGCGCTCGACACGTTGGCCGTCTTGTAGACCTCGTCGAACACCAGCAGCCATTCGAGATCGAGCTGGGCCATGGAACATCTCCTTTGCGGCAATCACTATCAAAAAAACAGATCGGGCCTATCGTCACGGACCCGTTGCGCCAATAGTAGTACCGGCGGAAGATCGCACTTCCCCGGAGACAACCGCCGCACGACGGCCGGAACTGCTGCAGCCCATGAACCCCACCGCCCAGAAACCCGCCGCCCCGGCGCCTGCCAATGCCGCGGAGCGCCGCAACTACTACGAGCGCATCCGCCCGCTCCACCTCACGCCGCTGTGGGAGTCGCTGCATGCGCTGGTGCCGCGCGAGCCCGCCACGCCCTGCGTGCCGGCGCTCTGGCGCTACGACGAGATCCGCCCGCTGCTGATGGAGTCGGCCGCGCTCATCACCGCCGAGGAAGCGGTGCGCCGCGTGCTCGTGCTCGAGAACCCGGCGCTGCCCGGCAGCTCGTCGATCACGCAGTCGATCTACGCCGGCCTGCAGCTCATCATGCCGGGCGAGGTGGCGCCCTCGCACCGCCACGTGCAGTCGGCGCTGCGCTTCATCGTCGACGGCAAGGGCGCCTACACCACGGTGGGCGGCGAGCGCACCACCATGTACCCGGGCGACTTCATCATCACGCCGTCCTGGGCCTGGCACGACCATGGCAACGAGGGCGTCGGCGGCAAGGTGGAGCCGGTGGTCTGGCTCGACGGGCTCGACATTCCGATGCTGCGCTTCTTCGACGCCGGCTTTGCCGAGAACGACGACGCCAAGGTGCAGCACGTGGCGCGCCCCGAGGGCAACAGCCTCGCGCGCTTCGGCCACAACATGGTGCCGGTGCGCCACGACCACGTGTCGCCCACCTCGCCGATCTTCAACTACCCCTACGCGCGCAGCCGCGAGGCGCTGGCCCTGCTGCAGAAGCAGGAAGCGCCCGATGCCTGGCTGGGCCACAAGCTGCGCTACATCAACCCGCTGACGGGCGGCGCGCCGATGCCCACCATCGGCACCCAGCTGCAGCTGCTGCCCAAGGGCTTCGCGGGCAAGGCGCACCGGGCCACCGACGGCACCGTCTACAGCGTGGTCGAAGGCCGCGGCATCGCGGACATTGCGGGCCGGCGCTTCGAGTTCGGGCCGCGCGATACCTTCGTGGTGCCTTCGTGGGCGCCGCTGCGCCTGTCGGCATCCGCCGACGACGTGGTGCTCTTCAGCTTTTCGGACCGTCCCGTGCAGCAGGCCATGGGCATCCTGCGCGAAGCCTTTCTCGAAGACGCCTGAAAACCGTCCGCACCATTTTTCTTTCTTCTCTTGTCTTGACCCTGTGCCGCCGCGCGCGGCAGGAGCCCACATGTCCTTCGTCTTCACGCCTCCTTCCATCGTCGGCCTGCCCATTGCCGGTTCGAGCGACCTGTTCCCGGTGCGCCGGGTCTATTGCGTGGGCCGCAACTATGCGGCGCATGCGCGCGAAATGGGCTTCGACCCCGACCGCGAGCCGCCGTTCTTCTTCTGCAAGCCCAACGACGATGCCTCGGTGGTGCCCGTGGCCGAAGGCGCGGCCGGCGCCATTCCCTACCCGCCGCTCACGAGCAACTACCACTACGAAGCCGAACTCGTGGTGGCCATCGGCAAAGGCGGCAAGGACATTGCGGTGGAGCAGGCCGCCAGCCACATCCACGGCTATGCCGTGGGCCTGGACATGACGCGGCGCGACCTGCAGATGAAGATGCGCGAAGCCGGCCGGCCGTGGGAAATCGGCAAGGCCTTCGACTTCTCGGCGCCCATCGCGCCGCTGCGCACGCTGGCCGAGGTGGGCGAGATCAACGCCGGCGCCATCACGCTCGAGGTGGACGGCCAGGTGCGCCAGAACAGCGACATCACGCACCTGATCTGGTCCGTCAACGAGGTGATCGCCAATCTCTCGACGCTCTTCACGCTGCAGCCCGGCGACCTGATCTTCACGGGCACGCCCGAAGGCGTGGGCGCGGTGAAGCCCGGCCAGACGATCAGGGTGCGCATCGACAAGCTGCCTTCGCTCACCGTTCGCATCGACTGACCGAGCCCTGCGCAGAGGACCCGCGATGAGCACATCTCCCCCGAAGAATCCCCCCACCGTGCTGCTCGTCGGCGGCGGCATCGGCGGCATGGCGGCCGCGCTGGCGCTCGCGCGCCTCGGCGTTTCCATCGACCTGCTCGAGCAGAGCGCGACCATCGGCGAGATCGGCGCCGGCCTGCAGCTCGGCCCGAATGCCTTCGCGGCGCTCGATGCGCTCGGCGTGGGCGAGGCGGTGCGCCGCCACTCGGTCTTCACCGACCGGCTCGTCATGATGGATGCGGTCGACTGCAGCGAAGTGGCTTCCGTGCCCGTGGGCGAGGCCTTCCGCGCGCGCTTCAAAAACCCCTATGCCGTGAGCCACCGCGCCGACCTGCACGGCGCCATCCACGAGGCCGTGAAGCGGCATCCGCTGATCCGCTTCCACACCTCGGCGCAGGTCGAGGCGCTCGACATCGGCGCAGGCGGCGCGAAGGGCGTGGTTGCCACCACGCGCGACGGCCGGCGCTTCAAGGCCGATGCGATCGTGGGCTGCGACGGCGTGAAGTCGGTGGTGCGCGCCCAACTGGTCGGCGACGAGGCGCGTGTTTCGGGCCACGTGGTGTACCGCGCGGTGGTGCCGGTGGCCGACATGCCGGCCGACCTGCGCTGGAACGCGCCCGTGGTCTGGGCCGGGCCCAATTGCCACCTGGTGCACTATCCATTGCGCCATGGCGAGCAATACAACCTGGTCGTCACCTTCCACAGCCGCGAGCAGGAAGAGTGGGGCGTTTCCGAAGGCAGCAAGGAAGAAGTGCTTTCCTACTTCGAGGGCGTGCATGCGCGCCCGCGCCAGCTGCTCGACCGGCCGAGCTCGTGGCGGCGCTGGAGCACGGCCGACCGCGATCCGGTGGCGCGCTGGAGCGACGGCCCGGCCACGCTGCTCGGCGACGCCGCGCATCCGATGATGCAGTACCTCGCGCAGGGCGCCTGCATGGCGCTGGAGGACGCCGTCACGCTGGGCGCCGCGGTGCGGGCCTGCGATTTCGACATGCCGGCCGCCTTCAAGCTCTACGAGGCTGCGCGCATTCCGCGCACCGCGCGCGTGGTGCTGTCGGTGCGCGAGATGGGACGGCTCTATCACGCCAGGGGCGTGGAGCGGCTGGTGCGCAACAGCCTCTGGGTGGGCCGCACGCCCGAACGCTTCTACGATGCGGTCGAGTGGCTCTATGCCTGGCGGCCCGAGCATTGCCTGGACGACGCGCCGCTGCCGCTGCAGCGCCCTGTCGCGGTGCCTGGCGCCGAGGCGGCCGCGGTGCTTTCGCCACACTGAGCGAGCGGGTTTCCTTCATCATCACCATTCGAGGCCACAGGCCCAGGAGACAACAAGCCATGACCTTTCCATCACGCGCATTGCTGGCAGGCGTCCTTGCCCTGGCCGGCGCCGTCGCCAGCAGCGGTGCCCTGGCGCAGGCCGCCGACTACCCGAACAAGCCGGTCACGCTGGTCACGCCCTTCGCGGCCGGCAGCGGGCCCGACGCGGTGCTGCGGCTGGTCTCCGACAAGCTTTCGCGCCTGTGGAACCAGCGCGTGCTGATCGACAACCGGCCGGGCGGCGGCGGCTTCATCGCCATCGACCAGGCGCGCCGCGCGGCGCCCGACGGCTACACGCTGCTGCAGCTCGACAGCGAACACATCGCCGCGCTGCCGCACCTGTACAAGTCGCGCAACTTCGTGACGCTGCAGCACTTCGACCCCGTGGCCTCGTTGTTTCGCACGCCCTTCTTCGTGGCGGTGTCGAGCGAGTCGAAGTGGAAGAACATGAGCGACCTGATCGCGGCCGCCAAGGCCAATCCCGATGCCATCGTCTACGGTTCGTGGGGCGTGGGCAGCCCGGGCCACCTGGGCGCGCAGCAGCTGGAGGCGCTCACCGGCATCCGCATGCGGCATGCGCCGTTCCGCGAGGTATCGCAGCTGTTCTCGAACGTGGGTACGGGCGAAGTGCCATGGAGCTTTGCCAGCATTCCGTCGAGCCAGGGCATCTACAAGGCCGGCAAGCTGCGCTACCTGGCCATTGCCGCGCCCAGGCGCATTCCGCAGATGCCCGACGTGCCGACCATGGCCGAGGCCGGCGGGCCGGCCTCGCTCGAGGTCAACTCCTTCGTCTCGCTGCTCGCGCCCAAGGGCGTGCCGGCGGCCGTCAAGGCCAGGATCAATGCCGACGTGGCCAAGGTCATTGCCGACCCCGAGATCCGCGCGCGCTTCGACACCTTTGCCTTCGAGCCGCTGGCCTGGTCGCCCGAGGAGATCGAGCGCAACGCCGAGGCCAAGTCCAAGGTGTATGGCGAGCTGGTCCGCCGCGGCAACATCAGCCTTGACTAGCAGGCTGTTGAATTTCGGCCCTCGACGCCGATAAAGGTGCTCGTCGCGAGGTTCCGCGGAACTGTTTGTCGGGTTCGTGACCGCGTCATTGCGCGCGCACACGATGCCGTTGCACTTTTCGCGCCGGTGCGGTGCCTCATTGCGCCAACGTCTGTGGCATCGCTCACTGCGTAACCGGGATGTCGGTTCGTCTGCGGGCACGAAATCCTCAAGCTTGGCCACCGTGGACAGCGCCTCTTGCATTCCGTCTGATCCACGCATCGTCTTCACTCCGTGATGAGCACGAACACGGTATCCACGACGACAGCTCTGCTTGCTCCGTTTAGGCGGGGGAGAAATTCAACAGCCTGCTAGGAATTGTTAACCCTGGTGTAATCATTACGGTTTTTTCACATTCCCTTTTCACCTTCCATGCAAGCAACCAAGAGAGCCCTCCTGATCGCCTGCGGCCTGGCCGCCGCCGCGCTGCCGCTGGCGGCCAGCGCACAGAACAATGCCTGGCCGACCAAGCCGATCCGCCTGCTCGTGGGTTTTCCGGGCGGCTCCACGCCCGACATTGCCGCGCGCACCATCGCCGAGCCGCTGGCCAAGGCGCTGGGCCAGCCCGTGGTGGTCGACAACAAGCCCGGCGCCTCCGGCAACATCGCCGCCGACATGGTGGCCAAGGCCACCGACGACCACACGCTGGGCATCGTCATCAACGGCAATCTCACCTCGTCGAAGATGCTGTACCCGCGGCTGCCCTACGACCCGGCCAAGGATTTCACCTACCTCTCGCTGATTGCCACGGCCCCGCTGGTGCTGGTGGCGCAGAACAACCTGCCCTCGGGCACGGCCTTCTTCGACGCCGCGCGCAAGGGCGGCGACAAGTGGAACTACGGTTCGGTGGGCGTGGGCTCGGTCGGGCATCTGGGCATGGAACTGCTCAAGAGCCGCGTGGCCGGCTTCAACCCGGAGCACGTGCCCTACCAGGGCAACCCGCAGGTCGTGACCGCGATGCTCGGCGACCAGGTGCAGATGGGCCTCATCCCGCCGGGCGTGGCCATGCCGCAGGTGCGCGCCGGCAAGCTCAAGGCCATCGGCCTCACGGGCGGCCGCAGCGCGCTGGTGCCCGAGCTGCCGCCGCTCGCCGACGCCGGCGTGCGCGACTTCAACCTCGAGGTGTGGGTGGCGCTGCTCGGCCCCGCCAACCTCTCGAAGACCGCGCAGGCGCGCATCAGCCGCGAGGTCGAGGTCATCATGAAGCAGCCCGAAGTGCGCCAGAAGCTGTTCGAACAGGGCTGGCAGGCCGTGGGCACCTCGCCCGACGGCATGCGCCTGCGCGTGAAGGAAGAGGCGGCGATCATGACGCGCATCATCTCGGCCCGCGGCATCAAGATCCAGTGATGACGGCCGTGCAGCACAGGAAGACCCTGTCCGAGCCGGCGCGCGAGCTGCCGGTGTTCGGCGAATATGACGTGGTGGTGGTCGGCGGCGGCCCCGCCGGCATTGCCGCCGCCGTGAGCGCGGCGCGCCACGGCGCGAACACGCTGCTGGTGGAGCGCTACGGCTTTCTCGGCGGCATGGGCACCGCGGGCGGCGTGACCAACTTCGCGGGCCTCTACGGCAAGCGCCGCGGCGAGATGACGCTGCTGGTGCGTGGCGTGGCCGACGACCTGCTGGCGCGCATCGATGCGCTGGGCGGCCTCAACACCCCGCAGGACGGCATGCAGGGCCGCATCCGCGTGCGCTCCTACGACACCTCGGCCTACAAGATCGCGGCCGACCAGCTGCTGCTCGATGCCGGTGTCAAACTGCTGTTCCACGCCTGGGCCGCCGCGGTGGTGCGCGAGGGCGACCGCATCGCGGCACTCGTGGTCGAGACCAAGTCGGGCCGGCAGGCGATCCGCGCCAATGCCTTCGTCGATGCCAGCGGCGACGCCGACGTGGCGGCCTTTGCGGGCGTGCCCTTCGAAGTGGGCGACGGCCATGGCAGCGGCCTGTTTCCGACCACCATGTTCCGCGTCGGCCAGGTCGATGCGCAGCCCGCGCTCGCGGCCGTCGGCGAGTTCAAGGCCATCAACGAGCTGATGGCACGGGTGCAGGCGCAGAAGCCGGGCGCCTACAGGTTCCCGCGCGAAGGCGCGATCCTGCGGCCCAACATCGATCCGCGCGAATGGCGCGCCAACGTCACGCAGATCCGCAACGCGGCCGGCCGCGCGATGAACGGCGTCGACGCGCGCGAACTCACCGAAGGCGAGCTCGAAGGCCGGCGCCAGATTGCCGAGTACTTCAAGTTCATGAAGGCCGAGGTGCCGGGCTTCGCGCAATCGGCCATCGTCGAGATCGCGCCGCAGGTCGGCATCCGCGAAACGCGCCGCATCGAGGGCCTCTATGCGCTCACGGGCGAGGACATCCTGTCGTCGGCCAGCTTCGACGACAGCATCGGCATCAACGCCTGGCCCATGGAGATGCATGCCGACGGCCGCATCGAGTGGGCCTTTCCGCGCGACGAGAGCCGCACCTACAACCAGTTGCCCTGGCGCATGCTGGTGCCGCGCACCGTCGACAACCTGCTGGTGGCCGGCCGCTGCGCCGCCATGACGCACGAAGGCCAGTCGGCCGCACGTGCGAGCGGCGGCTGCTTCGTGATGGGGCAGGCGGCGGGCACGGCCGCGGCTTCGCTGGGTGCCAGCGCGAAGTTCGCGGACCTCGACGTGCCGGCGCTTCAGAAGAAGCTGGCGGCCGACGGCGCCGATCTCGATCGCTGAGCTCCTGGCGGCGCGCTGACCGCCCCGCGACAGCCCGCGGGCGCGGCCTTTGCTATGGTCCGGGGTTGCTTTTCTTTCGCATTGAATGCCCCCGATGACCACCGATCCCGCCACCGCCGCCCGCCTTGTCGACGAACTCGTCGCGCTCATGCAGCTCGAGCCGCTCGGGGGCGACCGCTTCCTGGCGCAGAGCGAAGACATCGGCACACCCGCCGTGTTCGGCGGCCAGGTGCTCGGCCAGTCGCTCGCCGCCGCCAGCCTCACGGTGGGCGCCGAGCGGCCGGTGCATTCGATGCACGCCTATTTCCTGCTGCCGGGCGAGCATGCGCCCATCGAATACAGCGTGGATCGCGTGCGCGACGGCCGCAGCTTCACCACGCGGCACGTGGTGGCGCGCCAGCAGGAACGCATCATCTTCGAGATGTCGGCCTCCTTCCAGACGGTGGACGACGGCGTCGAGCACCAGTTCGCCATGCCGGCGGTCGAAGGCCCCGAGGGGCTCGCGAGCGAACTCGACCAGCGCATCGCGCTTGGCGACCGCCTGCCCGAGCGCTGGCGCGTCAAGGGCCTGGAGCCGCACGGCATCGAATACCGCGGCGTCGAGGCCGACGACCTGCTGGCGCCGGTGGTGCGCTCGTCCGACAGCGCCATCTGGATGCGCGCCATCGCGCCGCTGCCCGACGACCCGGTGGTGCACCGCGCATTGCTCGCCTATGCCTCCGACCACGGCCTGCTGCGCGCCGCGATGCTGCCGCACGGCCTGAGCTTCATGAGCGGCCAGGTGCGCCCCGCGAGCCTCGACCACGCGATGTGGTTCCACCGCGATTTCCGCATGGACGACTGGCTGCTCTACGTGCTGGATTCGCCGAGCGCCAGCGGCGCACGCGGCCTGTGCCGCGGCAGCCTGTTCACGCGCGACGGACGGCTGGTGGCGTCGACGGCGCAAGAGGGGATGCTGCGCGTGAGGCGCTGAAGGGCTGGTTGCCTCTATGGCGGCGTTTCGGTGGTCATCGGTCCCGAAGCGCCGTCGCGGCTGCGCTCGTCGAGCAGCCGCTGGTAGTTGTCGCGCAGCAGGATGCCCGCGTAATACACGTGCTCGCGCATCAATTGCTCCGCGCGTGCCGCATCGCCCGAGATTACCGCATGCACGATGCGGTGGTGGTCGTCGTGCGAACGCAGGATCACGCCGTGGTCGTTCCACAGCATGATCCGGTCCGATGCGAAGGGAACCGCCTGCGCCTGCGCGCCGAAGCGCATGACCCACGGATTGCGGGCACCCTGCATCAGCGCGTTGTGCAGCCGCACGTTCATCTGCTGGTAGGGCGCCAGGTCCTCGACCAGCAACTGTCCCTTGGCCAGGATCTCGTCGCCTTCTCGCAGGCAGTCGTGCAGCAGTGCTGCGGTTGATTCGTCCACGCCGAGCGTGGCAAAGCGCCGGCATGCCAGCCCCTCGAGCACGGAGCGCACCTCGTAGGCCGCCAGGATGTCCTCGAGCGCGAACGAGCGCACCAGGTAGCCCTTCTTTGGCTGGTGATCGATCAGCCCTTCCATCGCAAGCGCGGCCAGCGCGGTACGCACCGGCGTGCGCGACACCTTGAGGCTTTCCGCGATCGGCACTTCCTCCACGCGCGTGCCGGGCGCCAGCCGGCCGCGAAGGATCCAGGCGCGCAGCGTCTCGGTGACCTGTTGGGAGAGTGTGTCCATATCAGGTATACATGATGCCAGTAGAAGTTGTGAAAATTGCGTGATATTAGGGAAAACGAGGGAGATCTGAGGCTGTCATGTATACACAATGCGACCCTTCGATCAATATTCATGCTGCCTCGCGCAGCCGGAGACATCGCAGTCCATGGCGGAACATCATGCACAACCCCACGGCCGGCTGGCCCTCGTGACCGGCGGTGGCCGGGGCATCGGCGAGGCCGTGTGCCGCCGCCTCGCGGCCAGCGGCTTTCGCGTCGTGGTGGCCGACATCGATGGCGGCAACGCGCGCACCGTGGCGCGGTCGCTGGGCGAGGGCCACCACTTTCGCCAGTTCGACGTGAGCGAGGAAACGGCGGTGGAAGCGGCGTTCGAGGACATCGAAGCCCATCTGGGCCCGATCGCCGCACTGGTCTGCGTGGCCGGCGTGCTGCTGATGCCCGGCGGCGAGCGTTCGCCCATCAAGGACACCACGCTGGAGGACTGGGAGCGTACCTTCGCGGTCAACGCGCGCAGCGTGTTCCTCTGCGGGCGCGCCTACCTGCGCCGGCGCGAGGCCAGGCCGGTCGCGCATGGCCGCATCGTCACCTTCGGCTCGGTGGCGGCGCAGCTTGGCGGCTACCGCTCAAGCGCGACCTACATCGGCGCCAAGTCGGCGGTGCTCGGGCTCACCAAGGCCATGGCGCGCGAATCGGCGCACCTGGGCGTGACCGTCAACGCGGTGGCGCCCGGCCTCATCGACACCGACATGCTGCGCGGCACCGTGCGCAGCAGCGGAGCGCTGGAGGCGGCGGCCGCCAACATCCCGCTCGGGCGCATCGGCACGGTGGACGACGTGGCGGGTGCGGTCGACTACCTCGCCTCGGAGCAGGCGGCCTACATCACGGGCAACGTGATCGATGTCAACGGCGGTTACCGCATGCAGTAGGGCCCACGCCCCGCCTTCCCTTTATTCCAACGGAGACAGCACCATGAAGAAGAATCTGCTTTCGGCCCTGGCCGCCAGCGCGGCACTGTGCGCGCTGGCGCCCGCCGCGTTCGCGCAGTCCGAACCCGGCCTTACCGACAAGACCATCAAGATCGGCATGTTCTCGCCGATGTCGGGCGCCTCGATGAACTACGGCTTCGACGTGATCAACGCCGCCAGGATGTATTACGACAAGGTCAACAAGGAAGGCGGCGTGAACGGCCGCAAGATCGAGCTTGTGGTGGAGGACGACCGCTGCAATGCCAACGACCTGCTGGCCGCGGTGAAGAAGCTCACCGAGCAGGACCAGGTGTTCCTGCTCAACGGCGGGTCCTGCTCGGCCGCCGTGGTGGGCGCGCGCGAGTATGTGGAGCGCGCAAAGATCCCGCTCGTGATGCTCAACGCCTCGGGCGACGGGGCGCTGTATCCGCCGTCGAAATACATCTACGGCGCGTTCTCCATCTCGCAGCATGCGGTGGGCGGCTCGATGGTGCAGTTCGCGAGCGAGCAGCTCAAGGCGAAGAAGATCGGCTACATCAACCACGACGACGCCTACGGCGGCTGGAACCTCGAGTCGGCCCAGGCGCAGGCGAAGGCGCTCGGCGGCGTCGACCTGCAGGTGCAGTCGGTCAACCCCAACATCACCGACGTCACGGCGCCCATGCTGAAGATCAAGGCCGCCAACCCCGACGTGCTGCTGCTCACCACCTACGCGCGGCCCGTGAGCCTGATCGTCAAGCGCGCCTTCGAGCTGGGCTTCAACAAGCCCATCGTGCTGGCCGTGAATTCCACCGCCGACCTGAAGCAGCTGGTGGAGAACGTGGGCAACAAGGACGCCTTCAAGAACGTCTACATCCAGGAAGTGCTGGCCGATCTTCCCGGGGGCCCCAAGCTCAAGTGGGTGTACGACATGTACAGGGCCGCCTACCCCGACCTGGCCTCGAAACCCGGCTATCCGCAGACCTACATGCCCTATGGCATTCCCTCGGCGATGGCGGTGGTCAACGCGCTGAAGGCCGCGGGCCCGAACCCCACGCGCGAGAAGGTGCTGGCGGCGCTCTCGACGATGAAGTTCGACTCCAGCGTGATGGCCGGCCCCATCGAGTTCGGCCCGGACGACCGCGCGGCGCAGGAGGCGGCGATCTACATCAAGTTCGACGGCAGCAGCATGGCGCTGGTGCCGGGCAGCTACAAGAGCGTATGGAAGTACAAGCCCTGAGGGCGGCGGGCATGACATGAGCCTTTCGGACATCTGGCTTTTCGTGCAGCAGGGCGTGCTGTCCGGCGTCGTCACGGGCAGCGTCTATGCGCTGCTCGCGGTGGCGATCGTGATGGTCTTCAAGACCACCGACGTGCCGAACTTCTCGCAGGGCGAGATCTTCATGGCCGGCGGCTACGCGGCGCTCTTTCCCATGGTGGTGTGGGGCTGGCCCTATTGGGGCGCAGTGCTTGCGAGCATCGCCGTCACCGCGCTGCTGGCCGCACTGTTCCAGCGCGTCGTGATGCAGCGCGTGACCGCCTCGCGCGGGGTGGGCGTGCAGTTGGTCATCGCCACGCTGGGCTTCGCCTACCTGCTCAAGGGCCTGGTGCGCAAGACGGGGCTGGGCGACACGCCGCGCTCGCTGCCTTCGCTGGTGCCGCAGGACCCGGTCATGATCGGGCAGGCCTCGCTCACGCTGCTCGACCTGGCCATCCTCGGTTCGGCCGTGGTCGTGATGGTGCTGCTCTACCTGATGTTCACGCGTACCCGCACCGGGCAGGCCATGCGCGCGGTGGGCATGAACCCGCGCGGCGCACAGATCGTGGGCGTGAAGCTCGGCACCATCCGCATGAAGATCTGGGCGCTCACGGGCGTCATCTCGGCCATCTCGGCGCTGCTCATCACCCCCAAGATCCTCATCACGCCCGACATCGGGCACATCGCGATCCTGGCCTATGCGGCCGCCATCGTCGGCGGCTTCACCAGCCTGCCGGGCGCGGTGGTCGGTGGCTTCATCATCGGTATCGTCGAGAACCTGGTGGGGCTGTTCATCTCGTCCAACGCCATCGTGGTCGCGCCCTTCGTGGCGATCATGGTGGTGCTGCTGGTGCGTCCGCAGGGGCTGCTCGGCGGCAAGCCGCAGGTGAAGAAGGTATGAGTACCTCTTCGATTTCTTCGCCCTGGTGGGATCGCACGGTGCTGCTCGCCATGGCGGTGGTGCTCGCGGTGCTGCCCTTCGCCACCAGCGGCTATGTGCTGTACGTGGTCAACCTGCTGATGGTGTTCACCGTGCTCGCGCTCGGCATGCATCTGGTCATCGGCGAGACGGGGCAGTTCGCGCTGTCCCATGCGGCCTTCTTCGGCATCGGCATCTACACGGCCGGGCTCATCAACAACCAGTGGCAGCCGCCGTTCTTCGTGTCGATCCTCGCGGGTGCCGTGCTTTCGGCCGCACTGGGCTGGGTCATCGGCCTGCTGGCCCTGCGCATGCGCGACATCTACCTGGCGCTCGCGACCTTCGCCTTCGGCGAGGCGATGCAGTGGGTGTTCCTGAACTGGGAGCAGGTGACCAACGGTTCCAACGGCCTGCAGATGAAGCCGGCCTCCCTTGGCGGCTACCAGCTGATGAACGACCTGCAGGCCTACCCCTTCGTGGTGGCCATCGCGGCGCTGATGCTGTGGCTCACGGTGGCGCTGTCGCGCTCGCGGCTGGGCTCGTCGTTTCGCGCGGTGCGCGAGAGTGACGTGGCGGCCATTGCCATGGGTGTGAACACGCGCGCGGTCAAGGTCACGGCTTTCGTGCTGTCGGCGGCCTTCGCGGGCGTGGCGGGCGGCATGTATACGCTGTTCACCTCGTTCATCCATCCCGAGAGCCTGGGCTTTCAGACCACCATCCTGATCCTCACGATGGTGGTGGTGGGCGGCCTCGGATCGGTGCGCGGCGCGGTGGCCGGCGCCATGGTGTTCGGCCTGGTGTCTGAGCTGCTGCGGCAGGCCCCTTCGTACCAGGAAATCATCTACGGCGGCATCCTCATGCTCTTCATGATGTTCCTGCCCAAGGGCATGGCATCGCTCTTCGCGGTGCGCCGCAGTGAGCAGCGCACCGCATCGGTGGCCGTGATGGAGAAGCAGGCATGAGCGCGACCGCATTCCTCGACGTGCGCGACGTCAGCGTGGTGTTCGGCGGCCTCAAGGCGGTGAACGGGCTGTCGTTCCAGGTGGAGCAGGGGCGCATCCATGCGCTGATCGGGCCGAACGGCGCGGGCAAGTCGACCACCTTCAACTGCATCTCGCGCTTCTACACGCCCAGCAGCGGCAGCGTGGTCTTCGAAGGCCAGGAGCTCACGCGCGTGTCGCCGCACCGCATGGCGTCGCTCGGCATCGCGCGCACCTTCCAGAACCTGGAGCTGTTCGCCGAACTATCGGTTCTGGAGAACGTGCTGCTCGGTACCCACGCGCGCGGGGCGAACACGCTCGGGCGGCTGCTGCGCCGCCCCGACCGCGAGACCGAGGACTTCGCGCTGCACCTGCTGGAGCGCGTAGGCCTGGCCGGCGAGCGGCATCAGCCGGCGCGCGATCTGGACTTCGGCCGCCAGAAGCTGCTCGAACTCGCACGCGCGCTCGCCATCAGGCCCAAGCTGCTGCTGCTCGACGAGCCCGCGGCCGGCCTGCGCAACCGCGAGATCGAAAGCCTCGACCGCCTGCTGAAGGAGCTTGTCGCGCGCGACGGCATCACCGTACTGCTGGTCGAGCACGTGATGCAGCTCGTGATGTCGATCTCGGACCGCATCACCGTGATGGCTTTCGGAGAAAAGATCGCGGAAGGCACGCCTGCGGAGATCGGCCGCAACGCCCGCGTCATCGAAGCCTACCTGGGAAAAGGAAATGGGAAAGGGGCCGCACATGGCTGAAGCCCTGTTGTCGCTGCGTTCGATCTCGGCCGCGTATGGCCGCATCCAGGCGCTGTGCAACGTGTCGGTCGACGTGCCCGAAGGCGAGATCGTCGCGCTGCTCGGCAGCAACGGCGCGGGCAAGACGACCACGCTCAACTGCATCTCGAACATCGTCGAGTGCACGCATGGCGAGGTGCGACTGGCCGGCGAGCGCATCGACCGCCTCGGCTCCGGCGCGCTCGTGAAGCGTGGCATCGTGCAGGTGCCCGAGGGTCGGCAGGTGTTCCGCGACATGAGCGTGCGCGAAAACCTCGACCTCGGTGCCTACCTGCGGCGCGACCGCGCGGGCATTCGAAGCGACCTCGACGCGGTGTACGAAATGTTCCCGCGCCTCAAGGAGAGACAGGGCCAGATGGCTGCCACGCTCTCGGGCGGCGAGCAGCAGATGCTGGCCATCGGCCGTGCCGTGATGGCACGTCCGCGCGTGATGCTGTTCGACGAGCCGTCGATGGGCCTGTCGCCGCTGCTGGTGGAGCAGATGTTCGGGATCATCGAGCAGCTGCACCGCGAACAGAAGATCACCATCCTGCTGGTCGAACAGAACGTGCAGCTCGCGCTGGCGGTGTCGAGCTACGGCTACATCCTGGAGAACGGCGAAATCTCGCTGCACGGGCCGGCCGACCGGCTTGCCAACGACGAGGCCGTGCGCCGCGCCTACCTCGGCGTCTGACGGCGCCTGCGCAAAAGGAAATCCCGATGCTTCTCGAAGACAAACTCGCACTCGTGACTGGCGCCGCGCGCGGCCTGGGCGAGGCCATCGCGCGCCGCATGGCTGCCGAAGGCGCGCATGTGCTGGTGGTGGACCGCGATCTCGAAATCGCGCAACGGGTGGCCGAATCGATCCGCGCGGCGGGCGGCCGCGCCGATGCCGACAGCGTCGACGTGAGCGACGCGGCGGCGGTCGATGCGCTGGCCGCGCGCATTGCGGCCTCTCGCGGGAACATCGACATCCTCGTGAACAACGCCGGCATCTCCGCGCGCTCGAAGTTCGACGAGCCCGGCGCGCGCGAGGCCTGGGACCGCGTGATGTCGGTCAATCTGCAGGGCGTGTTCAACGTGACGCAGGCCTTCGTGCCCGCGCTCAAGCGCACGCAGGGCAACATCGTGAACCTCTCGTCCATCGTGGCCTTCGGCGCGGGCATCTCCTCTGCCGGCTACGTGGTGGCCAAGGGCGGGGTGCGATCGCTCACGCAGGTGCTGGCGCGCGACCTCGCGCCCTATGGCGTGCGCGTGAACGCGGTGGCACCGGGCCTGATGGTCACCGACATGACAGCCGGCCAGCGCGAGACCGAGCACGGCACCGACTGGTACCTGAGCCGCGTGCCCGTCAAGCGCCACGGCGAGGCCGACGAAATCGCCGGGCCGGTTGTCTTTCTGGCTTCCTCGATGGCGAGCTACGTCAATGGCGTGGTGCTGCCGGTCGACGGGGGCTACCTGGCGGTCTGAAGGCTGCATTCCAACGGAACAAGCATGAACAACAGCAGTGAAGACAAGCCGCTCATCCTCGTGACCGGCGGCGCCAGCGGCATGGGCCGCGCCATCGTCGAGCGCATGGCGCGCGACGGCTGGCGCGTGGTGATGGCCGACCACAACGGCGAGCTCGCCGAGCGCGAGACGCAGGCGCTGCGCGCCGCGGGCCTCGACGTGGAATGCCGCGCCATCGACCTCACCGACGAACCGGCGGTGCGCGCGATGGTGCAGGCGCTGCCGCCGCTCACCGCGCTGGTCAACAATGCGGGCATCTTCGACGAGCGCAAGTTCATGGACGTGAGCTCGGCCGACTTCCGCCGCATGTACGAAGTCAACCTGCTGGCCGTGGCCACGCTCACGCAGGAGGCCGCGCGCAAGATGGCGGACGGCGCGCGCATCGTCAACATCGCGTCGCGCGCCTACCTGGGTGCGAAGAATCACCCGCACTACGTGGCCTCGAAGGCCGCGCTGGTGGGCTACACGCGCGCCAGCGCGATGGAGCTGGCGCCGCGCGGCATCATGGTCAACGCCATCGCGCCGGGACTCATCGACACGCCGCTGCTGCGCGCGCTCACGCCCGAGCGGCTGGCCGCGCAGCTCGCGCTGCAGCCCACGGGTGCCGCCGGCCGGCCCGAGGACATCGCCAACGCCGTGGCCTTCTTCGCATCGCCATCGACCGGCTTCGTGACGGGGCAGGTGCTTTTCGTCGATGGCGGCAAGTCGCTCGGCGGCTCGGGGGCCTGATGGCGCGGCAGCAGGATGAGAAGACCACGTGCGACGTCGTGGTGATCGGCAGCGGCGCGGGCGGACTCTCGGCCGCGCTCACCGCGAAGCTCGAAGGGCTCGACGTGCTTGTGGTCGAGAAGACCGACCGCATCGGCGGCTCGACCGCGATCTCCGGCGGTGCGGTGTGGGTGCCGCTCAATGACCAGGCGGAGGCGGCCGGCCACCCGGACACGCGCGAGAAGGCCCTGTCCTATCTGCAGAACACCGTCGGCAGCGCCGGCGACGAGGCGCTGCGCCATGCTTTCCTCGATGCCGGTCCGCGCGCGCTGCGCTACCTGCGCGAGCGCACCGACGTGCAGCTGGCCGCGCGCACCTACTCGCCCGACTACTACCCCGACCGCGAAGGCGCGGCCATGGGCGGGCGTTCGCTCGATCCCATCGAGTTCGACGGCCGGCTGCTGGGCCCGCACTTCAAGACCCTGCGCGACCCGCTGCCGGAGTTCTGCGTGCTCGGCGGGATGATGGTCAACATGACGGACGTGAAGCACCTGCTCGGCGTCTGGCGTTCGTTCACCTCATGGAAGCACGGCGTGAAGCTGGTGCTGCGGTACTTCGGCGACAGGTTGCGCGGCCATCACCGGGGCACGCGCGTGCTGCTGGGCAACGCGCTGGCGGCGCGGCTCTTCCACAGCGCCCTGAAGCAGGGCATTCCGTTCTGGACCGGCACGCCGGCGCTGGGCCTGGAGCAGGACGCTGGCGGCAAGGTCACCGGCGTGAAGCTGCGCCGCAATGGCAAGGAGATCACGGTGCATGCGCGTCGCGGCGTCGTCGTCGCCACCGGCGGCTTTCCGTGGAATGCCGCGATGCGCGGCAAGCACTATCCGGCGCCCACGGGGCCGTATTCGATGTCCCCGCAGGAAAACGCGGGCGAGGGCATCGCGATGGCGCGCGAGGCCGGCGGCACGCTGGGTACTGGCCACGCGGGGCCGGCGCTGTGGGCGCCGGTGTCGCTGCTGACGCGGTCCGACGGCAGCGTGCTGCGCTATCCGCATCTGGTGTGGGACCGCGCCAAGCCCGGCCTCATCGCGGTCGATGCGCGCGGCGAGCGCTTCGTCAACGAATCCACCTCGTACCACGAGTTCGTGCGCGGCATGTACCGCGCGAACGATAAGGCACCCGCCATTCCCGCGCTGCTGGTGTGCGACAGCGACTTCATCGAGAAATGGGGCCTGGGCCTCGCCCTGCCCGGCGGGCGCCCGCGCGAGCACCTCGTGCGCGCGGGATATCTCTTTCGCGCCGACACGCTGGAAGCGCTGGCGAAGCTGGCGGGCGTGGACCCCGCCGGCCTCGCGCGCACGGTTGCCGCCTACAACCCGCCCGCCGCGCAGGGACAGGACCCGGCCTTCGGCAAGGGCGGCGACGCCTACAACCGCTATCTTGGCGACCCGGATCACCAGCCCAATGCCTGCCTCGCTCCGCTGCGGAAGGCGCCGTTCTACGCGGTGAAGGTGTACCCAGGCGACATCGGCACCGCGCTTGGCATCCGTGCTGACGGCAACGCCCGCGTGCTCGACGCGCAGGGCGCGCCCATCGCCGGCCTCTACGTCGCCGGCAACGACATGCACTCGGTGATGGGCGGCGAGTACCCCGCGCCCGGCATCACCCTCGGCCCCGCGCTAACCTTCGGCTGGGTCGCCGGCATGCATCTGGCCCACGGTTCCGAGGCATGCGCCTGAACGAACACAACCCGCTTCCCCCCCATCATGAAAATCTTCTTCTCCCCCGCTTCCCCCTTTGTGCGCAAGTGCATGGTCGTGGCGCACGAACTCGGCGTTGCCGACCGCATCGAGAAGCTGCCCAGCGCGGCCGGCCCGGTGAAGCGCGACGCCACCATCATCCCGAAGAACCCGCTCGGCCAGGTGCCCACCTTCATCACCGACGATGGCCAGGTGCTGTTCGACAGCCGCGTGATCTGCGAATACCTGGACGCCACGCAGTCGGGCAGGCTCTTCCCCGCCGACGGCAAGGAGCGCTGGGCCCGCCTCACCGAACTGGCACTCGCCGATGGCATGACCGGCGCCGCGCTGCTCGCGCGCTACGAGACCGTGCTGCGCCCCGAGGAACTGCGCTGGTCCGACTGGACCGACGGCCAGCTCGCCAAGGTGCACACCGGCCTCGAATGGCTGGAGACCGCCGCGCCTTCCTTCGGCGACCGCGTCGACATCGGCACCATCGCCTTCGGCTGCGCGCTGGGCTACATGGACTTCCGCTTCCCCTTGGTGGACTGGCGTGCCGAGGCGCCGAACAGCGCGAAGTGGTTCGAGGTGTTCAATCGACGGGCTTCAATGCAGGCGACCCTGCCTGCTGCCTGATTTGCGTTCGATTCCGTGCGGGGCGCGATCACGCCGGCAGGGCACCATTCGCACACTCCCGAACGCAGGTGCAAATCCTCGCCTGGCAGGGGAAACAATTCCTTGGCTAAATGCGGGGTTCCGCATGAACGAACCAAGGAACCAAGCATGTCTTCCGAAGAAAACAAGAAAGTAGCCATCGTCACCGCCGGTGGCAGCGGCATGGGTGCCGCCGCGGCGCGCAAGCTTGCGGCCGACGGTTTTCGCGTCGCCATCCTCTCGTCGTCGGGCAAGGGCGAGGCGCTCGCCGCCGAGCTCGGCGGCATCGGCGTGACCGGCTCCAACCAATCGAACGACGACCTCCATCGGCTCGTCGACAAGGTCACCGAGACATGGGGCCGCGTCGACGTGCTGGTCAACAGCGCCGGCCATGGTCCGCGCGCGCCGATCCTCGACATCAGCGACGAAGACTGGCACCGAGGCATGGACGTCTACCTGCTGAGCGCGGTGCGCCCTGCGCGGCTGGTCGCGCCGCTCATGGTCAAGCAGGGCGGCGGCGCGATCATCAACATCTCGACCTTCGCCGCCTTCGAGCCCGACCCCGTGTTCCCGACCTCGGGCGTGTTCCGCGCCGGCCTCGCGGCGTTCACCAAGCTGTTCGCCGACACCTACGCCGCGCACAACGTGCGCATGAACAACGTGCTGCCCGGCTTCATCGACAGCCTGCCCGAGAAGGCCGAGTTCCGTGGCCGCATCCCGATGGGCCGCTACGGCAAGACGAGCGAGATCGCGGCCGTCATCGGCTTCCTCGCATCGGAAGGCGCGGGCTACATCACCGGCCAGAACCTGCGCGTGGACGGCGGCATCACGCGGTCTGTGTGAGGCTGCGGCCCGCGCATCGCGTGCCCGGTGTCATGCATGGGTTGTAGGTAATTTTCCCCATGAACCGGATGGTGCCTTGGACATAGCCTTTGCGGTTCCCGTCGGATGTCCGATGGACCGGAAAGGCTTCCATGGAAATTCCCGCCTCGGTGCTGAAGAACATGCGCCGCACCATCCAGTCCTACGAAGGGTCCGCCCGCGACTACAACGCGATCGTGGCGGGCCACCGGCCGCCCGAGATCGAGGAGGCGCTGCGCCGGATGATGCAGCTCGTGCCCCCCGGCGGCAGCGTGCTCGAGATCGGTTCCGGATCAGGGCAGGACGCGGACTTCGTCGAGGCCCTGGGCGCGGCCGTGAGGCGCACCGATGCGGTCCAGGCTTTTATCGACCTGCAGGCGGAGCGCGGCAAGAAGGGCGAGCTGCTCAACGTTGTCACGGATGCGCTGGGCGGGCCCTACAACGCGGTCCTCGCGATGTGCGTGCTGATCCATGTCGATCGCGCGCAGATCGCCCCGGTCCTGCGCAAGGTGTTCGATGCGCTCGAGCCCGGCGGGGTCTTCCTGGCGGCCATGCGCATCGGCGAAGGCGAGACGACCGGCGACTACCAGACCGTCTACTGGGCGAAGGACCGCTTCGCCGAGCAGCTCGAGGCGGCGGGCCTGCGCATGCACTGGAGCAGCCAGTGGATCGGCCGCGACAACGTGACGTGGGCCAACTTCCTCGCAGTCCGTCCGCTGTAGCGAACCGCAGGTCTACACGCCCAGGTAGCGCGTCCACAGCGACCGGTCGGCGTCGAGCGCGGCCGAATCGCCCTGCCACACCACGCGCCCGCGCTCGAGGATCACATGGCGGTCGGCCAGCGGCAGCAGGCGCTGCACGTACTTGTCGACCACCAGGATCGCTTCGCCCTCGGCCTTGAGCGTGGCGATGCAGTGCCAGATCTCCTCGCGGATCACGGGGGCCAGGCCCTCGGTGGCCTCGTCGAGGATCAGGAGGCGCGGATGCGTCGACAGCGCGCGCGCGATCGCCAGCATCTGCTGCTCACCGCCCGAGAGCTGGTTGCCCGCATTGGCCTTGCGCTCCGCGAGGCGCGGGAACAGGCCGTACAGCGCCTCGACCGTCCAGCGCGGCGCGCTGCCGGGGCGGGGCCGCGCGAAGGCGCGCAGGTGCTCGTCGACGCTGAGGTTCGGAAACACGTGCCGCCCCTCGGGCACGATGGCCACGCCGCGCCGCGCGATGGCATCGGGCTTGTGGCCGCCGATGGCGGCGCCGCCAAAATGCACGCTGCCGCGCATCGGCGACAGCGTGCCGGTCAGCACCTTCAGCAGCGTGCTCTTGCCCATGCCGTTGCGGCCCAGCAGCGCGAGCACCTCGCCCGCGCCGATCTTCAGGTCGATGCCGAACAGCACCTGGCTGGCGCCGTAGCCGGCCTCGACGGATTTCGCGTCGAGCAATGTGGTGGCCGTGTTCATGCGTGTCCCTCCGCTTCCGTACCGAGGTACACCGCCTGCACGTCGGGATGCCCGCGCACTTCGTCGGCCGTGCCGCTCATCAGCACGCGCCCCTGCACCAGCACCGTGAGCCGGTCGGCCAGGCGGAACACCGCGTCCATGTCGTGCTCGATCAAGAGGATGGCCATCGACTCGCGCAGCGATTCGATCAGCTCCACCATGCGCGCCGACTCATCCGGGCCCATGCCGGCCATCGGCTCGTCCAGCAGCAGCAGCTTGGGTTCGGCCGCGAGCGCCAGCGCCACGTCGAGCGCGCGCTGCGCGCCGTGCGGCAAGGTGCCTGCGATGCGCTGGCGTTCGCTGCCGAGGCCCACGCGGTCGGCCAGCGCCACGGCGCGTTCCACCAGGCCGCGTTCCGCCGCGCGCGGCGCCATGAAGCGCAGGCTGCTGCCCGCATGGGCCTGCGCCGCGAGCATGAGGTTGTCGTGCACCGTTTCCTTGGCGAACACGCGCGTCACCTGGAAGCAGCGCGACATGCCGGCCGCCACGCGCTGGTGGTCCTTGTAGCCGGTGATGTCCTTCTCGTCGAGCAGGATGCGCCCGGCATCGGCCTTGAGCAGCCCGGTGATCAGGTTCACGAGCGTGGTCTTGCCCGCGCCGTTCGGCCCGATCAGCGCATGCACTTTGCCGCGCTCCACCGTGAGGTTCACATGGTCGGTTGCGAGCAAGCCGCCGAAGCGCTTGACCAACCCTTCGATTCTGAAAAGGCTCATGCTTTGCTCCCTCGCCCCTCTGGGGAGAGGGTTGGGGTGAGGGGCAAGCGGCGCTTGTACAAAGCTGCGAGTCCTTTGGGCGCCCACAGTGCAACAGCAATCAACAACAACCCGAGCGGCATGTGCCAATGCTCGGTGTGCTGCTTCAAGGCCTCTTCGAGCACCAGCCAGACCACGGCGCCGACAGGCCCGCCCCAGCTGCGCCCGAGCCCGCCGATGACGACCATCACCAGCAGCGTGGCCGACTGCGTCCAGTGCATCGTCGCCGGGCTCACGAAGCCATTGCCGCCCGCGAGCAGCGCGCCCGCCAGTCCCGCGATGCCGCCGGCGATCGCAAAGGCCACGAGCTGCAGCTTGAACACCGGATAGCCCAGGGCCCGCATGCGCGTCTCGTTGTCGCGGATGCCCATCAGCGCATGGCCGAAGCGCGATTGCGTTGCGCGCTGCAGCCACCAGAGCGCGAGCGCCACGATGGCCAGCACGACCCAGTAGAAGTTCGATTCGTTGCCCAGGTCCAGCCCCGGCAGCAAACTGGGCCGGCTCGTCAGCGTGTAGCCGTCGTCGCCGCCATAGCGCCGCAGCGACACCACCGCGAAGTACAGCATCTGCGCAAAGGCCAGCGTGGTCATGATGAAGTACACGCCGCGCGTGCGCAGCGCCACCGTGCCGATCAGCGCCGCGACGAGGCCGGCGACGAGCACGGCCGCAGGCCACACCACCCAGGCCGACACCACGCCCGCATCGCTGAGCGCCACCACCGTGTAGGCGCCCATGCCGATGAAGCCCGCATGCCCGAGCGCCACCATGCCGCCGAAGCCCAGGATGAAGTTGAGGCTGGCCGCAGCCAGCGCCACCACGAGCACGCGCCGCACGAAGCCGATGTAGAACTCGAGCCCGAACAGCGGCGCGACCAGTGGAAAAGCCGCGAGCAGCAAGAGGAGCAGCCCGAGGCCGAGAGAGCGTGGGGAAGGCTTCATGATCGGGCCGAGAAGAGACCCGAAGGCCGGAAGATCAGGACAACCACCATCAGCGCGTACATCGCGACTTCGGCGAACAGCGGTCCCAGGTCGGCCGCGGTGGCGGGCGGCAGCGTGGCGCGCAGCAGCATCGGCACGAAGGCGCGCCCGACCGTGTCGACCACGCCCACCATCAGTGCGGCCACGAAGGCGCCGCGCACCGAACCGATGCCACCGATCACCAGCACCACCAGTGCCGGGATCAGGATGGCCTCGCCCATGCCCACCTGCACCGCGACGATCGGCCCCATCAGCGCGCCGGCCAGCGCGGCCAGCGCCGCGCCGAGCAGGAACACGCCGTTGAAGATGCGCCCCACGCGCACGCCCATCAGTTCGGCCATCGGCCGGTCGGATGCGCCCGCCCGCACCCGCATGCCGATGCGCGTGTGGTTGACCAGGAGGTAGAGCGCGAGCGCCACCAGCAGGCCGCCGGCGAGGATCACGAGGCGGTAGGAGGGGTAGGGCAGGCCGTCCACCAGCTCGATCGGTCCCGACAGTGCGGCCGGCGTCGGTGCCATCACCGGCGACGGGCCCCAGGCCATCTTGACGATGTCGTCGGCCACCAGGATCACGCCGAAGGTGGCCAGCACCTGCGCGAGGTGGTCGCGCGTGTAGAGGCGGCGCATCAGCAGCACTTCGAGCAGCAGCGCCACCACCACCGTGACCGCCACCGCGATGACGATGGCCGCCGTGAACGAGCCGGTGCGCGTGTGCGCCTCGGCCGCCAGGTACGCGCCCGACATGAAGAGCGAGCCATGCGCGAGGTTCAGCACGTCCATGATGCCGAACACCAGCGTGAGCCCCGCTGCCAGCAGGAACAGCATCAGCCCGTAGCCGAGGCCGTTGAGCAGCTGCTCGAGAACAAGAATTCCACTCATAGGATCCAATGAATTGCCCGCATCTCATTCGGGAAACACCGAGGAACCGGCTCCGCCGGGCCTCTGGTGTTGCCCCCGGTAGGGGGAGGGAGGAGCGACACGAAGTGCGCGCAGCCTGGGGGCGAGCCTATTTCAGCGGGCACTTGTCTGCGTAGCTGTCGCCGTAGTTGGTCAGTACGGTATTGATCAGCTTGTTCGTGACCTTGCCCTGCGCATCCTTGCCGATCACGCGCAGGTAGAAGTTCTCGACCGGATAGTGGTTGTTCGCGTACTTGAAGCTGCCGCGCGTCGAGGCGTAGTTGGCCTTCTTGAGCGCGGCGACCACGGCCTCGCGGTTCTGCGCGTTGCCACCGGCCTGCTTCACGGCCGCGTCCATCGCGAGGATCGCGTCATAGGCCTGCGCCGCATACACCGACGGATAGCGGCCGTTGTATTCCTTGCGGAACGCGGCCACGAAGGCCTTGTTGGCGGCGTTGTCGAGGTCGTGCGCCCAGTGCGAGGTGTTGAACAGGCCGAGCATCGGCTCGCCCACCGCGCCGATCACGTCCTCGTCGGCCGAGAAGCCGCTGGTCACGAGCGTGATGTCCTTCGACAGGCCCGCGCCCACGAACTGCTTGATGAAGTTGAT
>Ga0209051_1000285_pt1 | contig 82429 bp, 69 predicted proteins | sample AraplaCvi_mMS_r2_2_FD_184286 | JGI IMG/M metagenome (GOLD analysis project Ga0209051, IMG submission 184286) | Arabidopsis root microbial communities from North Carolina, USA - plate scrape MF_Cvi_mMS_r2 (SPAdes) (version 2) | ecosystem: Host-associated > Plants > Roots > Endosphere | place...
AGGACTTCGCGGGCGTGGTCTTCAAGGTGCAGGCCAACATGGACGCCAACCACCGCGACCGCATCGCCTTCGTGCGCATGGCCTCGGGCAAGTACACGCCGGGCATGAAGCTCAAGGTGCAGCGCACGTCGAAAGAGCTGCGCCCCACCAGCGTCGTGACCTTCATGAGCCAGCGCCGCGAGGCGGTGGAAGAGGCCTACGCCGGCGACATCGTGGGCTTCACCACGCACGGCGGCGTGCAGCTGGGCGACACCATCACCGACGGCGCGAACCTGCAGTTCACCGGGCTGCCCTTCTTCGCGCCCGAGCTGTTCATGACCGTGATCCTGAAGAACCCGCTGCGCACCAAGCAGCTGCAGCAGGGCCTGGCCCAGCTGGGCGAGGAAGGTGCGATCCAGGTCTTCCGCCCCGAGGTCGGCGGCCCGATGCTGCTGGGCGCCGTCGGCCAGCTGCAATTCGAAGTGGTGCAGCACCGCCTGAAGGCCGAGTACGACGCCGACGTGCGCCTCGAAGGCTGCCAGTACACGGGCGCGCGCTGGATCACGGCCGACACCCCGGCCGAGCTGCGCGAGTTCGTCCACGCGTACCCGGTGCGCATGGCCAAGGATGCGGCCGACACGCTGGCCTTCCTGTGCACCTCGCCCTACGACGTGCGGCTGGCGCAGGAGCGTTTTCCGAAGATCCACTTCCATCCGCTGCGCGAGCACGCGGGCCTGGCGCTGCAGAGCGCCGGCTGATCAGCTGCCCGACGAGGTGTAGTGGCGCAGCCCGAGGCGCCACGCACCGAACGCCGCCGCGAGGAACACGAAGCCCGCGAGCGGCGACACCCACCCCACCCAGGCCGGCGCGCCCAGCGGATCGGGCTTGCCCAGGATCGCCAGCACCGGGTAGTACGCCACGCAGGCCAGCGGCACGATGAAGGTCAGCACGCGGCGGAACCACTGCGCATAGAGCGCCAGCGGGTACTGCGCCGCCTGCACGCCGCCATAGGTGAGCACGTTGGCGATTTCCAGGCTTTCGACGGTCCAGAACGACAGCGTGCCCTGCAGCACGAGGATGCCGAGGAACAGCGCGATGCCGCCGGCCAAGGCGAACAGCGCGACGGCCACGGCGCTGGGCGTCCATGCGATGTCGGCCTGCACGGTCGCAAAGGCCAGCACGAGCAGGCCCTGCAGCAGACGGCCCAGGCGGCTGATGCGCACGTCGTGGCCCATGAGCTGCAACGCAAGCGGGCGCGGGCGCAGCAGCAGCCGGTCGAAGGTGCCGGTGCGCAGGAACTCGGTGCCCAGCACGTCGAAGCCGCGGCCCAGTGCATCGGCGAGGGCGAACATGCAGTTCACCAGGCCGTAGAACAGCGCGACCTCGCCGATGCCCCAGCCCTGCACTTCGCCGAAGCGATGGAACAGCGCCCAGACGGCGACGACCTCGATGCCTGTGCCCAGGAACTGGCCGAGGGTCAGCAGCAGTGCGGACGCGGGGTACCTGGCCTGGCCGCTGATGGAGGCGGCCATGAGGCGGAAGAAGAGAGGGAGGGCACCCATCTTCAGTGGCCCCCGCCGCTGTTCAGGGCGCGTGCACAGGCCACCGGGTACTTCCCTCCGCGAATGTCCCCCGGGCTTCGCCCTCCTCCTTGATTTCGCTGCGGGAAGCACCCGATGTCCTGCGCACACCGAGCGCGGTCGTGGTGCGGGTCGATCCCCCGCTGTGCGGATTGCGTCATGCCGCTCATTGCTCGTAGCAGATGTCGAGCCTGATCAATGCGCCGCGGGCATCGATGCGATCGGCGCGGAAGTAGAAGCGGCCGCGGTAGCTGTCGAGGTGAAGGGGCACGGTGACCGGGTCGCCCCAGCTCGTCACCGAGAAGCCCTGCCCTTGCAGCCATCGCAGCAGGGCGTCCAGGCGCTGCGGGTCGGCGTCGACGCGGATGTCGGCGTCTGCGGGCGGCGGGCCTTGCGGGTCCTGCTGCCAGCGCGCGAAGCTGCCGAACAGCGTGAAGACGTGTCCTGCGGCGCGCATGGCATCGAGCAGCGCGGCGGTGGCCGGCAGGTCGATGCGCTCGCGCTGCTTGCGAAAGACCAGCGCGTGTTCGTGGCGCCGGTCGGTGCGGGCATCGGTGTCGCTGTTTTCCGCGTCGTGCGGATAGACCAGCACGCGCTCCTCCTCCATCGTGAAGAGCGAACCCAGGATGCGAGCGAGATCGAAGGCCAGCGGCAGCACGCGATCGCCGATCCGGAGGTTCTCCACCATCGCGATGCAGGCACCGCCCTCGCGCAATCCGGCGCGGACGCGGTGGAAGACGTTGCGCAGGCCATCGAGGTGCTGCGCGTAGCTCGGGCTGTCGTAAAGCTGGGAGGTTGCCTGCGCACCGGTCCAGCGGCAACCGAAGTAGGGCACGTTCGTCAGGCACAGGTCGAAGGGCGGGAGCGCGGCGTCTTCGAGCGCATCGCACGAGGCGTGCAGGAGCGTCGTGCCGTGGGCGAGGCCGTGGCGCGCCAGCCGCTCGCGGATGAGGTCGATGCGGCCTGCATCGACTTCGCAGCCCAAGGCCTGGCGCTGCTCGAGGCGTGCCGCGAGCAGCGTCGTGCCGAAGCCGGCGAACGGATCGAACACCGTGTCGCCCGGTTGCGAGAACCGGCGCACGAAGGGCAGCATCTGCTCGAGCCATCCGCAATCGCGCCCGCCCATCGGGTCGCGCGCGCGCAGGTCGTCCGGCAGCCGGTAGCGCGGCGATTCATGGTCGAGCATCAGCCAGCTGTGACTGCTCATGGGCAGGCCTTCGCGGTGCGCGTGTCGAGCAGCACGTCGTGCCCCGGCTCCCAGCCGGCGCAGAGCTGTCCGTCGGCAAAGTAGACGAGCTTGTAGACATCGCCGGTCGCGTGGCGCGCGTGCATGGCACCGTAGTCGGCGCTTTCGAAGACGACCGTCAGGCCGTTGTCGGTGCGCAGGCGCAGGTTCCAGAAGTAGTAGCCCTCGGTGAGGCTTTCGAGGGTCCACCCGCGCGAGATGTCGGGGGCGTCGAGGCAGGCCGTCAGCAGCGCGTCCATCGAGACCCGCTGCGTGCGCAGATAGCGCGCGGTGGCGTTGTCGCGATAGCCGTCGTCGAGCCGCGAGAACTCCCGGAAGACGACGGTCCCGGCGCCGCATTGCCGTGCCCACGCGAGGTACGCGGCCACGTCGGTCGGCTGCGCGACGCCGCCGCGCTGGAGGATGCACACGAGCCGCAGCGCCACCGCATCGGCGAGCTGGCGCGCGGTGCGCTCGAACACGACGGGATCGCCGATGGCCACCTCGGGGCGGAATCGCATGATGGCCTGGTTGACCGCGCCGTCGTGGTGGTGGCGGGACAGCTCCAGCCAGCTCATTCCGAAGCCTTGCAGCGCGCGCCGCAGCACCTCGCCCTGCGGGCCGGCAAAGCCTGCGCCGTTGGTGTAGAGCACACGGTCCTCGACCACCGGGCCCTCGCTTTCGCTCGCGGCCAGCGTGTGCAGCAGCCGGAGCATCCAGTCGGCGTCGTCGCTCGTTTCCAGGCCCGAGAGCGACCACGACAGCGGCACGCCGCGCAAGGCCCGCAGCGCGCGGGACAGGCCGTCGAAGTAGTCGGGCGCCGGACGCAGCCGGGACGCCGACGCTCCGCCGTCGGTCTTGCGCAGGTTTTCCGAGCAAAAGCCGCAACGTGCCGAACAAGGCTTCACGGAAGCGTACGGCGTGAACGTGAGGGGCTGCGCAAGGCGCCGCGCGACGCCGCCGATCGTGTGCGTGTGCCAGCGCGCGGCCTCGTTCGAAGGCGGCGTGCGAAGGGTCACCCCGCGCACGGAGCGGCGAAGGCGTTCGAAGAGCGGGGAACTCGCGCTGCGCGGCAGATCGGCCACGGCGATCTGGTCGATCGCGCAGGTCACGGTCCGCATGGCGAGGGGCGTCGACGCATCGGCTTCAACGGGAATGACGGGGCGCATGGCAGGGGCGGGGTTGTCGCACCCGCCACCATACGACAGCGCTGCCTCCGAGGGCGGGAGTGGCTCCCTGCGCGCGCCCGTCACCCTAGCCACCTTGCACCTGCAGACTGCGCATCGTGCGCCCCATCGCCATCCGCCCGAACGCGACCAGCGCGACGATCCAGAAGCACTGCAGCCCCAGCGCGGCCAGCGCATGCCAGCCGCTCAGGTGCCCGAAGTACAGCCGCGCCGGAATATCGAACAGCCCCGCCAGCGGCTGCACCAGCAGCGCGGTCTGCCAGGCGTCGGGCAGCAGCGCCAGCGGCAGCAGGTTGCCCGAGAACACGATGACCACGGGCGTCGCGACCGCCTGGATGCCGCGTTCGTTGAGCGCCGCCGTGGTCGCCACGTTGAGCAGCATCACCATCGCGGTCGAGAGCAACAGGCCCAGCACCACCGACAGCAGGAACGCCGCGCCGGCCATCGCGTTGGCGGGCAATTGCCAGGCCCAGTCGCCCAGCCCCACCAGCGGCAATGCGACCGCCGCGAAGGCCGCCATCAGTGCCACGCGCGGCAGCAGGCGCGCCGCGATCCAGCCGGCCGTGCGCGCGAACCACAGCGCGTAGGCGTCCACCGGGCGCAGCCGGTCGTAGGCGACGGCACCGGTGCGCGCGGCCTGCGCCACTTCGGGGTCGCCGAGCCAGGGCATCAGCACCAGCAGGCCCTGCGCGAGCCAGGTGTAGGTGATGGCCTGGGCCAGCGACATCGACGAGGCAGCGCCCGCGATGGCGCTGCCGCTGTAAAACGCGGCGAACACCATCACCTTGATGCCGCCCCACCAGCACTGCGTGGCAAAGCCCGCGAGCGCCGCCGTGCGGTACTGCAGCATCTGCAAAAAGCGTGAGACGAACGCCGCGACATACGGCCGGGCGAGGTCGCGCGGGCCCATGGCCGGCCTCACGCCTCGGCCGCTCCGTGCATGGCGTAGAAGCGCGCGATCACGGCTTCGATCGCGAGGCCTTCGAGGCGGATGTCTTCCACGGCGTGCGCGCCGGCGATGCGCGCGATGAGCGCGGGCGCGGGAGTCTGCTTGGGGTCGAAGTCGAGCACCAGCGTCTGGCCGTCGCGCGAATGCACGGTGGCGCCGTCGACCTGCACGGGCGGCGTGGCGTCCTGTGCAAAGTCGACGACCAGCCGGCGCTCGGCCATCACCTGCGCGCGCAGCGCCTCGACGGGGCTGTCGGCCAGCACGCGGCCGTGGCCGATGACGATCACACGCTGGGCCAGGGCCTCGATGTCGTGCATGTCGTGCGTGGTCAGCAGCACGGTGGTGCCGCGCTCGCGATTGGCACGGCGCACGAAGTCGCGCACGGCGAGCTTCGAGGGCGCATCAAGGCCGATGGTCGGCTCGTCGAGGAACAGGATGTCGGGCTCGTGCAGCAGCGCCGCCGCGATCTCGGCGCGCATGCGCTGGCCCAGCGACAGCTGGCGCACCGGCTGGTCGAGCACGCGCTCCAGGTGCAGCAGCGCGACCAGCTCGTCGCGCGTCTTGCGGTAGCGCTGCGGATCGACGCGGTAGATGTCGCGCAGCAGGTCGAAGCCGTCGCCCACGGGAAGGTCCCACCACAGCTGCGTGCGCTGGCCGAAGACCACGCCGATGCGCGCCACGTGCCGCTCGCGGTCGGCAAAGGGGTCGCGGCCGTCGACTTCCACGCGCCCGCCGTCGGGCCGCAGGATGCCCGAGAGGATCTTGATGGTGGTCGACTTGCCCGCGCCGTTGGGCCCGATGAAGCCCAGCAGCTCGCCGCGCTCCAGCGCGAACGACACGCCCGACAGCGCCTCCACCGTGCGGTGGCGGCGCTGCAGCAGGCCTCGCAGCGCACCGCGCAGACCGGGGTCGCGCTCGGACACCCGGTAGGTCTTGCGCAGGTTGTCGACGAGGATGTGAGGCATGGTGGAAGGTGCCGCGCCGGCCTGAAAGCGCGGCGGGGGCGGGATGCTACACGAAAGCGCCGGTACGATCACGGGCCCTTTCGAGAATCCCGCCCATGTCTTCGCCTCCCCTGCCCGCCTCGCCCCACCACCTGCTGCCACTCACGCGCTGGCCCGCCGACGCGCGCGCCGCGCTGGTCGGCGTGTTCACCGACATCGACGACACGCTCACCACCGATGGCGCGATCACGCCCGACGCGCTGAAGGCGCTGGCCGACCTGAAGGCCGCCGGCCTCGCCGTGGTCGCGATCACAGGCCGGCCCGTGGGCTGGAGCCTGCCTTTCGTGAACAGCTGGCCGGTCGATGCCATCGTGGCCGAGAACGGTGCGGTGGCGCTGCGGCCCGCGGCCGATGGCGGTGTCGAGAAGCGCTACCAGCAGGACACCGCCACGCGCGCCGCCAACTTCGCGCGCATGCAGGCCGTGCTGGCGCGCATCGAGCGCGAGATTCCGGGCGCCGGCCGCGCCACCGACTCGCCCGGGCGCGAGACCGACATCGCCATCGACCACAGCGAGTTCGTGACGCTGAGCGACGACACCATCGCGCGCGTCGTCGCGCTGATGCGCGGCGAGGGCATGCACGCCACCGTGAGCAGCATCCACATCAACGGCTGGTACGGCGACAACGACAAGCTCGAGGGTGCGCGCTGGATCGTGCGCGAACTGTGGGGCCGCACGCTCGACGACGAGATGGACCGCTGGGCCTACGTGGGCGATTCCACCAACGACCAGCTGATGTTCCGCAGCTTCGCGCACAGCATCGGCGTGGCGAACGTCGCGCGCTTCGTGCCGCAGCTGGAGCACCTGCCGCGCTATGTGACGCAGGGCGAGCGCGGCGCGGGATTTGCGCAGGCCGCGCAGGCGGTGCTGTCGGCGCGCTGAGCCGCGCACGCCGCGCGGGCGTCGCGCACGAAAAAAAGGCCCGCGCAGGGCGGGCCGAATGGACCGGTTGAACGACCCTTGGAGAAACTTGCAGGGGTGAGGGTCGCGCGATGCGCGACCCTTCAGGACATCAGAACGTGTGGCGGATGCCGAACTCGTAGCCCATCGAGCTCTTGGCCTGCAGCGCGGTGCGGTTGAACGTGGTGGCGTACGACGGGCCTGCACCCACCGTGAGCGCCGCGCCGTTCTTGTTGCTGACGCGCGCGACCGTGCCGTACAGCGCGGTGCGCTTGGACAGGTTGTGCACGTAGCCCAGCGCGAGCTTGCTGGCCTTCGGATCGGCGTTGTTCACGCCGAAGACCGGCACGCGGTTGAAGTCGTACTTGACCTGCGAATACGACGCGCGGATCACGCCCGGGCCGATCGGCACGGTCACGCCCAGCAGGTAGCCGGTGAGGTCCACGTCCTGGCCGGGCGTGAAGATGTTCAGCGCGTTGCGTTCGTCCTTCGAACGCGAGATCTCGCCGAACAGCTTGGCCACGCCGAAGTCGTAGGTCGCGCCGAGGTTGAAGGTCTTGACCTTGCCCGGGCGCGCCACGGCGGCGGCGCCGCTGCCGGTCGTGAAGCTGGTGTCGTTCTGCGCGTAGCTGGCGGCGATGTCGAACGGGCCCGTCGTGTAGCCCAGGCGACCGCCGATGTGGCGGCCGGTGTTGGTGCTGGCGGCGGTGTCGGGCGACAGGCGCGTCTGCTCGGCCAGGCCGTAGGCCACGTTGCCGTAGAAGCCGCCCAGGCGCGGCAGGAAGTACTGCACCATGTTGCTGGCGCGCTTGTAGGTGCCGTTGCTGCCGTAGCCGCTGCCCGGCACGCTGGCTTCGTTGGCGTCGATGATCAGCGAGCCGCCGATGCCGGTGTCGCCGAACGGATCGAACTGTTCTTCGTTCATCACCGTCGCGGTCTTGTCGCGGCCCAGGCGCAGTTCGCCGAAGCTGCCTGCCAGGCTCACGGTCGAGCGGCGGGTGAAGTTCGACACGCCGGTGGCGCCGTCGTCATTCGTGATCGGGGCTTCGAGCCAGAAGCTGGCCGACAGGCCGCCGCCCAGGTCTTCCACGCCGCGAAAGCCGAGACGGCTCGAGCTCAGGCCCGAATTCGCCAGCTCGCTGCGGCTGGCCTTCACGCTGTAGGCGGGGCCGAAGGGGGTGGTCGAAACGCTCTTGTTCGCTACGTTGCGGTAGGCGGCATCGACCACGCCGAACAGGGTCACGGTCGATTGCGCCGACGCGGCGCCGCAGGCTGCGATGGCAGCCAGAACAAGCAGGGATTTTTTCATTGGTGTCACTCCAGGAGGGGGATGCCGCTGCGCCGAGACCGGGCGCGACTTTGGGACGTCCGGGCCTTGTTGCCGCGAGACTGGGTCCGAGTTTTCCTGCGCTGGAAGACAAAGGGATTACATAGGGTTAACGCCTAGATTACGGAGGGATATAGGGGGTGAGTTCAGGACAGCGGTCGCGGATCGGGGTAGGCGTCGCAACGCCTCCCCTTTTCCGGCGGCCGCTTACTTCTCTTTCGCCAACCCCAGCTTGTCGATGATCACCTTCTCGCGCACCACCGTGTCCTGCGCGAACTTGGTGTACGTGGCCGAGCTCATGTAGTTGGGCAGCATGTCGTAGCGCCCGAGCGAGGCCACGTAGCTGGGCTCTTCCATCGCCTGCTTGAAGGCGTCGTGCAGCTTCTTCACGACCTCGGGCGGGGTGCCCTTGGGGGCGCCGATGCCGAAGGGCGAGTTCTGTACCACGTCGTAGCCCAGCTCCTTCAGCGTCGGCGCGTCGGGGAACTTGGCCAGGCGCTTCTCGCCCCAGGTGTTGAGCACGCGCAGCTTGCCGGCTTCGACCTGCGGCGCGAAGCCGGTGCTGTCGGCCGCGGCCATGAGCTGGCCGCTGACCACGGCCAGCATCAGGTCGGCGCTGCCCTTGTAGGGCACGTGCTGCAACGTGATGCCGGCCTTCTGCGCCACGATCTCGGTCGTGAGGTGCGGGCTGGTCAGGTTGCCGGTCGAGCCGTAGGTGAGCTTGCCGGGGTTGGCCTTGGCGTAGGCGACGAAGTCGGCCCAGGTCTTGAAGGGGCTGTCGGCCGGCACGACGATGCCGAAGGCATAGCCGGTGACGTTCAGCACGTAGCTGATGTCCTTGAGCGGGTCCCAGTTGATCTTCGTGGTGTAGCCCAGGCGGAACACGCCCAGCGGAATCTGCGCGACGGTGTAGCCGTCGGGCTGCGCGGTCTGCAGTGCCTGCGCGGGCAGCGTGCCGCCGGCGCCGGGCTTGTTGTCGATGATCACGGGCTGGCCCAGGATCTTGCTGGCGTTGTCGGCCAGCTGGCGCATGGTGATGTCGGTCGGGCCGCCCGCGGGAAAGGCGATCACGAGCTTGATGGGCTTCGCGGGAAAGGCCTGTGCAAGCACCGCCAGCGGCGCGGCGAGGCCGCAGGCGGCCAGCGTGGCGGCACGGAGAAGGGAACGGCGAAACATGACGGAAGGCTCCTGAGGCGTGGATCGAGCCGCGCATTGGGCCCTGCCCCGTCCGGTGCAGCAATCGGGGCTCACCCGACTGCTGTCGCCGAAGCAACTCCGCCTTCAGCCCGCGGCTTGCGCGAAGCCCTCGAGAACGTTGACCGCGTTCACACCCACCTCGGCGACCGCATAGCCGCCCTCGAACACGAACACGGTGGGCAGGCCCGCGCGCGCGAGGTCTTCGCCCATGCGCAGGTAGTCGTCGCTCTTCAGTTTGAAGCCCGAGATCGGGTCGCCCTCGAAGGTGTCGACGCCCAGCGAGACCACGAGCGCGCCAGCCTTGACCTTCGCGATGCCGTCGAGCGCCGTGCCCAGCGCCGCGCGCCAGGCCGTGAAGTCGGTGCCGCGCGGCAGCGGCAGGTTGTGGTTGAAGCCCTCGCCCGCGCCCGCGCCGCGCTCGTCGGCATGGCCCAGGTAGTACGGGTAGTCGGTCAGCGGGTCGCCATGCAGGCTGGCGAAGTGCACGTCGCTGCGTTCGTAGAAGATGGCCTGCGTGCCGTTGCCGTGGTGGTAGTCGACGTCGAGCACGGCCACGCGTTCGACGCCCGCATCGCGCAGCGCCTGCGCGGCGACGGCGGCGTTGTTGACGAAGCAGTAGCCGCCGAAGAAGTCGGCGCCCGCGTGGTGGCCGGGCGGGCGCGTGAGCGCGAAGGCGCTGCGCTGGCCGCCGAGGACGCGCTGCGCCGCCGTCCACGCACAGGCCGCGCCATGGCGCGCAGCGGCCCAGCTGCCCGCCATCAGCGGCGTGCCGGCGTCGAACGAAAAAAGGCCCAGGCGCGCGGGAAAGCTCTTCGGCAGAACATCGGTGCGCATGCCGCGCGTGGGCCAGTACGAGGGCAGCGCGTCGCGCGTGGCGTTGGCGGCGTCGAGCGCCACCCACTCGTCCCAGGCATGGGCGATGAAGTCGAGGTAACGCGGTGCGTGCACCTTCGCCAGCAGCGCGTCGTCGAACGCGTCGGGCGCCTGCAGCGGACCGAGGCCGCGCCGTTCCAGCTCGTGCCTCACATGGTCGACGCGGGCGGGCACCTCGAAGCAGGGCACCAGCTCGCCCCGGAACATTTCGACTTGGCCTTGGTGCAGGGCGTGCTGGTCGTTGTAGATGGTGAGCATGAAGCGGCGAAGGGCGTGACGACAGGGCCTGCCATCATGCCGCACGCCGCAGCACCGCCCGGCGCCGCCCCGAGGCGGTGAGGCCGAACAGGTCCTTCGGGTCGTCGAGCTCGGGCACCAGCGCGATCTGTCGGCCCACGCCGCGCTCCAGCGCCAGCTGCTGGATGCAGCGCAGCGCCGTGTAGTCCTCCAGCGCGAAGCCGACCGAGTCGAACACCGTCACCTGCTCGGGCCGCTCGCGGCCCGGCACTTCGCCCAGCAGCACGCGCCACAGCTCGTGCACCGGGAAGTCGGGCGCCAGCTGCTGGATCTCGCCCTCGATGCGCGTCTGCGGCTCGTACTCGACGAACACGCGCGCGCCGCGCAGCACGTCGGGGTGCAGTTCGGTCTTGCCGGGCGAATCGCCGCCCACTGCGTTGATGTGCATGCCGGGCTCGATCATCTCGGGCGTGAGCACGGTCGCGTGGCCCTGGTAGGCGGTGATGGTGGTCACGATGTCGGCGCCGCGCACCGCTTCGGCGGTGGAGTCGGCGCGCACGATCTCCATCGGCGTGCAGGCCGCAAGGTGGCGCACCAGCTTGTCGGTGGCGCGCGGGTCGATGTCGAACACGCGCACCTGCTCGATGCCCAGCAGCGCATGGAAGGCCAGCGCCTGGAACTCGCTCTGCGAGCCGTTGCCGATGAGCGCCAGGCTGCGCGCGTCGGGCCGCGCCAGCGCCTTGGCGGCCATGGCCGATGTGGCGGCCGTGCGCAGCGCGGTGGTGAGCGTGAGTTCGGACAGCAGCACGGGGTAGCCCGTGTCGACCTCGGCCAGCACGCCGAAGGCCATGACCGTGGGCAGGCCGACCTGCGTGTTGTGCGGGTGGCCGTTGACGTACTTGAAGGCGTAGGCGCCATCGTCGGCCACGGGCATGAGCTCGATCACGCCCAGGTGCGAATGGCTGGCCACCCGCGCCTTCTTGTCGAACTCGCGCCATCGCAGGAAGTCGTCGCGCAGCGCGTCGGCCAGCGTGACGAGGAATTCCGGGACGCCGGTCTCATCCACCAGGCGAACCAGGCTGTGCACATCGATGAAGCGGGTCATGGCGCGGCTCCTTGCGTAGCCCTGACACGGCGCTTCATCCGTTCACACGGTCTCCACCATGGCTGATTCAGGATGCGCCTGCGCCAAGGGTTCAAGCCATTGTGCGCCTGTGCGCGTCAACGTGCCAACACGGCCTTTAGAGCTACGCCAGTGTGCGTACCCAATCGCACCACCTCCTCCGGCGGCGCCGCCGCGACGATGCGCCCGCCGGCGTTGCCGCCCTCGGGTCCGAGGTCGAGAATCCAGTCGGCTTCGGCGATCAGGTCGAGGTCGTGCTCGATCACCACCACGCTGTGGCCGCCGTTCACCAGCCGGTGCAGCACGTGGATCAGCTTCTCGACGTCGGCCATGTGCAGGCCCACGGTCGGCTCGTCGAGCACGTACAGCGTGTGCGGCGCCTTCTGGCCGCGGCGGGTGATGTCGTCGCGCACCTTGCTGAGTTCGGTCACCAGCTTGATGCGCTGCGCCTCGCCGCCCGACAGCGTGGGCGACGGTTGCCCCAGCGTGAGGTAGCCCAGGCCCACGTCCTTCAGCAGCTGCAGCGGGTGCGCGATGTTGGGCATGCTGGCGAAGAACTCCACCGCCTCGTCGACCTCCATCTTCAGCACGTCGCCGATGCTCTTGCCGCGCCAGCTCACGGCCAGCGTCTCGGGGTTGAAGCGCGCGCCGTGGCAGACCTCGCACGGCACCTTCACGTCGGGCAGGAAACTCATCTCGATGGTGCGCACGCCTGCGCCTTCGCAGCCCGGGCAGCGGCCTTCGCCAGTGTTGAAGCTGAAGCGCGCCGGGCCGTAGTCGCGCGCCTTGGCTTCGAGGGTGTCGGCAAAGAGCTTGCGGATGGTGTCCCAGAAACCGATGTAGGTGGCGGGGCAGCTGCGCGGCGTCTTGCCGATCGGCGTCTGGTCGACCTCGAGCACGCGGTCGATGACCTCGTAGCCGTCGACGCCGCGGCAGCCGGTCCAGGCCGGGCGCTTGCCCGCGGCATCGGCGTCGCGGCCGGCCTTGGTCATGCGCTGCACCACGATGCCCTGCACGCTGGCCAGCAGCACGTCGCGCGCGAGCGTCGACTTGCCCGAGCCGCTGACGCCGGTGACCACCACGAGGCGGTGCAGCGGCAGCGTGGCCGTCACGTCCTGCAGGTTGTGCAGGTCGGCGCCGTGCACGGTGAGCCAGTTGCCGCTGTCCTCGGCCTTCGGGTCGGGCGAGGGAATGAGGCGGCGCGCCTGCAGCGGGTGCTTGATGGCGTCGCGCAGGTAGCGGCCGGTCTGCGAATCGCCGGCCTTCTGGATGTCGGCCACCGTGCCCTCGGCCACCAGGCGGCCGCCGCGCTTGCCGGCACTGGGGCCGATGTCGATGATGTGGTCGGCGCGGCGGATGGTGTCTTCGTCATGCTCCACCACCACCAGCGTGTTGCCCTTCTCGCCGAGCTTGTGCAGCGCGTTCAGCAAGATCTGGTTGTCGCGCGCGTGCAGGCCGATGGTCGGCTCGTCGAGCACGTAGCACACGCCCTGCAGGTTGCTGCCCAGCTGCGCCGCCAGGCGGATGCGCTGCGCCTCGCCGCCCGAGAGCGTGGGCGCGCCACGGTCGAGCGTGAGGTAGCCCAGGCCCACTTCTTCGAGAAATTCGAGGCGGCTCTTGATCTCGGGCACGAGGTCGCGCGCGATCTCGGCTTCGCGGCCGTTGAGCACCAGCCCTTCGAACCACTGGCGCACCTCGGTCACGCTCATGCGCGCCAGCTGCGTGATGCCGATGCCGCCCGAGCCGTCGGCCGCGGTGCCGAAGCCCACGGCGCGCGCGGTGGCGTTCAAGCGCGTGCCTTCGCAGGTCGGGCAGGCCACATCGGCGAGGTCTTCGACCTCGGGCTCGGCGAAGGTCTGTTCGCGGCCCTTGTTGTCGTCGTCGCGGATCGAATCGTCGAAGACCTTGCGCTGGTCCTTGCTGAGCTTCACGCCCGTGCCCACGCAGTCGGGACACCAGCCGTGCTTGCTGTTGTAGCTGAACAGGCGCGGATCGAGCTCGGCATAACTGGTGCTGCACACCGGGCAGGCGCGCAGCGTGGAGAACACCTGCACGCGGCCGATCCCCACGGCGGACACGCCGGCCATCATGGCGGCGCGCAGGCCGTCGAGTTCGCTCAGCACATGCACGACGCCCTTGCCGTGCTCGAGCGCCCGGGTGAGCGCCGCGCGCAGTTCGTTCTCCTGCGAGGGCAGCACGTCGAGGCTGGCCACGGGCAGCTCGATGCTGTGTTCCTTGAAGCGGTCGATGCGCGGGAAGCCCGTGGTCGGCAGGAAGTCGCCGTCCACGCGCAGGTGCGTGAAGCCGCGCGGGCGCGCCCAGTCGGCCAGCTCGGTGTACACGCCCTTGCGGTTGCTCACCAGCGGCGCGAGCAGGCCGATGTGCTGGCCCTTGAAGTTGCGCATGAGCTGCGCGGCGATGCTGTCGGGCGTCTGCGGCCGCACGGCCGCGCCGTCGTGAATGCAGTGCTGGATGCCCAGCTTCACGTACAGCAGGCGCAGGAAGTGCCACACCTCGGTGGTGGTGCCCACCGTGCTCTTGCGGCCGCCGCGCGACAGGCGCTGCTCGATGGCCACCGTGGGCGGAATGCCGTACACCGCGTCCACCTCGGGCCGGCCCGCCGGCTGCACGATGCTGCGCGCATAGGCGTTGAGCGATTCGAGGTAGCGGCGCTGGCCTTCGTTGAAAAGAATGTCGAACGCGAGCGTCGACTTGCCCGAGCCGCTCACGCCCGTCACCACGCTGAACTTGCCGCGCGGAATGTCCACGCTGAGGTTCTTCAGGTTGTGCTCGCGCGCGTTGACGATCTCGATGGCGTTGCCGCCGGGCGCCGTCTTCGCGTTGGCGATGTAGCGGCGCGCGGCGCGCTCGGCCACCTTGTAGGCACCGGGGCCGACAGCCAGTTCGTAGTCCGCCAGCGCCGCGCCGGTGAGCGAGGCGCGGTTCTCGCGCAGCTGCTCGGGCGTGCCTTCGGCCACCACCTGGCCACCGCCCTCGCCGCCTTCGGGGCCGAGGTCGATCAGCCAGTCGCTGGCGCGGATCACGTCGAGGTTGTGCTCGATGACGATCAGCGAATGGCCCGCGTCGAGCAGCTTGCGCAGCGCGCGCATGAGCCGCGCGATGTCGTCGAAGTGCAGGCCGGTGGTCGGCTCGTCGAACAGGAACAGCGTGCCCTTGCGCGCCACCATCTGGCGGCTCGCGGTCGCGCTCTTGGCGGCCTCGGCCAGGAAGCCCGCCAGCTTCAGGCGCTGCGCCTCGCCGCCCGAGAGCGTGGGCACGGGCTGGCCGAGCTTCACGTAGTCCAGGCCCACGTCGACGATGGGCTGCAGCACGCGCAGCACGTCGCGGTCGGTGTCGAACAGCGCCGCGGCCTCGGCCACGGTGAGCTCCAGGATGTCGGCCACGTTGTAGCCGCGGCCCTTGCGCTCGATCTTCACTTCGAGGATCTCGGGCCGGTAGCGCTTGCCGTCGCAGTCGGGGCAGCGCAGGTACACGTCCGACAGGAACTGCATCTCGACGTGCTCGAAGCCCGAACCGCCGCAGGTCGGGCAGCGCCCGTCGCCGGAGTTGAAGCTGAACTTGCTCGCGGTGTAGCCGCGCTGGCGCGACAGCGCCGCGGTGGCGAAGATCTCGCGGATGGCGTCCCACGCGCCCACGTAGCTCGCGGGGTTGGAGCGCGCGGTCTTGCCGATGGGCGACTGGTCGACGAACACCACGTCGCCCAGGTGATCGGCGCCGAGCATGCGATCGTGCGCGCCCGGCGTCTCGGTGGCCTTGCCGAAGTGGCGCATGAGCGCGGGCGCCAGCACGTCCTGGATGAGCGTCGACTTGCCCGAGCCGCTCACGCCGGTCACGCACACGAGGCGCGCGAGCGGAAAGTCGACCGTGATGTTCTTCAGGTTGTGCTCGCGCACGCCCTCGAGGATGAGCCGGTGCGTGTTCTCGCTCACGAGCCGCTTGAAGCCCATGCCGATCTTCTTGCGCCCGCCCAGGTACTGGCCGGTGAGCGTGTCGGCGTCGCGCAGCTGGTCAGTGCCGCCGTCGAACACGATCTGCCCGCCGCGCGCGCCAGGGCCGGGGCCCATGTCGATCACGCGGTCGGCCGCGAGCATCACGGCCGGGTCGTGCTCGACCACCACCAGCGTGTTGCCCGCATCGCGCAGGCGCAGCATGGCCTCGGTGATGCGGTTCATGTCGCGCGGGTGCAGGCCGATGCTAGGCTCGTCGAGCACGAACAGCGTGTTGACCAGCGAAGTGCCCAGCGCCGTGGTGAGGTTGATGCGCTGCACCTCGCCACCGCTGAGCGTGCGGCTCTGGCGGTCGAGCGTGAGGTAGCCGATGCCCACGTCGTGCAGGTAGCGCAGGCGCGTGGTGATCTCCTCGAACAGCAGCTTCAGCGCTTGGGCTTCCCCTTCGCTCGCAGGGCTGCCGTTGCCGTGGTGCTCCACGCGATCGAAGAACTTGCGCAGCCGCTCGATGGGCAGCAGCATCAGGTCGTGCAGGCACAGGCCGGGCAGCGCCTCGAGCTGCGCGCGGCTCCACTTCGCGCCGGTGGGCAGGAAGCGCTTTTCGGGCGGCAGCACGGCGTCGGCGTCGTCCTTGCTGCCGATGCGCCACAGCAGCGGGTCGAGCTTCAAGCGCGCGCCGCTGCAAACCGGGCACGGCGTGTAGCTGCGGTACTTCGACAAGAGCACGCGGATGTGCATCTTGTAGGCCTTGCTCTCCAGGTAGCCGAAGAAGCGGCGCACGCCGTACCACTGCTTGTTCCAGTTGCCGTCCTTGTAGTTGGGCGTGCCCTCGATCACCCAGTGCTTCTGCTCCTCGGTGAGCTTGTTCCACGGCGTGTCGCGCGGAATGCCGGCCGCCTCGGCGTGGCGCATGAGGTCGTCCTGCGCCTCTTTCCACGCGGGCGTCTGGATGGTCTTGATGGCGCCGGCGCGCAGCGTGAGCTTGTCGTTCGGGATCACGAGCCCCAGGTCGACGCCGATCACGCGGCCGAAGCCGCGGCAGGTGTCGCAGGCGCCCACCGCCGAGTTGAACGAGAACATCGACGGGATGGGGTCGGTGTAGCGGATGTCGCTTTCGGGGCAATGCAGGCCGGTGGAGAACTTCCACACATCCGTCGGCGCGTTTTCGTCGGCGCCCGTGGCATGCACGGTGACGCGCCCGCTGCCGCGCTTGAGCGCCACCTCGATCGCCTCGACCACGCGCGCGCGCTCCGCGCTCGAGATGCGGAAGCGGTCGGCCACCACGTCGAGCACCTTGCGCGGGCCGGTGGGCGTGGCCACCTCGCGCTCGGCCTGCACGCGCGTGAAGCCGCTGGCCGACAGCCACTGCGTCACTTCGTCCGCCGTGGTGCCGGCCGGCAGCTCGACCGGGAAGGTGATGACGATGCGCGGATCGCCCGCGGCCGCCGCGCGCTCGGCGATCTGCGCATAGATGCTGTCGGGCGAGTCGTGGCGCACCGGCAGCGCGGTCTCGCGGTCGAACAGCTGGGCCGCGCGCGCGTAGAGCAGCTTCAGGTGGTCGTTCAGCTCGGTCATCGTGCCGACCGTGGAGCGCGAGGAGCGCACCGGGTTGGTCTGGTCGATGGCGATGGCGGGCGGCACGCCCTCCACCTTGTCGACGGCGGGCTTGTCCATGCGGTCCAGGAACTGGCGCGCGTAGGCGGAAAAGGTCTCCACGTAGCGGCGCTGGCCTTCGGCGTAGAGGGTGTCGAACACGAGGCTCGACTTGCCCGAGCCGCTGGGCCCGGTGACCACGGTCATCTCGCCGGTGCGGATGTCGAGGTCGAGGTTCTGGAGGTTGTGCTGGCGCGCGCCGCGAATCCGGATGGAGCCCTGTGTCATGAGTGCCTTGGGGGGTGGGGCAAACATTCTAGGGAGTGCTTCGTGACGCTTCGACCCACGCCGGCGCATGGGCGGCGCCCGCGCAGGGGTTTGTCTGGATGCGTCCAAAGACACTTTATGAAACAAATGCGACATTTGTTTTCACAATTGTTCAGCGAGTCTCCCGAAGGCTCCGAAAGGCTTTCATGACGAAGAAGAAAGTGGCAGGTTCACGGCACGCGCTAGGCGTGGCGGCCCTGCTGGCGCTGTGCGCAATGGGCGCCTCGGCCCAGATCGTGATCGGCCAAACCGCGGGCATGACCGGCTCGGTGGCCGCCAGCGTGAACGAGACCATCGGCGGCGCGCAGCTGGTGATCGACGCGGCCAATGCCCAGGGCGGCATCCACGGCGAGAAGATCGAGGTCATCCGCATGGACGACGCCTTCGACGTCAAGCGCGCGGGCGATAACGCGCGCGTGCTGATCGAGGACAAGAAGGTGCTCGCGCTCTTCATGAGCCGCGGCACGCCGCACTCGCAGGCCATCATCCCGTACCTGGACAAGAACGAGGTGGCGCTCATCGGCCCCTCGACCGGCGCGATGGTGCTGCACAAGCCGCTGCAAAAGCATGTGTTCAACGTGCGCGCCACCTACCAGCGCGAGGCCGAGAAGGCGGTGCAGCACCTGCTGACCATCGGCCTCACGCGCATCGCCGTGGTCCACGTGACCGACTCGTTCGGTGCCGACGCGCTGCAGGGCGCGATGAACGGCTTCACCAAGGGCAAGGCCCAGCCGATCGCGACCGTGCCGGCCGACCGCGAGAAGCCCGACTACAAGACCATCGTGCCCGCCATCATGAAGGCCGATGCGCAGGCGGTGGTGTGGATCGGCTCGGGCGTGGCGGTGGTCGACGGCATCAAGGCGCTGCGCGCCGCGGGCTCGGCGGCGCAGGTGGTCACGCTGTCGAACAACGCCTCGTCGGGCTTCATCAAGCAGCTGGGCGACGCCAGCCGCGGCGTGATCGTGACGCAGGTGTTCCCCAGCGAGCGCTCGATGGGCCAGCCGATGGTGAAGGAGGCGCTGACGCTGGCCCGCGCCAAGGGCCAGGGCGAGCTGTCGCCGGCTGCGCTCGAAGGCTTCGCCTCGGCCAAGGTGCTGGTGGAGGCCTTGCGCCGCGCGGGCCCCAAGCCCACGCGCGCCAAGGTGCTCGCGGCGCTCGAAAGCCTCAAGGGCTACGACCTGGGCGGCGGGCTCGAGGTGAGCTACTCGCCGCAGGACCACAGCGGCATCGACTTCGCGGACCTCGCGATCATCAGCGAAGGCCGCTTCAAGCGCTGACGCGCGCCCCGTTGCGTTACTTCGCGGCGGAAGCCGCGGCGGCCGGTGCCGACGCGCCGGGCGCCGGCGTGGCCGCCGGTGCGGGGGCGTGCGTCGTGTCGCCGCCGTGCTTCTCGCCGGACATGTCGATCTTGTCGCCGCCCATCGAAATCACATACAGGGCAATGGCGGCGAAGATGACGAAGCCGACTACGATTTTCCACATGGGTACTGTCTCCTGAGAAGTTGCAAAAGGGGAGGAAGAGGGCTCAAGAAAAAGGCCTCATGCCGCGGGGCATGAAGCCTCTTTGTTGAACGGAGGGCATCCGCCGCGCGGCCCCCTCCAGATGCCGCCGATCAGTCGTTGGCGTAGATGTCCACGTCCTTGGTCTCGCGGATGAACAGCGTGCCGATCACCAGCGTGATGCCCGCGATGATGATCGGGTACCACAGGCCGTTGTACATGTTGCCGGTCGAGGCCACGATGGCGAAGGCGGTGGTCGGCAGCAGGCCGCCGAACCAGCCGTTGCCGATGTGGTACGGCAGGCTCATCGAGGTGTAGCGGATGCGCGTGGGGAACATCTCGACCAGCATCGCGGCGATCGGGCCGTAGACCATGGTCACCAGCAGCACCAGCCAGAACAGCAGCACGATGGTCAGCACCTTGTTGATCTTGGCGGGGTCGGCCTTGGACGGGTAGCCCGCGACCTTCAGGTCTTCGGCCACGCCCTTCTTGAAGGCGGCGATGGCCTTGACGCTGGTCTCGTCGAACTTGGAGTTCGCGACCACGCCGGTGGGCGCCTCGACGGTCTTGTCGCCGATCTTCACGACGGCCGCGGAGCCGGGCGCGCCGGCCACGTTCTCGTAGCTCACCGAGTTCTGCACGAGGTAGCGCTTGGCGATGTCGCACGAGCTCTTGAAGTCGATCTCGCGGGCCACGGGGTTGCCCTGGAACGAGCAGGTCTTGGGGTCGGCCGTCACGGTGACGCCGGCCGTGGCTTGTGCGCGGGCCAGGTCGGGGTTGGCGGCTTCGGTCAGCATCTTGAAGACCGGGAAGTAGGTGACCACGGCCAGCAGGCATCCGGCCATGATGATCGGCTTGCGGCCGATCTTGTCGGACAGCGTCCCGAAGATCACGAAGAAGGGCGTACCGAGCAGCAGCGCGGCGGCGATCATCAGGTTGGCGGTGGTCGCATCGACCTTGAGCTGCTGCGTCAGGAAGAACAGCGCATAGAACTGGCCCGAGTACCAGACCACGGCCTGGCCGGCCGTGAGGCCGATCAGCGCCAGGATCACGATCTTCAGGTTCTTCCACTGGCCGAAGGATTCGGCGAGCGGCGCCTTCGAGGTCTTGCCCTCGGCCTTCATCTTCTGGAAGGCCGGCGACTCCGACAGCGTCAGGCGGATCCACACCGAGATGGCCAAGAGCAGGATGGAGACCAGGAACGGAATGCGCCAGCCCCACTCGCCGAAGGCCTGCTCACCGAGCCAGGTGCGCACGCCCAGGATCACGATCAGGCTCAGGAACAGGCCGAGCGTGGCCGTGGTCTGGATCCACGAGGTGTAGGCACCGCGCTTGCCGTGCGGCGAGTGCTCGGCCACGTAGGTGGCGGCACCGCCGTACTCGCCGCCGAGCGCCAGGCCCTGCAGCATGCGCAGCGCGATCAGGATCACCGGCGCCGCGACGCCGATGGTCGCGTAGCTGGGCAAGAGGCCGACGATGAAGGTCGACAGGCCCATGATCAGGATCGTCACCAGGAAGGTGTACTTGCGACCGATCATGTCGCCCAGGCGGCCGAACACGATGGCGCCGAACGGGCGCACCAGGAAGCCGGCGGCGAACGCCAGCAGCGCGAAGATGAAGGCCGCGCCCGCATCCAGGCCGCTGAAGAACTGCTTCGCGATGATCGCGGCGAGCGAACCGTACAGATAGAAGTCGTACCACTCGAACACGGTGCCGAGCGAGGAGGCGAAGATGACCTTCTTCTCCTCCGCGGACATGGGCCGGGGGGCCGGATGCGGCACTCCCCTTGAATCTAGCGTGGCTGCCATCGTCGTCTCCTGGTGTGTATGTATGCGTCCATCGGTTCCCGGCATTCGGGACCGTGGGGCATTCTTGGAGGCGCGACTGACCCGAGGCTTTCGCGAAACTGAACGGGCGCTTACGGTTTAGGGTGAAACCCGCGCTGCTCGTTTCAGCCTGTAAGAAACAAGGACCCTGCGCGGGTTTGCCCTCAGTCCTTGCTGCGAAGCAGCAAAAAAGCCTCAGCTCTTGCGCAGCAACGAGGGCCGCTGGTCGGCGCCGGTCCATTGCGGACCGTCGAACCAGGCATCGCCCTGCAGGTAGGCGCGCAGCATCGCCAGGCCGTCGAAGCCCCAGAACAGGCGCCCGTCGACCACGTAGCACGGCACGCCGAACACGCCCTGCGCCACGGCCTCGTCGGTGTTGCGCTTGAGCAGGGCCTTGTTCTCGTCGCCGTTCACGTCGCGCTTGGGTTGCAGCTGCGCCGTGAGCGCGCCCAGCCGCGTGGCATCGCCCGCCTCTTCGCCGCCGCGCCACACATGGCGAAAGAGGGTCTCGGCCGCGAGGCGGCAGATGCTGCCGTCGTCGCCCGTGGCCACGGCCAGGCGCAGGTGCGGCAGCGGGTTGTAAGGGTGCGAGGCCGGCATCTCGATGGGGATGCCGTGCGCCTGGCCCAGCCACAGCACGTGGCGGTAGGTCCAGCTGCGCTTGGAGGGAATCTCCGCCGGCCCGAGCTGGCCGTGGTGCTTGAGCAGCGCGCCCAGCAGCACCGGCTTGTAGGCCACGCTCACGCTCAGGCCTTCGAGCGCCTCGGGCAGGTGCTCGAACGCCAGGTGCGCGTAGGGCGAGATGAAATCGAGATAGAAGTCGATGTGCTTCATGCGTCGTGGTCTCCTGTGGTGGGTTCGGGCACGCGCCAGATGCCGGCCTGGGCCCGCAGTTCGATCGCGCGCCACACCTGGCGGCGGCTGTCGTCTTCCATCTTGCTCCAGCCGGCGATCTCGGGGATGGTGCGCAGGCACCCTTCGCAGAAGCCGCTCAGGCGGTCCATGCGGCACACCGACGAGCACGGCGAAGGCACCTCGCCGTCCATGCGCTGCACGGTCCCGGCGCGCTCGGCGAGCGCATGCGCTTCGTCGAAGTTCACACCACGTCGGCCACCGGCGCGCCGGTGAGCTTCTCTAAATCGGTCGGGTGCAGCTGGAACACGGCGTGCGGATGGCCCGCGGCGGCCCAGATCTCCTCGAAGCGGAACAGCTCGCGGTCGATGAGCACCACGGGCTTCGTCACATGCCCCACCGGCGACACGCCGCCGATGGTGAAGCCGGTGCGCGCCTTCACGAAGTCGGCGTCGGCGCGGCCGGTCTTGCCGACGATGGCATCGACCTTCTTCTCGTCGACGCGCTTGTCGCCCGAGGTGATGACCAGCACCGCCGCCTCGTCGCTCTTGCGGCGGAAGATGATGCTCTTGGCGATCTGCCCGACCGAGATGCCGAGCGCGTCGGCGGCCTGCTGCGCGGTGCGGCAGGCGTCGTCGAGCATGCGGGGCGCATGGGGATGGCCGGCGTCCTGCAGCACGCGGGAGACGCGCTGGACACCTTCAGGGAGGGAATGGAGTTCGGAGCCGCACATGGCAAGTTCTTCGAGGTTCGTGGGGGGCGTTCGCCCTGCGTTGCAAGGCCCCGAGCATACGGAAAAGCCCCGCGCACCGACGCCACCGCCCCCATCCGCCCTTCAACCCCGGCGCACCAATGCGGAGAGCACCGGCGCACGACGCCCGTGCGCGGCGTGCCGGCCCCGGTCCGCTTCGGTGCGCCACCGGCCGATGAGCCCCGCCGCACGGGCTTTTGAGCGCGGCACGCTTATTGCTGAACAGGGTTGCGACCCACCGGCCTCTGCGGCGGGTTCGCAATGCCTCCGCTAACGACGGCGGGGTTCAAGCGCACCGATGGCCGCCCGCCGCCGGTTCGTCTGCTCCAACCCATTTCGCATCCGTTCCGTCGCGGGGGCCCCAACGACGCTGTCTGTTCGACAGCGGCTGCGGGGGCGCCTTCCAGGGCCGGTTGCGTGCAGGACCCCCAATGAAGATCGCAGTCATCGGCCACGGCATGGTCGGCCACAAGTTCCTCGAGCAACTCCACACGCTCGGCATTCCCGGCGCACAGGTCACCGTGCTGTGCGAAGAGCCGCGCCCGGCCTACGACCGGGTGCACCTGTCCGAATACTTCTCCGGCAAGACGGCCGACGACCTGTCGCTGGTCGAGCCCGGCTTCTTCGAGCGCAGCGGCTTCACGCTGCGCCTGGCCGCGCGGGCCGTGGCCGTCGAACGGCGCAACAACACCGTGACCACGGCCGACGGCGAGGTGATCGCCTACGACAAGCTGGTGCTGGCCACCGGCTCCAACCCCTTCGTGCCGGCCGTGCCGGGCCGCGACCGGCCGAACTGTTTTGTCTACCGCACCATCGAGGACCTGGACGCCATGAAGGCCTGCGGCGCCAAGTCGCGCAGCGGCGTGGTGGTGGGCGGCGGCCTGCTGGGCCTGGAATGCGCCAAGGCGCTGCGCGACATGGGCCTGGAGACGCACGTGGTCGAGTTCGCACCGCGCCTGATGGCGGTGCAGGTCGACGAAGGCGGCGGCCGTGCATTGCGCGGCAGCATCGAGGCGCTGGGCCTGCACGTGCACACCGGCCGCAACACGGTGGAGATCGTCGACGGCGCGAGCGCGCGGCACCGCATGGTGTTCGCCGACGGCACGCACCTGGAGACCGACATGATCGTGTTCTCCGCCGGCATCCGGCCGCGCGACGAACTGGCGCGCCAGAGCCTACTGGCCGTGGGCCCGCGCGGCGGCGTGGCGATCGACAGCCACTGCCGCACCAGCGACCGCAACGTCTACGCCATCGGCGAATGCGCGGCGTGGAACGAACAGACCTTCGGCCTCGTCGCGCCGGGCTACGACATGGCGCGCGTGGCCGCCCGCCACATCGCGGGCCAGGACGACGCGGCCTTCACCGGCGCCGACCTGAGCACCAAGCTCAAGCTGATGGGCGTCGACGTGGCCAGCATCGGCGACGCGCACGGCAAGACACCGAAGTCGCGCGCCTACCAGTACATCGACGAGCGCAAGCAGGTCTACAAGAAGATCGTGGTCAGCGAAGACGGCAAGCAGCTCTTGGGCGCGGTGCTGGTCGGCGACGCCACCGAGTACGGCACGCTGCTGCAGCTGGCGCTCAACGGCATCGCGCTGCCGGACGAGCCCGAGTTCCTGATCCTGCCGTCGAGCGACGGCAAGGCCAAGCCGGGCCTGGGCGTCGATGCGCTGCCCGACAGCGCGCAGATCTGCTCGTGCAACAGCGTCACCAAGGGCCAGATCTGCGAGGCCGTGAGCCAGGGCGTGTGCACGCCCGCCGAGATGAAGGCCTGCACCCAGGCCGGCGCCACCTGCGGCGGCTGCGTGCCGCTGGTCACGCAGGTCATGAAGATGGAAATGGCCAAGCGCGGCATGGCCGTGAACAACCACCTGTGCGAGCACTTCCCCTACTCGCGCCAGGAGCTGTACCACCTCATCCGCGTGGGCGAGATCCGCAGCTTCGCCGACCTGCTCGCCAAGCACGGCAAGGGCCTGGGCTGCGACATCTGCAAGCCGACCGCCGCCAGCATCTTCGCCTCGTGCTGGAACGAGTTCGTGCTCAAGAAAGACCTGGCCGGCCTGCAGGACAGCAACGACTACTTCCTGGGCAACATCCAGAAGGACGGCACCTACTCCGTCGTGCCGCGCATGCCCGGCGGCGAGGTCACGCCCGAGGGCCTGATCGCCGTGGGCCAGGTCGCGAAGAAGTACGGCCTGTACACCAAGATCACCGGCGGTGCGCGCGTGGACATGTTCGGCGCGCGCGTCGAGCAGCTGCCGGCCATCTGGGAAGAACTCATCGCCGCCGGCTTCGAGTCGGGCCATGCCTACGGCAAGTCGCTGCGCACGGTGAAGAGCTGCGTGGGCTCCACCTGGTGCCGCTACGGCGTGGACGACAGCGTCGGCCTGGCCGTGGAACTGGAGAACCGCTACAAGGGCCTGCGCGCGCCGCACAAGATCAAGTTCGGCGTGTCGGGCTGCACCCGCGAATGCGCCGAGGCACAGGGCAAGGACGTCGGCATCATCGCCACCGACAAGGGCTGGAACCTCTATGTGTGCGGCAACGGCGGCATGAAGCCGCGCCATGCCGAGCTGCTGGCGAGCGACCTGAGCAAGGCCGACCTCATCCGCATGATCGACCGCTTCCTGATGTTCTACGTGCGCACGGCCGACCGCCTGCAGCGCACCAGCACCTGGCGCGAGAACCTCGAGGGCGGCCTCGACTACCTCAAGGGCGTGCTGCTGCAGGACACGCTGGGCCTGGGCGCCGAGCTCGAGGCGCAGATGCAGCACGTGGTCGACACCTACCAGTGCGAATGGAAGACCGCGGTGAACGACCCCGCCACGCGCCAGCGCTTCCGCTCCTTCGTGAACAGCGAGAAGCCCGACGAGCACATCGTCTTCGTGCAGGAGCGCGGCCAGAACCGCCCCGCGCGCCCCGAAGAACGCCGCGAGACCAGCGCCGCCTGAGCCAACGACAAGGAAGAAAACCCACCATGACCACAGACACCCAGACCTGGACCGCCGTGTGCGCCGCCGGCGACATCCTCCCCGACACCGGCGTGTGCGCGCTGGTCGACGGCGTACACGTCGCGATCTTCCGCGTCGGCCAGGAACCGTCGCTCTTCGCCATCGACAACGTCGACCCGAAGGCCGGCGCCAGCGTGCTCTCGCGCGGGCTGGTCGGCAGCCTGGGCGAGCGCATCGTCGTGGCCTCGCCGCTCTACAAGAACCACTTCGACCTGCGCAGCGGCGAATGCCTGGAGGCGCCCGAGCACTCGGTGCGCGCGCATGCGGTGCGCGTCGAGGACGGTCGCGTGCTCGTCGCGCTCGCCTGACGCCGCCCTCTTCTCTTTTTTCTTCAGCCTCTCTCCAAGGACCCCGAATGGCCTACCTCGCCCCTGCCGAATTCGTGACCAAGATGGTCGACGCCGGTGAATCCAAGCTGCTGATGTCCACGCGCGACACGCTGATCCGCTCGTACATGGCCGGCGCCATCCTCGCGCTGGCCGCGGCCTTCGCCGTGAGCATCACCGTGAACACCGGCAACGCGCTGGTGGGCGCCATGCTGTTCCCGGTCGGTTTCATCATGCTGTACCTGCTGGGCTTCGACCTGCTCACGGGCGTGTTCACGCTGGCACCGCTGGCCGTGCTCGACAAGCGCCCCGGCGCCACCTGGGGCGGCGTGATGCGCAACTGGAGCCTGGTGTTCGTCGGCAACTTCGCGGGCGCGCTCACCGTGGCCGTATTCATGGCGATCATCTTCACCTTCGGCTTCAGCGAGGCGCCCAACGCCATCGGCGAGAAGCTCGGCCACATCGGCGAAGGCCGCACCGTCGGCTATGCGGCGCACGGCGCGGCCGGCATGCTCACGCTGTTCATCCGCGGCGTGATGTGCAACTGGATGGTCTCGACCGGCGTGGTCGCGGCCATGATGTCGACCACCGTGTCGGGCAAGGCCATCGGCATGTGGATGCCCGTAATGGTCTTCTTCTACATGGGCTTCGAGCACTCCATCGTCAACATGTTCCTGTTCCCCGCCGGCCTGATGCTGGGCGGCAAGTTCACCTTCATGGACTACCTGATCTGGAACGAACTGCCCACCGTGATCGGCAACCTCGTCGGCGGCCTGACCTTCGTGGGCCTCACGCTGTACGCCACGCACTACAAGACGGCGGCCAAGCGCGTCGCCGGCTGAGCCACCGCATCGTTCGCATGCCCGCGCCGCCGCGCAAGCAGCTGCGCGTGACGCTCGGCCAGCATTCGCTGGCGGGGCTTCACGCGCCGGTCAACCAGGACTTCCACGGCGCCATGCTGCCCGAGGGCGCGCTGCTTCTTTCCAAGGGCATCGCCGTAGCGATGGCCGACGGCATCGGCTCCAGCCGCGTGAGCCAGGTGGCGAGCGCGGCGGCCGTGCGCGGCTTTCTCGACGACTACTACGCCACCTCCGACACCTGGTCGGTGCAGCGCGCGGCGCAGCGCGTGCTGGGCGCCACAAACGCCTGGCTGCATGCGCAGACGATGCGCAGCGACGCGCGCTTCGACAAGGACAGCGGCTACGTCTGCACCTTCAGCGCACTGATCCTCAAGGGCCGCGACGCGCACCTGCTGCACGTGGGCGACGCGCGCATCCACCGGCTGCACGCCGGCGCGCTCGAACAGCTCACCGAAGACCACCGCGTGCGCGTGTCGTCGGTCGAGTCGTACCTCGGGCGCGCGCTGGGCGCGGGCGCCCATGTGGAGATCGACCACCGCTGCTGGCAAGCCGAAGTGGGCGAGGTCTACCTGCTGGCCACCGACGGCGCCTACACGCACCTGGACGCCGCCGCCGTGCACGAGGCGCTGGCGCTGCATGCCGACGACTTCGACGAAGCAGCACGCTGGCTCGCGGAAGCTGCGCGCAACCGGGGCAGCACCGACGACATCACGGTGCAGTTGCTGCGCATCGACGAACTGCCCGACGCCGCCGCGCCGCCCGCGCAGCTGCAGCGCGAAGGCCTGGCGATGCCGCCGGCGCTGGCGCCGCGGGCGCGCTTCGAGGGCTTCAGCCTCGTGCGTGAGCTGCACATGAGCGCGCGCAGCCACGTCTACCTGGCCACCGACGACGCCACCGGCCAGCCGGTCGTGCTGAAGCTGCCGTCGGTCGACCTGCGCGACGACCCCGGCTACCTCGACCGCTTCGTGCTCGAGGAGTGGGTGGCGCGGCGCATCGACAGCCCGCACGTGCTCAAGGCCAGCGCCGTCGAGCGCCCGCGTGCGCACCTGTACGTGGCCATGGAGTACGTGGACGGCCACACGCTCGCGCAGTGGATGGTCGACCACCCCCGGCCCGACCTGGACAGCGTGCGCGGCATCGTCGCGCAGCTGGCGCGCGGGCTGCAGGCGCTGCACGGCAAGGAGATGCTGCACCAGGACCTGCGGCCCGAGAACGTGATGATCGACCGCACCGGCACCGTGAAGATCATCGACCTGGCCGCGACCCACGTGGCCGGCCTGGCCGACGGCAGCGGCGAGGCCCGCGCGCTGGCCATCGAAGGCACGCTGCAGTACACCGCGCCCGAGTACTTCACCGGCCACGGCGGCAGCGCGCGCTCCGACCTGTTCTCGCTGGCCGCGATCGTCTACCAGATGCTGTGCGGCCAGCTGCCCTACGGCCTGCAGGTGTCACGCATCCGCACGCAAGCCGACGTGGGGCGCCTGCGCTATGTGCCCGTGCGCCACCTGCGGCCCGAGCTGCCCGCCTGGGTCGATGCCGTGCTGCAGAAGGCGCTGCACCCGCAGGCCGCGAAGCGGCAGCAGGCGGTGTCGGAGTTCGCGCACGACCTGCGCGCGCCGGGCCCGGAGTTCTGGAGTGCGCGGATGCCGCCGCTGATCGAGCGCCGCCCCGTGCTCTTCTGGCAGTGCACCACCGTGCTGCTGGCCGCGGCGGTGGTGCTGCTGCTGGGGCTGCGCGCCTTCGGGCGCTGAGAAATAAGAAGGCTCAGCCCGCGCGCTTGGTGCGGATCGCCTTCGAGGCGCGCGAGTTCGGCTCGCGCCCCAGCGCTTCGCTGATGTACACGCCCGCGTCGATCAGCTTGTCGAGGTCGATACCGGTGGCGATGCCCATGCCGTGCAGCATGTAGACCACGTCTTCGGTCGCCACGTTGCCCGTCGCGCCCTTGGCGTAGGGGCAGCCGCCCAGGCCGGCCGAGGACGACTGGAAGTTCCACACGCCCAGCTCGAGCGCCGCCAGCGTGTTGACCAGCGCCTGCCCGTAGGTGTCGTGGAAGTGGCCGGAGATGGCGTCGACATCGAAGTGCGCCAGCGTGGCCTCCATGGCCGCCTGCACCTTGCGCGGCGTGCCCACGCCGATGGTGTCGGCCACGTCCACGCGCTGCACGCCGATGCCCTTCATCAGTTGCGCGAGGTAGCCGACCTTGGCCGGCGCGATCTCGCCTTCGTAGGGGCAGCCCACGGTGCACGACATGGCGCCGCGCACGGCGATGCCCTTGGCGCGCGCCGCCTCGACCACGGGCGCGAAGCGCTCGATGCTCTCGGCGATCGAGCAGTTGATGTTCTTCTGGCTGAAGGCCTCGCTCGCGGCGCCGAACACCACGATCTCGTCGGGCCACTCTTCGCGCGGCGCGGCGATGGCGGCCTCGAAGCCCTTCATGTTGGGCGTGAGCACCGAGTAGAGAACGCCCGGCTTGCGCGTGATGCCGTGCATCACTTCGGCGTTGTCGGCCATCTGCGGCACCCACTTGGGCGAGACGAAGCTGGTGACCTCGATCTCCTTCAGGCCGGCGTCCTGCAGGCGGTGCACGAGGCCGATCTTGACCTCGGCGGAGACGGGTTGCTTTTCGTTCTGGAGGCCGTCGCGCGGACCGACGTCGACGAGCTTGACCTGGGTGGGGAGTTTCATGGGATGTCTCTGGTGTCGCTGTCGCGGGAGGGTGATGAAAAACCGGCTTCGATTGTCCGACACATGGGCTTGCGCTGCTTGGTACACAAGTCGCGGAAGGTAGCAATGCGCGCCTGTGGGGTTGCAAATGGTGCCAACCGATCGGCCCCGCCGGAAAACAGCCGCTAGACGGTTTCGCGCTGCGCGAAGCCGTCGGGCAGATCGCTCGCGGCTTCGGCCTCGCTCACATCGACCGCCGCCACACGCGCACCGGCCGGCCCCTGGCGCGCCCAGTGCACCAGCGCCTCGACCGCATCGGCCTCGCCGGCCACGAGCGCTTCGACCTTACCGTCGCGCCGGTTGCGCACCCAGCCGCGCACGCCGAGCCGCTGCGCGGCCTGCACCATCGACCAGCGGTAGCCCACGCCCTGCACGAGGCCGTGGACGACGAGATGGCGGGTGATGGTGGCGTGGGCGTTCATGGAAAGTGGGTCAGTACGACTTCGGCAGCCCCAGTGCCTTCTCGGCGATGAAGTTCAGGATCATCTGCGGGCTGACCGGCGCGATGCGCGGGATGTAGCTCTCGCGCAGCAGGCGCTCGACATGGTATTCCTTCGCGTAACCCATGCCACCCAGCGTGAGCACGGCGTTCTGGCAGGCATCGTGCGCCGCCTCGGCCGCGAGGTACTTGGCGGCATTGGCTTCGATGCCGCAGGGCTCGCCCGCGTCGTACAGCGTGGCGGCCTTGAGCATCATGAGGTCGGCCGCCTCCAGGTTGGCCCAGGCGCGCGCGAGCGGATGCGCCACGCCCTGGTTCTGGCCGATGGGGCGGCCGAAGACGACGCGCTCCTGCGCGTACTGCGAAGCGATGCGCAGCGCGGCGCGGCCGATGCCGATGGCTTCGGCCGCGATCAGGATGCGCTCGGGGTTCAGGCCGTGCAGGATGTATTCGAAGCCGCGCCCTTCCTCGCCGATGCGGTCTTCTTCGGGCACTTCGAGGCCGTCGATGAAGAGCATGTTGGAGTCGACCGCCGCGCGGCCCAGCTTGTGGATCTCGCGCACCTCGACCTTGTTGCGGTCCAGCGCCGTGTAGAACAGCGTGAGGCCCTGCGTGGGCTTCTTCACCTGGTCCAGCGGCGTGGTGCGCGTGAGGATCAGCATGCGGTCGGCCACCTGCGCGGTCGAGATCCAGATCTTGCGGCCGTGCAGCAGGTAGCTGCCGTTCGGCTGGCGCACCGCCTGCGTCTTGAGGCTGGTGGTGTCGAGCCCCGCGTCGGGCTCGGTCACGGCGAAGCAGGCCTTCTCGGTGCCCGCGATCAGCGGCGGCAAAAAACGCTGGCGCTGCGCCTCGGTGCCGAACACCACCACCGGGTTGAGGCCGAAGATGTTCATGTGCACCGACGATGCGCCCGACATGCCCGCGCCCGACGCGCTGATGGCACGCATCATCAGCGCCGCCTCGGTGATGCCGAGCCCCGCACCGCCCTGCGCCTCGGGCATGGCGATGCCGAGCCAGCCGCTGTCGGCGACGACGCGGTGGAACTCGTGCGGGAACACGGCGCGGTCGTCGTGGTCGCGCCAGTAGTCGATGGGGAAGTCTTCGCACAGCCGCTCGATGGCCGCGACGAGCGAGCGCTGGTCTTCGTTCAGGGAGAAATTCATTCGCTGTCTTTCAGGAGATCCGGCTGGAGCGTGACGCCGCGCGCGAGCATGCGGTCGATGGCGTCGTCGTCATAGCCCGCTTCGCGCAGCAACTCCACGCTCTGCTCGCCGATGCGCGGCGCGGGCCGGCGGATGGCTGCGGGGGTCACGCTGTATCGACCGACCGGCGCGAGCGTGCGGATGCGGCCTTCGCTCGGGTGGTCGAACTCGGGGAAGAAATCGACGGCACGCAGGTGCGGGTCGTCGAGCAGGCTCTCGGTGGTGTGCAGGCGCGCGACGGGGATGTCGGCGGCTTCGAGCAGCGCCATCCATTCGTCGCTGCCGCGCGTGGCCATCACCTCGGCCACGAACGCATAGACCGCGCCGATGTTCGCGGCGCGCGCCGTGTGCGTGCCGAACATCGGCGAGCTGCGCAGCTCGGGCCGGCCGATCACGTCGAAGAAGGCCTGCCAGTGCTTGTCGTTGTAGATGAGCACGCCGAGGTAACCGTCGGCCGTGGCGTAGGGCTTGCGGTGCTCCGCGAGCAGGCGCGCGTAGCCGGTGGGCCCGAGCGGCGGCTCGAAGCTGTGGCCGCCGAGGTGGTCGCCCATGACGAACTGCGAGAGCGCCTCGAACATCGGCACTTCCACGGCCTGGCCTGTGCCGGTGCGCTGCGCGCTGAGCACGGCCGCGAGCAGCGCGATGGCGGCCTGCAGGCCCACGGCGCGGTCGGCCAGCGTGACGGGCGCGTAGCGCGGCGCACCGCCGCTTTGCTGCGCGAAGAGCGAGGCGACGCCGGCCGCGCCCTGGATGAGGTCGTCGTACGCGGGCTTGCCGGCGTAGGGGCCTTCTTCGCCGTAGCCGAAGGCACCGAGGTAGACGATCTTCGGATTGACCGCGGCCACGGCCTCGTAGCCGAGCCCCAGCCGTGCCATCGCCTGCGGGCGCGTGTTGTAGATGAGCGCATCGCAGCCCGCCGCGAGCCGCAGGCAGGCCTCGCGGCCTTCGGGCTGCTTGAGGTCGAGCACGATGGAGCGCTTGTTGCGGTTCAGGTGCATCGCCATCGCGCCCATGCCGGCATGGCGCATCGGGCCGACGGCGCGCAGGTTGTCGCCCGATGGTGGCTCGACCTTGATGACGTCGGCGCCGAGGTCGCCGAGCGTCTGCGTGGCGTACGGGCCCATCACCACGGCCGTGAGGTCGAGGATGCGGATGCCTTCGAGGGGGCCGGTCGCGCCGCTCATTCGGGTTGGATGCCCGCGGCCTGGATCAGTCTCTTCCACTTCGCCAGCTCGGACACAGTGAAGGCCCCGAGTGCTTCCGGCGTGCTGCCGAACGCATCGAAGCCCAGCTTGCTCACGCGCTCGCGGAAGGCGGCGCCGTTCGCCATCTCCGACAGCGCCTTGTTGAGCTTGAGCACGACATCGCGCGGCGTGCCGGCCGGCGCGAACACGCCGTTCCACGAGGTGATGTCGAAGCCCTTGAGCTCGGGCGTGTCGGCCAGCGGCGGCAGTTCGGGAAAGAGCTTGGTGCGTTCCTGCGTGGTGACCGCAATGGCGCGCATCTTGCCGGCCTTGACCGTGGCGAGCCCCGCGGCGAGGTCGACCACCATCATCGACACCTGCCCGCCGATGAGGTCGGCAATGGCCGGCGGCGTGCTCTTGTAGGGCACGTGCAGCATCGGGATGCCGCTCATGCGCGACAGCGTGGCGCCGCTCACGATGCCGGTGCTGTTGCCGCTGGCGTAGGTCAGCTTGCCCGGGTGCGCGCGGCCCCAGGCCAGCAGCTCGGCCACGCTCTTCACCGGCAGGTCGTTGTTCACCACCAGCATGAACGGCAGGTTGCCCATGCGGCTGACGGGCGCGAAGTCTTTCACCGGGTCGTAGGGCAGCGACTTCATCAGGCTCGGGTTGGCCGAGTGCGTGGTGTTGGTCGTCATGAAGAGCGTGTAGCCGTCGGGCGGCGCCTTGGCCACCAGCTCGGCCGCGATCACGCCGCTGGCGCCGGCCCGGTTGTCGACGATCACCGAGGCCTTGAGCGCCTCGCCCAGCATCTGCGCGGTGATGCGCGCCACCGCGTCGGTGCCGCTGCCAGCCGCGAAGGGCACGATGAGCTTGATCGGCTGCTTCGGGTAGCCGCCGTCCTGCGCAAAGGCCCAGGGCGCGGCGCCCACGAGGCCCGCCGCAGCGCCGATGGAAATGAAACGGCGGCGGCTTTCCACCGCGACTGTTTCTGTCGCGTTCTTCGTCTGCATGGTTGTGTCTCCGGGGTTGTCGTTCAGGGCCGGATCACGCGCTCCGGCGATTCCTCGTACGGTGGGCTGTAGATCACCAGCACGCGCACCGGCTCGTCGCTCACCACCGTGAAGGTGTGCATCGCGTCGGCCGGAAAAAAGCAGCTGTCGCCAGGATGCAGCTCCTGCCGCTGGCCGCCCACCTCGGCGACCGCGCGGCCTTCGAGCATGTAGCAGACCTGTTCGATGCCCGGGTGCGCATGCGGCAGCGCGCCCTTGCCCTTCTGGATGTGGCCCACCAGCACCTCGAGCTGCTTCGCACCCACCGTCTCGGGACCGATCAGGCGCTTGTTCAGCGTGCCGGTGTGGTTGGCGGGGTGGTAGCCGGTGATCTCGTCCTCGCGGACGAAGTAGCGCGCGGCAGCAGCAGTGGCGGGTGCGGTCATCGGGGGTTCTCTGTCTTGGGTTCGATCGCCAGGCAGGCCGAGCGCAGCATCGCGGCGATGTCGTCGATGCGCGCTTCCATGCGGTAGCGCGGGCCGGCCACCGAGATCGCGTAGGCCTCGCCACCGATGCGCAGCGGCCAGGCCAGGCCGATCAGGTCGGGAATGCTTTCGCCGAGGTTGCCGTACCAGCCGCGAGCGGCACCGCGCTGCAGCTCGGCCTCGATGGCGTCGGCGGTGGTGAGCGTAGCGTCGGTCAGCGGCGCGAGCGTCATGCCCTCGAGCAGCTTGCGGCGCGCCTCGGGCGCGAGCGTGGACAGCAGCGCGCGGCCCAGCGAGTTGGCGTACGCGGGGCGCGTTTCGCCCGACTCGGCCGTGTAGCGGATGCGCTGCGGCGCGCTCAGCACGTCGAGGTAGACGACGTGCTCGGCATCGCGGAACTTGCCGAATACCACCGTTTCGCAGGCGGCGTCGCGCAGTTCCTCGAGCGTGGCCTTCACCCGGTCGAGCACCGGGTCGTGCGCGGCGATGACCTGCGCCATGGCCAGCAGCCGGCCCGTCGGGTAGTAGCCCTGGCGGCGGCCGGTCTCGTACATGTAGCCCTGCTCTTCGAGCGTGCGGATCAGGCCCAGGCAGCTGGACACCGGCATGTCGAGCAGCCGCGCCATCTCGGACAGGGCCAGCGGCTGCTTCTCCCGGGCAAAGAGCTCGACGATCTCGATGACGCGAAACGCTGTTTTCACAACCATGAAGAAATTTTCTCGTATGTGAAAAACAAAAGCGTCGGGGTTTTCCCCCGCCGGCCGCGTGTCAGCCGGACCGTCGTCGTCGGCGCAGGGGCGTCAGTAGCCCCGGACGGGATCGACGATGCCGGCGATCGGCAGGCCCTGCTCCATCGCGCGGATCTTCCCGGCGATCTGGGCGATGGACTCCTCGCGCAACGTGCGCGCCGAGCCGTGCGGCGTGACGGTGATCTTCGGGTGGCGCCAGAAGGCATGGTCGGCCGGCAGCGGCTCGACCTGGAACACGTCGAGCGTGGCGCCCGCGAGCTGGCCGGCGTCGAGCATCGGGATCAGGTCGTCTTCGACCAGGTGGCCGCCGCGCGCGATGCTGATGAGGTAGCCCTCGGGCTTGAGCTTGCCCAGCGTGGTGCGGTTCAGGATGCCGCGCGTGGACTCGGTCAGCGGCAGCAGGTTGACCAGCACGCGCGTGGAGGCCAGGAACTCGTCGAACTGCGCCTCGCCGCTGAACACCTGCACGCCGTCGAGCGCCTTGGGCGAACGGCTCCAGCCGAGCACCGGAAACTCGAACTGCGCCACGGCCTTGGCCACGCGCTCGCCGAGCACGCCCAGGCCCATGATGCCGACCGGGAAGTCGCGCCGCAGCTTCGGCTTGCGGTAGCTCCACTTGCCCTCGCGCGCATCCGCTTCGTACACGTCGAACTCGCGGAAGTGACGGATGAGCGTGTGGCACACGTACTCGGCCATCTGCACCGACATGCCCGCGTCGTCGAGGCGCACGATGCGCGTGTGCGCCGGCACCTTGAGCTTGAGCAGCGCATCGACGCCCGCGCCGATGTTGAACAGGCCTCGCAGGTCGGGTTGCTCGTCGAGGAACTGCTGGGGCGGTGCCCACACCACGCCGTGGTCGGCCTGCGGCGCGCCGGGCGTCCAGGCTTCGATGATGGCTTCGGGGAGTTCGGCCTTCAGGCCATCGATCCAGGGATCGGGACGGTTGTCGGTGAGGTAGACGGAGATTCGCATGGGCGCCATCTTAGAAGGCACCGGCTTGTTGCGTCGCGCGCCATCTCCTATGCTCGACCGCATTCAGCCACCCAGGAGACACCTTCCATGATCAAAGTCAGCGTGATGTACCCCCACACCCCCGGCGCGCGGTTCGACCACGACTACTACCGCGACCAGCACATGCCGATGCTCAAGGCCCGCATGGGCGACGCCTGCCTCTCGTACACCATCGACAAGGGCCTGGGCGGCGGCGCACCGGGTTCGCCGCCCACGTATGTCGGCATGTGCCACGTGTTCGCCGAATCGGTCGAGTCCTTCCAGAAGGCCTTCGGCCCGCACGTGAAGGAGATCATGGGCGACGTGAAGAACTACACCGACATCGCGCCGGTGATGCAGATCAGCGAAGTGGTGGTGGGCTGACGGGCTCCTGCCCCAGGTCCGTCGGAACACGCGCCATCAACCCCACGCCCGGCACGTAGCCCCGGTCCGGTTCGTCGAACTGCGTGGGGTCGACACTCCACGCACCGGCGAGCGCCGTGACGTCTTCTTCGCCGGGCATGACGCTGCGGCCACTCGGACGGACCTGCCGGCTGGCGTCTCGCCGCGACATGCCCGAAGCGACCAGCGCGTCCTTGCGCGCCATCTCTTCCTCGAGCAGTTCCGAGAGCCGATCGCGCGCATCGACCGGCGACAGTCCGCTGAGCACGGCAAAGCCCAGTGCGGCTTCCTCGGCGCTCTGTGCGCCCACGTTCGCATACACCTCGCCGCTGCTGCCTGCATAGCAGAACTGCCGCCCGGGCTCGCCGCGGCGTGCGCGCGCCCAGGTGACGAAGTCGGCGACACGGTGGCTGCCAAAGAATTGCGCTTCGCCGAAGTGGTCCTTCAGGCGCGTGAAGATCACGTCGAAGGCCTGCCCGATGCCTTCGAGGCGGTCCTCCGGGTACACGGCGGGATACGGCAGGCCGTCCCCCACGAGCAGCACCCAGCCGTCGACGGGCGGTGATGCGAACACCCAGGGGGCCTGTCCGCCAGACGTCCGGCGGTAGGCCGCCGCGATGCCGGTGTGCCAGTTGGCCGGCCCTTCGGACTCCCATCCGAGGGCATCGAGCACTTGTGCGGGGTCCGAGGCTCGCACGGCAAACCAGCAGACCTTGTAGCCGAAGGGCTCCGGCAGGTCCGGGGTCGCGTCGAACTGCGGCGGAGGTGCCTCGACGGGTGGCGCGGGCGGGTTCCGTGGTGGGCGCTTCAAGGGCTTCGGCGGCGTCGGGGGCGCCGAGGCCCACGGGGCGGCAATCAACCGTTCCATGGGCTGGGCAAGTTTGACGTCGAAGGTGTAGCGCAGTGCAGGGGGCGCTGCGGGCGGTGGCGCCGGTTCAGGCGCACCCGGCACGGAGGCAGGCACCGCCCCATCGTCCTGCGCCTTCCCCAGGCCCAGTCCCGCAAGAAACTTCCGAAATCGACCCGCCATGCGGCCCCTCCTTCTTGTCGTGCGGCCGCGCTGTGTCGGGCGCGGCCGGCGCGCAGTGTCTCACGCCACCTTGGCGCGGCGGCGACGCCACAGCACCCGCACCAGCCACCCCACGGGCAGCACCACCAGCAGCAGCCACGGCAGGGCAGCGGCCACGAAGGTGATGAGCGCGCCCACGCTTTCGGCCAGCACATCGCCGGCGTTGCGCAGCGCGTGCGCCATCGGGCTGTAGCCGTCGCTGCCGCTGACCAGCGCGCGCTTGGGCGTGAACTGGATCTGGATGTGCTGCTTGCTGGTCTGCTGCGCCAGCACCTTGCGCTGGGTGGCGATGGCGTCGAGCTCGGCCTGCGTGTCCGACAGCGTGCGCTGGATCGCCAGCAGGTCGGCCATGGTGCGCTTGGTGACGGTGTCGCGCAGCATGACGCGCAGGCTGTCGCGGAACTCTGTGCGGTTCTTGATGCGGGCCTCGACGTCGATCACCTCGGAGGTCTTGTCCTCGCTGGTGGTGGTGTGCGAGACCACGTTCGCCACGCCGGCCAGGCCGCCGAGCAGCTTGTCGACGTCGGCGGGTTCCACGCGCATCTCGAGCAGGGCATTGCCCGGCTGCTGCGGCGTCTCGCGCAGCAGCGAAGACGACAGCAGCTCGCACTTCAGCGTTCCGCACAGGTCGCGCACCTTGCCCCAGGCATCGGCCAGCTGTTCAGCCGGCACTTCGACGTTCAGGTCCTGCCGCACAGCCAGGAAGCGCTGCAGCGCGGTCTCGCCACTGCCGCCCCGCGCCTCGTCGGACTGCGACGCGGCGATCTCGGCCTGCGGTGCGCTCGCCCGCTGTGCTTTCATGGCACCGCCATAGCCCATCGGCGGCGCCGGCATGGACGCGGAGGCCGGCGCGGCCGACTCGGCACTGCGCTGGCGGTCGCAGCCGGCCAGCGACAGGGCGGCCGCCAGGGCCAGCAGGACAGCGCCTGCGCGGTGGCGCACGGCGGCGCGGGGTGTCGACATGGAAAGGGTGCGGCGGCTCATCAGGACTCCTTGAAAAGAATGACTACCACCGCTGATACGGGCGACGACCCGCAACGGGGTTAAGCCGCCGCAGCCATTCGCAACAATTCGTCGCCCTCCGCCACCTGCTCGCCCGGCGAGAACATCAGTTCCTCCACCGTGCCGTCCGCCGGCGCGGCGATGGTGTGCTCCATCTTCATGGCTTCCATCACGGCCAGCGGCTGGCCGCGGCTGACCTTGTCGCCGGCCTTGACCGCGAAGGACACGACCTTGCCGGGCATCGGCGCCGTGAGGCGGCCGCCTTCGGCATGGGTGTCGCCCGCGTGGGCGAGGCGGTCGATGGCCGTGAGGCGCGTGGCGCCCTTCGCCGCGAACACGTGGGCGGTGGCGCCGTCCAGGTGCACGTCGAGGGTCTGGCGCGTGCCGGCGAACTCGAGCTCGAACTCGCCCGTGGGAAAGCGGCCGATGGTGAGCGGGCCTTCGACACCGCCCACGGCGAGGTGCAGGCCGCCGTCGCGGCGGTAGGTCAGCAGCGCGCTGTGCTCGACGCCGCGGAACTCGAAGTCGAAGCGGCGCTTGTACTCGCCGTGCGCACGCCAGCCGTCGCGGCGTTCGAAGGGGTCGGGCAGCTGCGTCGGCCACTCGGTGACCAGCGTGCGCGTGATGGCGGCGGCCGCGGCCATCGGCAGGCCCAGCGGCTCGCGGTCGAACAGCACCGCGCGCTCGCGCTCGATGAGTGCGGTGTCGAGGTTGGCCTTCGAGAACGACTCGGTCGCCAGGATGCCGCGCAGGAACTGCACGTTGGTCGACACGCCCACGATCTGCACCTGGGCCAGCGCAGCGTCGAGCCGGGCCAGCGCCTCGGCGCGCGTGCTGCCATGCACGATGAGCTTGGCGATCATCGAGTCGTAGAAGGGCGAAATCTCGCCGCCTTCGCGCACGCCGTCGTCGATGCGCACGCGGCTGCGCTGGAAGGCGGTGGCCTGCGGCTTGCGGTACACGCGCAAGGTGCCGGTGGCGGGCAGGAAGTTGTTGTCGGGGTTCTCGGCGCAGATGCGCGCCTCGATGGCGTGGCCGTGGATCTGCAGCTCCGATTGCTTGGCGGGCAGCGGCTCGCCCGAGGCCACGCGCAATTGCCACTCCACCAGGTCGAGGCCGGTGATGGCTTCGGTCACCGGATGCTCCACCTGCAGGCGCGTGTTCATCTCCATGAAGAAGAAGTTCATCTCACCGCCTTCGCGCTGCTCGACGATGAACTCGACGGTGCCTGCACCCACGTAGTTCACGGCACGCGCCGCAGCCACGGCGGCATCGCCCATCTGCTTGCGCATCGCCTCGGTCATGCCGGGCGCGGGCGCTTCCTCGAGCACCTTCTGGTGGCGCCGCTGCACCGAGCAGTCGCGCTCGAACAGGTAGACGTAGTTGCCCTGCGTGTCGCCGAACACCTGGATCTCGATGTGGCGCGGGCGCTGCACGTACTTCTCGATCAGCACCGCGTCGTCGCCGAAGCTGTTGATGGCTTCGCGCTTGCACGAGGCCAGCGCGGCCTCGAAGTCGGCGGCCTTGTCGACCGCGCGCATGCCCTTGCCGCCGCCGCCGGCGCTGGCCTTGATGAGCACCGGGTAGCCGATGCGGTCGGCCTCGCGCTGCAGCAGCGCCGGGTCCTGGTCGGCGCCGTGGTAGCCGGGCACCAGCGGCACGCCGGCCTTTTCCATCAGCTGCTTCGACTCGGCCTTCAGGCCCATGGCCTTGATCGCCGAGGGCGGCGGGCCGATGAAGGCCAGGCCGGCGTCGGCGCAGGCCTGTGCGAATTCTTCGTTCTCGCTGAGGAAACCGTAGCCCGGGTGCACGGCTTCGGCGCCCGTGGCCTTGGCGGCCTCGAGGATCTTTTCCCAGCGCAGGTAGCTGTCCTTCGGGGCGCTGCCGCCGAGGTACACCGACTCGTCGCAGGCGCGCACATGGTTGGCGTGCGCATCGGCATCGGAGTACACCGCCACGGTGCGAACGGCCATGCGACGTGCGGTTGCTGCGACACGGCAGGCGATCTCGCCACGGTTGGCGATGAGGATCTTCTTAAACATTCGGAGTGTCTCCCGGAGGATTCTTTTTCAGTTGAAAGGCGGACGTGACGCCCGGATCGGGCCGGCCACTGAAGATGCGTGCCACGCGGCTGAACAGCGCGCGCAGAAAACGCCAGCTCTTGCGGATGAGCCACACGCTGAGCACGAGCACGAAGACGAACAGCACGAGAAAGACCAGCGGATGCGCCACTGCGAGCCACAGCCCGGCCGGCACCATCGAGTCTTCGACCAGCGACGCACCGACGTTCGAGAACGGCTCGGGCGAGGTGTTGATGGCCGCGCGCGTGGTGGCCTTGGCCGCATGCGCCGTGGCCGCGAAGCCGCCGCCCAGCAGCGCCGCGACGACGGCCATGGCGCCGTGGTCGGCACCGAACACGCTGGCCGCAAGCGCCGCGCCGGCGGGGATGCGGATGGCGGTGTGCACCACGTCCCACAGCGAGTCCAGGCCCGGGATCTTGTCGGCGAAGAACTCGACGAACACCATGAAGCCGCTGACCGCCAGCACGATCGGATGCGCGAGCATCTGCAACCCCGAAGGCAGCGGCACCCAGCCGAAGTAGCCGACCAGGCCGGTCAGCAGCACGACGAGGTACAGGCGCACGCCGCTGGCCCAGCCGATGGCGGCGGCCAGTGCGAGCAGTTGCGGCATGTCGAGTGCGTTCATGGCGGTCCTTGGTTGGCTGTCAGCCGGCGAGCCAGGACGGCTTGCGCTTCTGCAGGAAAGCCTGCACGCCCTCGCGGCCTTCGTCGCTGGCGCGGATGTCGGCGATGCCTTCAACCGTCTTGGCGATGAGCGCGCTGTCGATCTCGCGGCCGGCCACGTCGGCGATCAGCTGCTTGCAGGCGCGCACGGCGGCGGGGCTGGCACCGGTGAGGGCCTTCAGCAGCTCGTCGACCTTGGCGTCGAGCGCGTCGGCGGCCACCACCTCATGCACGAAGCCGATGCGGTGCGCCTCGGCGGCGGTGAAGCGCTCGGCCGTGAGGAAGTAGCGCTGCGACGCGCGCGGGCCCATGGCGCGCAGCACGTACGGGCTGATGGTCGCGGGCACGAGGCCGATCTTCACTTCGCTCAGGCAGTACCACGCGGTGTCCACGCTCACGGCCATGTCGCAGGCCGCGACCAGCCCCATGCCGCCCGCGTACACGTCGCCCTGCACGCGCGCGATGGTGGGCTTGGGGCACTCGGCGATGGTGCGCAGCATGTCGGCCAGCTTGCCCGCGTCGGCGAGGTTCTCGTCGCGGGTGTAATCGGCCATGCGGCGCATCCAGTTCAGGTTCGCGCCCGCGCAGAAGGCCGGGCCGTTCGCGCCGAGCACGACGGCCTTGACCTGCGGTGCGGCGCCGGCTTCGAGGAAGGCCTGCGTCAGCTCGGCGATCACGACGTCGTCGAAGGCGTTGCGCGCGTCGGGCTGGTCGAGCCAGATGCGCGCGACCGCGCCGTCGATGGCGAGGTTCAGCTTGGTGAAGGTGCTGCTCATGCGGTGCCCTTGGTCACATGCGGAAGATGCCGAACTTGGGCTCGGGGATCGGCGCGTTGCGCGATGCGGCCAGGCCCAGTGCGAGCACGCGGCGGGTGTCGGCCGGGTCGATGATGCCGTCGTCCCACAGGCGCGCGGTGGCGTAGTAGGGGTGGCCCTGGTCTTCGTACTGCTGGCGGATCGGGGCCTTGAAGGCTTCTTCTTCGTCGGCGCTCCAGCTGCCGCCCTTCAGTTCGATGCCGTCGCGCTTCACCGTGGCGAGCACGCTCGCGGCCTGCTCGCCGCCCATCACGCTGATGCGCGCGTTGGGCCACATCCAGAGGAAGCGCGGGCTGTACGCACGGCCGCACATGCCGTAGTTGCCGGCGCCGAAGCTGCCGCCGATGATGATCGTGAACTTGGGCACGTTGGCGGTGGCCACGGCCGTCACCATCTTGGCGCCGTGGCGCGCGATGCCTTCGTTCTCGTACTTGCGGCCCACCATGAAGCCGGTGATGTTCTGCAGGAACACCAGAGGGATCTTGCGCTGGCAGCACAGCTCGATGAAGTGCGCGCCCTTCTGCGCCGACTCGCTGAACAGGATGCCGTTGTTGGCGATGATGCCGACCGGCATGCCCTCGATCTCGGCGAAGCCGCAGACCAGCGTGGCACCGAAGCGCGCCTTGAACTCGTGGAACTCGCTGCCGTCGACGATGCGCGCAATGATCTCGCGCACGTCGAAGGGCTTGCGCGTGTCGGTGGGGATCACGCCGTACAGCTCTTCGCGCGGGAAGTCGGGCGCGCGCACCGCGGCGCCTTGCGGCGCGTCGGCGGCCTTTGCGTTGAGGTTGGCCACCGCCGAGCGCGCCAGCGCCAGCGCGTGCAGGTCGTTCTGCGCCAGGTGGTCGACCACGCCCGACAGGCGCGTGTGCACGTCGCCGCCGCCCAGGTCTTCGGCCGACACGACCTCGCCGGTGGCCGCCTTCACGAGCGGCGGGCCGCCCAGGAAGATGGTGCCCTGGTTCTTCACGATGATCGATTCGTCGCTCATCGCCGGCACGTACGCGCCGCCGGCCGTGCACGAGCCCATGACCACCGCGATCTGCGGGATGCCCTGGGCGCTCATGTTGGCCTGGTTGTAGAAGATGCGGCCGAAGTGCTCGCGATCGGGAAACACCTCGTCCTGGTTCGGCAGGTTGGCACCGCCCGAGTCCACGAGGTAGATGCAGGGCAGGCGGTTCTGCTCGGCGATCTCCTGCGCGCGCAGGTGCTTCTTGACCGTCATCGGGTAGTAGGTGCCGCCCTTCACCGTGGCGTCGTTGCACACGATCATGCAGTCGACACCGTTCACGCGGCCGATGCCCGCGATGATGCCGGCGCCCGGCGCCGACTCGGCGCCCTTGGCATCGAGGTACATCGCATGCGCGGCCAGCGGCGCGATCTCGAGGAAGGGCGTGCCCGGGTCGAGCAGTTCGGCCACGCGGTCGCGCGGCAGCAGCTTGCCGCGCGCCGTGTGCTTGGCGCGCGCGGCCTCGCCGCCGCCCTGCTCCACTTTCGCGAACTGCTGCTGCAGGTCGTCGACCAGCGCGCGCATGGCGGCCGCATTGGCCTGGAAGTCGGCCGACCGTGCGTTGAGTTTGGTTTCGAGTTTGCTCATGCTGTCTTTTCTTGGCTGAGACCGAGCTGCTCGGTCATGGCGTCGCGGATCTTGAATTTCTGGATCTTGCCGGTCACCGTCATCGGGAACTCGGAGACGAACTGGATGTACTTCGGCACCTTGTAGTGCGCGATCTGGCCCTTGCAGAAGTCGCGAATCTCGGCGTCGGTGGCGCTCTGGCCGGGCTTGACGATGATCCAGGCGCACAGCTCTTCGCCGTACTTCTTGTCGGGCAGGCCGACCACCTGCACGTCCTGCACCTTCGGGTGGCGGTACAAAAATTCTTCGATCTCGCGCGGGTAGATGTTCTCGCCGCCGCGGATCACGAGGTCCTTGATGCGCCCGACGATGTTCACGTAGCCCTCGGCATCCATCGTGGCGAGGTCGCCGGTGTGCATCCAGCGCTCGGCGTCGATGGCCTCGCGCGTCTTGGGCTCGTCTTCCCAGTAGCCGTGCATCACCGAGTAGCCGCGCGTGCACAGCTCGCCCGACTGGCCCGGCGGCATGATCGCGCCGGTCTCGGGGTCGATGATCTTCACTTCGAGGTGCGGCTGCACCGTGCCCACGGTCGACACGCGGCGATCGAGCGGCGTGTCGGTGCTGCTCTGGCAGCTCACGGGGCTGGTCTCGGTCATGCCGTAGGCGATGGTGATCTCGCCCAGGTGCATCTCGTTGACCACGCGCTTCATCACCTCGATGGGGCACGGCGAGCCGGCCATGATGCCGGTGCGCAGCGTCGACAGGTCGAACTCCTTGAAGCGCGGATGGTCCAGCTCGGCGATGAACATCGTGGGCACGCCGTGCAGGCCCGTGCACTTCTCGGCCTGCACCGTCTCGAGCACGGTGAGCGGGTCGAAGCCGTCGTTCGGGTACACGATGGCCGAGCCGTGCGTGAGGCAGGCCAGGTTGCCCAGCACCATGCCGAAGCAGTGGTACAGCGGCACCGGAATGCACAGGCGGTCGGCCGGCGTGAGCTTCATGCACTCGCCGATGAAGAAGCCGTTGTTCAGGATGTTGCGGTGCGTGAGCGTCGCGCCCTTGGGGAAGCCCGTGGTGCCGCTGGTGAACTGGATGTTGATCGGGTCGGTGGCCTTCAGCGTCTTCTGCGTGGCGGCCACGCGCGCGTCGGCCGCATCGCCGCCGGCCAGCAACTCGCTGAAGCGACGCATGCCGGGCTGCTCGTCGCCCTGGCCGGGCTTGTCGATCCAGAAGGTGTGCTGCAGCAGCGGCAGCTTGGCCGGGCCCAGCTCGCGCAGCATGCCCAGGTAGTCGCTGGTCTTGAACTGCGCCATCGTCACCAGCGCCTTGCAGCCGACCTTGTTGAGCGCGTACTCGAGCTCCGAGGTGCGGTAGGCGGGGTTGATGTTCACGAGGATCAGGCCGACCTTGGCGGTGGCGATCTGCATCAGCACCCAGGGCACGTTGTTGTGCGACCAGATGCCCACGCGGTCGCCGGGCACGAGCCCCAGGCTCAGCAGTGCGCTCGCCAGCTTGTTCGACGCGGTCTGCAGTTCGCGGTAGGTGAAGCGCTGGCCTTCGTGGCGGCTGACGAGGGCTTCGCGTTCCGGTTGCTTGGCAACCATGTCGTCGAAGAAGTCGCCGATGGCTTGCTCGATGAGGGGGACGTCCGTGGCGCCTTGGGCCAGGCTCTGCGTCAGTGGCATCGTCTTGTCTCCTTGTCTGGCGCCCTCTCCCTGCGGGGAGAGGGTGGGGTGAGGGTGTGCAGCGCGGCTTATGCCGTTTCGGAGAACAGCTCGCGACCGATCAGCATGCGGCGCACTTCGCTCGTGCCCGCGCCGATCTCGTACAGCTTGGCGTCGCGCCACAGCCGCTCGACCGGGAAGTCCTTGGTGTAGCCCACGCCGCCCAGCGTCTGGATCGCCTCGCCGGCCATCCAGGTCGCCTTCTCGGCCGAGTACAGGATGGCGCCGGCCGCGTCCTTGCGGAAGGTGCGCGCATGGTCGTTGCGGTCGCAGGCCTTGCCCACGGCGTACACGTAGGCGCGGGTGGCCTGCCAGGTCGAGTACATGTCGGCGATCTTGCCCTGCATCAGCTGGAACTCGCCGATGCTCTGGCCGAACTGCTGGCGCTCGTGGATGTACGGAATCACGGCGTCCATGCAGGCGGCCATGATGCCCAGCGGGCCGCCCGAGAGCACGGCGCGCTCGTAGTCCAGGCCGCTCATCAGCACCTTGGCGCCCATGCCTTCGCCGCCGAGCACGTTCTCTTCGGGCACTTCGCAGTTGTCGAAGAACAGCGGGAAGGTGTTGGAGCCGCGCATGCCGAGCTTGTCGAGCTTGGTGCCTGCCGAAAAGCCCTTGAAGTTCTTCTCGACGATGAAGGCCGTCATGCCGCGCGCGCCCATCTCGGGTTCGGTCTTGGCGTAGATGACCAGCGTGTCGGCGTCGCCGCCGTTGGTGATCCACATCTTGCCGCCGTTGAGCACGTAGTAGCCGTCCTTCTTGTCGGCCTTGAGCTTCATGCTCACCACGTCGGAGCCGGCGTTGGGCTCGCTCATGGCCAGCGCGCCCACGTGCTCGCCGCTCACCAGCTTGGGCAGGTATTTCTTCTTCTGCGCTTCGCTGCCGTTGCGGTGGATCTGGTTCACGCACAGGTTGGAGTGCGCGCCGTACGACAGGCCCACCGAGGCCGAGGCGCGCGAGACTTCTTCCATGGCCACGATGTGGGCCAGGTAGCCCAGCTCGGTGCCGCCGAATTCTTCCTTCACCGTCATGCCGTGCAGACCCAGCTCGCCGAGCTTTTGCCACAGGTCGTGCGGGAACAGGTTGTCGCGGTCGATCTCGGCGGCGCGGGGCGCGATTTCGTTGGCGGCGAAGTCCTGGATCGCGCTGCGCAGCGCGTCGATGTCGTCGCCCAGGTCGAAGTTGAGGCCGAAATCGTGCATGAGTCTTGTCTCCTCTGAAGGGGTCGGCGCGCAGGGCTGCCCGCGCGGATGGCGCTTGAAAAAACGCAGCTTACGCCTCGTGGCGCCGCAATTGGCGCCACAATGGTTGCAAATTGCGCCACGACCGATGCCCTCCACCACGTCGTCCCCCGCCTTCCTGCGACCCGCCCGCGCCGTCACGCCGATGGCCTTCGTGCGAGCCATCGTGCAAGGGTATGCCCGCTACGGCAAGGACCCGGCGCAGGCCCTGCAGGCGGCACAGATCGCGCCGCGCGAGCTGGCCCGCCCGGGCGCCCGGGTGACGGCCGCGCAGTTCGAGGCGCTGTCGGGCCACGCGATGCAGGAGCTGGACGACGAGGCGCTGGGCTGGTTCTCGCGCCGCCTGCCCTGGGGCAGCTACGGCATGCTGTGCCGCGCCTCGCTCACCTCGCCCGACCTGGGCGTGGCCATGAAACGCTGGTGCCGCCACCACCGCCTGCTGACCGAGGACATCACGCTCGCACTGGAGGTGGCGGGCGGCGTGGCCACGCTGCGCATCACCGAGAACCGCCCGCTCGACCCCGCGTTCCGCGAGTTCTGCCTGGTGACCAGCCTGCGCTTCATGCACGGGTACGTGTGCTGGGCCATCGACTCACGCATCTCGCTGCGCCAGGCCACCTTTCCGTTCGCGGCACCGCCGCACCGCGACGCCTACCCGCTGATGTTCACGCCCGACGTGCACTTCGACGCGCCGCAGGCCAGCATCAGCTTCGACGAGCGCTACCTCGCGCTGCCGCTGCTGCGCGACGAGCGCGCGCTGCGCACCATGCTCAAGCGCGCCCTGCCGCTCACGGTGCTGCAGTACCGCCGCGACCGCCTGCTGGGCCAGCGCGTGCGCGAACTGCTGCGCGCGCGCGCCGGCGAGGCGACCACGGCGGAGGCACTGGCGGGGCTGCTGAATGTGTCGGGGCGCACGCTGCACCGGCAGCTGCATGAGGAAGGCACCTCGCTGCAGGTGCTGAAGAACGAGGTGCGGCACGAGCTGGCGGTGGAGCAGCTGCGCCGGACCACGCGGCCGATCAAGCAGGTGGCGCTGGCGGTGGGCTTTCGCAACGAGAAGAGCTTTTCGCGCGCGTTCCTGCAGTGGACGGGGCACGCGCCTCGGGATTTTCGGCAGCTGGGGTTGTAGGGCGCTTGTTCAGGGCGCGTGCACAGGCCACCGGGTACTTCCCTCCGCGAATGTCCCCCGGGCTTCGCCCTCCGGCGGGCTCAACCCGTCGATGCAACAGCCTGCCAGAGTACCTCAGCAGGGTTGGCAAAGCCAAGTGTCTGTCTTGGTCGACCGTTCATTTCATTGGCGATGCGATCGAACTGGGCCTGCGTGAGGTGGGAGAAGTCCTTACCCTTGGGCAGGTACTGTCGAAGCAGCCGATTGGTGTTCTCGTTGGAGCCACGCTGCCACGGACTCTGTGGGTCGCAGAAGTACACATCCACATCGGTTGCTATGGAGAACTTGCGGTGAGCGGCCATCTCGCTGCCCCGGTCCCAGGTCAGGGTCTTCATCAGCCCGGCGGGCAATCTCTTGACCTGACGGCTCAAGGCTGCAACCACGCTGTTGGTGTCCTTGCCGTCCACCTTTACCAGGATGAGGTAACGCGAATGGCGCTCCACCAATGTTGCTACCTGGCAGTTGAGCGTTCCGAACAACAAGTCGCCTTCCCAGTGGCCTGGCACCGCGCGGTCGTTGGCCTCGGGCGGACGCTCGCTGATGGAGACCAGGTCCTTGATGCGATAGGGCCCAGGCGGCGGCGATTGCACACGGGGTCGTCGCATCCTGGTGTGCTCTCGAAGATAGGCTGTCAGCTCCTTCTTGAGGGCACCACGGGCCTGGACGAAAAGCGTTCTGTAAATTGTTTCGTGCGAGACGTTCATTTCGCGATCTTCGGGGAACTGGCGCTTGAGCCATCCCGAAATCTGCTCGGGCGACCAGCACAGTCTGAGCTTGACAGCGACTTCCAGCGCAAGCGCGGGGTGGCGCTGCAGGTGACAGCACTGGGGCCTCTTGGCCCTGTGCCAGGCAGCTTCGTCGGCACTGATCGCGCGATATCGACAACGTCCTCCATTGCGCTGGATCTCTCGCGAGACGGTACTGGGACTGCGGGACAACCGTGTCGCGATCAAGCGTATCGACTCGCCCATCGAGAGTCCACGCGAGATCTCCTCGCGCTCACGCAGCATCAAGGCGCCAGGCGCGCGACGGCACTCTCGAGGGGCGAAGCCGCCTGCCTTGCCGATCCATGTCTGTATCGAGGGCACCGGGCGTTTCAACGCCATGGCGATCTCGGCGATCCGCTCACCTTGCTTCCATCGATTCCATATCTGCCGCTGCTGCGCAGCTGACGGATGAACTCGCTGACCTGTGCTCTTCGTCAATCAACACCTCGATTCGTCTTTGAAGTGTTGCATCGACGGGTTGAGCCCGCCCCTCCTTGATTTCGCTGCGGGAAGCACCCAGTGTCCTGCGCACGATGGGCGCGGTCGTCGTGCCGGTCGATCAACAACCGCACTGCCCAACGCTCACGTCGATGGGGTGCCTTGCGCAGCGAAATCAAGGAGGAGGCCGCAGGCCGGGGGACATTCGCGGAGCAAGGCACCGCGTCGGCGGGAGCGTCGCCCTGAATAACGGAACTCAGGCCGGCGAATCGATCAACGCCAGCGCATCGGCGATCGACTGGCTGTCTTCCGGCCGCACCAGCTTCGCGACCTGTTGCCCGTCGCGCATGAACACCAGCGTGGGCCACAGCCGCACGTTGAACGAACGCCCCAGCGGACGGCCGCTGCCGTCTTCCACCTTGATACGGCGCACGTTCGGGTACCGGGCAAAGGCCTCGGCAATGTTCGGCTGCGCGGCCTTGCAGATGCCGCACCAGTTGGTGCCGAACTCCACCACGGCCGGGCCCTGAAGCGCGTCGATCTCGCTGCGGTCGGGTTGCTCGGTCTGGTACTCGGAGGTCATGGGCAGGGTCCTTGCGAATTCGTGGGAAGGAGCGCGTGAAGGCGACGGGCGCGCCACACGCTGACGGGCGTCATTGCACCAGAAACTCAGGCCGCCTGCAGGCCGTAGCCGGCCAGCAATGCGGGCAGCCCGGTCATGTCGCTGAACACGGCCACGGCGCCTGCGGCGCGCAGTGCGCCCGGGCCGCTGTGGCCCGACTCGCCCGTGCTGTAGCCGAACACCGTGGCGCCCGCGGCCACGCCGGCCATTGCGCCGGTGACCGTGTCTTCGACCACCGCGCAGCGCTTCGGATCGACACCGAGCGCTTCCGCCGCGGCCAGGTACACGTCGGGATGCGGCTTGGAGCGCGGCATCTCGTGGCCGCTGAAGATGCGGCCCTCGAAGCAGTCGAGCAGGCCGACCTTGGCCAGCTGCAGCTCGACCTTGTGGCGATCGGCACCCGACGCGCAGGCGATGCGGCCCTTGAGCCGCGCATGGATCTCGCGGATGGCGGCGGGTGCGTGGGGAATGGCGACGAGGTCGCGGTCCAGCGCCTCGTTGCGGCGGGCGCGAAAGCCGCGCAGCCAGTCGTCGGTGATCTTGAAGCCGGTCTTGGCCTCGATGAGCGCCGTCTCGTCCTTCACGGCCTTGCCGGTGAAGATGTTCATCGATTCCTCGGCCGTGAGCTGCCAGCCGAGCTCGCCGAGCATGTCGGCGAGCACGCGGTTGGTGATGGGCTCGGAATCGACGAGCACGCCGTCGCAATCGAAGAGAACGGCGGAAAAGGGGAAAGGGGTCATTGCGAGGCAGGAGTTCAGGGGTCTGGCCCCATGGTAGCAACGCACCCTTTCCGCACGGGCAGACTCAGGCTATCGGGTCGTCTCAGGCCATTTCAGACGACTGGGCGGATCGGGATGTAGATCTCGCCACCGCCGGCCATGAATTCTTTCGACTTCTCTTCCATGCCCTCGGCCATGGCAGCCGCCTCGGCCACGCCTTTCTTGGCCGCGTACTCGCGCACTTCCTGCGTGATCTTCATCGAACAGAACTTCGGGCCGCACATCGAGCAGAAGTGCGCCACCTTGCTCGAGTCCTTCGGCAGCGTCTCGTCGTGGAATTCGCGCGCCGTGTCCGGGTCCAGGCCCAGGTTGAACTGGTCTTGCCAGCGGAACTCGAAGCGCGCCTTGCTCAGGGCGTCGTCGCGCGAGCGCGCACCCGGGTGACCCTTGGCCACGTCGGCCGCGTGCGCGGCGATCTTGTAGGCAATGATCCCCTGCTTCACGTCGTCGCGGTCGGGCAGGCCCAGGTGCTCCTTGGGCGTCACGTAGCAGAGCATCGCCGTGCCGGCCCAACCGATCATCGCGGCGCCGATGGCGCTGGAGATGTGGTCGTAGCCCGGCGCGATGTCGATGGTCAGCGGGCCGAGCGTGTAGAACGGCGCTTCGTGGCAGTGCTTGATCTGCTCGTCCATGTTGGCCTGGATCATGTGCATCGGCACGTGGCCCGGGCCTTCGATCATGGTCTGCACGTCGTGCTTCCAGGCGATCTGCGTGAGCTCGCCCAGCGTGCGCAGCTCGGCGAACTGCGCCTCGTCGTTCGCGTCGGCACCGCTGCCGGGGCGCAGGCCGTCGCCGAGCGAGAAGCTCACGTCGTAGGCCTTCATGATGTCGCAGATGTCCTCGAAGTGCGTGTAGAGAAAGCTCTCCTTGTGGTGCGCGATGCACCACTTGGCCATGATCGAGCCGCCGCGCGACACGATGCCCGTCATGCGGTCCGCCGTGAGGTGGATGAACGGCAGGCGCAGGCCCGCGTGGATGGTGAAGTAGTCGACGCCCTGCTCCGCCTGCTCGATGAGCGTGTCGCGGTAGATTTCCCAGGTGAGGTCTTCGGCCACGCCGCCCACCTTTTCGAGCGCCTGGTAGATCGGCACCGTGCCGATGGGCACCGGCGAGTTGCGCACGATCCAGTCGCGCGTGGTGTGGATGTTCTTGCCGGTCGACAGGTCCATCACGTTGTCGGCGCCCCAGCGGATGGCCCACACCAGCTTTTCGACCTCTTCCTCGATGCTCGAGGTGACGGCCGAGTTGCCGATGTTGGCGTTGATCTTCACCTTGAAGTTGCGCCCGATGGCCATCGGCTCGACCTCGGGGTGGTTGATGTTCGCGGGAATGATCGCGCGGCCACGGGCCACTTCGTCGCGCACGAACTCGGGCGTGATGATGTGCGGAATGCTCGCGCCCATCGGGTTGCCCGCCACGCGCCTGGCGCGCTCCTCGTTGGCCAGGTACTCGGCCATCCATTCGCGCTTGCCGTTCTCGCGCAGGGCCACGTACTCCATCTCGGGTGTGACGATGCCGCGGCGCGCGTAGTGCATCTGCGTGACGTTGGCGCCCGACTTGGCGCGGCGCGGCGTGCGCTGCAGCGCCGAGGCACCGGCGCGCAGCTCGGCCAGGCGCTGCGCGTCGCGGTCTTCGTTCTTGGCGCCGTCGTCCAGCGCGTGGTGCGTGCGGCCTTCATAACTTTCGGTGTCGCCGCGCTCGATGACCCAGGCGCTGCGCACATCGGGCAGGCCGCGGCGCACGTCGATCTCGACCTTCGGGTCGGTATAGGGGCCCGAGGTGTCGTACAGGGAGACGGTTTCGCCGTTGGTCAGCGCCACGTCGCGCACGGGCACGAACAGGTCGGGCCGGCTGCCCGGAATGACGCACTTGTGCGAGGCGGGAAAGGGTTCGCGCGTCAGCGACAGCAGCGAGGTGAACTTGTCGGGGGCATTCATCGGGAGGCACTCCTTGTTGAGGGAAAGGGTGCTCCGCAATCGCTCGTGGACCTCGGGAGGCCCGCCACCAAAAAAGGGAGTGACGGACCGAAGTCAGGGAGTGCAGCTCTTCTTACGCCGGTATGACCCGGATCAAGTTCGCGGGTCGGCAGCTTTGCCATCTCAGCACGCCACATGCGTGCACCCCGGAGCGGGGCCGATTGTGCGGGCCGAAGCCCGCCGCCGTCAACCCGGGGGCTGGTGCAGGTCGCCGTCGACGTAGAACCAGCGCTCGTCCTCGCGCACGAAGCGGCTGCGCTCGTGCAGGCGGAACGCCACGCCCGTCGCGCCGCGCTGGCGGGCGACGAACTCGACCTCGGCGTGATCGGCATCGAGCACCGAGCGCGAGCGGATGTCCAGCCCCAGCCATTTGACGCCCGGCTCGAACTCGACCGAGGCCGGCCGCTTCGACGCATGCCAGGTGGCGAGCAGGTAGTCGGCACGCGCCAGCACGAAGGCCGAGTAGCGCGAACGCATCAGCGATTCGGCGTCGGGCGCCGGCGTGTTCTCGAAATCGTCGAGGTAGCGCCCACAGCACAGGGCGTAGCCGATGGGCTTGTCGCGACGGTCGGTGCGGCCGCAGGGGCAGGGGCCGGGAGTGGGGTCGGTGGCGCTCATGAAGGGCTCTATTGGAACACTTGGCGCGGCGGGGGTTGAAGGTGGGGTGTGGGGGGCTTCGGGGCATGCCCGCTTTGCGGGGACCTGCCGGGGCCAAAGGCGCCAGGGCCTCTTGCGCCAATGGCTTGTGCCGCTAAAGTCGTCCGGCGTTTCGTTCCTTCAAGCTGAACACCAAAGCATGCTTTTGCGATTCCTCAAGCTGTTCTTCATGCTCGCTGCGACCCTCTCCTTGGGTGTCTTCGCCTTTCTGCACGGATTCAACGCGTGGCGCGCCGGACAAATCGTTGTCACGCGAAGGGGACGCGAACCCTTTGTCGCAGCCGCCGATGGTGCATTTCCCATCACGTTCAATCTGGAAGTGTGGGGATTGATGATCATCGGGGGCGCTGTTGCCCTTTGCGGCATTGCAGGCGTCGTCAAGTTCCTCATCAACACGCCGGACCAGCGACGCACGATGCTGACCCGTATGGATGGCGTCTCGCGTCGCGAGCGCAGTGACATGGACATTCCGTGGTCGGTTGGGCTTGCCATCGTCGGGGCGGTTGTGGCGTTTTTTCTCTACTTGGGATTTAGAGTCCACGCGCAATAGATTTGTCTGTCCGCAGCCGGCCAGGAGTGGCCTTTCATCATGAGCACACGATCACGCATTGGAATCACCTTGCTGCTGACGACAGCATTCATCACCGCTGGCCTGTGGCTGGGCCGCGAACTGTCAATCGATAGCTGTTTGGATCGCGGGGGCAGTTGGAATCATGAGCGCTCGGAGTGCTTCATGTCGAAGCCGTAAGACTGAGGACGGCCAACACCGGTCGTTTGATGCGAGCTCCAAACCAGCATGCCACCAACGCCAATAAGCTGAAAGAAAAAACTTGAAGAAAACTAAGCCGAAGAGCGTGCTGTTGCCGGACGACCAACTCGAGGCCATTTTCCACGCCGGCCGCCTAGGAAACTTTTGGGATGAACATGAGGAGCCATATCAAACTTTTGGCGATCTGATCTTTGAAGGCGCGGCTCATGCGACATTCTCGAAAGCGGTCGAAGCGCTTCACAAGAAAGATCAAACGATACGCGATACCGTATCTAAGGCCGACTTCACGAAAGCAGTAGTAAAAAGGCTGCGCCAGTTTTACGACACCGGACAAAGTCCAAGCTTTTCGGGATTGTGGAAGTCGCTCTCTCAGGAGATGCTCGGATCGCCCCTGGTCACATTCGAGGTTATGCGTCAGATACATGGAGTAAAGCTTGTCCAGCCTGATCGAATCTTGGTGCTCGGGCCTTTCAAGATTTATAACTTCAAGTCGCATCACGATCTTCTTACTGCGAAGGTGCTGCCCAATGAAGCCAGTTCATTCTGGGGTCGTCCACTTCCTGAGTACTTGATAGGAGTCGAAGTAGTTGCGCGCGATGGAAACCGAGCGTATGAGGTCGCGGACATTTACTTCGAAGGGTTCGAGCGAATTTTGAAGTTCTTGATCGGACGGTCAGACGAGGGGATAGAGGCAGGCGTACTGAACTATAGAGGACGGAAAAGGAATCAGGCTTACGCGTTCTGCGGTGACTCGGTCGGCAGCTTCAACGGGAGCACTGGGCCGGCGCAAGCGCTGCCTCTCGACAATCCCTTCTTCAAACGGCCCGACCTTGTTAGGTTCTGGGACTTAATTGTGAAGGGGGAAACGAACTCGAGCGCCGCCTGATGCTAGCTGCGGACTGGGTTGGCCAATCCTATGGCGACAGGGCTAGGCCGTCCTCCTTTTTGAAGGCAGCCATTGCGCTTGAGACCCTGTTCACTCCTCAAGAAAGCGCCATCATCACGCCGTCAATCCTGAGCAGCCTTAGTGAATCACTGGCTATGCTACTTGCGGACCTCCCTGACGAGCGTCTTGAAGTGGAGCGGCAGGTAAAGAAACTTTACGAGAAACGCTCTTCGATCGCGCACAGCGGATCGGCGAACGTCGACCCACTTGAGGTCCATTCGATCCAAGCAATCGCTCGGGCGGCTATCTTGAAGATCTTTACGTATGAGGAGCTAAATCAGCTCCAATCGACTAAAGAGCTACTCGCGCTTATCAAGACAAACAAATACGCAGGTCCGTCGCTTCGCGCTGCAAGCGATCGCGTAAGAGACCGCGGACGTACATCCGCGTAGATTTCAACACCGATACGGCAGACGTCCGCTCTAGGCCATACCGAACTTCGGCTTTGCCCCGCAAGCAGCCGGTCGGTGTTCCTCAAACCAGTCGTTGTCGAAGTCACCGCACGCCCCATAGCAGGCATAGCTGGGCCTAGCGACTCCGGCGCCTCACGGCAGACTTCCGTCAAGCTAGGAAACGCTGCGGCGGCACGGTCGACGAGCCCAGGTTCAGTGGAGAACGGGATGCCTAGAGCCACGCAGTTTTGGTCTCCACGATGCTGGATTTGATGAGCCCTCACTGAACCCGCTTCATACCTTCACTCCAGTGAATTCGCTGCCAAAATTTCGCGCTGGTGCGAGTCGGCCTGAGCGAAGAGCTACGTGTTGATTCCAGCGCAGTCGTACCCCGCCATGAACAAGCAAGCTTCGAGACTGCGGATGCCTGAAGGGGACGGTTCGACCAGCAACTCAGACAGAAGCCATCCAAGCCGCACCTCGGCAGAGGCCCACTCCTTAGCAGTGCGGATGGCGCGCTCCGTCGACCGACTTCCCGAGGCGTAGTACAGAGTCGCTGGCTTAATGCTCCCGGGATATCGCGCGTGGACGCTACGTCTATGGCCACCACCACCGACCTCTGGGAACGACAAGCTCGCCGGGAGCGGCTCCTTGGCCCGTCCACCACTGCGGCGCCAAGCTTCAACAAGCGTCGCGATGGCCCCGGCTACACGGGAGTCGTAAATGGGAAGGCCGTCGCCGGCGTTGAACGCGTGAACTTTCGTCAGCATCGAATTCATCGCTATGACCGCTGGCAATTCGCCCGCAGGCGAAATGACTGCCGTTCGTAACGCCAGGTCAGCCTTCACCGCACCCAGATAGCTGAGCACGCTTGCTTGGGACAGCAGGAACGGCAGCGCCCCTACTTTCGAATTTCGGTCACCTCCCCATCGAAGGATGTTCTCGCAGGCTGCAAGTGCGTCGGCGTCATCACTCGCCATGGCGATGCCATTTGACAGGGCCTCAAGCTTCGCTCGGGTCTCAGCGAAGCTCCCATCCATCATCCCGGTCGCGCGCCAGCTGTAAACCTGAGTCAGCCGAAAGAACGGCACCTGCTGACGGACCGCCGCGGGCACCTTCGACGACTTCGGGATATCCAAGCTGACGAGCAGGTCTGCCAAAGCACCGTGGCTGACTGGCGTCAAGTGACCATCTGCGTCGCAGCGAAACTTGCCTGCCCATGCGACAAATTCTTGCGACGCCACTCGGAATTGTTGTCTATTCACCTTCTCCCCCTCTTAAATTCCGGTTGAAGATACCAACTCGAGAGTTCTATTGGATGAGTGGTGGAGCGCCGGCAGTCGAGAAGTACGCTGCACGCCACCATCCGCGCCACTGCACCTGGCTCGCCGTCGCCCGCACAGATCGCGGTTCAGATTCTGTGTGACAAGACCACCCGTGAGTATCCGTTGTCGAGTGGCCGCTCTTGACCGCAAGCGGGCGACCACAGAAAGCCACAGGCCTATATCTTCTGAAGCGAGAAGAACACCCCCGCGTCGTGCTCCTACACAGTCAACACCTCGCACTGCGCTTCAATCCGAGCATGAAGCAGCCCCAGCGATACCGCAAGAAACCGCTGCAGCGAATTGCGCTGGCATGCATCGAAAAGCGGCGCAGAGCCCACATCGGAAGAAGCAGCATCGCGCCGATCCTCATCCCATTCGAGCAACTGAACCAACGTCTGCGCGCCCTGCACCACATCACGCGCCTCGTTGAGAAAGGCCGCATGGCTTTGCAGTGAAGGTGGGAGCCGTTCGCCTTGCACCCATTCGAAGGGCTTGAACAAGACAGTGGAGCGTTGAGACGCGCAAGGGCAACCGGCGTCGGTACCCGCATTTGGAACAGTGGCCATAGGCCTCCAAGGATGTCGATTTGCAACAACCGACGCACCCGACGCCAATCGGGGGCGGCAGCTCGAACGGGTTGGCGTACCGGGACATCCTTGCGGAAACCGGCAGGGCGCGAGCCCTCCCATTCGAGCCGCCTAAAAAAGAAGCGCGAATGAAAAAGCCGCAGACCTTGTGCGGTAACTGCGGCTTTCGTCGCAGGATGTCAGCGGGACGCCAATCCCGGCCTCGCTCATCACGAGGCAAAAGCAATGTACGCGGTCGCTCGGACGCCCGTCAAGCGTCAGCGACTGGAACGCACCGCCCCACCCGAAACATCACCCACTCAGGTCGCGGCGTTGGTTCACTTGATCAGACGATCTCAGGCGAGCGCGCGTTGAATCAGCAGCTTCTGGATGTCCGACGTGCCTTCGTAGATCTGGCACACGCGCACGTCGCGGTAGATGCGTTCCAGCGGGAAGTCGTTCACGTAGCCGTAGCCGCCCAGGGTCTGGATGGCGGCGCTGCACACGCGCTCGGCCATCTCGCTGGCGAAGAGCTTGGCCATGGCGGCTTCTTTCAGGCAGGGCCGGCCGGCGTCGCGCAGGCTGGCGGCGTGCCAGATGAGCTGGCGCGCGGCTTCGATCTGCGTGGCGCAGTCGGCGAGGCGAAAGCCCACGGCCTGCTGGTCGAAGATGGCGCCGCCGAAGGCCTGGCGTTCCTTGGCGTAGGCCACGGCCACGTCGAAGGCGCTGCGGGCCATGCCCACGCTCTGCGCGGCGATGCCGATGCGTCCGCCTTCGAGCGCACCGAGGGCGATCTTGTAGCCCTCGCCTTCGGCGCCGATGAGGTTCTCGGCCGGGATGCGGCAGCTGTCGAAGTTGATCTGCGCGGTGTCGCTGCTGTGTTGGCCGAGCTTGTCTTCCAAGCGCGCGACGTTGTAGCCGGGCGCGTCGGTCGGCACGATGAACGCGCTCATGCCGCGCTTGCCGGCGCCCTTGTCGGTCACCGCGATGACGATGGCGACCTGGCCGTTCTTGCCGCTGGTGATGAACTGCTTGACGCCGTCGATCACGTAGCCGTCGCCGTCCTTGCGTGCGGTGGTGCGCAGGCTCGAGGCGTCGCTGCCGGCCTGCGGTTCGGTGAGGCAGAAGGCGCCGAGCATCTGGCCCTGGGCCAGCGGCTCGAGCCACTTCTTCTTTTGCTGCGCGTTGCCGTAGCGCATGAGGATGGCGTTGACGGGGCAGTTGGTCACGCTGATGGCGGTGCTGGTGCCGCCGTCGCCGGCGGCGATTTCCTCGAGCACGAGCGCGAGCGTGAGGTAGTCGAGGCCCGCACCGCCATGCTCCTCGGGCACGCAGATGCCGTAGGCGCCCAGCGCGGCCAGGCCCTGGTGCACTTCCTTCGGAAAGCTGTGGTCGCGGTCCCATTTGGGGGCGTTGGGCCAGAGCTCGGCCTGCGAGAAATCGCGCACGGCGTCGCGGATGGCTTCCTGGTCTGCGCTGAGCAGCATGGCGTTGTCTCCAGTTCTTTCTTGTCGGTGGGTGCGAGGCTTACTTGCCGGCGCCCAGGTCCATGATGAGACGCGCGGCCATGTACAGGCGGCGCGGAATGGCGCTGATGTCGACGTACTCGGCCTTGTCGCTGTGGTAGCCGAAGCCGGGCAGGCCCAGGCTTTCGATCACGGGCTTGCCCGAGAGCGCCGCGTAGGCTGCATCGGTGCCGCCGCCGGTGCGCTCTTCGACGCCCACGCTGCCGCCGGCTTCCTTGTAGAAGACCACAGCCTTGTCGACCAGCTTCTTGCCACCCTCGCCCGCGTTGAAGGCCGGACGGCCGCGCGTGACGAGCACCTTGACGTCGGCCTCGGGCAGCTTCTTCTGCTGCGCCTTCTCTTCGAGCGTCTTCATGGCGGCGTCGAAGTCTTCGTTGCGTGCGTAGCGCACATCGGCGTTCAGCGTGGCGCTGGCCGGGATGATGTTCGACACGTTGCCGGCCTTGGCGATGGTCCAGTTGAAGCGCAGGTTCTTCGACTTGTCGTCGATGCTCATGGTGCGCAGCACGAGGTCAGAAGCTTCCACCAGCGCGTTCACGCCCAGCTCGGGCGCGGCGCCCGCGTGCGAGGCCTTGCCGGTGATGTTGACCTGCACGTAGGCGATGCCCGAGGTGCCGAGCGACATCTTTTCGTCGCCGGCGCTGGTGGGCTCGAAGGAAAGCACGTAGTCGGCCAGCTTGGCTTCTTCCTGGATCAGGTCACGCGAACCGAAGGAGCCTTTTTCTTCGTCGGTGTTGAACAGCACGGTGATAGTGCCGTAGTCGCGCACGCCGTAGTCCTTGAGCAGCTTGAGCGTGTGCAGGATGACGGCGTTGCCGCCCTTGTCGTCGGCAATGCCGGGGCCGTAGGCCTTGTCGCCTTCGATGCGGAACGGCGCCTTGGCGAGCGTGCCCTTGGTGTAGACGGTGTCCATGTGCGACATGAGCAGCAGGTTCTTGCCGCCGCGGCCCTTGAGCTTGCCGACGATGTTGTCGCCGACCACGAGGCCGACCGACTTGCTGCGCGTGACGGTGAAGCCGAGGTTCTTCAGCTCGCCTTCGAGGTACGCGCCGGCGGCGGCCATGCCTTCGGCGTCACCGGTGCCGGTCTCGATGTTGACGAGCTTCTCGAGCGTCTTGATCACCGCCGGCTGCTCGTCGGTGGCGGCCTGGAACAGCACGTTGTCGCGCTTCTGGGCCCAGGCGCCACCTGCCATGAAGGCGGTAGCGAGCACGGCGGCAACGGCGGTACGGTGAATAGATGGGCGCATGAAATCTCCTGCTCTACGCATGGTTTTGTTTGAAGTGTCCGGGGTGGAAAACCGGCCGGCGCCCTCTCCCGGGCGCCGGCGGCTCCTGGCGTTATAGCAATTCGAGCGCGACGGCGGTGCCTTCGCCGCCGCCGATGCACAGCGTGGCGACGCCGCGCTTCTTGCCGCGCGCCTTCAGCGCGTGCAGCAGCGTGACCATGATGCGCGCGCCACTGGCGCCGATGGGATGGCCTAGCGCGCAGGCGCCGCCGTTCACGTTGACGATGTCGTGCGACACGTCGAGCTCGTGCATGAGGGCCATGGGCACAACGGCGAAGGCTTCGTTCACTTCCCACAGGTCGACGTCCTTCACGCTCCAGCCGGTCTTGGCGAAGAGCTTCTGCACGGCGCCGACCGGCGCGGTGGAGAACCACTCGGGCTGCTGTGCGTGCGTGGCGTGGCCGACGATGCGCGCCAGCGGCTTGGCGCCGATCTTCCTGGCGTGCGATTCGGTCATCATGACCAGCGCGGCGGCGCCGTCGTTGATCGACGAGCTCGAGGCGGCGGTGATGGTGCCGTTTTCTTTCTTGAACGCGGGCTTGAGCGTGGGGATCTTGTCGAGCTTGACCTTGCCCGGGCCTTCGTCGATGGAGATGACGGTGTCGCCGCCGCGGCCCTTCACGGTGACGGGCGTGATCTCGTCCTTGAAGGCGCCCGATTCGGTGGCGGCCTTGGCGCGCTGCACGCTGGCGATGGCGAAGGCGTCTTGCTGCTCGCGCGTGAAGTTGTACTTGGCGGCGCAGTCTTCGCCGAAGGTGCCCATGGAGCGGCCCGGCTGGTAGGCGTCTTCGAGGCCGTCGAGCATCATGTGGTCATAGATCTTGTCGTGGCCCATCCGGTAGCCGCCGCGGCCCTTGAGCATGAGGTAGGGCGCGTTGGTCATGCTTTCCATGCCGCCCGCGACGATGACGTCGTGCGTGCCGGCCAGCAGCAGGTCGTGCGCGAGCATCGCGGCCTTCATGGCCGAGCCGCACATCTTGCTGAGCGTGACGGCGCCCGCGCTGTCGGGCAGGCCGCCCTTGTAGGCCGCCTGGCGCGCCGGGGCCTGGCCCTGACCGGCCATGAGGCAGTTGCCGAACAGCACTTCACCCACGCTCTCGGGCGCGATGCCGGCGCGCTCGACGGCCGCCTTGATGGCCGCGCCGCCCAGGTCGTGCGCGGAGAGGGACGAAAAGTCGCCCTGGAAGCCCCCCATGGGGGTGCGGGCGGCGCCGACGATGACGATGGATTCGGACATGGAGGTCTCCTTCAGAAATGTGAAAGTGAAATCAAAGACAAAACGAAAACGGAATCGGGAAACAGGCGGTCAGAAATGCGTCGCGTGGCCTTCGTGCTGGAAGCGTTGCGACTCTTCGTACGGGAACACATCGAGCATCTGGCCGGCCTGGATGCGTTCCTTGTGGTGCTGCCAGAAGGCGGCGTCGAGCAGGTCGGCGTGGTGCGCCATGAAGGCGGCGCGCACGTCCTTGTTGCCCAGCAGAAAGGGCTCGAAGGTCTCGGGGAACACGTCCTTCGGGCCGACCGAATACCAGACCTCGCCGCTCATCTCGTCTTCTTCGTTGCGCGGCGTGGGCACCTTGCGGAACTTGCAGTCGGTGACGTATTCGATTTCGTCGTAGTCGTAGAACACGACCTTGCCGCCGCGCGTGACGCCGAAGTTCTTCCACAGCATGTCGCCGGGAAAGATGTTGGCGGCCACCATGTCCTTGATGGCGTTGCCGTACTCGATGACCGCGTGCTCCAGCTGGTCCTTGGCGCGACGGGCCTGGGCCGGGCTCTCGGGATGGGCCAGCGTGTCGAAGGCTTCCTGCAGGTAGATGTTCAGCGGGATCATGCGGCGCTCGATGTAGACGTGCTTGAGCACGACCTCCATCTCCCCGTTGCCGTCGCGGTCGCCGATCTCGAGCTGGCTGGGCGCGAACTTGCGGATCTCCTCGATGAGCTCGGGCTCGAAGCGGTCGAGCGGAAAGCCCACGTTGCTGTACTCGAGCGTGTCGGCCATGCGGCCCACGCGGTCGTGCTGCTTCACGAGCATGTACTTGCCCTTGATCTGCTCGCGCGTGGTGTCCTTCTGCGGCGGATAGAAGTCCTTGATGACCTTGAACACGAAGGGGAACGAGGGCAGGTCGAACACCAGCATGACCATGCCCTTGATGCCGGGCGCGATGCGAAAGCGGTCGCTCGAGTAGTTCAGGTGCGAGAGGAAGTCGCGGTAGAACAGCGTCTTGCCCTGCTTGGCCAGGCCGAGCGCGTTGTAGATTTCGGCGCGCGGCTTGCGCGGCATGAGCGAGCGCAGAAACTGCACCCAGGCCGAAGGCACTTCCATGTCGACCATGAAGTAGGCGCGCGCAAAGCTGAACAGCATCTGCAGGTCGTCCTCGCCGAACAGCGCCGCGTCGATGTAGAACTTGCCGTGGGTGTCGTGCAGGATGGGCAGCGAGAACGGGATCTCGGTGAAGCCGTTCATGATCTTGCCGACCACGTAGGCACCCTTGTTCCGGTAGAACAGGCCCGACAGCACCTGCAGCTGGAAGTTGGCGCGCAGCTTGACCTGGTGGAAGCGGTTCAGGATGACGTGCGCCACGCGCTCGGCGTCGCGCCGCTTGTTGGCGTAGCTGCCCTGCAGCGCGAAGTCGTCGAGCATCTGCTCGATGATGTCGGGCAGCGTGGCCTGCGACGGGTAGTACGGCCGGTAGGTGGGGGCGCCGCGCGGCTCGATGTACTCGGTGCTGATGGCCGGGCGCACGAAGATGAAGTCGTTCTGGAAGTAGGCCCGGTGCAGGATCTTCGTGGTGACCGAGTTGAAGAAACTCTCGGCCAGCTCGGGCTGGTGGTGGTTCACCAGCAGCCCGATGAAGTGCAGCTTGACCTGGTGCCAGACCTCCATGGGCTGGTCGCCGGCCTTGAACTCTTTTTCGAGCCGGGCCACGGCCTCGTTCACGCGCAGGTCGTAGAACTCGATGCGCTCGCGCTGCGCCCGCTGCTGGCCGTGCCAGTCGGCGGTCTCGAAGCGGTGCTTGGCGCGCGCCGATTCGGCCCGGAACAGCCGGTAGTGCCGGTTGAACCCGTCGATCATCGCTTTCGCGATGTCGTAGGCCAGCGGGGAATCGAGGCGCTGCGGGAACATGGCGACAGGACCGGCGATGGCAGCGGCGGGTTCGCTCAGGCGGCTGGCGGGGTCTCGGTGCCTTCGGTGCCGTCGGCACCTGCCTGCGCCGACGGCGAGGCGCCTGCGGGCTTGCTCCACTTGTAGCGGATGCGCTGCACGGCGGCCTTGTAGATGGCGTCGAGCGGCTTGTCGCCCTCGACACTCAGGCCGAGGTCTTGCAGCAGGCCGTCGTGCACGCCGAAGGTCCAGCCGTGGATGCGCACCTTCTGGCCGCGCGCCCAGGCATCGACCATGACGGTGCTGACGGCCACGTTGACCACCTGCTCGGCCACGTTGAGCTCGCACAGCGCGTCGACGCGCACGTCTTCGGGCAGGCTGTCGAGCATCACGCTGTGGCGGTCGCGCACGTCCTGGATGTGGCGGATCCAGTTGTCAGCCAGGCCGATGCGCTTGCCGCTGAGCGCAGCCTTCACGCCGGCGCAGCCGTAGTGGCCGACCACCATGATGTGCTCGACCTTCAGGTGCTCGACCGCGAACTGGATCGCCGAGAGCGCGTTGAGGTCGGAGTGCACCACGATGTTGGCGACGTTGCGGTGCACGAACACCTCACCCGGCTCCAGCCCGGTGATCTGGTTGGCGGGCACGCGGCTGTCGGAACAGCCGATCCACATGTAGCGCGGCGTCTGCTGCTTGACAAGGCCGGTGAAGAAGCCGGGCCGGTCACGCTCCATCTGGGCGGACCAGGCACGGTTGTGGGCAAAGAGGTCGTCGAGGTTGTCGGAAGGCATGGTGGAGTTCAGGCGGTTGTTTCAGACTATTTGGATACAACAGGCAAGGGGATGGCAGAGCAGCCCGACTCTGGAGCTGCTTGAATCATCTTGTGGAGCCTGGCAACGTCGGGCTTGGAGGTTTCGCGCATCACAGACTGCCATCTGCGCACGCGCTCCACGACCTCCGAAGGACACGACTTTCCTATGGCCAGGTCGCATGTTATCTGTGCGATCTGCTGCGGGTCCTTCGACAGTGTGAAAGACGCCCCCGGCCGGGAAAAAGCGCGAGCGACCTCGTTGCTATAAAGGTAGCGCTCCATGGGCGGATTGGTCAGGAGCCGTGTGTCGCGGATCGAGAGAACGCGGCCGAGCTGCACGCGCACCCCCTCCCAGCTGATTCGGTCAATGCGCTCGGCCACCTCCTCAGGCAGCAGTTGGCCAATCTCCACGGTCACCTGATCCAACAACCGCGATGTCTCGAACCGTTCGTTCTCTACTGCCGAGAGGAAGTCAGCTCGGAGGCCGACCTCATCCATGTAAGCCAGTACGTGCCCGATCGGCCACTGCCAAGAGTGACCGCTGTGCTCGTCTCGCGTGGCCGTCTCAAGAAGGCGAATCACCGTAGCGGCCTCCTCGATTTTTCTGGCTCGCTGTCCATCGGTCGAGCGGAAATAGTCGTCTAACGCGATCATCTCGTCGATCGAATGGCCGGCGTAGGTCAGTTCAAGAGCGAGTTGTTGTCGCGCATAGGCGACGTTGGACTCGGACTGACGCAGCTTCGCGATCTCAGGCATGAACTGCGAAGTGAGGTGCACCACGGCTGGCACGAAGAATGCCGGCGAGCGCCTGTCCACCAAGCGAGAGCGGCACGCCAGCATGGCCTGTCGAACGTTCTCGTAGGACTCCATCCTGAAGTCGATGCCGGTTTGGATGTGCGTGAGGAATGCCTCGCTCGGCACAGTGCCGGCCTTCAGTCTTTCAAAGAGTGCATCACGGCTCGGCGCCGCGAACCCTGAAACGGCCCCCAATGCGGCGCACGCAGCCAGGGCAAGTGCCCGAAGCCAACGGCAACAGCAGGAGCGGGACGTTGCGGATTTGCGGAGCATGGCGCTATTGTCGACGAGGGGTTGAGTCCCGCTCGGATCAGGCAGTCTTGGGAGGCTTGGCTGCGCCTTGTGCCTTCTGCGCCTTGACCAGCGTGGCGCGGCCCTTTTTCTCGTGCTCGCGCACTTCGGCGAGGTTGGCCTGCAGTTCGGCCAGCTGCGCCTCGAGCTGCGCGCGGTGGGCGCCGAGCACGCCCAGGAATTTTTCCAGCTGCGGCACGGTGTCGCGCGGGCTGTCGTACATGTCGAGGATGTCTTTCGCCTCGACCAGCGTCAGGCCCAGGCGCTTGGCGCGCAGCGTGAGCGTGAGCCGCGCCCGGTCGCGCGCGCTGTACACGCGCTGCAGGCCGGCCCGCTCCGGCGACAGCAGGCCCATGTCTTCATAGAAGCGGATGGCGCGCGTCGTGAGATCGAACTCCTTGGCGAGCTGGCTGATGGTGAAGGTCTGCGCGGGCATGGGCGGCAAGGGTTGCGGGGGCGACAGCAGGTTGGCGGCGCATTCTCTACAATGATGCCTCAACCCATGACGTTTACGTAAACGTCAATCATACATGAACCTCCTCGAACGCGAACTCCACTACCCCCTGGGCGACACCCTGCCCGCCGCCGGCGAAGCACTGGAAGTCGCGCCCGGCGTGCGCTGGATCCGCATGCGGCTGCCCTTTGCGCTGGACCACATCAACCTCTGGCTGCTGCGCGACACGATCGACGGCGTCGAGGGCTGGACGGTGGTCGACTGTTGCATTGCGCACGACGAAGCCCGCGCGCAGTGGGAGCAGATTTTCGAGACCCAGCTGCAGGGCCTGCCGATCCTGCGCGTGATCGTGACCCACATGCACCCCGACCACATCGGCCTGGCCGACTGGCTGTGCCAGCGCTGGAACGCGCCGCTGTGGATCAGCGCCACCGACTACCACGTGGCGCGCGTGCTGTGCAGCGCCGGCGACACGCTCGCGGGCGGCGACGCGGCGGCCGACTTCTTCGCCTCGCACGGGCTGACCAACCCCGAGTCGATCGCCAAGATCCGCGCACGCACCAGCTACTACACCAACATGGTGCCCAGCGTGCCCGCCCGCTACGTGCGCATGATGGACGGCGACATCGTCCGCATCGGCGGACGCGACTGGCGCTGCATCAGCGGCTACGGCCACGCGCCCGAGCACATCGCGCTGTACTGCGCCGAGCCGAAGCTGCTGCTGGGCGGCGACATGATGCTGCCGCGCATCTCGACCAACGTGAGCGTGCACGCGGGCGAGCCCGAGGCCAATTCGCTGCGCCTGTTCCTGGACAGCATCGACAAGTTCAAGGCCCTGCCGGCCGACACGCTGGGCCTGCCCTCGCACGGCAAGCCCTTCACCGGCATCCACCGCCGCGTCGACCAGCTGCAGGAGCACCACCGCGACCGCCTGGCCGAGCTGCTCGAAGCCTGCCTCGCGCGCCCGATCACGGCGTCGGAGGGCCTGCCGATCCTGTTCAAGCGCGAGCTCGACCTGCACCAGATCACCTTCGCCATGGGCGAGACCGTGGCCCACCTGCACCTGCTGTGGTTCTCGGGGCAGGTGAAGCGCACCCTGGATGCCGACGGCATCTACCGCTTCGGCGCAGCCTGAGGCCCCCCGGCTTTTCACTTCGCTTCGCTGCGTGTAACTCCACCCCCCGAGGGGGAGGCGCGGCTCGCCTTGGGGCGGCCCGGCGGCGGCCGCATAGACTCTGGGAATGACAATGTCGAACACGCTGGCTGAGCTGCGCGCCGGCCGGCTGGCTGGCGCACGACGACTGGACCTCTCGTGCGGACTCACCGAGTTCCCGCGCGAGATTTTTGCGCTCGCCGACACCCTCGAAACGCTGAATCTCACGGGCAATGCGCTCAGCGCGCTGCCCGACGACCTCGGCCGGCTGCACAAGCTGCGCGTGCTGTTCGGCTCCGACAACCGTTTCACCGAACTGCCGGCGGCCATCGGCCAGTGCCGCCAGCTCGACATCGTGGGCTTCAAGGCCAACCGCATCGCCCACGTACCCGCCGAGGCGCTGCCGCCCTCGCTGCGCTGGCTGATCCTGACCGACAACGCGATCGAAGCATTGCCCGACACCCTCGGCGACTGCTCCCGCATGCAGAAGCTGATGCTGGCCGGCAACCGCCTGCGCGCCCTGCCGCCGTCGGCGGCCCGCTGCCGGCAGCTCGAACTGCTGCGCCTGTCGGCCAACCGTTTCGAGGCGCTGCCCGAGTGGCTGCACACGCTGCCGCGCCTGGCCTGGCTGGCGTGCGCGGGCAATCCGTTCGACGCGCCGACCGAAGACGCAGCCATCGACGCGCCCACCGTGCCGCATGTCGACTGGCGCGACCTCACGCTCGGCCCGAAGCTCGGCGAAGGCGCTTCGGGCGTGATCCACCGCGCCACGCTCGCCACACCCGATGGCGCCGCGCAGCCCGTGGCGGTGAAGCTTTTCAAGGGTGCCGTCACCAGCGACGGCTGGCCGCACAGCGAGATGGCGGCCTGCATCGCGGCCGGCGCGCACCCGACGCTGATCGCCGCACAGGGCCGCATCGACGGCCACCCCGACGGCACCGAAGGCCTGGTGATGGCGCTGGTGCCGCCCTCGTTCCGCACCCTGGCCGGCCCGCCGAGCCTGGCCTCGTGCACCCGCGACGTCTATGCCGACGATGCGCGCTGGACGACCCGCACCGCCCTGCGCATCGCGCGCGACATCGCGTCGGCCATGGCGCACCTGCATGCGCGCGGCCTGCTGCATGGCGACCTGTACGCCCACAACATCCTGTGGCACGCGCAGGACGGCGGGCGGCTCGGCGATTTCGGCGCGGGCTGGATGACCGGCGCGCTCGACCCGGCGCACGCGAAGGCACTGCAAGGCGTGGAGATGCGCGCCTTCGGTTGCCTGCTCGAAGAACTGGCCGAGCGCTGTGACGATGCGGTTTCTTCTTCGACTTTGACCACGCTCGCGGCGCGCTGCCTGCAAGCCGACGTGGCGGCACGGCCATCGTTCGCCGAGGTGCTGCCGGTGCTGGACGCCGCCGTGCCATGACGCGCCCCCGCTTCCCCGTTCCGATGCCCACGCGCGACGGCGTGAGCCCGAGCTGCGTTTCGCTGCCTCACGGCCCCTGGCCCACCATCGCCGACTTTCTCGTCGAGCGCTTTCCCGCCATCTCGCGCGAGGCCTGGTTGTCGCGCATTGAAGCGAACGACGTGTGCGACGAGCACGGCGTGCCCATCACCGCCACGCGGCGTTACGAGTCGCCGCTGCGCGTGTACTACTACCGCGCGCTCGACGCCGAGACGCCCATCCCGTTCGAAGAGTTGGTGCTGCACCAGGACGACGACCTCGTGGTGGTCGACAAGCCGCCCTTCGTGCCCGTCACGCCCACCGGCAAGTACGTGCAGCAGAGCCTGCTGGTGCGCCTGAAGCGCAAGCTCGGTCTGGACGACCTCGTGCCGCTGCACCGCATCGACCGCAACACCTCGGGGCTGGTGCTGTTTTCGGTGCGCCCCGAGACGCGCGGCCTGTACCAGGCGATGTTTCCCGAGCGGCGCATCGACAAGCACTACGAGGCTGTGGTGCCGTGGCACGAGGGCGTGTCGTCGGTGCCCGCCGTGTACCGCAGCCGGCTGGTGGACGACGACCATTTCATGCGGATGCGCGAAGCGCCTGGCGAGCCGAATTCCGAGACCCGCATCGTGCTGCGGGAGGCGCGCGACGGCCATGCGCTGCTGGAACTCTCGCCTGTCACCGGCCGCAAGCACCAACTGCGCGTGCACTGCCAGGCGCTGGGTTTGCCGATCGTGAACGATCCGTTCTATCCCACGCTGCAGCCCGCGGGGAATGACGACTTCGACAGGCCGCTGCAGCTGCTGGCGCGGTCGCTGTCTTTTGTCGACCCGCTGAACGGCGCCTTGCGCACCTTCGAGAGTCCGCGCCGGTTGGCGCTGCCTTCTGCTCCTGCTGCAGCTGCCGCCTAGGTGACGCGGCGCGGGCGCGTCGCGGACTAAGCTTTCTCCTGACGGGAATTGAACTTCCTCTCTTCCACCACTCAGGAGACAAACGCACATGGACACCACCCAACTCTTCTCGCTGAAGGGCCGCAGCGCCTTGATCACCGGCGGCTCGCGCGGCATCGGCCGCATGATTGCCGAGGGCTTCCTGGCGCAAGGCGCTCGCGTGTACATCTCGGCGCGCAAGGCGGCGGCTTGCGATCAGGCGGCGAAGGATCTGTCGGCTTTTGGGCATTGCGTGTCGCTGCCGGCGGATGTGTCTACTGTGGAAGGGGCTCAGGCGCTGGTCGATGCTTATGCGAAGCATGAAGGGTCGCTCGATATCCTGGTCAACAACGCGGGGGCTGCTTGGGGGGCGCCTTATGAGGAGTTTCCGGAGAGTGGCTGGGACAAGGTTGTCGACCTGAACTTGAAGACGCCCTTCTTCCTGACGAAGGCGCTGACGCCGATGCTCAAGAAGGCGGCTACGGATCATCTTTCGAAGGTGATCAACATTGCTTCTATCGACGGGATTTCTGTGAATCCGCAGGAGACGTACTCCTATGCGGCCAGCAAGGCGGGGTTGATTCAGTTGACGCGGCGGATGGCGTTGCGGTTGGCGCAGGATCGGATCGTGGTGAGTGCGATTGCTCCGGGGGCGTTTGCTTCGGATATGAACAAGGATGCGCGGGATCATGGGGATGAGGTCAAGGGACGGATTCCTGCTGGGCGCATTGGTACTCCCGAAGATATGGCTGGTGCCGCCATCTATCTGGCCTCTCGGGCTGGGGACTATGTGATGGGGTCTACGCTTGTGGTGGACGGGGGCGTTACGCACGCTCGCTGATCTTCTTGAGTTCCGAGGCCGGGTCTCGCCCCGGCAGGCGACCTACGTTTCTTTGCTTCGCCAAAGAAACGTAGGCAAAAGAAAGGCGACCCTGCTGTCTGCGTCCCTCCGCTTCGCTGCGGGCAACCTGCGGTGCTCACGTTTCGCGGGGTCTCGCCCGAACTCGCTTCGCTCAAACAAGGGCGAGCCCTGATCCGCGAAACGCTGCGCTCCTCGGCGCATACAGAAGGGATTTGGATACCTGCGGGCCATCGCTTCGCTCGGCCAGTGGGCCGCAGCAGGCGCTGCGCGCCTGCTGCGGCTGGGATTGGTAGCGGCGTTGGTTGGAGCGCGAACGCAGGCGCAGGAGCGAATGCAGATGTGCTTGCGAGCACCAGCACCAGCACCAGCACCAGCACCAGCACGGGCACGGGATTTGGCTGTTGGAAATTCCCGGGCCGAGCGAAGCGACGGCCCGCTGGTATCCAAGCCCCTCTGGCTGCGCCGAGGAGCGCAGCGTTTCGCGGATCAGGGCTCGCAGCTGTTTGCGAAGCGAGTTCTGCGAGACCCCGCGAAACGCGAGCACCGCAGGTTGCCCGTAGCGAAGCGAAGGGTCGCAGACAGTGGGGTCGCCTTTTCTTTGCTTACTTTCTTTTGGCGAAGCAAAAGAAAGTGAGTCCGCCGCCGGGCGGAACTCCCGGCCCCGGGAAGCAAACAAAAAAAGTCAGCCCCACCGAGGCACAGCCTCATCCTTCAACTGCTGCCTAAGCACCCCATAGTCAGGCACCACGCTTTCAACGGTCTCCCAAAACCGATGCGAGTGATCCATCACCCGCAGATGCGCCAACTCATGCGCAACAACGTAGTCGATCACCGGCAAGCGAAAGTGAATCAACCGCCAGTTCAACCGAATCGACCCATCCGCACTCGCACTCCCCCACCGCGTAGCAGCGTTAGAGAGCGACAGCTTCTGCCATGACACCCCCAGCAGCGGCGCAAAGTGATCCAGCCGCTCGATGAACAGCTTGCGCGCCTGCCGCATCAACCAGGCCTGCGCCGCATCCCGAATCTGCGAAGGCGCCGCGTTCTGCGCCACAGCCAGCCGCAGCGTCCGCGGGCCGCCGCCTTCGACAGCGGGGTCGAGCGTGCCGCCAACGCTGGCGAAACCGTGCTTCGGATCGAGCCGGATCACCACCAGCTCGCCAAGAAAAGGAAACTCCGCCCCATCTTCCCAAGCAATCCGCGTCGCCTCGACCCGCGCATTGCGCTGCTGCGTCTCCGCCAGCTTGCGCAAAATCCAGTCGGCCTTCTCACGCACCGCTGCATCGACATCACGCAACGTGACCCACCGCGGCGCACGCACCGACAAACCTTCGGCACCCACAAGAAAACCGATGGTCTTGCGCTGCCCCCGCTTGAACTCGTAGGCCACCCGCGCCGACCCCAGCACCACTTCACGCGTGGCCTGCGGATGTGTGAAATTCGCCAGCGTCAGTGTGTCAGCCAACGGCACCGCAGGACGCGGATCAACGGGTCCGACAGGTGAAGGCGCGACAGCCACCACCGGCGCGGGAGCAGCAGGTGGCACAGGCGCTGGCGCCTTCTTCCGCGGCCGCCGCGGCGGCGCAGCAGCAGGCGCCGGTGTGCTCCCCAGCCCCTCGAAGAGGTCCATCGTGAACTGCAGCATTCCCCGCATGTCGGGCCCGGGTCTGAGGGTGGCGCGTCAGCCCGCTTCGCGCGGCAACGTCTGCTGCGGCTGCGCCGGGCTGTCGCTGTAGGCCTCGGGGTCGAGGCGGCGCATCTCGGCCTCGATCCAGGCTTCGACTTCGCGCATCAGCTCATCGGGCTTGCGGCCCACGCTCGAGATCGCCGGGCCGATCGACACGTCGACCACGCCGGGGCGCTTGATGAAGGCCTTGCGCGGCCAGACCTTGGCCGAGGTGACTGCGATCGGGATCACGGGCACGCCGGTTTCGCAGGCCAGGCGCGTGCCGCCGCTCTTGTAGGTGCCCTTCTGGCCACGCGGAATGCGCGTGCCTTCGGGGAACATGATGATCCAGATGCCCTGCGCGAGCAGCTTGCGACCCTGGTTCACCACCTTGTTGAACGCCTGCGCGCGCTGGCTCCGGTCGATGTGGATCATGTCCAACCGCGCCATCGCCCAGCCGAAGAACGGCACGTAGATCAGTTCCTTCTTGAAAACGAAGGCCAGCGGATGCGGCATCAGCGTGGGCATGAGGAAAGTCTCGAGCGTGGACTGGTGCTTCACCAGCAGCACCGCGCCGGCGAGTTGGTCGGTCGGCAGGTTTTCCATGCCGGTCACGCGGGTCTTGATGCCCAGCAGCACGCGCGCGCCACCGATGGCCCAGCTGAGCCATTGCTCGGCCATCCAGTACAGCGGAATGCCGCGCTTCCAGAGCGAGCTGACGCACATGATGATGCCCCAGGGCACCACGGTGACAAGCATCCACAGGGCGTGGAGAACGGAACGGATAAACGCCATCAGACAGCCACCTGCAGTGCAGCCCGCGCTTCGCGCGCGAGCAGAAAGTCGACAAAGGCGGCGAGGTCTTCATGCACCCTCGTGTCCGCCGGATATTCGGGAGGCAGCGGGTGAACCCCGCGGCACGCCGCGCCCATGCCCGTGAGCAAGAGATGCGGTTCGCAGCCGGCAGCAGCGCCGGCCTGCAGGTCGCGCAGGCTGTCGCCCGCGGTGGGCACGCCCTTCAGGTCGATGCCGAAGCGGTCGCCGATCTGAAGGAACAGCCCTTCCTTGGGCTTGCGGCAGTCGCAGCCTTCGTCGGGGCTGTGCGGGCAATAGAACACCGCATCCACCTTGCCGCCCACGGCCGCGAGCATCTTGTGCATCTTGGCGTGCATGGCGTTGAGCGAGGCCATGTCGAACAGCCCGCGGCCCAGGCCCGACTGGTTCGACGCCACCACCACGTGCCAGCCCGCATGGTTCAGGCGCGCCACGGCCTCGAGCGCACCGGGCAGCGGCGTCCACTCGATGTCGCTCTTGACGAAATCTTCGCGGTGCACGTTGATCGTGCCGTTGCGGTCGAGGATGACGAGCTTCATGGCGGAACCGCTCCTGGTGGAGGGATGGGGCACGGGGTCAGACAGCCAGCCGCTCGAGCTGCGCCACGCGGTTCATCGCGCTGTGCAGCGACATCAGCAGGCCCAGGCGGTTCAGCCGCAGGTCGGCCTGTTCGGCGTTGACCATCACGTCCGTGAAGAACGCATCGACCGGTTCGCGCAGCGCAGCGAGCGTCTGCAGCGAGCCGGTGTAGTCGCCCGCGTCGAACTGGGCGTTGGCGGCGGGCACGACCTGCGCCATGGCGGCGTGCAGCGCCTTCTCGGCGGGCTCCTGCAGCAGCAGTTCGCTGACGTGCGCGTCGGCCTCGGGCGCCTTCTTCAGGATGTTGCCGATGCGCTTGTTGGCGGCGGCCAGCGCGGCGGCGGCGGGCAGTGCGGCAAAGGCGCGCACGGCCGCCAGCAGCTTGGGCACTTCGCCCAGGCGCTGCGGCAGCGGGGCCAGCACGGCGTCGACTTCCTGGGCGCTGGCGCCCTGCTCGCGCAGGCTGCCGGCGAGGCGGTCGAGGATGAAGTCGCGCAGCTCGACCGTGGCCTTGCTGCTGTCGAAACCGTCGATGGCGCTGAACTGCGCGGCGGCGTCCTGCAGCAGGGCGTCGAGCCCCAGCGCGAGGTCTTTCTCGATCAGCATGCGGATCACGCCCAGCGCGTGGCGCCGCAGCGCGAACGGGTCGCGGTCGCCAGTGGGCAGGTTGCCGATGCCGAACATGCCGACCAGTGTCTCGAGCTTGTCGGCCAGCGCGACCACGAGACCCACGCTGTTGCGCGGCAGCTCGTCGCCGGCGAAGCGCGGCTTGTAGTGGTCTTCGATGGCGTCGGCCACGGCGGCGTCGAGGCCGTCGTGCAGCGCGTAGTAGCGGCCCATCGTGCCCTGCAGCTCGGGGAACTCGCCGACCATGTCGGTCACGAGGTCGGCCTTGGCCAGTTGGGCGGCCTGGGTCGCCTGCGCGGCCAGCGTGGCGTCGCCGAGCTTTTCGGCAATGCCGCGCGCGATGTGCATCACGCGCTGCACGCGTTCGCCCTGCGTGCCGAGCTTGTTGTGATAGACCACCTTGCCCAGCGACTCGACGCGCGAGGCCAGCGATTTCTTGCGGTCCTGGTCGAAGAAGAACTTGGCGTCGGCCAGGCGCGGGCGCACCACGCGCTCGTTGCCACCGGTCACGGCGCTCGCGTCGTCGGGGCTGATGTTGCTGACGACGAGGAACTTGTTGGTGAGCTTGGCTTGCGCGTCGAGCAGCGGGAAGTACTTCTGGTTGGCCTTCATCGTGAGGATGAGGCATTCCTGCGGCACTTCGAGGAACTCGCGCTCGAAGCTGCAGACCAGCACGTTGGGGCGCTCGACCAGTGCCGTGACTTCGTCGAGCAGCGCATCGTCGTGGATCGGCACGGAGCCGCCGCCCACCGTCACAGCGGCGGCCGCGAGCTGGCGTGCGATTTCGGCGCGGCGCGCTTCGAAACTGGCGATGACGGCGCCGTCGTCCTGCAGCTGCAGGGCGTAGCTGTTGGCATCGCGCAGCACCACGGGGTCGACCGCCGCCTCGAAGCGATGGCCGTGCGTCTCGCGGCCGGCCTTCAGGCCCAGCGCCTCGATGGGCACCACGGTGTCGGCATGCAGCGCCACGAGGCCGTGCGCGGGACGCACGAAGCTCACGCTGCTCCAGCCGGGCAGCTCGCAGCCGCTTTCGAGCTGGTAGCTCATGACCTTCGGGATCGGCAGCTTGGCGATGGCTTCGGCCAGCGCCTTCTGCAGGCCTTCGGCCAGCGTGGCGCCCTTGGCGGTGCTTTCGTAGAACAGGGCTTCCGCCTTGCCGTCCATGGCGCGCTTGAGGCCCGGCACGGCCGAGGCGTCGGCGCCGAGGGCGGCCAGGCGCTTGAGCAGCGCGGGCGTGGGCTGGCCCGAAGCGTCGAGCCCCACGGCCACGGGCATGAGCTTTTGCGACACGGCCTTGTCGGCGGCGCGTTCGGCCACGTGCGTGAGATGGGCGGCCAGGCGGCGCGGCGACGCATACGGCGTGAGCACCGAGCCGGCTTCGGCCAGGCCTTGGGCCACGAGCTGGTCGCGCAGCACGCCCGCGAAAGCCTCGCCGAGCTTCTTCAGCGCCTTGGGCGGCAGCTCTTCGACAAACAGTTCAACCAGCAGGGAGTTCTTGTTGTTCATGGGGGTCGTCATCGCTCAGGCGGCTTTCTTCGGGGGCATCTGCGCCACCCACTCGCGCGGGGCCATCGGGAAGCCCAGGCGTTCGCGGCTGTCGTAGTAGCTCTGCGCCACGCTGCGCGCGAGGTTGCGGATGCGGCCGATGTAGGCCGCGCGCTCGGTCACGCTGATCGCGCCGCGCGCGTCCAGCAGGTTGAAGCTGTGCGCGGCCTTGAGCACCTGCTCGTAGGCCGGCAGCGCGAGCTGCTCGGTCATGAGGTGCTTGGCCTGCTTTTCGTGCGCGGCGAAGGCGGTGAAGAGGAACTCGGCGTCGCTGTGCTCGAAGTTGTAGGTCGACTGCTCGACCTCGTTCTGCTTGTAGACGTCGCCGTAGCTCAGGCCGTCGGTCCAGGTCAGGTTGTAGACGTTGTCCACGCCCTGCAGGTACATGGCCAGGCGCTCCAGGCCGTAGGTGATCTCGCCGGTGATGGGCTTGCAGTCGATGCCGCCGACCTGCTGGAAGTAGGTGAACTGCGTCACTTCCATGCCGTTGAGCCAGACCTCCCAACCCAGGCCCCAGGCGCCGAGCGTGGGGTTCTCCCAGTCGTCTTCGACGAAGCGGATGTCGTTCTTCTTCAGGTCGAAGCCCAGTGCTTCCAGGCTGCCGAGGTAGAGCTCGAGGATGTTGCTGGGCGCGGGCTTGAGCACGACCTGGTACTGGTAGTAGTGCTGCAGGCGGTTGGGGTTCTCGCCGTAGCGGCCGTCCTTGGGGCGGCGGCTGGGCTGCACGTAGGCGGCCTTCCAGGGCTCGGGGCCGAGCGCGCGCAGGAAGGTGGCGGTGTGCGAGGTGCCCGCGCCCACTTCCATGTCGTACGGTTGCAGCAGCGCACAGCCCTTGTCGGCCCAGTACGACTGCAGTTTGAGAATGATTTGCTGGAAGGTCAACATGAAGCTGGCCGGCGTCGGGGGCCGGACATTGGACGGGACGGTGGCGCGGCACACGCCGCGAAAGGCGACGATTTTACGTTCGCGGGAGGGCATCTCTCCCACAGCCGCTCGGGATGCCGGCTGCCGCGACAGCCCGCGCGGCTGTGGGACAAAGCCCGGCCCCGCACGCTTTTTTGCGTTTCCCGCCGCTTTCGGCACTTTCCTGCGCTTTCCCCCTCTCTCACTGCATGGCATCGCCCCACATCGGCCCCGACACCCCGTTTTTCATCGTGCTCAATGCCGGCTCCGGCAGCGAAGACGCCGCGCAGGCCCGGCAGGTCATCGACGACGCCTTTGCCGCGGACGGCCGCCGGCACCGCGTGTTCCTCGTGGACGGCCCCGGCCGCGTGCAGGCGCTGGCGCGCGAAGCGGTCGAACGGGCCCGGGCCGTGGGCGGCGTGGTGGTGGCCGCGGGCGGCGACGGCACCATCAACGCCGTGGCCCAGGCCACGCTGGGCAGCGGCTGCCCCTTCGGCGTGCTGCCGCAGGGCACCTTCAACTATTTCAGCCGCACCCACGGCATTCCGCGCGACACGGCGCAGGCGCTGCAGGTGCTGCTCACGCAGCAGCCCCGGGCGGTGCAGGTGGGGCTGGTGAACGACCGCGTGTTCCTGGTGAATGCCAGCATGGGCCTGTATGCCGACCTGCTGGAAGAGCGCGAGAGCCACAAGGCACGCTTCGGCCGCCACCGGTGGATCGCCTTCTACTCGGGCCTGCTGACGGTGCTGCGCGGGCGCCATCGCCACTGGCAACTGCGCATCGCCTCGCACGGCCACGAGCGCGACATCCGCACGCCTACGCTGTTCGTGGGCAACAACCCGTTGCAGCTGATGCAGGCAGGCGTCGACCACGCCGAGGCGCCCGAGCAGGGCCGGCTGACCGCGGTGGCGCTCAAGCCGGTCGGCCTGCTGTCGATGCCGGGGCTGCTGGTGCGCGGGGCGCTCGGGCGGCTGGGCGATGCCGACGAGGTGCTGAGCTTTCCCTTCGAGTCGATGACGGTGAAGGCCGGCCGGCTGCGCACGCCGCGCCGCGTGAAGATCGCGACCGACGGCGAGATCGACTGGGTCGACATGCCCCTGCTGTTCCGCGTGGCGCCCGACCCGCTGTGGCTGGTGCGGCCCGACAGCGCGCCCGAGCTGGAGGCGGCACGGCCATGAGCTGCCTGCTGCAAGTGTCCGACCCGCACTTCGGCACCGAGCAGCCCGAGGTGCTGCAGGCGCTCGAACGCCTGGCGCACGCGCTGGCGCCGCAGGCGGTGCTGCTGTCGGGCGACATCACGCAGCGCGCCACGCGCCGCCAGTTCGCGGCGGCGCGCGCCTTCGCCGAGCGGCTGACGGCGCCGGTGGTCGCGATTCCGGGCAACCACGACATCCCGCTGTTCCAGCTGGCGGCGCGCGTCTTCTCGCCCTACGGCCGCTACACAGAGGCCTTCGGCGCCGACCTGGAGCCGGTGTTCGCCTGCGACGACTGGCTGGTGGTCACGGTCAACACAACGCGCTGGTACCGGCACGAGGACGGCGAGGTGTCACCCGCGCAGGTCGAGCGCGTCGCGGCCCGGCTGGCACAGGCTTCACCCCGGCAGGTGCGCGTGGTCGTGACGCACCAGCCGGTGCTCGTGACGCGGCCCGAAGACCGGCAGAACCGACTGCACGGGCGCGCGGCGGCGGTCGCGCGCTGGACGGCGGCGGGCGCCGACCTGATCGTCGGCGGCCACATCCACCTGCCTTTCGTGCGCCCGCTGGACGAGCGCTTTCCGGGCTGCCCGCCCACGGCCTGGGCGGTGCAGGCCGGCACCGCCGTGTCGACGCGCGTGCGCTGGGACGCGCCGAACTCGGTGAACGTGCTGCGCGCGGAGGCGTCCGGCGACGGCGCGCAGCGCGTGTGCGTGGTCGAGCGCTGGGACCATTCGGCGGCAGACAAAGCCTTCACGCGCGTCGACCTATTGCGGCTTCCGCTTGCCAGCCGCGCGACGGCCCCTTAGGGTTGCGCCGCATGCCTCCTGCGGACACCCTCCTTCTTTCTTCTTCAGCCCCCTTGGTTCTTCTCGCACAACAGCTGGGCGAACATGCCCTGGCCTGGTTCGCGCTCGCGCTGACCGTCTCGGTGCTCGGCGCCGGCCTCGCCTGCCGGATGCTGCAGCGGCGCCATCCGCTGCCCAACACCGGCGAGCCTGACGAATCGCGCCTGGCGCTCGGCCTGGGCCTGGGCTTCGTGCTGATCCTTGCAGCGGCGGTGCTGGTCGCGTGGATCGCCTCGCACCTGGGCGACGGCCGCACCATGGGCCGCGCCGACCAGGCGCTGGCCGACGCCATCGCCGCCCACGTGCCGTGGGGCGCGCTCGTGAGCTTCAGCTGGCTCACGCACCTGGGCGATGCGCAACTGCTCGCGCCCGTGTGCGGGCTGGTCGCGCTGCTGCTGTGGCGCCACGCGCACCGCGGCCTGGCGCTGGGCTGGGTGACCGCGCTCGGCGGCATCGTGGTGCTGAACCCCGCGCTCAAGCACATCTTTGCGCGGGCCCGGCCGGTGCATGACCACGGGCTGGCGCTGGAAACGAGCTTCAGCTTTCCCAGCGGCCACAGCGCGGGCGCGATCGTGAGCTACGGGATGCTGCTGTACCTGGCGCTGCGGCTGCTGCCGGCGCGCTGGCATGTGCCGGCCGCCATGGCCTCGGTGGCAGCCATCGTCACCATCGCCTGCAGCCGGATCTTCCTGCAGGTGCACTTCGCAAGCGATGTCGCGGCCGGCCTGCTGACCGGCCTGGGCTGGCTGCTGGTGTGCGTGAGCAGCCTGGAATACGCGCGGCACCGCAAGCGCCGCACCGCGCGCTGACCTGGGATCAGTACTCCCAGAAGATGCGTTGCAGTTCTTTGGTGTTGTTGGTCTTGGTCAAGGCCACCATCGCCAGGATGCGCGCCTTCTGCGGGCGCAGATCGTGCGCCACCACCCAGTCGTACTTGTCGTCGGGCTGCTCGGCATTGCGGATCACGAAGCCGTCGGGCACGCGCGAGCTGCGGATGACGACCACGCCGTCGGTGCGCGCCTTCTGCAGGTTCGGCACGATGCGGTCGGCCACCGAGCCATTGCCCGTGCCGCCGTGGATCAGCGCCTTGGCGCCGCTCTTGGCGATCGCGTCGATGGCCACCGAGGACACGCCTTCGTAGCCCATCGCGATCTCGACCGGCGGCAGCGCGGTGATGGTGTCGATGTTGAACTCCGAGTTCGTGGTGTGGCGCTTGACCGGCGCGCGGAACCAGTAGTTCTTGCCCTCGACGATCATGCCGAGCGGACCCCACTGGCTGGAGAACGCGCTGGTCTTGATGTTGACGTTCTTGCTCACGTCGCGGCCGGTGTCGATGTTGTCGCCCATCGTCACCAGCACGCCCTTGCCCATTGCGTCCTTGCTGCCCGCCACGTTCACCGCGTCGTACAGGTTGAGTGCGCCATCGGCCGACAGGGCCGTGCCCGGGCGCATCGAGCCGACCACCACGATCGGCTTGTTGGTGTGCACGGTGAGCGTCAGGAAGTAGGCGGTTTCTTCCAGCGTGTCGGTGCCGTGGGTGATGACGATGCCGTCCACGTCCGACTGCTTGGACAGCGCCGAGACGCGCTTGGCCAGCGTCATCAGGTTGTCGTTGGTGAGGCTTTCCGATGCGACCTGGAACACCTGCTCGCCGCGCACGTTGGCGACCTTGGCCAGCTCGGGCAGGCCGGCGATCAGCTTCTCGACGCCGACCTTGGCGGCCGCGTAGGTGGCGCTGTTGACGGCCGACGCGCCGGCACCGGCGATGGTGCCGCCGGTCGCCAGGATCACCACGTTGGGCAGCGCCTGCTGGGCCTGCGCGAGCGCGCTGGCCGCGAGCAGTGCGGCACCGGCCGCAAAGGCACGGAAATGGGTAGAAAAGTACATACGGGCTCCTTGGTTTGAGGATGATTTCTCGAGGCGGCGAGGAAGATACATGAACCATGCCCGCATGCCATGCCGCTGCATGCCGGCATGGCATGCGGTCATGCGCCGGCCTTAGAGGGCCAGCAGCCAGCCCGCTACCGCCGCCAGCCCGACGACCCACACCGGCGACAGGCGGGCGTAGACCAGCAGCCCGAACGCCGCCAGCGCCAGCCCGAAGTCGGCCTTCGAGTGGATGGCGCTCGTCCACACCGGGTCGTAAAGCGCGGCGAGCAGAACGCCGACAACTGCCGCATTCACGCCCGCCATCGCGCGCTGGACGCCATCGCGCTGGCGCAGCGTCTCCCAGAACGGCAGCGCCCCCACCACCAGCAGGAAGGCCGGCAGGAAGATGGCCAGCAGCAGCGCCCCGCCGCCCAGCCAGCCCCCGAACGGCCCCTGCATGGCGGCGCCGAGGAAGGCCGCGAAGGTGAACAGGGGCCCCGGCACGGCCTGGGCTGCGCCGTAGCCCGCCAGGAACACGTCGTTCGAGACCAGGCCCGTCGGCACCACGCCCGCCTGCAGCAAGGGCAACACGACATGGCCGCCGCCGAACACCAGCGCGCCCGATCGGTAGAAGGACGCGATGACGGACAGCGGCGGCCAATCCGTCGCCGCGGCCAGCATCGGCAGTGCGATGAGCAGCGCGGCGAACAGGCCCAGCAGCGCGGCGCCCGTCGCCTTGCTCACGCCGTGGTCGTGGTGTTGCGCAGCGGGCAGGTGGCCGGGCGGCAGCGCCCATCGGCCGACAACGCCCCCGGCGACGATGGCGGCGATCTGCCCCATGGCCGAAGGCACCGCGAGCACCAGCAGCGCCGCGACGATGGCCACGCCCGCGCGCAGCCGGTCGGGGCACAGCGACTTCGCCATGCCCCACACCGCCTGCGCGACGACGGCCACCGCGACGACCTTCAGCCCGTGTACCGCGCCCGATTGCGCCAAGCCTGCCCAGTGCGTGACGCCGGCCGCAAAGAGGATGAGCGCCACGGCGGACGGCAGCGTGAAACCGAGCCACGCCGCCAGCGCCCCGCCCCAACCAGCGCGGCCGAGCCCCAAGGCGATGCCAACCTGGCTGCTCGCAGGCCCGGGCAAGAACTGGCACAGCGCCACGAGGTCGGAGTAACTCTTGTCGTCGAGCCACTTGCGGCGCTCCACGAACTCCGTGCGGAAGTAGCCCAGGTGCGCCACCGGTCCGCCGAAGGAGGTCAGGCCCAATTTCAGGAAAGCGAGAAAGACCTCGAGCACCGAGCCCCTGGCAGGCGAGGCGCCCGCGCCGTCAATGGCCGGTGGCGGGGCGGCGGGCTTGGGGCGGTGGTGGTGCTTCATGGACGACGACGTCGAATGCGCATCCGCCGGTGCGCCTCAGCCCCGGGTGCGCCCAGGCCGGAAGAAGACCGCGCCGAGCGCGACGATCGCCAGCGCCGCGATCCACAGCGGCCACAGGTCGAAGGGTGCGACCCAGCGCGCGAAGGGCGTGAGCCCGCGCCGGCCCTCGACCGGCGCTTCGAGCACGCCGCGCGTGAGACGCGGCAGCTGGTGCGTGACGCGGCCCGCGGCGTCGATCACCACGGTGGCGCCGGTGTTGGTGGACCGCACCATCGGCCGCGCGAACTCGAGCGCACGCATGCGCGAGATGGCCAGGTGCTGGTCGATGGCGACCGAGTCGCCGAACCAGGCGATGTTGCTGACGTTGAGCAGGACGGTCGGTGCCGTGGCCTCGTCGCGGAAGTTCGCGCCGATCTCGTCGCCGAACAGGTCTTCGTAGCAGATGTTGGGCGCGATGCGCTGGCCCTGCCAGACGAAGGGCGCCTGTGCCAGCCCGCCGCGCTCGAAGTCGCCCAGCGGGATGCTCATCATGCGGATGAACCAGCGAAAGCCCGGCGGAATGAACTCGCCGAAGGGCACGAGGTGGTGCTTGCTGTAGGCGTAGGGCTGCGCCGCGCCACCGGGCATGAAGCCGAGCACGGCGTTGCGGTAGGTGCCCGGCCCGTCGCCGAGCGGCAGGCCGACGATGGCGGCCTGCTGCGAGCCCGGCTGGCCGTAGCGTTCCTGGATGCTGTCGAGGTAGCCGGCGGGCAGCTGGCGCGGCAGCAGCGGCAGCGCCGTTTCGGGCGTGACCACGAGTTGGGCCTTGGCGTCGCGCAGCTGTTCGGCGTACCAGCGCAGCGCGGTTTCGATGCCGCCGCCGGGAATGAATTTCTCGTCCTGCGGGATGTTGCCCTGCAGCAGTGCGACCTGCAGCGTGCCGGCAGTGCCCTGCGCGCCGCGCGCATCGGCAGGCAGCGGCGAGACAACGTTGGGCAGCACGAAAACCGCGGCGAGCAGCATCGCGGCCAGCGCCGTCGGCACCACGCCACGCAGCGGCAGCCGCCGCGCGACCAGCGCCACGGCCAGTGCCGCGGCGGCGCCGATGCCGTACACGCCGACCCACGGCGCCAGCGCGGCCAGCGGGCCGTCGACATGGGCGTAGCCACCTGCGCCCCAGGGAAAGCCGGTGAACCAGCTGCCGCGCACGAGCTCGGCCAGCGTCCACAGCGCGGCGAACACGAAGGCGCCCGCGATGCGCCCTGCCGGCCCGCGCACCACGAACCAGGCACAGGCCACGGCGTAGTAGAGCCCGAGCGCCGCGGCCAGCGCGAGCACGGCGATCACCGCCAGCGGCGCCGGCAGCCCGCCGTAGGTGTGCATCGAGATGAAGAGCCACCAGAAGCTGCCGGTGAGCCAGGCGGTCGCGAACACCCAGCCGTGCAGGCCGGCGCGGCGCCAGCCCGCGCCTTGGGCACGCAGGCCGTCGAGCAGCCAGACCAGCCCCGCCAGCGACAGCAGCTGCAGCCACCACAGCGGACGACCGTCGCCCGGCCAGGCGATGGACAGGGCCTGCGCCACACCCGCCAGGCCGAAGCCGAGCAGGCGCAGGAAACCGCTTGCGGCGGAGGAAGGGGGAGAGGTGGGCGAGACGCGGGCCGGGGCCGCTGCTGCGGGCGCCGGCATCAGTCGGCCGCGTCGCCGCCGCGCGCCGGCGACACCCGGAACCAGCGCACCGCGCCGCCCTTGGTGTGCAGCACGACGAAGTCGAAGCCGCCGATGGCGTGGTGCTCGCCGCGCTTGGGCACGTGGCCCATCTCGTGCGCGATGAGTCCGCCGATGGTGTCGAAGTCTTCGCTCAGCTGTTCTTCGTTGAAGACGATGCCGAAGGCCTCGGCCACGCGCTCGATGGGCGTGTCGCCCGAGACGCGGTAGGTGTGGTCGGCCAGGCCGAAGATGTCGCCCTCGTCCTCGGCGATGTCGAACTCGTCCTCGATCTCGCCGACGATCTGCTCGAGCACG